>Ga0181612_133971_pt1 | contig 10678 bp, 8 predicted proteins | sample HoacroProtozoa21_FD_119630 | JGI IMG/M metagenome (GOLD analysis project Ga0181612, IMG submission 119630) | Hoatzin crop microbial communities from Cojedes, Venezuel. Combined Assembly of Gp0051906, Gp0051904, Gp0051908
CATTTCCACTGGCCAGCCGGGTTCTCTGCCTGGCTGTGCTCCCTCCCAGCTCCTGCACACCTACTCGTTAACAAAACATGGGAGACTGGAAAATGTCCTTGATTTCATAGCAACAACTGGAAACATCAGTGTTATCAATTTTCATCTCATGCTAAATCCAAAGCACTGCAGCTACTGAGAGGAAAATTAACTCTGTCCCAGGCAAAACCAGGAGAAGCAGGCACAGCATGCTGCCACAAACCCACCTGTCACCAGCAAAGGAATCCCAAATACATCAACCTCAGTGACAGCTCTGGCTCTCTGCAGCACAGAAATGAGACCTGCTGCGGATCGACAGCCCCCTCAGCAGACCGAGGCCCGACGAGCGAAACAAGGCAGGCTTTCCCCAGGCCCTCGCCCAGCTGTGGGGCACCTTGCCAGGAAAGATGTAGCAGACCATAAAGCATGACTATGTCAAAAGCTGCCCCGGGCTCTCGTTCAGATTCTCCGTGCTGGGGACTAGCTTGTGTTAGCAGAACAACTGAGAAGGTTGAGCAATTCTGCTCTGTGCCGGACCGGGTATTTATGTCTTCCTTGCCCACCGTGCAACCTGTCCCGTGCCACAACAGAGCTGCTGTGCTTCATCTCCGTCTGCCTGGTGGCAGGCTTCCCGCCATCGGGAGATGATGCCATCGGGAAGCGTTCACTGTCTGTGCTGCCCATGGACTTGGATGGACTTCAATGGACTTGGGCTCAGAGACATGCACATTTTTTGGGTTCTGTACCAATAGAAGATTACAAATAATAAGAATTAAGTTGTCATGAAAGGAAGAGGTTGTGAAAGCGGTTGTGTTGTCCTGCTGCCCCTGAAAGACTTAAGTGAGGTGTTGGCAATTTGCCATCAGTTGTGAGAGTAGGTTTGTTCAGGAAACTTTGTATTCGTGACAGTTCTGCAAGTGTCGTTCTACTAAGGTACGTACTCTGCAATTGAGTCAGGCTCTTTTCTTCTGATATCAGAAGTGTTAATTATTAATCCTTAAAATACAATTACTGGGACTCTGCTCCCAGATGAGACAGAGCTTTGGCTTGCAGTGGTACTCTCCAACAATATAAATCCTTACCCTAATTCTTTTCTTTTACAACAATCACATTTGATGAAGGATGCAAGCGTGGCTGCACGTGTGTGTGTACAAGTGCATATAATTTGTGGGATTTGATTAACTGAGGGTCCACAGGCTGTGTATAAACTTCTCATTGTATCAGAATAAACAGTCATTTTCGAGGGCTGGCTCCACGCTATCTTGGTTTGTTCTGTATCTGCTGTAGAATAACAGGCTCTTAACACTGATCAGAGCTACCGGTTTCCCCTGTAAAAAATAACTCGTGAACCACAGGGTATGTAGTATTGCCATGAACTCCAACTCTAACTTCCTTGTGCTCTGTCGACAGTCTCCTGTTAATACTAGGTCCCCTTTTATAAAGTAAGAGCCCCTTAATTTTGTTTCACAAAAGCAGATTGTCTTCAGCATTATTTTGTTCTCACTTAACACTGGCTTTCTTGCTAGAGACTGTAGTCACACATGACCAAAAGATGCTTGCAGTAACACTGAGCAGACTTCTGAAACAAGGCAGATTTCAAGGGGAAGAGAGGATTTTTCGGTTCCTATGCTAGAGTAGCAAAGCAAAATACGCACACAGGCTCATGCCAGCAGTGTCCCTCATGTCTTTTAGGTCTCCAGAAGGACTGCAGTCTTCTCAGCAGCAGGTAGCTGAGTTCATATCATTCTGTCTGTTTGCCTTGCCTGTCCATCATTAAAAGCCCATATCAGACCACAGATCTTCCATTATTTCCCCAAGATAACTCTGTTCAGCTGTTGACAGCCCTTGATATTTCATCCATGCCCACTGGGAATAACAACTAGCTCTTATTTCCCCATCCCAGACATGAGATTAATCTTCCTGTCCTAAAAGATCACAGCACCAACATCAGCAAGCAAATGTTCATGCTTTTCATAAAAGTAAATTTCCCACAACCTCAGCAGTTGTATTTCAAGTCTGGGCTGAACTTGTTTTCTTGGAAGTCCCTTCCTCAGGATGGTAGTGAAGCCCATTTGAGGCTATCAGCTCAGATTTACCACAGTGATAAAGGTGATGCCCTCAGGTGAGCTGACAGTCCCACACAAGGCAATATTTTCATACACTGTCTGTTCTCTGAAGACACTCAAACAGCAAGAAATAATATAATGGGGATATAAGTTTCTTTGGAGGGGAAGGCAGAGCAAAGTACAGAAAGGTTCTGGCCAAGGTCAAAGGAACTTACTCCGGATGTTGACCTACACGTGGCTGCAGATCAAACAGGGAAGGCAGGAGCATTTCCTTCTACCACTCCCTTCCTGAGTTCTACAGCAGGGTCAACACAGCTCACAAAAATAAACTGAGGTGGGTGTGGGGTTAATTCAACTTGCCGCCAGCTGCCATCATTCAGGAGCTCCTGAACATCCCATCCAGGTGCCCTTGTGATGACATGCAGGGCACAAGCAGGATCTGCTCCACTTGCCCTGGTTTAATCTGCTGCCACATATGAGCCAATGCTGCCATTTTGCTGTGCTGTGGCTGATAGAACAGCTTGGACATAAAAGACACAACACTAATTGCAAATAGTGATCCTATATGGAGAGGTGGGCACAGGCCGCTGTATGTTCTGAGCTGGTATCAGCATAAGGATGCTGGAAAGAGAGAGGCAGGACTGTCTGTTACAGAAAGTGACAGTGAAGGGTGGTGGTGGTAAAAGTTTCTGGAAATATGAAGATATCTGACTTCAGCGAGTTCTTGTAAAAAAAAACAGTTTTGTCTGTAAATGGAGAACTATCATCCAAAGTTAAAAAATCTCACTGGGATGAACCTTGTGGTTGAATTCCTGGTCTTAGTGAGATTTAATACCCAGGTGAAACAGTACCTGTCAATTATCTTAACCCTTACTACAGAGAGACAGGACATTCTTCGGAAGCATTTTAAGCAAACCCTTGATATATTGGTATCCCTGAAGCTACGTGCATGCTTTGATCTATGGCCTTGATCTGTAAAGACAGCTGGGACTTACCCTGCTCAATAAAGAAATAGCCCAACCAGTTTAGCTATTCCCCTGCCCAGCTCGCCTTGCAAATGTCTATCCTTCAGTGCAGGATCTGATTTTTTTAAAAACATTGCTTCAAGCTTGTGTCTTGCATCTCAGCCTCCATCCATTCTCATTTTCAGAAAAGACATTTCTTTGACTCCTGACAACAGGCCATACTGCCAGTCTGAGAAGTGCAGTGTTGTGTGGAGGTATTGGCAAGCCCTGAGCAAACTTGTTGCGGTACTGAAGGCTGCCCAAACCCAAACACTTCACTAACCCCTGCAGAAGTGCTGCTCTTTGCTCACCACAGGCTGTCCCTGTAAGCAGCCTTGCCCTTCTCTTGCGACTGTATTTAACCAACTTGTCAATCCATTCCTAGTTCCTCATGCCTGGGAGAGTCCTGCCACTCCGCTGGGGAGTGGGCTCGGGATGTCCCCCATGAAGTGCCAGTGATGCAAACCCCAGCCAGCACTGGGCTGGTCCCCGGGCATTGCCATGCTCTGAACAAGAGATGCCTGGCATCCCAGGAGAGCTGGGGACCACTTCCTGCTGAGCATTGTCCTGAGCTCAGGGCCACCCAAACATGTTGAGAGGCTCGGCTACGGTCCAGCGGGGTGCCCGATGAAACTGGTGCTGGATGTCACAGCAGAGAGAGATAGGAGAGGCAACAGGAGACATTGAAATGAATGTGCATTTCCATAGGTCAGGTCTCCACAAAGACATCAGGGGCTCATTGTCAGAGCTATGAAAATAAATGTCAGATGGCCCTTTCTTGGTTAATCAGGCTTGGCTTTGCTACAGTGACATCTCCTTCAAATAGCACTTTTTTCCATTCTAAAGCCAAGAAAAAAGCTGCCAAATATCTGACTTCTGAACAAGCAATACTGAAAGCAATTCAATCTTATTTCTGTGGACATGCTTCCCCCACTATTTTAGCACAGCTGTGTAATCCCTGAGTAATTAAAACGTCTCCTCAAAGCTGCCACTCTCTTCTGCCTTCTGATCCGTGTCAGTGACGATCTGTTCAGCTCTGTAGGAATATTAAGAGTGCCTGATATAGCTAAGTCTCCTCAGCTTTTATCCAAATGGTCTCTTCAGCATCAGCTGAAGCAAACTTGTGGAAATATTTTGTGGAAATAGTTTCTGGAAATATGAAGATATCTGACTTCAGCATCAGCTGAAGAGAAGGACAAATTCTGCCTTTACTGTAATCTCAGATGAACTGTTGCTTTAAATTCAGTTTTAGTCTATTTACACCAGTCTGACGGATATCAGCATTATACAGCAGCAAAGCATTTCAAGAGGACATGAAGAAATTTTTAAACATATCAAGGAAGCAGAGGTAGTTAGATTAAGAAAACCGTTAATAATTGGGGTGAATATGAAATTGCCAGTCACTCAAAGCATCTGAGACCTTTGGAACTTTAAATGAAATCACAACATTTTCGACACGGAAAAATGAGTAAAGAAGTGCAACAAGTGAGGAAATGAGGAACCCTGCATGAAAGCCACAGAAGATCATCAAAGGTCAAAGAAGAAGTTTTTGGACCATTTGCATTCTGTTGGGTATTTGCTGCTCTGCAGATAGACAGGCTGCACTAATAGCTGTCTGCAGTGACAATACTGGGGACAAGGCAGATGTCAAATGGGACAGCTTTGGGGAGACGTGAGTTGTGATCGTGTAGAAGAGAGAAAAGTAAACACAAACACAGATGCTTGATTAGGAGGAAGCACCCACAGAGCATCAGGGCAGACAAAAGGGCAAATGGAAACAATGGGGATGGATGGGCAATGAGACAGGACTTTGTGGAGCCAAACAGCAGCAATGAAAGCTCCCTCTGCAACTTCCCTCTGCTCGGGCTAAGCTCTCAGGAGATTCCAGTGCCATCCTTTCCCTACAGAGCCGTGTTAGAGACCCCTCTATACGGAGCTCCGTGTTTCGTCCTGGGTACAGGAAAGAAACGGGAGAAAAGCACTGGCAGTGGACTGAGGAACACTTGCAGAGCAGGGAGCGTAAAAATGAGAAACTGGGCTGACAAGTCACGCTAGAAAAATGCAAAATTCAAGTATCTGTCAGATATATACATACAGGACAGAAAGATGATTACTTAGACTAATGTTGAGGTAATTACACATTTTTTTTTTTATTTTCTTGTTAAACAAAACCGAGGCAAAGTTTCAGGCCATGTTCCTGGCAGGATGATCTGCTGTGCTGAGCAAGGTGGCCGGGAGAAGGGCATCTGGCTAGCAGCACACAGAATAAGGCTTGATGAAGTGCCTGAGTTAGGAGCACAGTTGCTCCAGAGTGAGTAACTCAGAAATGTCTCAAAAAGGGCAGGCAGCCAGTCCTCCCAAATAAGAGATGCCTCCCATACCTTCCCCCAGAGAGCCTCAGCACTTCAGCAGACATGTCTGGGCTTGCAGGTCTGCATGGGTATGAGAGCTGGGCAAGGGGACTTTCCTACTTTTTTCCTACCACCACACTGTATGATTTCTCATCATGCTGGTTTTACATGCCGTAGGATGAAGAGTCAATTCTTGTTGAGCCCTTTGTGGCCGTCCTGAAGTGAAAAGATGGGGCAGTGGTGTTAGCACACAGACTTGCAGCAGCACTGTCTGATGATTAGGCTCTATTCACAAAGCCATGAGCCTGTCTTGGTAGATTTCTTTCAGATGTCTCAGATCCATCTCTCTCTTGCATTATTAATCGGAGCATCCACAACCACATTAAGCCTCATCTTCAGCTCCTTTCAGCAGCTTATTCTCTATCCCTGTCCCTTGAAAAAGAGTCCCTGGCCTGTTAACCCTCTCGTTGCTTGTGAGATACAGCAGCTACCCCAGAGGCAGTGGCAATTCTGGTAGGCACATGTGGTTTCCCACCCCAGAAAAGCGTGAGATGTGCACCTGTATGGCCCTGATACCCAGGAGCTGCTCCAAAGAGCAAGAAAGCTCCTCTGACACAGAGGTCTGAGCTTTCCTGCTGGATTTCCTCACACACATCCACCACTGGGTACCATGGCCACCCAACAGACCAGCTAAGGGGTGCAGGATTAGGCCATCTGCATGCTCAGGAGAACTCTAGTGCACAGCATTGACTCTGGTGACTACAGACACTTACGCCATGCTCTAAATAAGAAGATTGGTGTCAGTTCTGGGTTACTCCTGCATTACTCTCAGGTGCCCTAGCTAAGATGATGCCACCGATCCTGGGCTGTTCTTGTATTTCAGGACCCTCTGGACCCACCATCCTTCAGCCGTGCAGCAGGTGGGGATTTAGGTATGGCAAAGGTCATATATATGAAAATATACCTCACTTAACAGAAAAGAAAAAAAAAAAAAGCACATACAACTATTTACATAAAATTTCGAGATTGAGTGCACCCTCAGCAAGTTTGCAGACAACACCAAGCTGAGTGGTGCAGCTGACACGCCTGAGGGATGGGCTGCCATCCAGAGAGACCTGGGCAAGCTCGAGAACTGGGCCCATGTGAATCTCATGAGGCTCAGCAAGGCCAAGTGTGGGGTCCTGTACATGGGTGAGGGCAACCCCCAGTATCGCTGGGGGATGAAGAGACTGAGAGCAGCCATGAGAAGGATTTTGGGATTTCAGTGGATGAGAAGCTGGACATGACGTGGCAATGTGTGCTTGCAGCCCAGAAAGCCAGCATCAACAGCAGCGTGGCCAGCAGGTCAAAGGAGGTGATTCTGCCCCTCTGCTCTGCTGTGGTGAGACTTCACCTGGAGTCCTGTGTCCAGCTCTGGAACCCTCAGCACAAGAAGAACATGGACCTGTTGGAGTGGGTCCAGAGGAGTGCCACAAAAATGATCCGAGGGCTGAAGCACCTCTCCTGTGAGGTAAGGCTGAGAGAGTTGGGGCTGTTCAGCCTGGAGAAGCGAAGGCTCTGGGGAGACCTTATTGCAGCCTTCCAGTACCTGAAAGGGGCTTCTAAGAAAGATGGGGACATACTTTTTAGTAGGATCTTTGTGATAGGACAAGGGGTAATGGCTATAAACTAAAAGAGTGTAGATTTAGACTGGATATAAGGAAGAAATTTTTACAATGAGGGTGGTGAAACCCTGGCAGAGGTTGCCCAGACAGGTCGTAGATGCCTCATCCCTGGCAACATTCAAGGTCAGGTTGGACGGGACTCTGAGCAACCTGATCTGGTTGAAGATGTCCCTGCTCACTGACAGTGGGTTGGACTAGATAGCCATTAAATGTCCTTCCAATCATTCTGTGATTGTGCAGTGGCAGGCAGTGATACAAAATCCCCAAAGAGAAGAACCACTAATGATTAAGTCCATCCCTCTTCTCAGGAGACACCGCTGTTCGGCTTTCCGTACCAAAGGGAAGCAATGGAAATGTGCAGCAGCGTGTGTTGTGAGAGCTCAAGGAGCCCAATGCAGAAAGAGGCATTGAGCTGTTTTACAGCCCAGCTGAGAGGAGCGTGGCCTTGAAACAGAAAGAACCAAAAGGCCAGATCTGCAGTCAAACATCCCCAAGATTTAGCACTTCACACCTATTTGTTCAGGGGTTTTTTTGCTGCTGTTCTGCCTGTCAGGCAGCACAGGGTAAAGCAACCCTATGAGAAGCGTGAGTCAGGGCTGCTGAAATGATCTGTTTACAAGTCACAGCTTCCGTATAGACAGATTAATTGAGACACAATGAATGATTCAGTTCTACCTTATATTCTCACCAGTGTCCCGATCCTTCAGATCCCACGCATGCACATATATTCAGACACAGGCACACACACAGTCAACCTCCCTGGTTGCTGATGGTAAACCTGCACCTACATTTATGCAGTATAAATGTCTGCTGCCTAAGGCACGCCAGCCCTGCACTGAGATACTTCCACACGTAACATACGAAGCAACCAGCAAGGACTGGTCAGAAGACTCCCGTATTTCTGTGGTTTCATCAGGATACACCACTGTCATGGCCATAAGCCGTGATTTAGTAATAGGTGAGACCTGGACAGGAGTCTATGGTGGTTTTGTGAGCCGGCTGGGCACTCTCCTCACACAGCTAGTGCCTGGGAAATCACAGGCCAGGGAGCACCTCTGTGCAAGAGCGGCAGATAAACACATTTTGCTGGCTGCTGCATTCAACTGACCCCCTGGATCTGACTCTTCCAGAAGCGCCCTGCTTTGAGGACCTCTCATTGCCCTGACAGCACAGTCCCAGCCACCCCAGGTCCTGCATGTGGGTCTGCAGAGCCAGACCAGCAGGGTTGTCCCCGCTTCACACCACTTGGTACCTTCACAGCACTTTTTAGCAGACTAAAACACCTAAGAAGAGTTCATGACAGCAGAGGAAGCTTTGCAAAGTTCAAGATCCCTTCTCACATCAGTTTAACCCCTCTAGCCCCAAACCTCACCTTTCTGCTAGCCCTCGTTTAGTCAAGCCCGAAATAACGATAGGATCAAAAGGTTCCTCTGTCCCAGAGATGGTTATTCCCAAGGGGCCGCCGTATCGCTTCAGTTCCACTGTGTAGATAATAGCACCAGTTGTCTCCTGCTCATCTGAAAGAGAAAAGAGGAACACTGAATTTTTTAGAGGTCATAGGAAAGACTTGGAGCATTTAGAAGCAAAAGCCTGAGGTCTTCAGCCGTGCTCATACTAAATCACAATTTAACCTTCCAGACTCCATTTAAGGGCAGAATAACAAAAATAGACTATAATCAATTGGAAAGTGGTGACCGGACAGGCAGCAGCCCTTATCTTTGTTGGTTTGCACTACCTATTGGCAAATGTCATTACAGTGGACAGGCAACAGTTTGCATCAGGATTTCTGTACCAGAGTTATCTTCATCCTTCCTAATCTTCAATTTGACCAGGTCCTCACATTGCCTTAAAATTTGCACAGCATCCTCCATTGAGCAATTGTCAAGTCGGATGTTATCAATGGCTAACAGCTTGTCTCCTGGCTCCAAGGTTCCAGTTCTACGTGGAAAGGAAAAGAAAATGAAAAGCACATTTGTATTTGCCTTTCAGATCCCACGATGCATTCAGTCCTGCAGTGGTGATGACAATATTAACTTTTCACTGTCCTTGATCTTCCCAGGGAAACAACCATGAACAGAGTCTGAGACAATTATAACTTAAAGAGAGGAAGTTTGTGTAGAGCATGCATCAACACAGAACAAGGCAGGAAGATTAGATATACAGCCTGGGTAGCCTATAGCCCTGAAAAATGCCTGATGTTTAACTGACAGATATTCCACCTTTTATGGAAAATCCAGTATGAGCACTCATAGAAACGAGCCTTCCGGCAGCACTAAATTCCTCTGAAAGCCTTGCTATGAGGTGTTGGGATCAGAGGTGAAGTCAATAAATGCTGAGTTATTTGCACAGTTCTCCACCAGTGCTCACAATTCACTCACTCTGTTCACCTGAGCAGGAGCTGAGACAGAGCAAACTACCTGATGAGCCATAGCACCTTATGGGATATATGAAGCCCTTTACCACATGCTCTTAAATGCTAAACATCCATCTCCTGTAGAGTCAGCAGACCTCTGAATCAGTGCCCTGGCCACCTTCTCCATTAGCTCAAGTCTACTTGCTTCAGTACAGATGGTTTTTATTGAAAAACGTACTGTGGTCTAAGACAAACCTCTAGAGCTGAGATCTCCTTGGAAGCTGGCAAAATCCAGATCCAAGTGCTATTCTTGGGCTTCATTCTACCTCCCATTACTAGGCCGGACATTTTGCAATGGGTTTGGCAGATGTGAAATTCTGCGCTCACCTATGTGCTACGCTCCCCTTCTTGATGTCGGAGATGATCAAAGGCTCCCCAGGCTTTCTGCTTGCAGCTGCAAAAGAGACACATGGGTACAAAGCTTGGTACTGAGTCTGTTATCCAGAATGGGGACAGTTAATGGGGACAAGGAGTTGTAAGGAAAGGGAATTTACATTCATTTTGGTCTCCTCCTGAAGAAGAGGAGGACACACGGTCTCCAGCAGCAAGAGGTGGGATTGCCCAATCCCAGCGCCATTAAACATAGGTTTAGGTTGTGGAGTCTCCTTCTCTGGAGATATTCAAGACCCGCCTGGACAAGGTCCTGTGCAGCCTGCTGTAGGCGGCCCTGCTTCAGCAGGGGGGTTGGACTAGATGACCCACAGAGGTCCCTTCCAACCCCGACTATTCTGTGATTCTGTGAAACATCTGCTCACCCACATCCCTGACACGAGACAGCAAGGGAGCCAACGGCTATGGCACTAGACAGACAGTAGCACTGCTGCCTAGGGAGTACCTAGCTCAGTGCTGTGGTTAATACAAAGACTTCTGTGTTCTTGAGGTAAAGTGGGCTGGGAAGTTTTCCGTGTGGAAAATAACCCAGGAAGAATTAGATAAAACACTGTTTTCCAGCTGGTTCATCTCCCCAGGCCACTTCATCAAGCAGGTACATCAGGGCTGTCCTCCATGCTGGAGCTGGAAGTTTCCAACTCTTCTCTCCCGCCCAACCCTGATAACTTTTTCAGCCTACGATAGATCACAGAATCACAGAATGACACAGGGTGGAAGGGGCCTCTGTGTGGCATGTAGTTCAACCCCCCCGTGGAATCAGGGACACCGAGCA
>Ga0181612_124322_pt1 | contig 10677 bp, 3 predicted proteins | sample HoacroProtozoa21_FD_119630 | JGI IMG/M metagenome (GOLD analysis project Ga0181612, IMG submission 119630) | Hoatzin crop microbial communities from Cojedes, Venezuel. Combined Assembly of Gp0051906, Gp0051904, Gp0051908
ATTACAACTTACCAATACAAGTGTTTCTAAGTTCTGGAGGACTATAGGAATTTAGCAGAGTTAAGAGCTTATGGGCAAATTCAATTCGCTCCTGCCACTGAATGAGAGCTTGCTTCACATCTGCAAATACAAAAAACACAGAAATCAGTTTAGTTGATATCTCAAAAGCTCATTAAATAAAGCACAGAATTCTACTGCTGAAGAATCTCTTTTTCCCCTAGCATGATTTTAATCAATCTAGAAAGCTGCTGAATCTTACTGATCTACTGCTGTTAAATTTATTTAACCTAGTTTCATATTATGTCAATAAATAATTTAATAAGTACCAATTTAATAACTGTTAGTAATCATATCTCCTACTGTATGGGAAGTTTTCAAACACAGATAATAAGCAAGATAAAATACTAGCTTTTGGGTCATGAAAATTAATTAACAGTCAACAGACATAATCCTTTGAAAAGTTCTAATCAAACCTTTTCTTTGAAGATATGGACGTGTTGACTTAAGAACCGAAAGGAAAATAGACAGAAGTTCTACCAGGTCTCCAGTCACATGGCAAGCCGTGGCCTCGTGGTACATCATATGCAATGTGTTAAAGGACTATAAGAAAAAAAAGCCAAAACTTTGTGTCGCCAAATTAACAGACTTGTTATCATTTCTATTTCTCTCCTCAGACACCACATTTACATTTAGTTTATGCTCAAAAAAGATGTATCAAAATACCTGGTGCTAGATGTAATCACAAAATTACTCAAAGATAAGCACATTTAAAAAGAGAATAAATCTGTATAGAAAATAAGGATTTTTTGTTCACAGTAAATATACTAAAAAAAAAAAAGAGAGAAAGAAAAAAGGAAAAAGGGGCAGGGGATGAGGAAGGGAAAGGGACAGACAGAGAGAAGGAAAGAGAGCAAACAAATGAACAACCAGGTATCTTCCAGAAAAACCAAATATAATTGTTGACCTGGATATCCAGATCTGGTAACAATGAACAACAGGCAGCCTTGTATGGGGGGTTAAAATGAAAGTTGCTTTAGGCCAAAAAAGTAAGATTTTTAGATTTTTGTTCTCACCGAACCCAAAAACTAGAGTCATATTAAATTTTTCTCATGTGTATGCCAGAGGGAAACTGAATTTGTAAAATTTATTATAACAATAACCCCACTATAAGTAGCTACCACCCATCTCAACTCTAGAAATGAGCATTGTGAGCACATCCAAATACAGCTTATAGAGAAAGACATTTAAAACCAGCCTTAATTTGTTTTTGAGATAAAACCTTTCTATTAGTGGCTCAATACAATTACAAAGTTTTCACACATACTAACATTTCTCTAAAACCCAACAAGCAAAGCATCATTAGAGACATGGTATTTTTATGTATCTGTAATTCCAATCTTTCTGTGCCAACAAACAAAGTGATATTAGAGGTGCATAAAGACAGATACAGGTAGGTGAACTTGGGGAAAAAACCCCTAAGATTAATATAGATGCTAGTCATTTTTCAAAATGCTGCTTAAGGACACATGCTGTATGATCATACATCAGATGAATTATTTCTCCCTTTGTAACTAAAATATCTTGTTGGCATCTGTGATTTATAGAAATATTGGGAAGGAAAACCAATGCATTTCCGAACTGCAAAAATTCTAGCACAAGATGTAAGAAAATATATTTAATCTGTGGGGATATTTTAAAGAAACAGTCATCTCATTCCCTATAATGCAAAATCTTGATATGCCGTTTTTATATTATAGTGAAGATAAAAGATACATGGCCATCGCTGCTAAATTGAAAACTTTTCTAGATATGACAACTCCTTGATGCAATACTTCTCATCACGCAAAACACTTCCAGTGAACAAGTAAAAATACAAGGCCTAGTAGTTTCAAGCTGTAAAGCAACTCAGCTAAAAGCTGGACATTAGTTTCAGCTAATTTCTAGCAATGTTTTACATAGGATAAATTGCATCTTATATTACACATTCTTTAAAAACTTAATTATCCATTGTTATTATGGATCAGGCTTAACTAAGCTGTTAAACAAGTTCTTTTTATACATATGTTTGCATGTATCTTAGTCTACTTACAAATTTCATGTATGAATAAAGTTACAGCTCAGTTCCTAACTATTTAGCTCAAGTTTACTGCATGTAAGCTAGCTAACTAACTATAGTTAATCAAAAGGCTTACACTTGTAACAAGCTCGTGAAAACTCAATTTTCAAACAGTACTGCAGTGTCTTAATTTATATTTTTCTAACTGATTTTGTAATTTCAGTGTTTTCTATCACACTTTGTTCCAGAAAATACAAACTAATGACATAAAAGAGAGATTTTTAAAATATAAACCATATAAAAATGGTGTTGGAATCAACCTCAAAGCATCCTCTAGCCCATCCATATGCCTTAAGGCATATATCCTTGACAGATGTTTGCTTAAAGTGCTCCTGATGAATTCCAGTTGTGCTGGCTGATACCTTCTGAAGAAATCTATTCCAATATCCCATTTATTGCACAGTTACAACTACCCCTTAACCACTTGTCTTGCACCATGGATTTTTACCAGTTTATTATCCCTCTTTGAATACACCATTCTATATACGCCAAGAATGAACTGCATTTTATTTTTACACTTTCTCCAACATATCCAGACATCCTTGATTTTAACTTTTGTGCTCAAAAGGATCTAGCATCCTTCCCCATTTTGCATTGCCAATACATTTAATAAACACACGTTCTCATCCATCAACTCAGTAATGGAAGTGTTGAATAGAATCCAAGATCTTACACCCATCTTTAAGAAGAACAAAATAAAACAAAAGAGAAAATTAAAAGATAAGCACCGTGTGTGCCCTTTTTCAGTCTTCTTGGTACGTCACTCATCTTGAAAAAGTAGCTACTAACAGGTCAGTGCTTTTTCAGCAACGTCTTTTAGGTTTTTCCTAACATTACTGCAGGACAGCACGAGTGGATCTGTAGAGCAAAAGCACTGGTGGGCAGGGGCTTGACATCCAAACCGCACCCATTTCAGGGCTGTGTTATTTGTTCTTTTTTTCCTCTCTATTTTGAACTAACTCCAGTCTGGTCTCAAGGACTAAATGTCTATTTACAACTGGAATACACTATAGGTGCTCCAGAAATGCATTTTAGGTTTAGTTTCATCGGAAAGAAATCTAGTTTGTGTGTTCTTAGACCACTTCTTGCAAACAAAACATAATAGGTAGGAAACAGGGACAATTGCCTCAGAAGTGCCTCAAAGAAGTGTTCAGAAACATTAGTAACAATTGCATGTGAGTATCCTTTCAGTTATCTGTGTATTTTGATCTGTTGCCTTAACACTTCTTAACCAGTAATAATTGTGTCACTGCTCAGCCATTCACTCACAGCTGATCTGTAATAGAGAATGACACAATAAAACCATAAACTCGCTTCTCTCAACATAATTTGTTGGTACCTTTCCCCTCCATCTTGACAAGCAGGCAAACATTTTCCAGATCTTCTTTTTACCACTAAAGAAATCTTTTTAAAGATGATGGGGAAGTATTTATGTGAAGAAAGCCAAGACTGATTTCTTACCAATCTTGACATGTCTTACTAGTTGCAACTTTTTCAGTAGACTTAATTTACTATCCACTATGAACCTTACAGCAATTGTATCTGTCCTCGATATACAAGATGACACATGACCCTTTTATTTCTTGCTCATCTTTCCCATTTAAGCTGCATTGTTTTATCGTTATCCTACCAAATCACTGTATATTTGTATTCCCTCAAATTTACTGACTTAAACTTCTACATTAGTGTTTAGACATACAAAATGTCTGGTAAATCTTTTTTTGCCCTTCCTATGATCCTTAAGATTTTAAGGTTTTACATGTATGCCAGTACTTAATCAACATATTTCATTTATTTCATATGATACCACATTAAAACAATTTAAAACAAACACATTGTCAGGAAGGAAGGGGTGACCTGATGAAAAAGCAAGATGTTTATTATAATTAAATAACAAAGCATTTACCTCAGTCATCAGAATCAATCCTCTGTTAAACACAACAAGAAGTCTGTCTTCATCAGATTCTAATAATATTCTGAAGGCACTAGGAAAAAAAATCCAAACACTGAGAACCCTGAAAATTACGTATCATCTTTTCAGAATTCATACAAATGCTTAAAATTCTTCTGCTCGTGCTGTATTTTGGAAAACAATCAAAGAAGAACAAAGAAACTCCAAAAGAACATAATTATTCTCTTCATTTTTCTTTCCCACTTTTTCATTTAAAAATGCCTCTGATGTCAACTTCCTTTATGTCAACTTTATGTGATCGAAAGTAATTTATAAACAACCTTTACAGAAATATTTCCCAAATAATGCCTGCAAAAATGTTAAAACTGAGGAAAATAATATACTTGAAAAGACAGAAGTTTATGCTTGTCAAATGATACATTTAAATAGGTTCAGTTAAGCATACGTTTGGACTTTTAAATGTGTAAAAACATTTCTATCAGAGTATTTTATGCTTACAACAGAACAGAAAATAAAGGATTATGCTAATGAACGTTCCTCTCAACATAACAATTCTTCTAGACCTTTCGGGAAAATCTGGTTGTGCTCTCTGACAGATGACTGTATGTAATCCCTTCAGGTAACCCACGCCACTTTCCCTTTTCACAAGAGTGTTTCAATGCTTCAACGGTTGCATTTAAAACCCCAATATGTGACCTAGATAGACAGGTAATTTATAGTTATACTGAAAATACCCATGAAACAGTTTCAGATATACTACTACAACAGACTAGAAATGAAAAAGTATTTGAAGATATGACACAATAAAACTCTGTCCCACAGGCAATACTTCTAAAAAACATTTCTGCCCAAGAATAACATATGTCAGCAACAGCAGCTGAAATTACTCCTTTGCCAATCTAGACTGATCATGGTAGGCTGAGAATTGAATTTAATCTTAAATACTGAACTGGAACGTTGATTAATTTTTTTTAATGTTTTTTTTCAAGGGCTCTACTAGTTCAGTTTTGTCATGGTGTTTCTTTTTGAACCCTGACAACATGTATCTTCGTTTACACCTGTTTATTGTAAAATATTTGCTTAGTTTCAGAATTTTTAGATGATGAAATATTCTAAAATACATTACATTCACAAACAATGGATAAAAAAAGAAGTTATAATTGTAACTTTCTGTTTGTTTACTTCTGAATAAAAGTATTCACAAAACTTTTTCACGAAGAGTATCAAAACAACAACATTAATTTTTATTCTACTTCATATTTGGTAAAACATAGCTCTTATTCAAACAGGATTAGATTATTACACTACAGCTTCACTACTAACATACCTTATTAAAGTAGTCCAACAAGACCGCCCATCCAAGCAGCGCAGGTAACAGCTTATGGTTGTTTTCTTAAATTGCTTTATGTCTTCTATCTCTTCCTCTCTCATGTCTGGTCTCTGAGCTACAAACAGTTGCATGAGATTAAACAGCTCTTCTACTGCCTAAAACGCACAAAAATATTAGGTTAGAGTAATCTCTCTCAGTATGTTATGGTTTATTTCTTATTTGTATTACTTCTTGTGTATTACTTCTACTAAGTAACACACAGAACAAACATATGTAAGCAAACTTAGATGGGAATACATTTTTAAGCATTACAACAAAGTTATAAGATTAGCAAACAACATTTTAACCTTAAATAAAACTAAATTGCTCTTAAAAACTAAAATTCTGACATAGAAATTGTGGCTATTTCTTACCTATTTTGAATGCAGTTTGCTTTTAGCTTTTACTATTTACTGTGTGGATTAGGACACAGACAACTGAGATAACCCTTCTGAACCTTAAACGGATGTTTTAATGCTTCCTAACAGCACAGTTCATTGCCACACACACATACACACATATATACATAAAAGAATCTGAAATTCTGATCCATGTGACAAAAATTCCTGGCTTTCCTTAAGGAATGTAGAGGGTCATCTACGTGGTACATGGGTATACACATTCTCTGATGATAATATTACATTCTAAGCAACAGAACTCAGAAAGCTGCTTCTGCCAAAACTCACTGAAGTCCCATATGCATGGGAAACACTAAGCACAGTGGAACAACTGAAGTCCCCAGCAAGACAAACTGAGACTTCCAAGCAGAGATGCAAACAATGAAAACAGGACTACTCCCAGGACTGTCAAGAGTATAAAGTTACGCTGTGAGCTGAACTAGACAGAAGTTCAACACAGAAAATTTCATGCATTCTCCTCCTCTACATACTGAAGAAAATCTTTGTATTCTTTCGTCCTCGTACACCTATAAAGAACCCCAAAGCAATATTCTCTGAGTAATCATACAAAAATGCGTATTTTGCCACTTAAAAACTACGTAAGCCTACTTTTTCACTCTTATACATGGACTATTTTAACTACTATCTACTCTCTACTGCAAGTTTCATAAAGTTGTAGAGATAGTGCAACTCCCAGTGTACCAACATTTTGCAAAAGGTACACAAACATTCCCAAGGTGAACACCAGGAAATCTTCCTTCTGAATACAACAGGCTAAATCTTAGCCCTATTCCAGAAACTGAAAGCAAAGAAGAAACTCACTAGGAATTCCTCCAACTTAGTGTGTTAGAATGCAACACGCTTTCCTGAGACTACAGACTTTAAAGGCTATTCCCTGTTTCGTATGACTAGACTGGCGTACAGAATATTATAAAACAGTGAAAACACCACAGTGTCTGCTTCCAGAAAAAAACATCTGCTTTCCAACTGCTACACAAAAAAAAAATAAGAAAATCCAAACCAATCCCCCCACAAAGTACAGTAATATGATCTAAATGCATTATTAATACTTTACACTAGGAAATCAAAACATAATACTTTCACTACTGGATATATTAAGCAGCTGTCTTCATCTCCTCCATTAAAAGAGGCATTCAGCAAGACAGCAAATACTAAGAAGGAAATGGTATTTTTTGGTATCAATCTACTTACTCCTGGGTACTGACTGGCATGTGGTGTGAGATTCTTAAAGGCCCACTGGATATTCTGGTGAGAAGCCAACTGCCTGGTGAATGCAGGGGACTGCTCACAGCAGAGGCGCAGGATGCCATAGTAGGCAGGCAGCATCCCGCGGTTAAAGAGCACCACATCCTGATCATCATGGTCTGCGAGGATGTAATTGAAGGCAATGTTCTTCGTCACCACAGGATTCTGTACAATAAGGCGTACGTTCTCTGGACAGTCAACACACACATTATACCAAAAAGACAGCAAAGCCTGTTTGTTGTGGTTGGTTGCTATAGCTGGCTCAGAAAGTTTAGGCTGGAAAAGGTTCCATAAGTCCATGAAGTAAGAAGAAAACATGAGTTTCTCAGTTTTTGAGATCAAACAGTATGTCATGAAACTGAAGTAGGGGACAAGTTTTGTAGTGCCATGGACAGCGGCATCAACATATAGCTTAGCTCTTGAAAGAAGGCCAAGAAGCACATTGTAGACTTGATGGAGAACTACTGTAGTATCTGGACTGAGAGGCAGATCGCGTGTAGGGATGTGCAAAGAGCGAGTTGATCGGAACATCTGACGGAAGGAATTGCTTGGAATAAGCGACACCAAGAGATAGGCTGCGGCTTCAAATAGAAATAAATCTGTTACACCTTTGAAAAATGACACAAGTGCTTAACAGTCATTTAAATGAGAAGTTAATCTACATTGTCTGTTCAATTTACAGATTTCAAAGCATTTTACAGAATCTGGCATTGCTATATTCACAATGGAGATAAGAAAAAAAATCAGAGTGGGTAAGACTAGCATGTTATAAGTGCTGTTGAAATTTGCTTTCAGGCCTCCTGACCCTATATTCCTGTCTGCTGCTTGGTTCTAACTATTGTAACACAATGCATCCCATCACAGAAATACAAAGCCATATGTTTCTATGACTAAACTGCATACTGCTTGATTACCTCTTCAGAGATAGTTACAACCACAATCTGTTGCAAAGCTGTACCTCCAGTTTCCACATCTCCCTTAACCACAGAAAATGTACCAAAGTTCAGAGTGTCCAGTTACTGTGGAATCTCCTTTATACAAAAATTTTGACACAGGAAAGGCTGAAAGTGTGATTTTGGTCTGGTAGTGTGACTCCTGGCAGAACAAACTAGAGAGCCAGGACACCCTGAAGTTGGGCAGAAGCAGAGGCTGCTTCTCCTCGATCCGCAAGTTCAAAGGACTCAACTGAAGATTACCCTGTGGTGAGTGAAAGACAAACATGTACTACTCCTACCTACAGTACAACTATGTGATGGAAACTATTGAGAACCTCTTGGATTATTTCTTTTTCTTCTTTGGGTATTTCTGGATCTTGTAGATTAACCACATAAGATAAAGAACCTAGTAATCTATCATTCAAGTTACAAAATCAAAGCATGGTTTTCATCAAAACCAGGTAGCATGTCTTGATGAGGCACAACAGTTGCACTAGTATTTTAAAATACAGCAATCCCAAAACAAATGGAGAAGGAAGAAAGACAAATACAAAAGCACGTATTTAATTTGTGACAGGAATACCACATGCATAGTAACTTGCTACAACACAATAATAATTTTCTTCAATTTAAATTAACTTACAAGTTCTCACTCTAGGGTAGTTGTGTGCCAGAAGAAAACGTTCAACCCAGTTTTCCATATTTTGCAGCACCCAGCTGTGAGCTAGTTTGTTTCGAGGTGTTTGGACAGCCAGCCAATCCAGGCACTGAGATGGGTTGTATTCAATGACCTGAAAGAAGAGTGGAAAAATCAAAAAGAATACATTAACCTTGATACTATGTACTGATTGTATTAAAAAAAAACCTAAAAATAACTACTAAGACTTTAAAAATATTTTTGCAAAATCACATAGGGCTATCAAAGCACCTACAAGACAGAGCTGCTCTGGCAGACAGAGAACACCCTTATTAAAATTTCACTGGTTTGAGCTTCTGAATCTTGTTCAGAGCTTTTGAAAGTTCAAGGTAAGCCCAGGAAGTTACTCTACATATCCTTTCTGCATATTTTAAGATACTTTAGAGCTGAAATGTTAAGGACTTAGGAAACTGAACAATCTTGTCTTTATAAAGAAATAAATCTCTCTTTTCAAAAAATCTAACACAAAACCTTAACACTGAATCAGTATTTTTATACAAGTTATATCAAAAGAACATAAATAGTATACAAATATGTTCATACAGCCTCACACTGAGGGTAGCTATCACGATTTTTATGCATATGCAATTTCAAGGAATAAATTCATCTAGTACTTTTCAAAGGTAATGAAAAGCCTGTGGAATGCTGTTGTACAGTTATCAAAGCCTTACAGATAATAAGAAGAAAACATAGCTTCCTGTGCCTTTCTGGTTCTGTGGAGTTAAAAATTTGTTGAGATATTACTAGGCCAATAAATATAGTTCGCTCATTTGGTACTTTTTAAAAACTGTTTTCTTTTTACCTTGAAGTCCAGATGCCCAGACAAGGAAAAAGGAACTCTTATCTACCTAAGGAACCACACGCCATAAGTGAATTGCTGAAGCTGTTCCCAACTACTCTAAAGCACCTGCAGAATATGAGCAGCTGACATGACCAAAACTCTGCTTATGAAATTTTAATCTCCATTTAAAAATAAACACATTAAGAATAACCTCCTCTCTTTTTTTAGAAATGACAAATCGATCTGTGAAGTTTCCTTTGTAATAGCTGGAGGCTTTCTCCAAGAAAAAGACTATCATTTTTCACTGTCTTCATCGCTCAATTACTTTTTAAGGACTTCTAGAAACTGAAGTGGCTGCAAAAGTAGATTCTACGCCCTAATCTGTCTGTCTATCCATTAACTACTGGGCCTCTCATCCCCACCTATAAAATTTATAACTCTAAACCTTCAAACACGTCAACAAGGTAAGGGTAATCATGCTGGCAATACCAGAGACTGAACCGATGACTTCTACTGCTAAAAGCTTGACTTGCCAACAGAAACCTGTCACCTACTTGCTTCCTCTGTAGGTTCAGTTTGTGTAGTGAGAATAAGGAGGGAAATAAAAAAAGATGATTGCTTAACAAAATACAGACATTTCTCTGCGGCTACTGACTGAAGCACATATACTTTATGCCACAACCTGTATACTGTCAAAAACTCTACTGGAAAGGTTTCCTTATTGCTGAGAAAAATTCACAACCTTCTGCTTCGCTGGACACAGAACGCAGCCAGATCTAATTCTTGACCTTAAGATCCACTGTTTGAAATCTCTACCTGAGGCACAGCAGTTACAGCTAATTCATATTCAGATCAGACACCTAGCAAACACTTGGTATATGCTTTCCCAGATGACCTAATGGTTCCTATCCTATAACTGCTCCTAACCAGGAGTAAAATACTTTTGAACAGCAATTCACATTCTATCCCACAGTGCTTCAATGGGTAAGACAGTTTGTGTTTAACCAGAGATCTTAATTCTGCGAGATAATAATCTTTTACAAACCCCAGCCTCAATTTTTAAAGAGTATTAAAGCGAATGAATGTTCAACAGTTTGTTCTCAGTTCAACAAGGGCAAGTGCTGGGTCCTGCACCTGGGGAGGAACAACCTCATGCACCAGTACAGGCTTGGGGTGGACCTGCTGGAGAGCAGCTCTGCGGAG
>Ga0181612_144546_pt1 | contig 10677 bp, 10 predicted proteins | sample HoacroProtozoa21_FD_119630 | JGI IMG/M metagenome (GOLD analysis project Ga0181612, IMG submission 119630) | Hoatzin crop microbial communities from Cojedes, Venezuel. Combined Assembly of Gp0051906, Gp0051904, Gp0051908
GTGCCCATTGCCCCTTGTCCTGTCACTGGGCACCACTGAAAAGAGCTTGGCCCCATCCTCCTGACACCCACCCTTCAGATATTTGTAGGCATTTATAAGGTCCCCTTGCAGCCTTCTCTTCTTCAGGCTGAACAAGCCCAGCTCCCTCAGCCTCTCCTCGTACGGGAGATGCTCCAGTCCCCTCATCATCCTCAATTATAAGGTTTTGTTTAATTTTCTACATTTTTAACTATTAACAAGACTTGATCTAGAAGTCTTGGGCAACATGAATTTTTTTACCTGGATTTTGATTCAAATTTAGTGAAAATGCAAGCTCTAGGGTTTACTGCCCAGAACTGTTTATTTTTATGTTTGGTATGAATAATTTTGCTACAGACTCAAAAGACATTCAGGTTTTTTCTCTTGCAAACCAAGTTTCCAATTCACAAACAGATAAATCTTTCTATGGCAGATTTCAGGCCATTTTCATACAGCATTTTTTTAATCCTGAGATCCACTTGTCTGGATTCTTCACCAAAGACAACTTCTTCATATTTGCATGGATAATCAATATTGAATTTTATGAAGAGACAGTTTTGTTCTAAAACCAAGTTCTTGTGACATCCTAAAATAAATACAGCTACAGGATTTATAGGAATTAGACCTTTATTAAACATGTATAGACTAGTTTCTTGTGAGGAAATTAAAAATTAAGAAAAGCTAAATTAAATTCATAAATTATTCTTATAAAGGAATTTTATATTAATAGTTATTTTGTTGATAGGAACTGTCTCCTCATTGCTCTAAGGTTGCCATCACTTACTGCATTCTCTTTATCAGCAGTAGCTTGCTGAACTGCAAATGCAGCATTAAACTACAAGGGTGGAGTGAATGTAAAAATTGTCACTACGCTGTGTTACTGAGCCAAGAGGAGATTCACACTGCTCCAAGTGTAGTACTCAACAGCTATATAAGGTCACCATAGTCATATCACCATCAGATTACGATCTTTTTTTGTTGCTATTACTGTACAGAAAATATGCTTAACGCTCAACTTGCAGGCATCATCTTGGAAGAGAGTGGCCATAAACCAAGCCAAAAAGTAGTGAAATCAGCACCCGACAGAAGTTAGTTTTTCCACAAACATTAGAACGGCCGGAGAGAGGGAAAGCAAACTCCTCCAGTTCAGCTCCTGGCGTCTGCAGAGCAGCTCTGTGAAAATCCACCCCCAGCTCCACAGTGTCCTCCCGCATCAACCCAACGAGTGCCCATCGGGGTGTGCGGCAGCGCGCTGCAGTGTGCCCCGCAAGATTCGGATACTCTGCGGCACAGGGAGGGCCTCAACAACTGTTGCTCAAGGTCAGGCAGAGCTGAGCAGCAGCACTGCTTTATGAGCTACACCAGTTGGCACGAACATTAAAACCCCACTGCTTTCATCAATCGCTGTGACTTTATGGGGAGCAAAGGAGAGTTTGTTGCTAGTAGGTTATGTTACCATTGCGCTTTCAAAGCCACAATATGCTTTAAACACAAGTGCAGAAACAAGCTGAAACACCCTCAAACAGGTTCCATCACCACACAGCTCTGCTCGAGGACAGTCTTTCAAACTGGCAAGATGTCCTCATGCAAGGGTGTTTCCTGCCAGTGCGCTGGGCAGCACCCCACAAGGCTTTCCGAAGCGACACGAGCCAGTACACAGCATGTCTCACTCCCCTCTGCTGCCTTCCTGCCCACCCCATGGCTGGGGAAGCCACACACTGAAGACCAGAATACCCCAGCCTCGATGATGAACAACTAACAGCAAGGTTTAAACTGAAAGGGGAATTCCACAGCATTTTATACATACGGACGAGACTATTTTTCTTTCCTTCACTTTGAACAGGGGTGGCATGGAGAGCTGTGATGCCCTGAGAGGTCAGGGAGAATGCTTCCCCCAGCCCTGCCACCGTACAAAGAGAGGGTCCTCCAGCCACACAAAAAATACAGAATCAAATGACAGGAGCTGCAATGGAAAAATGTAACAGAAACAAAGAGACCTCACAGAGATTTATGTGTCCTTAAAATACCAGCACACCTACACATATACTGGGAAGTGATGCCTCTTCTGCTTGCTGACCTTACCTTAGCGTTTGGGCTTTTTCCTGCAATCGTGCTTTAAAGGCAAGTTCTTGGCTGAACAAACCAAGCAGATGTTGGACTTTATTTTCCCCTCTTTTTTTTTTTTTTTTCATCCTAAGAGCAATCAAAAACTGCTTGCAGTAAGACATTTAATTTATTCATCTGTAAAGGGCAAAATATACATACAGGCTATTTTTTTTCCACACTATACCCTACTTAAGTGAGTGTAACACTACAGTTTAAGCAAGCTTTGTTTAGTTTTGGGTTTTGTTCACACAAACCGCTCCCCGTGTGGGGAGCAACACAGCCCAGTCCCTACAGGCTGCTTTCAAAATCGCATAAAAAGCATAGAAGCATTCTTTTTATATACACATATATTTTTAAATATGATCCCAACAAGCCATTAATGTCCGCATGACAAACTAGCAACTTAAGCTTCTGCTATTAATTCAACATCTAACAGCAATTTTAGCCAACACTCAGTAACGCTTGGTGCTATAAGTAATGATACAGTTCAAAAGCAGACTCTGACGGCTTAACCTGCACTGACCCAAAAATTTATAAAAAACCCCTGGCTTTCATGTTAGACTGTTTGGATGATGCATCATAGCTACACAGTAAAATACTTCAAAATGTCTCTGTCAGTCCACAGGGGATTCAAAGAACACTTGAGAATTGTTCCCACTGGCTTCTTACAGCTATACAAATGACTATTATAGTAATTTGAACAGTCTTTTCAACAATAATTTGAAAATATTCTCCTGATGTTTGTCAATAGGTGTATTTTACACAGGTCCTTTATTCGGTTTCCTCTGCCCACTGAAAACAAACCTGATGCAAATTTTACACAAATACACTTGTGCTGTCCTGCAGAAGCTCCAGTTCTGTCTCGCAAAAGAAAGATTTTCAAGTAGAAATGCTAGGCCACTGAAAATGTAGAAGTTTCCGTGTTGCACTGGCCTAGGCCAAGCATTGTCGTAATTCACAGATTGCTCCAGTATCTGGAAAACTGTGTAACTCCTTTCAAGTATAAGGACCATAAAGAAAGCAGACATACACATAGTCTGAAGTCCAAATGTAAAGAGACTGACAACAGAGGGGAGGTATGATTTTAAAAGTAAAACAGGGAAACCTAATGTATACCACGTAGCGAAGGTTTAAAAATAAAGAGAAGTAAACACAATAAAGATAAAAGCTGCAGTCTCTCAAATGTATTATACACAGGGTTCGCATGCATTCCTTTGGCGGTGCGTTCAGCAAGACAGAGAAGATACCTGAACCTGTGCATACAGCATGCGGATGGGCCTGCGCCGATCAATACAACTTTAAACCAGGAAGGAAGGACTATTGCTACTCCCCTCTAACAGTTTTGCCAACATCCACACACAAACACCTTCTGGTTTGAAGTTCATGAAATGTCAGATGGTTTACCTTGTTATGGAATATCACATCAGTACTTGAGAAAATGCCCATATACAGGACCATGTGCTGTGTTCTGCAAATAACATCTCTAGACAGTACAACCATGTGTAGCAAATCATACTGGCAAGGCACCACTGCAAAAGGGACTTCTGAACCTAAACTCTTCATTTGACACGCATTCATTATTTACTTTGTATGTTGATCTCCTATGGAATTTTGTATTTGCACCCTCCCACAAGAAGTCAGAATCCTTCATTTCAGAAATGTGTAATTCTTTTCAGGCTTCTAATATATTTTAATCCACTTTGTTATTTGTTAGAACTACTCACCTGAATTAGCAAAACAGTTTGTGATTGACAGTAGCATTTTTCTGTAGATAAAATATTAGCCCTTCAAAAAAGAAAATGCCCAGTCTAGACAACTAATAAATTATCAGTTAGAAAATACAGATTTGAAATGCAGCTCTTCTGTTTGCTTTCTCAGGTCTCAGGACTTTTCACTAGAAAGACACCTGGCCCCAGCATATGATGCAGACAGCAACACTACAGAAACAAATTATGCCACAGCATCCTCCTCCTGGTCCATGTACCAGACCAGGATGGTCAAGTTTCCCGACATGGAAAACCACCTATCTTCATATGGTCAAGAGCCACAAAACACGCACACAACCTTAGAGATGTGACAGCAGAGACAGCTCTGGAAATGGTGAAAACGTTTCACATAACAGAAAAACTACATTCCTAGCTCTCCAGTCTCCCCCTCTGCTCCTGGAGGGACTGATGGTAAGACTGCAGCCGGGCAGCACAACCCAGAGGGAATTTCCGGCTTGTGTGCTCCCCAGACTGGAGAGCTGAATTACTCAGCAGCCCCTCCACTACCCCTGGCCCCTTCAGGAGAGCTGCGTTTGAACCATTCAAACTTACAAGAGATTGAACAGCTAGAGGGTCTGCTCCTGTTGTGAGCTGTTGGCCTTCCTTGAATTCATTTTGAAGGGGATAAGTCCAGATGACACCAACCCTGTGCAGTAGCTGTCTCTCAGAAAAGCATGTCTGTACATGCAAAATGTATTTAGATTGTTTTTCCATATATAATCCCCTATTCCTGACACATTCAAGTGTTGAATGAAGTCTGGATGATCAGAATCTGAGAACACACCCCAGTAAAAATGAAACTTTCCCTGCATTAACAGCCCCACCACTGGTTTCATCTCTGAACTGGACGGTGCAAGCAATAGCCCCGAATGCCAAGAACTTCTCTTTTATGCAGACAGGAGTAGTTACTGCTCTGAGTAACCCTGTTCTTCACCTGCATTGTACCTTCACACATGAATGCTCAGCTGAACAGATGTAAAAATATTTTAAAAAAGCTTTCAAGAGAAAGCTCTTATTAAAAATCCTAAAATGCAGAGAGAGTGGAACAATAACACTGCCTGCCTGAAAATGTCATATCCTTGTCTGAACAGCCCAATACCTTATGTGCTCTGAATAAAGATAGAGATGTAATTGCTTTTCTTGTTACGACTCACTTGTGCATCATAGATTTTTTATTATCCTGCAGAACACATGTATTGTGGGAAGGAAGCAGGTGACAGCAGTAAACATATGTAATGTTATTTTTCTTTATGATAGATATGAGCAGGGAAGCCTAAATGATGGCTTAGGTTTTTAATAATCAACTATGGAATCTTTGGGGGAAAGCGTGCATTTTGCCAAGAGCAAAATCATTAGAACTTTAACTCCAGCCATTGTGGGAAATTTCATTCAGCTAATTGTAGCCATTAAGTGACAGGTTATGCAACGAAATTACTTCAGCCTCCTCTACGTTCGAAAACAGGATGCTATCAGCAAAGTAGCTTTTCTGAGAATGAATGAGGTTTAAAAACGCTCACTGTTGTTAGAAGTCTAATGGACTGCCATGTAAGAGGAGCTGCGCGGATGCTATGCAGCTTTTGAAAAACTGCACGAGCACATGCAGAAGTGTTCTGAAAGAGCTGCAACTGGCAACATCTTTAAGTTTTCATATATATGGAATGTCTGTAAGTACAGTAAGCTAAATAATTCCTAAAATTTTGATGAAGATTTAAAGCTAGACCACCCTACCTTGGCAGTTCACGGACTGACAGAATAACAATGTGCATGAATAAATAAAAATCTGCATTCCGTGTAGAACACAGCGTGTTACTGCACTGACTTTTTGAAGATGATTTCTAACAGGCCGATCAAGCTTCCCACTCTCTCCTGTCTAAACCCAACAAGCTCTTACTGCAGGCACCTCCCCTCTTTCATGGCTTCGCTCCAAGCACCATAAACTTGGGTCTCTAAGACAAAAGGGTTTACAGATGAAGCCCTCCAGAAGGAAATCGGCAGCCTGTTGGTTGAAACCATAGACACGCACAGCGTAGAAATGCCTGGGATTTGCCCAGGTCTGTTCAGGTAACGCTGCCCAATAGCTCCAGTTGGGCCACCAGGCATCCTGGACAAATGTGAAAATTCTCTGGTTCACCTGGAAAATTTCCCAAGCAGAAGGGTCCCTGTCAGCAAAACACAGATCCATGATAGACTAGCTGGGTGAAGGTACACCCCTCATTCACACAGGTCAACAGAGTCACAGTGCCAAAAAACAGAGGGAGAGGAGGAAGCTGACAGAGGTCAAACCTAAAGCAGTCACCAGACCTCTCAAAGCCTGATGAATCCGCCAGCCTCACCCCAAGGATTCACGTTCCTAGCACATGCACGCAGCACTGTCTTAAAGGAAAAAAGAAATCCCTCATGTTTCCTGAAGCAATGAAATAATCTGAGTCTTTCTACGAAAAGCATACAAAGCATATTAGGGTGTTAATAATTTAATTTAAAAAGCTAATCAGTGTTTTGCATTTGTAAATTATGACCTCAAAGTTTCTCATTAATACACTGGAAAATCAGAAGCAAGAGGCACACCCGTATTGCCAGGATTTAACAAGTTTGCCTCAAAGCTGGGCCAGGTCAGGGAGTGGGATCAACCCATTCATTTATATGACAATGCTTCTGGCTGTTGTCAGAATTTCCCTCAGCTGCAAATAAATTCTAATGAAAAAGAAAGCTAAAGCAAATTCTTCTGAAATCCCCAAAGCTCTAGGCTGTTACAAATGAAAAACAGTGCTGATGAATTGAGAGAGTATGTTTCAATTCCAACCGCATCCAAAGTACATTCGACCAACTGGTGTTAAAATATTGTCCTGGGACAGTATGAATTCTGCTACATACACAGACACTAAGGAGCATCCTTCTGGGATTAAAGTCCAAGCACAGGACCTCCAAAGGGTTTTCTACAGAAGGACTTAAGTGAGGGCAAACCAACTCATTTTGTTAATCCAGTGCTGATTTTCAAATATGTTAAGTCATTTATATAGATCTTCTTTGGTGGGCCTAAATTCTTGTAGCTTAATCCTTATCAAAGTCTTCAGTTACAGTGATCTAAGGCAACTACAGCCACAATGGGAGATGCATACTGGTGGTTTAACTTGCTTATACACATTTGCCTTCACACCTCTGCTCAATTTCCCAGCCTTCCAAGTCAAACCAGAGGGATCCAAGGCTCTATCCTGTAGGTGCATATTCAACTTTTTTTCAGCTGTACAGTAATACAGATAAATCCTGTTACATCCCTAATAAATGGTTTCTTTTTTTCTTTAGTCAGATCTTGTGGACTCTTCAGCTTCCTAAATATGTTCTCAACCATTCGAGCCCTCCACTTCAAACGAATGCACCCAGTCTGCCTCTTCAGGATCACTAAAAAGGTCAGTCCATTACAACCTGTCTTCAGGTTTAGAGTTTTCTCCTGCAAAATCAACTTCATAAAAACCGGCCTGCTTGTACAGCCTCACACCCCCATACGCCCAGCAGGGCTCTGTGCCACCCTGGTCTACGCAGGGCAGGTCACGCAGCTTGGGATGGCAGCTCTACCCTGTCTCTACAGGGGAATAATTACGGGCAGTTTTCCGGCAGTGCCAAGCACAGAACAACACAGTTCCAACTCTACTAAATTTCAGCTCATGGACTTCCGCCGTCACTGGTCTCCCTGTGCTTTAGTCGGAAAAGCAGTTTTCTTCCACAAGTGTTTCTTAATCTCGTGTCATTTTTTTTTTACATTTACAATATTCTAATGCTATACAATGAAAAAACAAATTTTAAGAATTAGATATGCAGATCCAACTGAGAATAATAAAGAAGTGAAGATTTACCTTCATTGGTTCCTGGAAAATCACAATTTTAAAATATTTTTCTTTTCAAAATGAAGATTCTTTCAATGAAAGGCTTCATATACAGAGGACATGATTTCTTGGTCAGAGCAAAGTCACGTGACTGGGTGAGACAGCTACATTACTTCTGAAAAAAATCCTGCTCTTGCAGATAAGCGGGACTTACATCTCACACTGTGTCACTCCACTAACTGAACTTCCCTGAAAAATCAGGTCTTCAGGTCTCCCACATTCTACCTTACCAAACACCAAATTTAAAACCACAAAAAGGAAAAACAGGAGGGGAGGGGAATCATCTTTAAAGCATGCTACCCTGGTTTTAAAACAAAAGTTAAAAACCGTTCTTTATAATCAGACTGGAAGAGCAGTTTTGTAGCATTCTCAAAAATAAAGACAAAATGTTAAAAATCAGAAAGTTTTTGTTTCAAGGCTTCAAAACACCTTAAGAAAATAAAGTTTAAAAATTGGGTTTAAATGCTAAGAACTTCCTTGGCAACGCTAGCGGGAACTAAAATCATCCTGATTTAATTCCTTTGAATTTCAGAAAACTAATAATGGTTCTAAATAATTAGAAACTGCTATTACATTAAAATGCATGATACATACTGATTAGATCATATTAAATTGAAAAGAACAATTTGAATTATTTACACAAAAAAACCTCGAAGTGAGACAAATCTATGGACCATAAAGACAAAGAAAAGAATTCCACTAACAGTAACAGCTCATTGCACAAGTAGCTTTCATAAAGATTAGTTATGTCTGAATCACACTAAATAAAGAATTTACACAAAAAAATACCCATATGTACTTACTGCAGTAAAGTCATTTAATGTCTTGGCTATCTCGGTTCAAAACTCATTTTTAAACTACTAGATGCAACCCAATGATTTTTCATTAAATACAAAATACTCAGTATATTACAAATTATCCAAGACTATGATGTGAAATGCTTTTGTGACAGCAGTTTTATTTAATATTCATTGTCAGCTTCTCTGAGGATAGACTGAGAGCTAATAAATTCAGAGTGTATTAGTATTATAATACACTACACAACTTTTATTTAGTGTTTTATGCTAGCCATAACATTTGGTACAAGACAGGTACACTGAATACAGAAGAGTAGATACACAAAATATATTAAGATGTTAAACTAGATATTAAAATATTCCTGCTGTACCCCTAGTTTGAATCTGTCTGTTGAACATGTAAGCTGGGGGAAACATTCCTGCTTTTTTGGTGACCCTTCCCCTTCTCTGTAACAGCTGAGGCAAACTCCTGGCTCCAGCTTGCTGTGCCATGGTAACATTGCAGTAAAGGCCACTATAACCTTCAGACAATTTGGTTCACAGCCCACGTAATGCACGGATCTGGAATGAAATTGCTAACTTTCCTCTGTAGCATCTGTGAGTAGTCTTCTGTGCGTTTTTATATCAAGTTGAGCCTATAATTGCTTAACTTGTGCTTTGCATGATGGATGTCGTTCAGAGTCAATAATTTACATAGCTGAAGAAACCATTTGCTAAAATGTGACTAAAGAACATAAACGCTTTTTAAGAACAATTTCTACATTTCTCCCTGAACACGTGTGAGCTAAGGGCTAGAAAAGACATCAGATACAGCCCAACGCATTTACAGGCTGGTTTCCTAAGACAACGTACGCAGTCCCATCGCCTGCTTCCCGTCTGCCAGCCCTCTCTGCAGCCGTAGCATCTGCGCCTGCTGGTCGGCCTCACAGAGGGATCTTGAGTTTCTTACGACATTTGCGACTAAATGCTGCCGCAGAGAAGAGCACTTCTGTGAATGCCTACACTGAAGAAAGGCTGCTGTACAAACTCAAGCCTCCAAATAGGAGCCAGTGAATGCCCATGGCCCTCATGCAGATGCCACGCGCATCGCAAAGCTTCAGCCGCCCTGTCGGCCTCTGTCGCAGCAGATGCTCCAGGAGGCCGTGCTGGGAAAGGGGCACCATGGATCACGGAATAGCCGTCTCCAGGCCTGGCACGTGGGGAGGGTGGATGGCGCTGCTTGGGCATGGTAGAGGAGGCACCACTTCTGGGACTGCAGCGCATGGTGCAGGGTGTATGGCCTCCTCTTTGAAGAGAGTGTTTTGGCCAAATGTGTCAGGCACACAGAGTTGGCTGATTTCTCAGAGAGTGACAGTGAAAAGGCAAAAGCAGTCATCTGACAGAGAAAGAGAAGGAGGTATCAGTTAAAGCCTTGCTTGCTGGACCCCACTATCCTCCAGGCCTTAACCAGCCAGCTCTGTCCTTACCTCTCCAGTCCTCCCTGGGCTGCCCTCTTTTCAGCCTGAACTGCTTCCTCAGCTTACTCCAATCACTGTTTATTGCCAGTTCCTTACAGAGAATCATACAAGCACACTGCACCCAACCCCTTCTTTCCCCATGACTTTTTCCACCGAGCAGCAAAGCGGCACACTAACTCGCCCCCTTCCTGCAGGCAAGTCATTCTGGCCAAAGCCTGTGAGGGGAGCAGGCACACAGGGCGAGAGCTGCAGAGGTCACTACCATATCCATAACTCAACAAGAAAGGTCAAAAAAGCCTGGGGAATAGAAGAGGATAATCATATATGCCCAAAAGAGATGGTGGACTGAGTGTCCTTGGGCATCAGAGTGGAGCAGGCCATCTTTAGGAGAGGAAGGACATGAAGACATTCTCCACTTTGTTTTCTGGTACAGAATGGAGAGATGGGAAAAAGTTGACACAGACATATGGGGAATTCTTACTTCTTCAGGTTTTGCACTTATCACCCAAGAAATGGCATTAACATTTAGTCACATTTCCTTCATTGGACTCAGTTCAATGCTGGACAATCAGCACTTTCGTAGCCCCCAAAAATTCAAACCTGAGTGCCCCAAACACTTGCAAGAGGAGGTATGCCGCTGTGCATACTGCGCTCA
>Ga0181612_109513_pt1 | contig 10676 bp, 3 predicted proteins | sample HoacroProtozoa21_FD_119630 | JGI IMG/M metagenome (GOLD analysis project Ga0181612, IMG submission 119630) | Hoatzin crop microbial communities from Cojedes, Venezuel. Combined Assembly of Gp0051906, Gp0051904, Gp0051908
TAATTTCCACCCAGCATAGTTCATATTTCAAGCTGTGATTTATTGGGTTTTACGTCTGTTCTAGAAAACTTTCCCAACTCAAGAATATTCTAGTAACTGGGTTGTATTTTATTTTGGTTTGGTTTTAGTTCTAGTAGTTATCTTACAGCACTCATTGCTAGAAACTCTGCCTTAAGAACTAAGCCTGAGCGCATTAAGCACTAAAACTCCACACTGAGGTTTGTTTGCTTCAATGGTTGTAGTTCAGTCCCATCACCTGTGTTATCTTCTGTGGCCCCAAGGACAGCATCATTTACTGCAAAAGGAAACAGCATAGTGTGGCAGTGACAGATGTCTGTTCAAGATTACTCTATCCCTCAACAAAACACAGCCGTTTTCTCTGGGGCTTGTTTCTTTGGTTTTTTTAATTAGAAAGTCACACAATTTGCTTGTATTTAAATTATTTATAATGAAGTAATGAACTTTGGTACTTCCAGCATTTTCATTGTTCCAAACACATACTTTGTGCTATAGAATATACATTAAACATACTATACACCTCCTTGAGTAGAATAAAGCTTATATTTATTGGCAGGGGGAAAGAAAAGTCACTAAGTACCCTGGTGTATTAAGAGATAACGTGAAACAGCTACGCATCAAGTCTCAGTGCTTCTAACTTGACTTTAAAGAATTGCCTGTTCAGATTAAAAATGAACATGTGTTCTCTGAGAAGCAGGGGTGATTTTTTGACAGATTGAGAGGCTTTGTGGTTTTTTTTTCTTTAAAATAACTTTGAGAACAGAATGTATTTATTGAGGTACACATTGAGAACAAAGTGATAATGCAGAAATGAACAGCCTCGGAAATTGTGCGGTTATATTGTGATGTTAAATCAGACAGGAAACTTTTTTAGATTTAAGAACTCACTCATTCTTATTCTTATCCCACTGCCCTGACTCTCTCTCAATATCTGCAATGTGGCATTACTAAATTTCTATACAGAAACTGAACAAAGCAGACGCAGAATGCCAGATATTATTTTTAATTAATGGAATACAAGGTATCAGTTTCCAGACTCCTTTCCATTCTCAGCTCAGAAAACAGTTAGGGTTGGATAGAGAGCAAATAAGACTTCTGCAGTTACAAATAATTTTTTTGTCTGAATTGAATCATAAGATACAGAAGTGCTGCCGATTTCTCACTCTTTCCTTGTACCTTTTGCCAGATCTTTGTCTCACCTTTAAAATTATCTAGCTTGCTATTTGTCAAAGGAGTAAGCATATGCGGCTTGATGACATTTTTTATCTCATGTATTAAATCTATGAAATTATGGTGTCACACAGAATTTATGTCTTGTTCTGTAGAGAGGCGGGTTGTGTGGGCGAAGTCTAATAAAATCAAGATTGTCAGCTCATATAAACTTCAGCCTAACTTCAGTCAATGCCCCATATACTTATCTGAGCTGCAAGATCTGACTGAATAAACAAAATAAAACTGGGTCACCATCATAGCCCCCTTTTTTTTAATTTTGAAAATGGAAGAACAAAAGAAGCAGAGAAAGGGTCTGTTTGCTTGGATTTGCATTTATAGGACAGTAGGACAGTCTTACACCTTTCCTTTAGAGTAGTGATTGGCAAAATTCTGGTTACATCTCTTCCTGTCCTCAGAATAAACTACGTTCTGTTAACAAAGGAATAATTCACTCAGTGTAAAACTCCAGGGATCCAAATTTCCTCTGAAGACAAAATGTCCTCTGACGTGATTTATTCCTGACGAGAACTGTATGTATTCTGGTACTCAAACCCTGCTTTGCTGGTATTCTAGTTTTTCAGAAACAATCAGAATTATTTTTCTATTGCAGTGGGTTCCTGTTTTGATAAAATGATTCCTAAGTGTTAGTGTTTGCAAATGTTAACATTTGCCTCAGAAAGATTGTCTCTGATTTACAGGAAAAAAAAAAACAAACAAACAAGAAACCCAGCAGAAAATACGTGTGCTCAGGAAAATGACAAATTTGCAGTTTATGAAGCTATAAGGAACTCCAAGTAAAACTATCCCAAACTGAAAAAGATTAGAGGAATCTCTGTCCTCATTCTCTCGTTTTAACTCTGCATGCATCTACATAAAAGCATATTGAGGTATACCATATAGAGATCCCAGCAAAAGTCACTGTATTCATAACTGGAATTATGAACCATTTATGAAATTGGTTACATATATAGGCAAGAAATCAACAGAATAAGGAACTAATGTAGAGTTTAAGAAGTAAGCTTTCTTCAAAAAACTCGAACGTCGACATAGATATGGTGTTCTAATACCATACTGCAGACAGGCACATTCAGAAATTCACTGTGATAGCATGAAATACATGGAACATCTGGAAAAAATAATAACATTAGGTATTTTTTGGTGTGAAGGAACAAGTATTTGTACTGATGTGTCATCAGTGAAGAAAGTCCAGGTTCATTTTGAGTCAGAGGGCTTTTACATCTGACAAGTAACTAAAGTTAAGAAACACAAAACATTCTCAGCTGAGTGCACGGACAACCAATTATATGTTATTCCTGCTAGACATCATGTTACCCAACAAACTTCTGTTGAAGAATGCGGGGAGGAATGTCATTAGAAGAAAATTATCTGGGTATTAATAAATACCGAAAGCCTTCAATTAGCAGCTAAGTCTTTTACACTGCAGCTGTAAGGCAACAACTGAAAACAAGACAAAGCTAAGAGACATTTCTGCTTCCCTACTTCCTAGTATTTCTTATAAAGCACGAAATATAACACTTTGATTTATGCCTTTTAATTTCTAATGGTGAATTTAAAATTCACATAGGAGGATTTTGCGTAGCACTTCTACTGCATCAAAAAAGGGCCTTTCCTTTGTCAATTGGTTTATATTTCAGTTCTTCTGTAAAGATTAAATAACTCTATCTTCTTTAATATTTCCTTCTCAGTACAAATTGTCCCAAATAGGAAAATATCAAGGCTTCTCTCAAACGCTTATTTGCAATATGTGTTGTGCTGAAGAGAGCCTATGGGAATCCCTGCTTAAGACAATGCCTACGAGATTAAGGAGAGAGTGATACCCCTGAGCATGGCTCACTTCTCTCTTTTCCCTGTGTAGGACGAAATCATCTTCACAACGGGTGGTTTATTCCACAAAAGCATTTCTAATTAGAATAAATGCGATTCACTGCTTAGGTCATGAATACATGGCTTGAGAGACTGTTTTTCTGCAGCTATGTCTATATCAATTTATAAAAGACAGCAAGTGAGCAAAATCTACCTGGACAATAGTGGACTCTCTGCTTGGGACTGCTGTAACTATTTCTCTTCCAGATTAATTTGACAGATAGCCGCTAAGCAATGCAGGCTCAAGCCAACCCATGTTCTGTTCAGCAGATCAGGCCTAACTTATGTGACCAGGCGAAGTTATCTCAACTCAGATCACCGGAAAGGTGTGGACATTTCATTTCAATGATATGCCACCACCTCTGCCAATGACTACTGCAAGAACATGTATACACTAGAGGATGAGACTCTCACATGCTGTAGTAATGTGAATAAATGGCTTAGATAAACACAAAATGTTATTTTTTCCCCTGCTGTGCCAGTCAGACACAGAAAGTTGGAACGTTGTGGGAGTCTCTTAATTTAAAAAGAAATACAAACACATTGCAAACTGAAACATGATTACTCATAATGTTGAGATGAGTAACGAGCCTTGAAAAGAAATAAAAGGGAAATGTGCCAAACATTAGAATACAGCTTTCTGATTTCTCTAGCAAAGGTTTTAACTATGACTTTGAAAACATTACTGAAAATGTCTTTCAGTAAGTCTTAGTTTCTATGACAGCCCACCTCATCTGATGATTATATATTGATCTGTGATATTAACTTTTTAACTGCTGAAGAGCTTTTCTTTCCTTCTTAAATTGTTTCAACTTGATTCCCTGAGCAAACTCACTTTAGACCCCAAATCTTATTTTAAAAATTACTTTGCAGACCAATAGTTTGCCTTGTTAACCACTACAGACTAATACAGCTTGCACCCACGACTAAGCCCTCCTCAGAACCCCAGGGCTCCCCCCACCCTGCCCACAGCCCAGGGCCCCACATCAGCCCCCCAGGGCCATCAGCCCCTGCCCTAGTAATGCTCCCCACAGCCCTGCCCTGCCTGTCCATGGGTCCTGCTGAGCCAGGCCCCATCCCCAGGAAGGTGCCTGATGCCTGGGGCTGTCCCAGTGGCCTCTGGCTGTCCCGCTCCTGGCTGGCCCTGCCATGACCCACCTGGGGGAGCCCCTGATGCCCCAGCCCCAAGGATCTGTCCCAATCTGCTGCTCCCTGACAGCACTGCCTCCTAACCCCCAACTTCCAGACCGTGCAGGCTTCTCAATTCCTTGTGGAAATGTGGCTTCTAAGTGATATACTGGCATCTGAAAACACGGGCTATCACTGCTGATTTAGTCATGCTTCTAACAAGAACATATCTATTAAATATTCTGAATCTGTTCACAATCAGAAGCTTCCAGAAAGTATTTAACTATCATCCCTTGTTGGGTATTATTCCTGCCTTTATTTCTCTGAATTTTTAGGGAAAGAAGAAATTGGAAATAATAACTAAAGAACATATCTGGAATGTTACCTTTATCAACCCAGCAGGCTCCACTGCTTGACATATGTAATAACAGGTTCAATTCAGGATGATTTACTATGGTTCCTCAATCTTTAACTAGCTTATATCAGCAGTGTATGACTGATTTAACAGAATAGCAAGCCAAGTGTCCTTGTTTTGCTAAGATTTAAACATTTTTCTTCCATCAGTCCACTTTAACACTTAACTTTTCTTTAATATTCTTGCACATTCTGCAGAAGGTCTACATTTTCCAAAGGCATGATTTCAAGAGATATACCAGACTTTTCAGTTAGAGTTGTCTTTATAGTCTTATATTAATTTTGATACTATGAGTCTTGAAATACTTATAATTTGATGCACCAGCATATCAACTGTTCTAAAATGAACACACAAGTTGTAGGGTTATTGCCCAGCTAATACGGTATTGTTACTGCAAAGCTATCGGGTAGCTAAAGCCTAAGTGTAAGACAAAATGGTCAGGTGGCTACTGCTTAGCTACTGGCCTTATTGACTACCCTTCATTTTCATACGTCTTTTACTTACTTAATTGTTTTAGCTAAGACTTAGACACTTCATACATCCAAACTTTTAAGCATGCATACTTGTCAACAGTCAAGCAAATGACAACAAATAGGCAGAAACTACTGGACAGTACAGAAGTGAGGACCAATCGGAAAGAAGCACACCAATAAGTACTATAAAACCAATCAAAAAATTGAAGAGGAAGACAACACTCTGCTCTTGCTGACAATGTGGGATGCTAACAGCTCACAGCGACCACCACACTCCCCTGCACTTGCCTAAGGAAGACAAGCTGGGACCAGGAAACCATGCATGACCAGAAGAATGAGAAAGAAGCCTGGATAAAAGGAGCAGTTGTAAAGTAGAAGAGTTGTCCATTAGTGATTTAATTGTATGAATGTTTCACCCTGGTTGGTTTAATTGAACAATTTGGATTCTTGGCATGTAGTGTGGGTGGCATTTTAAGTGGACTAGTAATGACTTTTACAATCTGTTAACTGGACTACCAATAAATACTTGGATCTGGATATAAGATATATGTTGTTCTGTTGAAAACAAAATTTTATTAAGAGATTCCCATACATGTGCTAAATTAAAATCTGAAGCTGATTTGAAAAAATCGAGAACAGTTGCACTAACCTAATAAATTTAATCAGAGTAGAATGTGCAAATAAGCACAAAATATTTTGAAATGACTGCATAGAATCAACATAAAACTTATTGTTGACAAATAATAAACAATAAAATACTATGCACAGAATTCCAAAAGCAAAATCTAAGTTCTGGTGGTGACATCCCCATTATATCTTTTGAATAAAGTTTTGTCTTCTGTTTGGGGAGCATCATGTTCTTTCAAGGAGAGCAGCAGAACCTCCCCTAATCCTGTTGTCATTGCCAATCAGTTTAACTAGACAAAAAGAGGGCCTCAGTACAACACTACCAAAGCAAAGTCTATCTATGTGTGCTCAGCCTAAAGGAATGACAAAATTATTCCTCAATAACAGGAGCTATGATCTTCAGCAAAGCATAGGAGAATATATTGCAAAAGAGTGTACGCATGTTACTTTACTTTTTACTTTTTTTTTACTTTTTTAAAAACCATCAAAATGTAGATACGTATAAAGAATTAATAGCACAATACTAAAACACTGAGTACAAAATATTTCAATCTTCTTTCTAATAAGAACTGCAAGCGTGTTAACTTTGATGTTTATGTAGACTCAACATGTAATTTAAAAAAAAATGATACAATCATTTAGTAGCAGTAAAAAATACTGCAAAATCAGAGTCTAGCTGATACTACTGAAATGTTCATTGTGCCTGTGCAGTAAAAGTATCCTCAGATTTGCAGCAGACTTGCTTCCTTTGGTCTGAGCTATAAAATATGTTTTAATGAAATATACTGCCCTGGGCAATGTCACACCTTTTGACGGACTTCTCAGAGGGAATCATTAGCCTGGGAGATAACTACATTATCCAAAGCAGTGTCCACAAATCGAGAAGCTATTCCACACCCTTGTCAAACAGTGGAAGAAAGTACAGAATTGCAATTGCCCCCATCTGCTGAATGGCTTTTCTGAGATAGAAAAAAAATAATTGGATTGCAATCATCCAGGAAAAACACAACTGAAACAGTATTAACTTCACAGTAGAAGACTACAGCATACAAACATCTGTTCTTGCAAGATGTGCTTATCTGAAGTCCACTCCTTTGCTGTTGCTTTCTTGGAGACTGGGTAATAGCAGAGGTATGCAGGTGCATAAGCAATCACATCTGAAATAAAATCAGGTGTACTAAAGCTGACACAAATGGTCAACATTGGCTTCTATTTTCTCTCTGTATGAAAAGGACTCCAGTGAATGACAAGAAAAATAGCAAATAGAATCCTAAACAGGTTTTTTTTTTATAAAACTGTTTTGTTTTCAAAGAACACTATATATTTTCAAGAAAAATAGAATCCAAAATTGTGCTTTCAGTGTACTATGTGTCTAAATCAATGTAGAAGAAAAATACTTCCACTCTGCTGAAGTTTTCATCTGAACTCTCTTCACAGCAGTAAGCTTTTATTTAAGACATCTTTTACTTGGGCAAATGCTATGACGGGCATAGAAACTATTCTCTTTTCAAGAAAGTAGAATTTACACAGCATATTTCTTTTCTGGGTTTTAAAGAGATGGACAGGCATCCTCCTGCAGAAAATGGTAACTAAAGTATTTTAAAAATACAATTATGTAAATATACTTGTTTGCAGGTCCCAGGGTTAAATGACTACAACTCATTAAACCATTACTCTGAAACAAGTCTGAAATTAAGTTGGTCTTTTTGTTTGGGTCTTATTTGAAAAAAGATTATTTTAAAACAGAAAGCAAAACAAGACTCCTTACTCCCCAGTACTCTCTATAGCCAGGAGTTGTTTCAGAGTGGAAGCACATTGCCTTTAATCCACGAAATGCTCATCTGCAGTGATACTTATGCAGAATGGCCATGAGATACTAGTGTAAGATAAGTGCTTGACTCTGTCATACTGTATTGCCTTTATTCTGACCAAGTACGTATAATCATAAAAAGTCTTAGTTACAAAGCTTCTATTTTTTTAGACCTTGCAGTGTCCTTGAAGGGCAACTATTATTATTTCTCTCCCAAAGAGTAGTAATCGGACTTTCACAGACTTGAACTACCCAATTTACCTAGAAATAAGAAAACAATTCACATTTTAAAAGCCCCAAACCAGACTCGGGTGTATCCATACGTGACATTGTTAGACAATGCTGAACTCTGCCATTCCTAGAGAAACTCTGAGAGGATGGATTCCTGAAACCATAAAAAAATTATTCCTGGAGGACTACAGAATTTCAGAACATTTAGAAATTTGTCTTTTCCATGCCACCAGAAAACCATCATCAATAGAGGGGGGGGAAAAAAAAAGGAAAACAATGTAAATTAAACTATAAGATTAAAATTAGACTTTAAACAAATGGTTCATTGTTACATTAAACTGAACAATTCTCAAGATCTAGGCCAGATTTCTGCTAGGTTTTTTTTTGTATGGTAGCCAAAAGTCTGGCTTAAATGGGTCTGAACAAGTAATTAATGCGTGGGTCACTGTTATATTACTTCATAGTATTCTGCTCTGGCAATACATGACTTCTTTTTCCTCTCTGATGTCGTATGTCACTAAGCCATACAGAAAACTATTTCACGCTCTCTAGACAAACTTCTAAAATTGAGTGGTCTTCAGTTTTCGGCATCTCCTCACAATCACGGTCACCAAACACTCACTTTACAATCCATAAATCTGTAATTGTGGTAATAACTTAGATGTCTAGATCCATGTGGAAGGATCATAAATTTGACTAAGGTTGAATCCAAATGCCTTGATGATGCACTGTTAACTAAAAGAATCCTTGGCTGCATTAGATCACTATTGGAAGAAGAATGTTTTGTTTCTGTTTGTGTTATTACTAAATTACAATAAGGAGGTGTTATGCCAGTATAAAGCACTTCTGAAAATCTTGCCTTTGCTATAAATAGGCACAAGCATACAACAGAAGCACTTCAGTTCACAGTACTACACTCTGGCACAGGCCTTGCAACTTCTGATTTACTTAGATCACTGAAGCACTGCTATGTTTGTGAATGCCTTACTGTGCAGCTACATAGTCACAGATCCATCAGCCCTCACAGATGCAAAAAAGTAGTTGTAAGTACCAATATCATAACTTGCATTATCTGGAGAAATAAGCCTGCTTTCAATGTTTGCCTAGGACATTGAAAAGGTCAAGGTCAGAAAAATGGTAAGCACATATACTCTTTGAAAACACCAAGAGATGCAAGTTTGAGGCTTGGAACTTCATTGAAGCTGTGAAAAGCTATTCTTCACTGGAAAACATCGCACATTTGTCACAATGATGGAGAAAAAACACAGTTTCTGTTTTAAGACACTGTTTCAAGACACTGTTTCTGCAGAGTTTCTACAGCTGCTCTTGACCTTCATTTCTCATGCTTGCTCAGTCAAGCTACTCTCACTCCAGCATTTTTTAAATTGTTTTTTTTAATATGCATAAAGAGAGAACAAAACTCTGCTTTTCCTTCCCATTTGCAGTATAGAGGGAAAAAAGAGAACACATTCATTGTAACAGGGTCTTCCAAAAAGAAAATACATATCAGCCCGTAGTGAACAACAATGCCAACCTAAGGATTATTTCAAATTTTTCCAAAGAAGAAAGAACTTTAGTTCTCTAAAACCCTGATCGATGAATTTCATGTTACGTGAGATCTCCAAGTACATAGCTTCTCCTTATATTAACAGGAGTGATAGAAACAGCTCACTGGAGCACAGAGCTGTAAGTGCAGTAGTACACAAACCCTTATGGAAAGTATGATTTATTTGTTTGTTTGCTTGTTTGTCTGACAGCGCTACAACAAAGACTGTTTACACTATGAAAGATCTTAAGACAGCATATTCATTTCTAAGCTCTGGAAAAACAACTCTGCAGTGTACCCATGTGATATTCTAAATGACTTCTTTCTCCTTTGCTCTTCCTAAATAATATTGTGAAGATAAAAATAAATGTGTGATTTTCTGATGTGTTTGTGAGCCATGCAAAATCATCAAGAGAAAATTTTATGTCAGGGCTCGATTACTTACTCAATTACAGAGTTTGATTAGAAAAAAAATATTATGTGGAAAAGTTCAAGGAGAGATAATTAATTTACCAGTTTCCTTTTATCTCATCCTTACAAAAAACTTTCACATATTTTTGGTTTTGATGTCTTTGAAGCTAAATTGCTGAGAAATTTATAAGATTGTGGAAAGAAAACAGGTTAGCTACTGTCCAATGGCTTCTATTTCAGGTGAAAAAGTTGTTTCATTCTGAAGAAACTGAAAAGAATGCACCACCATGCACTACAAAGAACCACAGAGATCATTGTTTCAAAAGGATTTCATCTCCATATTTCTGTGAGCTCCTTATCAATTCATGTTGATGAACTTTTTCAGGTAAAATAAATGCATGTTTTCATTACTCAGGCTTTTTTTGATAACTTTATTTATTAGAAGTTCTTTGTTATATGCTTTTTAAATATTAGAACATGGTACGAGAATATTGAATATCAGAATAGTGATTTATTGAGGTATTGATTCACTGCTTCTACACTATTTACCATTTAAAGGCATGTTTTTTATTTTGCAGCTGCAGTGCCATTTCATCTCTTTTATGTGGTCTACAGGTTGCCTTCTTGTTGGGTGAAATTTAGATTTGTAAAAAAATTCCTTCTGTATAGAGTTTCTATTACACATTTCACAAGTGACCACTCTTCATCCATATCACAGAATCACAGAATGTTAGGGGTTGGAAGGGACCTCTGTGGGTCATCTAGTCCAACCCTCCTGCCCAAGCAGGGTCACCTACAGCAGGCTGCACAGGACCTGGGCCAGGCGGATCTTGAATATATCCAGAGAAGAAGAATCCACAACCTCCCTAGGTAGCCTGTTCCAGTGCTCCGTCACCCTCAGAGGGAAGAAGTTCTTCCTCA
>Ga0181612_169995_pt1 | contig 10675 bp, 7 predicted proteins | sample HoacroProtozoa21_FD_119630 | JGI IMG/M metagenome (GOLD analysis project Ga0181612, IMG submission 119630) | Hoatzin crop microbial communities from Cojedes, Venezuel. Combined Assembly of Gp0051906, Gp0051904, Gp0051908
CACTTTAATTTATGATATTTTTCAACAGATATGTCCAACAAAGTCAGAGGTGTGACTCTTACCAAAGAGGCATCCTTGCTTGCGGGAGGGGGGGTGGGGCGGGGAGAGAGGTCCAGGCCCATCAACCCATCCATCAGGTAAGGTTTTCATTTGCCTTCTCCTCCAGCAAGGTTTTCACATGCTAATTTTATACTTTCGAAAAATCTTTGGCAGATCTTGGCGAGGTCAGACTAAGTCAATTATTACATGTTGTCATTCATAGCATGTTGTGTTGTCAGAAGCAGGACTCAGCAGTTTTTCACATCTTCGGGGCGGGGAACTTACTAGTGCTCACAGGGGGCCCTCACAGACAGGTGCTTTAACTGAAGCAGCACCTGTCTATGAGGCCTCCACCTCACCCCAGGTGTCATACAGTTGATTGAAGTATTGGACCATCACCCTTACTTCTGTCTGGCAAGTGAAGTTCCTTGTTCAAGTTGAACCACTCCCTTTCATTAACTCTTTGGTGTTTGACACATGAGTTTGAGCAAGTCCCCTGCTGGCATCAACAAGCCTGGCAAGTCCATTGTCCCACACTATACGACAAAGGCAGTTTGATCTGGGTTAAATGTTATTAGCTTATGGAAAATTCTAAGAGTTCAGATAGTTTCCTGGTTTGGAAAGAATGTCATTTTGATTACTTCTCTCCCCCAGAAATCAGTAGCCTAGGATGTAAAAACCTAGGGTGTTTTAGCTACCTATATTCAAGAAAGTTTTGCCTAGGAAACATTTTTAAAATTAGGCTTCCTAATTAAGGCTGAGTTAGGAAGCAACAGCCCCTTGAGTCTTCCGCTATTCTCAAACTACTGAATAGCAGCAGTATCTCTCTTGCAGATGTCACAGTACAGATGGATGTAGCTGTGGTGTGGGTGGAAAATGGACATCACTGCAGTTATGTAGTCAGCGCTGTCATGCTTGGCCTGTGGTATTCGAGATAGGCATACGACAACTCCCTTAGCCTTTTTCCTTCCCCTCATACTGTCTGCTCCCCCTTCTTCCTTGAATAATTCCGCATTTCTCATGTTCATCCTATTATGATCTAGGTCTATTTAGGTGTGTAATGCATACAGAGTGACTGTTATTTCATTAACACATACTCATTACTCTTACTTTTACATATTTGCACCAGTTATGGGTCAGTATCTAGCACACAAAGAACTAGACAACCTCAGTAAAGACAAAACTCTGCCTACAACAGCTCACAACAGTAGAAAATGGTAGACGAGTGCTTTTGTGTGTAGGCATGAACTTGAACTCACATCTGCCTCATACCACTGCTCTATCAATGTTAAACTTATCATGTGGGGATAGGCATTGTATCTATTGTTAAGTAAGAGCACACCTGCCACACTCAGAAATTCTCATTCTGACTAGGTCACCTACATTAAACGAATAAAACCAGAAATCCAATTCATCCTTGATGGAGTTTATAACTGCAGTCTTGCTGGTAAGTCACCAAGAGCGGCAGTCAGCTTTTCTAGCAGCAAATATTCATTCATATTAGAAAGACTGTCAAAAAATAATAGTAATCGTAATAGCAAGAACAATGATAATTATGGATAATATTATGCAAATTGCCATAAAACTAGTGTTACAAAAGGTCGACTCCATAACACTGAAAAAAAGAATCTTAGAATTACTACAAAAAGACTAGACTAATTAAGGCAGTCTTCAGGTGATACCTATCTGCAGCTTGTGCGTGATCCCTCTTTCCATTACACAGGCCCAAGCTCACTGACGTCAGTAGAAGGACAGCACTGTTCGGGTTGATGTATTGGAAAAGAGAATCAAACCACAATCTTCACTGAGTTGCCATTAGTAAAATCACTCCCAGAACACCTGATATGCTCTCCTTGGCTGAGTAAATTTTTCTTTTTGCTCTTGTCAAGATACTACTAGTTGTTGCAAATTTGATCCTGAGCCTTTTAACATCAAAAGCCAAAGTCTGTTGGCTCTGAATGCAGCGAGTCAAAGCCAGTGCTAACACGTTTGGGTTTGGGGTGCTTGTTTTGCAACGAGTTTCCAACAATTTATAAAGCTAGCAAGTGCAGTAAATTTACCTCAACAAATATACCTGTACTAAGCACATTATTACTTTCCAGCCTAAAAAGTATCACAGATGACCTTATGTCCATTTTCCTTGCAACGCTGTCATTCCTCTCTTCAGCATGAGTGATGGTTTTGCTCACCCCCTGTTATGCCACGTGGCTAAAGAACTTCTCAACACACAGCGTGCACACAAGCATATTGCACCTTGGGCCAAAAGTCTCCATGGGAACAATATTCTGAAAGAGGCAGTTTCTAAATGTATCAAAATATTTTTTGTATTCACTGATCAGAATTCTGTACCTAAGGAGGTGATGGATGCCCCAAACCTGTCCGTGTTTAAGAGGCATTTGGACAATGCCCTCAATAATTTACTTCAACTTTTGGTCAGCCCCGAACTGGTCAGCCAGTTGGACTAGATGATTGCTGTAGGTCCCTTGCAAACGAAATGTTCTGTTCTAGAGTAGTCTAGTCTTTCATCTAATACACAGTTCAGAAGTAAATTTAAACAATATTGTAATAAGGATAATTTCAGTGGCCCCAGTTCTATTTCTGGTGTCTAACTGCAGTATATTTTTAACTTTCAATTTAACTTAACAGGACCTAGTTAGTAAAATCCAATTAGACACCTACTAACTATATCTGGGTAGCTGGTTGTTCCTGAAGCCTTATTTTGCGTCAGTAGCATCTTAATGGGAAAGCAAGTATCTCTGAAATAGATGGGCTTGTTTGAGTATCCAGGTGCTACTCTGTATCAGTAAGGCCTTAAATATCAGTGATGTGACCACAGACACCTAAAAAACAAGATAAAGCTCCTGGCTTGGAAAAAAAAAGTGTTTCAAAAAATACGGCTGCTAATGTTTTCTTCTGTTTTACCATGGTTCTGACTAAAAATGTCCATATTATTTGAGTTCCCTCTGTCTCTTTTCATAAAACTCTGTCTATATGTTACTGCCGCAGAAAAGGCCACTTTCTTCTGCTTTATTACCTGTGACATGTCCTCAAGAAAGTATCATTTTAAAAGGCTACAGATGGTAAATAAATCTCCCATATAGTTTGTTGGGTTTTTTTCCAAAGACCAGTTGTGGAGTGGCAAAAAAAAAAAAGTTAATTTTAGGTGAGAAAACAAACTTCTGACCCTCTTTCATGTATGCATACCCTTCTGTTATCACCACCCATACAACAATTTTTCACTTAATGTATTTATTGACTGGGTTTTCTGTATGTGCTGTTTAAAAACAAAGGGGGAGGGTACAAGTGAAAGAGTTTTATCTGTTTGGTTTTCCCCATTTGCCATTTCCAGGTTCTTTCACCAAGGGTGTTTTCAGTAGGCGTTCTGCTCTGGAGAATAGGTTTATTTCAAGGTTGTCTGATGTATTCTAGAAAAACCCACAAATATTTATTTCAGTATCCAGATTTCCAGGAACAGTACTGCATTTCTACGTCCATGTCTAGACTTGTGATCCCAGCTGTTAGCCTGTGCTGTATCTGAATTTCCCTTTGTAAGTGATTCAGTCCAACTCACAGTGATGTCCAGCAGTTTGGAAAGGCTGTTAATGTGATGTGACAATCTTGACGTTAGCTGCCTTGGTTGCGGCCAAGAAACAAATCATGTGGAGTGTAACAGAATGGAGACAACACCTTGAATTTTACACAGAAACAAACTGAAAAAAGCTGGCTAAATGAAACTGATGCTTCCTAGATGTATGAAGAAGAGTTTTGTTGTTCTTACAGTGTGTGCAGTAAAATGAGCACTGTGCAGTCGTGCAGTACAGCACTCTTAATGGCTTGCAGACATCCTTTGAATGATACATTTGACAGAAAAGATGATAAGTGCCAGGACAAATGGAGGTTTAATGAAGCCTTTAGGCACTAATGACAATGGATTTCTGGGAGAGGTTTAATTCCATGAACATGTCCAGATTTGCTCCTTTCCTCCACTGTATGTAAATTTATATTAATCTAATCCCTGTCAACCCTGAGATTTTAAGCCCCGTCACTCCTTGGTAGGTGACTGACAGGCGCAGAGCTCAGACACAAGAGACATGTAGACATGGGCTTTTCTTACAATGTGATTTTGCAGCCTGCCTTCCATTATCAGTCAACAGACACTCAATGAAAAAGTGAAGGGAAAACATGTTCTGTTGACTAAAATGTGAGAGATTGCAGATCACAGGCCATGAAATGTCCAGGACACCCACCCTGAGATCTTTCCAAGAAGTAGAAGAGGGAACCATCTCATCAGGCTTCAAACCTCCCTGCCTGTCCCTTGCCATGTAAGTACTGTGGTTCAGCACTCTTAACCGATTAGACTCAGGGCATGCCTGCCTCGCTCCAGCCCCATATGTTGAATGTAAAAGTGAAGCTAAATAAATAACCTTTTTTTTTTTTTATTAAATAAGTGGGACCAGAGAAAGAATATTTAAATGGTCAGAAACTTAAAGTATTTACAAGTTAGCCTGCCATGTTGCATTGTAAGGATGTACTTGGACCATAAAACCTTTGAGAGCTAGAAGCAATGGATATGGGTGGTAAACCAGAAAGCTGCAAAATGTGCTCTAACCATTCTTTGTTCTTACTCTGGTACATAATGACTAGCCACAGGAGGCCTCGACTTGTCTGCTTCATTCATCATGTATGACACTATTCTAACAGAGGTAAAATAGACCGGACAGTAGTACCTTGACTTGTTTCTACTTGTTTCAATTTCTGGATGGCCAAATAAACATAGATGATAATCTCAGCAGAGGTGTAAGTGCTAAAAGAGCTGTAAGGAGCTTTATTTTACAATGAAAAATTATCTTCTGTAGGTTTTTTTTTTATCTCATGGCATTCTGAATATTTTCTGTGTCTATTTCTGGAGACTGACATCTTTAGCAAAAGGAAGATGGAAATAAGTGAAACTGGAGGCCTAGAGACTTACCGTGTGGGGTGGGGGGGGAAGTATACATGTAGGTGTCTATAAAACATTATGTAACCTGTGAGGGGTTACCGATGCTGGTTGAAAATAAGCAAGTGCAAAGCAGCTCATGGCTTTGGACAGATGTCCAGCTGTGAGTCTTTTCTGCTATGACACTGATTCCAAGAAAATAGAGACACAACTACAGCTGTGGTCTGAATGTGCACAGATGAGTTGTCACATGCATGCTTGCCAAATGCCCAGACTCCTTCACAAATCTCAGAGATTCATGAAGGGTAAATGAGAAAACCTCTGGAAGCCAAATCAAACATACTGGGAGTGTGATTCCTCATGAAGCATTTAAATGTGGCCACAAACTCTTTCTGTACAGTGATGACTTCATTTATTCATGAATAACTGCAGTCTAATTGTCTTGTCATATGAAAAGGTAAAAAGTGCAGCTTTGCTGACTTCACTGTTACAAGCAGTGACAGAAGGGTTGGATCTCTCCCCCTTGCTGTCTGATCAGCTACATGCCTTTGTAGCAGTAGCATCCTTTGAAAACAGTAAGTCATGTTTTGGCAAAAGCAATTAGGAATTTTATAAGCTATCACTTAAGGATTCTGTGTTCACCTTTAGGTCCTACCATCTTAAGAAAGAAATATTGAAAACAACAGTGAACATGACAGCATGGCTTTTCCTTGGCATAAGAAATAGCACTTCTGTATCAAATGCAGATGTTAAGATTGTTCTTTAATTTGTAATTTAAAATCATACAGCTCCTGTACTTTAAGCCCAGGGCAAGGATACTTCTTTCACACTAAATAAAGAGATCTTTCTTCATATAAAATATATGGGGTTTAGCTATTCTCTGTGTGTCAAAAATGTTTATACAAGAAAAGAATATAGAATAAACCGGAGCAATAGATTCATTTATCTGTGCCCCAGGTCAAGGTGTGAACAGGAAAGGATAAATGCATGTCTTTTTGAAATTTAACAGAATACATGATTAAAGTATTCACATTGAAAATATACTATTAATATTAACAAAATTCAGATATTTTTATGACATTCATGCATTTCTATAACAATCAGCTATGAAGTATATGCGTAATACATTGAGTTTAATTCCTTAATGAGAAATACTTTCCCCTGGAAAGTTCTTTCATTAAAAAGGAGAATAGCAGGGTGAAAAAAGAGGATGTGTTGGTTTTTTAAGAAAGAATGGATAAAAATCATCCTTTCTAAACCTAATATGGGGAGTGATGGGAGTTCGAAGATAAAGTATTCTATACTTCATTTGTACCAAAAGGAAAGGAAGCACTTTAAAGACTGTAATCAGAATTGGTGTATCCCACAAGGCTTTTGGTGGAAAATAATTATGAAAGTATGGATCAAGTTTAAAAAAAATAAAATCTTAACAGTGAACTCATTCGTGAGAAAAATCTGTGGGATTTGGACAAACCTGTTTTGCAAACTGTTTGCTCTCTTGTGTGCAGAACTAAATTTCCATATTAGTTTACATCAAACGGCACTTTATTACAAGTCATTTAAACACTTCACAAGAAATCTTTTGATAGGTTGTGGGCTTTTTTTGGTAAAAATTATAAATTGTCGAAGGGATTTAAAAAAGAATTACAATAAACTTCACTCTACTTACCTGCGAGTAGACTTCCAAAGGTACCTTTAAACTTTGTCAGAAATTCATAAATACAAAGATCTAATTCAACGTTAATTTTGAATTATAGCTCCAGAAAATTCCACCACACTAAGTGAGAAAGAACTTGACATGCTATAGCAAGCCAGCAGCCTGACTTGCTCTGAGTTTGTGTTTTGGAAATTATTGAAAAAAATATGACAAACCTATAGGTAAATGTTTGAGGTTTATTTTTCTTTGTTGGTTGTGGGTTTTTTTCCTAGATAGTGAGTCTACATTAATTAATTTAAACAGTCCACAAGATTCTGGCTATTCTGTACAAAGTAAGTCCATATTCCCTTCACATGCATGTTACACTTTTCTACGTTTACGTATTTATGCTAAAGCACTGGTCACCGAGTTACTCTGCACTGATAACTAGTCACTGGCACCTTCTTTCAAACTGTGGAATCAGGTCCCACCTGACTTTACGATGGCATCAAGTCTCTAGACATGTAATAGCACTTAAATGAGCGAAGAAGTCCAGATTGTGTAGGACATTTTATGTAGCTTCCACTTTTTTGAAGAGGCATAGGCCAAAACTGAGCACAGAGTTCTAACACATATGTGGAATTTGGTGCCAGTATTGAAGCCTATGAGAATTCAAATCTTCCATCCCATAATAGTCTTCTAATGCAAATACATTGATTGAGGCTCCACAAAGAAAGACTGAAAATTCTATTTATTCTCGTCTTCCCATGATCACAGTGGAAGTCAGCACAGACTGTGATGATTGTTTTGCAAGACATTATACTTTTAAGATACAACATTGTGCATGCAGTTCTCTAACATTTCACTTTTTCAAGTTAAAGTGAGGAGATTCTCAATCTTTACAGGCTTTGTTTCCAGGGATTACAGCCAAGTCCTTGAAATTCCCTGTGACTGCTTCCCTGGACTTGACCCAGAGTGTGTTCTTCATACAAGTATGGTGATCTCACAGTTCCTGGTCCAAATTTGTACTGATGTGAAAACTATTAGCCATGGCTTGGTACAGGGCACTTTTTTCAATAAGGGACGTAGGAAGCCTTGCTGACAGCCTTAGGGTAAATTCCTCGCCAGTTTACAGAGCTACATAATGGTATTATTTTGCTGCTCTCACATTGTTCTATTTTATTTTTCAAATGCCCACCTGGGGTGCCTTGATAACATTTTAGACTGTTTTCTTATAAAAGTCTGCATTTGCAAGATGTCAAGTGGATTTTGTAAACATCCGTGAATGAAAGCTGTACTTTTCCACTGTGCATGACATATGCCAAGGAAACACCTCCACTTCTTGCTGCTGCTCATCGCTTCTGTGGTGTCTTCAGTTAGAGAATCACACAATAATAAGGAACATTGCTGCATTGCTTTAGAAGGCTGGTTATGAAGGTTGACTTCTTACATATTCTCAGTGCAGCTAAAAATTATTCTGTGAGTTGTCTACATACAGTTGATGATATAGGAGATATGTGATATGAGACTAATACTGCTACAAAAATGGGAGGAGACACCCTGAAGAAAAAAAAAAGAGAGAACTGAAAACATTTTCATTTTCAAGTTTGATATAACTGTTTTAACACTTTTTCTTTTCTTTCTTCTGCATTTGAAATTTTCCCTCTCATTTCCAGAATGTGGGATGGAAATAAGCATGGACAAGAATTACAGAGCAAACCTAAATGTTTGATTTCTATTTTTAGGACAGATCTTTCTTACAAAATACCCACATTTAAAATTAAGTGACTCAATATTTTCAGAGAATAACATTACTAAGAATAAACCAGAGACACAAATTTCAAGGGAGCCTTGCATATTTCAGTTCTCATCTATATTCATATACATGGGTATAATATGGGTATATTATAATATCAAGTATAATGTATGTACTGTATAATGTATATCTCTGTGGATCTTCAGATTGCTGAAAAATCACATCTATAGCCTTTTTGTAGGGTATTAAATGCTTTGCCTTGCCACAAAATCCAACAATAAGATTTCAAACACAGAAAAGTGAAAGAATTTTAAATAACTTTGACAGAGAACTAAATGAGTCACAGCATCTGGTCACACACTGATAGCATCATGTTCTCAGACTCTGACCTTTTCAAAGGTCTACTTGGAAAAGTCCCATTGGACAAGGCCCTGGAAGGAAGAAGGGCCCAAGAAAGCTGATTAATATTCACCTCCTCCAAGCTCAAGAGCAGCCCATCCCACTGAATATGAAGTCAGGCAAAAATGCCAGAAGGCCTACATAGATGAACGAAGGGCTCCTAGCCAAACAGACACAAAAAGGAAGGATACTGAGGGCAGAAGCAAGGATGGATAATCTGACAGAATTACAGAAACATTGGCTGAGCATCCAGGGATGAATTTAGGAAGACTAAAGCTGAAATGGAATCCAGTCTGGCCAGGGAAGTCAAAGGCAACAAGAAAGACTTCTGTAAATACACAGGTGACAAAAGGAAGCCTAAGGAAAATGTAGCCCCATGGCTCAACAAGGTGGGGTACCTCATTACACAGGATATGGAAGAGGCTGAAATACTGAATGTCAGATCAGCCTTTAGGCTCCCAGAGGCCAGAGGGAAGGGCTGAAGCAAGGAATATTTACCCTTGATGGAAGAGGATCAAGTCAGGGAATACTTAAGCAAACAGGACATACAGAAGTCCGTGGGTCCTGATGGGATGCACTTACATATGCTCGTGGAGCTGGCAGATGTCATTGCAAGGCCACTGTTAATAACCTTTGATCGATCATGGTGACTGGAAGAAGTGCCTGAAGACTAGAGGAAAGCAAATGTCACTCCTATCTTCAAGAAGGGCAAGAAGGAGGATCCAGGGAACTACAGGCTTGCCAGCCTCACCTCGATCCCTGAGAGTCATCATTCTGTGAACATCAGAAGAATGGAATAGATAATGTTAGCTTGTGTCTATCCCTGGCTTCAAGGGCTGATGATATGGGGGCTAGAAAGGAAGAATTGTATTAGAATATGATAATCAGTAATAGCCTTGGTTGTAGTGACTTTGAAGTACTGGAGTTCAAGGTCCTGAGTGTGGTGAGGATGGAGCATGGTGCAATCCAAACACTGGTCTTCAGGTGAGGAACCCTGAACAAATTCCTCAGTGCCAGCAGGGACTGATTATGCCCAGAGAGAAGGATGGACAGTGGAACAGATTACCACCTCTCTTGGTGTCTCTCAACAGGGACAGATTTTCTTGGTGTTTCTCTTTAATCTGAAAAATACTTTTAACGAACAATCAATCACTTCATTCAGCAGGCAATACGAAACTAAGGTGCAAAATATAATGGCAGCACACAGGCAAGTATAGTGTACATCGCAGGCGAGCCTCCAGCTAGGTCTGCGCTGAGGATGCAGGCTGACTGCCCTCCTGCTGAGTGAAATCTTCTGTTCAAAGGAACAGAAGTGTGGGCTTGTGAGAGGTTTTCATAACCATGTGGTAGTGCTCTCTGCAACTCCCTCCCTAACAGGACTCGCTTACAGACTTTATTGTATCTCAAGTTTCAATGCTTGTTTTTTACCAGGTTTCTTTTGCTCTTTTTGAATTGGAAAACTGGAGTGTAAATCCAGCCTACTACCTTAAAATGAGAAAACTATAGAAACCATAAAGAGGCTTGAGAAACAAAAGGAATTATTTTTAGAAGATTGCAGAATGGTTTATAAGAACTGCATAGAGCTTCTCTTAGTAAATGTCGTAATAAAGGTTCATTTATTAAAAGAAATTGGCTCTATTGCTCATAATAGTATCTCATTGATTGAAAAGCATTCCCTGTAATGGTTTCCTCCAAAGAAGCATCTGTTATGTATTAACCTTTCAGCCTTCAGAATCATGGGATATGAATTTCTTGCTCAAACTACTAGTCAGATGACCCATCCATGACATTTAATAAATTGCAGCTCTGCGCATAGATTGAGGATTTCATAAAAACAGGGAGAAGCACATTATAAAAAGGCACATTTTTCATGATGCATGATACAACTGAGTCCTTTATGTTAAAAAAA
>Ga0181612_106074_pt1 | contig 10674 bp, 7 predicted proteins | sample HoacroProtozoa21_FD_119630 | JGI IMG/M metagenome (GOLD analysis project Ga0181612, IMG submission 119630) | Hoatzin crop microbial communities from Cojedes, Venezuel. Combined Assembly of Gp0051906, Gp0051904, Gp0051908
AGGGACCCCAGAAGCCGCTTTTTCCATCTCCGGTGGCCCCGTGAAGGCTCCTCAGTGGCACTGAGCCCCATCGTTCATTCCTGGGGACAGAGGCTACTGAAAAGGCAGCTGAAATTCCTTCTGGAGAGACAACAGAGATGCTGTCCTCTGGAAATCATGCTCCTCCCGCAGGAAGGATTTTTTTCAAACAGTAAAAGCAGAGCTGAGAGTCCTCTCTCACATGTAACTACCATAGACTATCGGGATTTTGCTAGAGAAAAAATAATTTTAAAAGATCGCAAAGACTGGGGTAGGCTCAGCTAAAAAAGTCTGTGTGTATAACACTGAGAGCAGGAAGGAATGAACCCACTGAGCAGCAGGGAAAGCTGCTGTCACAGCAGCATAGTGTGTGGCTGGAGCAATTAATACGGGCAAAGAAGTGTAAAGTCACTTAACCAGTGACAAAAAGTGTTGCTGTGGGACCAAACAGCGACTGAAGAGGAAGTAACACCATCACCACCTCCTCGCAGTGCCTCCGCTTCGGTCCTGCGCCGTTGCAGCCACCGTGCAATCCCTCGCAGCCGCTCTTGCTCGGAGCTAAGCCATCCTCGTTGTTGGATCGGCAGAAAACCTGGGGCTACAGGAGAGATGTGAAAAATTTTGTTAGGGAAATTAACCTTTCAGAAGCGGTGAAATAACAACCAGAGCCTGGTTTCTGATGGACCTGTGACTTGTGGTGGATTCTCTGCTGTCTGGTGGAGATGCAGTCCCACAGGAGAGCATTACCATCCTCATCTGCTTTCATCCAGCTATTTGCAGTGACTTCGCAGCACTCTGATACTGTTCAGCTTGTATCCTACCTCAAACCGAAACAGCTCGAAGGTTCAAAAGGTGGAGAGACACGGACAGGTCAACAGACATGCGAAGTTACAGGTACACAATCACACACAAGAACCAGCGTTGCGGACTGACCACACAAACCACATTTTCTTTGGAAAGAAGGGTTAAAAAAAAAAAGCACTGACAGTTTTATGAATTCTTAGCAGAGAGGGAAAATACTGTGAACGGGAGTACAATACGAAAGGGCTGTAGGACAGAGTGAAGGACCTCGAAAGTGCCACTTAAGCAGTACCATTGTGGGGGGAACAGAGTAGACAAAGCCAGACAAGAGTGTGGGCTTGGAAAAAGGAAGCAGAAAGTGCAGAAGCAAAGAAACCACTTAAACAAGCATGGAGGAATGGGAGGGAATTGGAAGAGCACCCCGTCCTGGGCTAGGGGTGGCAGAAAAGAGGAATCAGGAACTTTCTGGAAAACAAAGGCAAAAATGTAGCAGCAAATACCCAGGTAAAAGCATTCCTGTGAGCCTGAGAACCCGCTTCATGTGTGGTCTCACCAGCTCCAGCACATCTTCCCACCCCTCCTGCCACACACATCGTGGAGGGCATCTTGGAGCTGAATAATTGATTTTGTTCTGTATTTTCCACTCATCAGTGTCTCTGAGTACCGGGTCTGGCAGGAAACCCTGGATGACATGCTGTCTACAGGTGTCAGGCTCCGGGTGCCAGATGCTGTCACACGCGATTACTGAAGCCTTCCGTGTACCTGGACTTTCTGCTCTGCAGAAACGCTGCTTTTGTGACATTCAAGAAAAAGGTACCACACTCCTGCCTTTGCTTGGACATGGAGGGTATTCAGCGTTTACACTGTTGGAAATGGGAGAGCAGCATGGAAGCAAATGCCCCACAGGACAAAGAGCCTGCCATGGGGAATATCCTGTCCTTCTCTTGGTCCATAGCTCCAGGACAGGAGCTTTATCATCTAATAATGGAGCAGTTTTTATTCTGCCAAAAGAGACGTGTCAATAAACACCTCTTTGGTGCAATTTCTGGCAGCTGAACTTTGATTTGCACTGCCTCTGCAACTACCTCGGGGATACAGCTGCACATAACACATGGATTTTTGCGGATAAGAATAGAGTGCCTCAGAGTGGACAGAACTGACCCCTGAGTAAACACTATGGTAACAAAAGCTGCCTTGCATCAGCCAGGCTGCAACAGTGGACAGCTGAAGGTGGGCTGCTCTTGCTGAAACGTGGACAGCCTGGGACAGGGGGACCAAGGGAAACGCCCTGCCCAAGTTATCTGACAGAGTCTGGAGGAGGACAGATGGGACAGAAAACGTCCTTCACGTACAAGGGCTGGGTGAGCGCATCCTCCCGCATCCAACAGCAGCTCACTGAGGACCAGAGCGTGACAGGAGGAGAGAGCTCAAAAAATTCCTTATAAACGAAGGATGTGCCAAGACCAAGAATCCCCCTGAGTCTTCTTGATATTATTTTGAAAAGAAAACAAATGAAAATGTTTTTTATTATTAAAAGAGCTTGTCTCAGGAAGCTGAAGACCTCCTCAATATCTGCTTGCATTATTAAAGGGAGTGAATCATTAAATGCACCTGGAGATGCAGTCATAGGTGTCAGGATCAATCAATTCCCAGAAAAGAGAAGCATCAGCTGAGGGTCTTATTTGCAACTCCTCTTCTGAGCAATTTCAAGGTGTGCAGACTCCTGATCCAGGAGGGCACCTGGTTCCCTTAATACTACCAGCCCCCATGCAGTGCTGAGCAGCACACAGAGCTCAGGCTACGGGACAAGCTGCTGTTCCCTGTGCAGGCACGGTCATCCATGGAGGAGGCCAGGGCTGGGTCTGGGAGAAACACAGCATGCTCTCTTTGTAATGGTGCTAAAGGAAAAAACCAAGAATCAACTCTCAGCAGTAAGATACATTAGCATGACAGATGGCTTGCAGAAAAAGAAAAACCATCTTGGGTTTTGAGATTTGTGCTGACTGTGCCACAGAAAGGAACTATTCCAGTTGACATCTGTACAGACTAATTGAGGAGCATTGAGAGTATCAACCCAATTTGCCGCCATTGTCGAGCAGTCGTCGTTCTTGATTATTTTTCTCGATTATCCCTTCAGTCACAAGCCTGGGGACAAACAAAAAGCCACTTTGGTTTTTGCCTTCCTGCGCCTGTATCCGCTCTCTCTGCTCCCTTCCCAGGAGCGCACATGGATCCGTGCTGAGCAGCTTTCTGGGCTGCGGCTTGCATCCCACTGGCAAAGGTAACGCAGCTTTCCTGCGTACTCAGGGTTATTCCTGCCTGGTTAAGCAAGTCCATCACGACGCGAACATCGTGATTCATCAATATGGCTAAAGGCAACTGAGTTTTTAGCCATGTGCAGCTGTCATTTTGCATTGCTGTAATGCAAAACCAGCTCGGGCTTTCTCTGGAAAGAAATTCCTATCACCGTCAAATGCACCTGGGGGAAATGCCTCTTGGCACGCATGCTGGAAGCCACGGCCCTGATACCCATCATTTATCTGTCTCCTTCTGTTTGTAAATTAGCCCTGAAATGCAAGTGCTGTTGCTGCTTACCAGGTTTGCGCTGTGGCTGCACCCCAGGCTCCGGCGCAGGGCAGGCGGGAGCCAGAAATCAGCCCCCAACTGCAAAAATTCCTCTCCCCAAGCCTTACCTACGAGACCTGCCCACAGGAAAACGGGAAAACACTCTTCCACGGGCGCTGTATCCTTCCAGGAACAGAAGGTGGCAGACGAGCTTGCTCCGAGCGCCTGGCAGCAGCGGCTGTGCGCCTACTCCGAAGTTGCGCAGAGTTTGCTCCCCGGGCGCAGCGGCAGCGCCCGCCCCGCAGCCCGGGGCTGCCACCAGCTCTCCTCCGGCTGGCGGGAGCTGTCGCGGCGGTGCGGGAACGGCAGCACCCTTCCCACGGGTGCGCTCACCTTGCCAACAGGCCTGCGGTCGTTAAACTCGGGGGGTTTCTATCGCAAAAAATAAGATATTTGCTATTTCTTAGATTTTAGTGTTTAAGCTACAGGCATAGCAAAGAACTTGGAAAATTAGGACATAATAAAACCTTTTGATTCAGGACATTTTTCTCAGTGATTGCTTTTTCTGTGAGGTGCTCACGTAGACAGCAGCTAACACACAGCTGAGAACAGAGTGATGGAACGGATCCTGACACGGCCCATGCCATCGGCAGCCTCCAACACAGGCAGAAGGAAATTGCCTTTTTTTTTTTCTTTTTTGCAATGCATCCGTGCAGGACTTCCGTACAGACTGCATACGGCCGGCTCTGCCCCACGGCCGGCTGCAGGCTCTGCTCCCGGCTGGAGCTGCAGCACCCTCGGCAGTGGGTCTCCTGAGCGAGGAAGGGCAAAGCGAAGGCAGCATGGCTGGGTGCCACAGCCTGGGGCCTCCTCGCAGCCCCGGTCAGAGCTCTGGACTCATCCATGCTCAGGGCTAGCAGCTTTGCTTTGTGGGGTCCCCTAGGTTGCTACCTGCTGTGGGCAGCTGGGTTTGCTTTCAGGCTTCTGTGGGGTTTGGCCCCTTTAGTTTATGCTGAAGAGGTGGGAAGTGGTGGGGCTATAAAAGGTCTGCAGTCATCAGTGAGGCACCTGAGAAAGGTTTCTGCTCTGGCCAGGTAGAGCTGCAGCAGTCCTGCCTTGCTGGGTGGAGGAAGAGGAAGCTAATAGCTCAGGTAAGAGTCTTCTCTGCTCTAGTATTGCTGCTGTTCAGCTGGAATTTATTTCATCTTCTTCTGAACCCTGATTTTCTCAGAAGCCTCTGCAGGCATTGGTAGCAGTCCCTTGCTCTTCCCAGTGCTACTGGAGATCTGTCTGGGGCTGCAGTTTGAGCCTCCACAGGTGAGCTTCTTGTCTAGAAATAAAAGGTTAAGCTGGGGCAGCAAACCCTATGTCTCAGCTGCTGTGAGGTCCAGGCTTGTCTGGGGAGCTGGAGACCTCTCACATCAGACTGTGTCATGGGCTCAAGGGGAGGGAAGAGGGTTTGCTGATGTGAAAGGCTTTAAGTGGAATGAAAGCTGCTCTTAGCTTTAAAAGCCATATTTTTGTGTTGCTGTCTTTACAAAATAAAGCTCTCCTGACATATATATATATATATATATATATAGACCCTGTGTGGATGAAAATGAGAGATGTTGCCCCCTAAGTAGGGGCAGGGTGGGGGAGATGGGCCAGAAAAAACAATTACGGTCCTGGTGAGGAATGCTTTGATCAAAAAGATTAACGCATTCTTTCAACTCTCAGCCAGAGAATACTGTAATCAGGTAGTTAACTCCTAAGTGGATAAACCACAGCGCTAATTCCTCTATCCATCTTCTCCTGCAGCAAAGCTCAAGTTGCAGCTGCGATTTTCAGTTTTCACCTAATCATCAGGCTGCAGCTTGATGTTGCTCATCACCCATTAATGGTAGCTTTAACAAGAAAAGATGGTAAAAAAAATTGATGTCTCGAGAAACTAATTCCCTAGCTTCAGAAAAGTCTCTTCAGACTTTACACATGGAGGGAGCTGTTTCTTTGCCTCTGCTCTGTGACTGAGCTAAACTGTCAGTCATTCACTCAAAAATTATATCTTGGGTCAAACCCAATTTTTGAGAATGCTTGGCTCCAGCTTCCATCTCCCAGAACAGGGAGTTCCATGTTTCCAGGTGATGATGGCAAACTTGGTTTGTGCTTTCTCTCCATATGAGGATACTGTTTAAAATCTTTTTATTTATCTATGACTTTGTCCAAATTCAGATGAAAGCCTTGAGCCTAGCACAGAGCTGGATCCTTTGAGATCCCTGGTGCAGGTTGTTGACCAAAACCCTTCTTTCTTCAACACTTGATCTTTATAACACTCATTGACACCATTAACAAGGCTTCCCTACCCAAGTTAAACTAATTATTGGTAGTTCAAAGCTTTACATTGAAGGATAACTTTCCTACCCTGTATCTCTGGAAAATTGGTAGGCCATGCTCCATCTAGAGACAAAGAGGACAGCAGGGGGCTGCATCTTCCACTTGGCTCCCTGCTGATGTCTGATTTATAAGGAGCACCTTTAGCTGGGAGTTGATTTCTGCTCAGGTGCATGGGTACTGGCAAAATGAGCTGTATTGCATTAACGTTCTCTTAAAGGTTTAAAAATGTTATGCAACAAAAAATTGCCAATTCATGCCACTTCTTTAATAGACTTCCTCATTTGTACTTTAAAAAATCAAAAAAGCCTGGATTGCAGAGTTTTCTTCTCAAGCTGTCTAGGCTTGCTATCAGGAGCAGCTTCAAAGCCATTTTTCTTTTCATATGCTTGTCTGGTGTGTCTAACTGAGCATGATTACTTTTCCCTAAATGAATAGATAATTTTGCCTTATAAATAAGTAGAACACCAGGATTTTTTGTCTTTGACACTATTGGGCTGAATCTCAGGATGGCTTAGTGTGTAGTGTGTGTTCATTATTTAATGAAATTTGTTTTGTAGTGTTTTTTTCCTTCTACCTGAATTTGTTTCCAAGTAATATATTTTTGCCATAGTGCATTCAAACACACTCGAAATATTAATGAGGCAAGTAATGGTCCATTTCAATTGAAGTTTGCCATAATAAGTGAGTAATCCTTCACAGGTCTCTGTTTTAGTAATGATTACAATGGAAATGTCTAGTTTTCTCCCTAGCCAAGTATCCTGGTTGGGTTTCAGTGTGTGACAGTCGTTAGCTATGCAGTGGCTGCATTTATTACAACCACTGCCAGGAAAAGGGCTCTTGCTGATGCGTGAGTTCTTGATGCAAAACTGCTTTTCAGGCCACACACTCACTTTTGGTCAAATTTCCAAGGTCTTCATTAAATAGGTTGGCTGCTAGAAAAAACAGACTGACTCTTAAGATGGTGAAATGCTTTTACGGCCATAATGACTTCTGGTCCAAAGCTTGAGGCTTTGCCACCTCCACTTGGGCAGATCTCTGAGCTTTTCCCAGGGCCAACAGTCAGGGGTTGGATGGAAGATGAGACTTTGATTTGACATGTGCCAACCTCCCCATCTCACCCAGCATTGCCTAGTCCATCTGCTGCCAGCTTGACACTATTAGCAGAAGGCCCCTGAGATGAACTTGCCTTTGGAGAACTTGCCTGCAGGGTCAAGATGGAAAAAATGTAGCACAAAAGCTGCCCATGGAGTTCAGGAGTGCTGGTGGGGTGGCCAGCTTGGCAATGAAGGCAAGTACCTAAAAGGAGGATGAATGCGCTATGGAGACCTCAATATCCTGGTTTTACAAGCAGCCGTGGCAGGATCTTCGTTAATGTCATGGCTTTCCTGGAGTTTCAAACCTCTCAAAGCTGCCTTCCAGGAAAGAAAGGCAGTCTCCTTTGTGACCCCAGAGGAGAAAACAGGTTTTGAAGATGTTAGAAGACTCAGCAGCTTCAGAGTGAATCTGTGAGAGCTTTGAATCTCCTACAAACCCATTTTCCTTAGATCACTGACTTCTTTCAGGACTGTCGGGCTGTTTAGTGCTTAAGCTTTATACAGACCTTGTAAGGAGAGCTCTGTGTGTCTGGCTGTGTTGCTGTGATCTTGGACAAAAGCTATTTGGGCTAGGCTGGCAATGTATACACAAGCCCAGTTCTGCAGCCCTGTCCATGGGTTTGGTCTGGAAAGGACCTCGGTGAAGGGTGTCCCGGCCAACGCTGGGTTATCCATTGGCACAACCGAACGAGAAGTAAATAAGAATGACTGTAGGCTGCATATAAAAAAGCCAACAGCCTGAGCTGTTTGGGCTGCTTGAATTATGTATCGGGCCAGAGTCATTCAGAGTTTTGTGCATATTTTGTGAAGGCAGCAACCCCTCTGGGATCAAGGTGTATGGCTGGGGGAGCACTGCTCTGCTCTGTGTGAAACCCAGTCCCTTCCCCTACTCTCTGTGCAGGGACGGAAAGCAAAAGGGAAGAAAAGCAAGATGTGGCTATCCCTGCTCTGTCAAGGAAATTTGCTCTGAAAGTAAACAGCTGCCCCAGGGAGGCAGTCCAAATCCTGGAAATGTAAATCGCTCTGTGGCAGGTTCTTATCCAAGGAGCCCATAAGCTGTGTTGGGGAGAGCTAGACACCTCTCCTAAACCCCAGCTCTGCTGCGGACTGGCAGTGAAAAAGTGAGCCTCGAAGGTACCCAGAGAGGCACGCTTTCAGGAGAAGCCCCAGAGCTGAGGGGTCTGCTGGAAGACTTGGAAAGCTCATACCCTTACACTGGAGATCAGCAGCCATTCTTGCTTCTTCCCAGAGCCACCAGTCTCTGGGTCAAGTCAGCTGCCATATTTCTTGATTTTTATTCTCTTTCTTTTGTTTTCCATTTGTCACTGCTGGCTGACAATTATGGAAATTATCACGGTCCCATTAGTGCTGGGGATGCATGGTACATGCATCACTGGGTTTGCAGAACTACCACAGGGATGAGCTGGCGAGTCACTAGCATGCTTGAGCTGGTAGTTTGGCTCCAAAACAATTGTCATTTCTTAAGCTGCTATGTAAGAGAGAGTCAGAATGTACTCATGGCAGAGAGGCAAACGCTCCACCTGCATTCTTGGAATACCCTGCACATGGACCAGGTTAAGAGATGTTTCTATATTTTCTTGTACAAAGCCAGCTTCACCTTTCTGCTGGTGGGCCTGGGTCTTATTCTGGTCTCGTTTATGCTGCTGCCAACTGGAAGTAACCCCTCTGAAGCCAGAATATAAAATGAAGCTCCTTGCCACGTTTACATATTCTGCTCCTTACAGCATGATTTGTCCTAGTTTCTAAGTACTGAATGCCTTCGTAGGAATTTCATTACAGAGCACAAGTTTTGTCAAGTGCATTCTGCTAGTTTTGCTGGAGATTGCTAAGCATAGTCTATTTTTTCTGAATCCTTTGTACCGAGAAGTGCGTTTGCCCATGCCACAAAAAAAAATTTTAAAATACAGCATGTAAGAAAATACAGCTTTGTGTCACATTCCTGGAAAAAAAGACAGGTTGTTCTTGTAGGGGAAGGGCTTTCTGTACCAGGAAAACTATCTCCAGTGGCTCTTTGGGATGTGAATATGGATAATCTGAGGGTAATTCGGAGGATTTCAGACTCCTTGCCCAGCAGTACAGCAGTCAGTGCTGATAATTGATTTCAACCCATCTGCAAGACGAACACCTGCTGTGCGGTATGGCTCTGCTAGGATTGTTCCTCCCTGCCTAGCTAGAGTAAAATCTCCACCGTTCACCACGAGATTGGGAGCATATTTGCTAATATCTGAACCACACCTTCGTGCAATGTTAGCGGTTCTGTTGCACTATGTTTTAAATACATTGCCTTGACACTTATGCGTTTTTGTGGATTATAATGGGCTTCTTTCTTTCTAAGCAAATTGAATTCCGTTACTAAATAATGCATTTGGCCTCCAACCTGACCTGTGCTAATTACTCACCTGCTGAATGGGTTTTAAATCTTGTTTGGAAACACTATAGAGTTTATTGTCTTATTAAAAGCATCTAATGTGAGCTCTTCTTTTTTTAAGACTGAAATTGGTCTCTAGTGAAACCAAACAGATAACACAATAATTTTTCACTAAACTAATTATCAGAGCGGAAGATGCTAATGTGTTTTGCCAACTGTGTCTCATGTCTTCTCGGTTAACATGCAGCATGGTCACGGCTGTTCAGCAAGACTTTACATCTCTGGAAGCAGAAAACAGCAGCTGAATTAAGCTCACCCTTGCACACTCCCTTTTGCAGCCATGTTAACATGTTCAGGCTGTACTGCCTTTGCCCACACTTAGTGTTAATCAGATGGTTTTTTCTTCCCCAGAGGACTTGCAGGGACTTAATTTACCCAGATTGCTGGGAGTATCGGTTTTCTGGAGTTCCTGCTTGCAAAGGTCCCAAGTACCCAATCTTCAAAAATTGCACTTCAGCTGTGTTGGAAATTGAGGTACCCGAGGTCAACGACCCCTTCTGAAAACTCATGAAATATTTCTTCAAACATTGAAATAGGTCTCTGTGCAAAAATATGTGTGATCCTGACCACATATGTGTGCTGGGGCTGAGGTATTTTACTAAGAATGACTCCTCATTTTCAATTAACTGCAGTATGCAACAAGAGTGGGCTTAAAGTGACAAAAAGATCAAGACTGCAGAAATCCTGCCCCTGGATGTGCAAAGCCTGCAAAAAGGCCCAAGTGCTGAAAAAAATTGTCCTTTTCTTGGAAGAAGAGGAAAAATTAAGTGTGAAAGAAGAAAAGTGATGTTTCACCTTGAGCAAATGCAGCGTGTGCTTCCCTAGCCCTGCTTGGAGCAGGCTATCTTTGAAAACAGAATGGCTGCTTTGGTATGGACTGGGATTTGCCTGTCTGATTACCATTACTCCCCAAAACAAATAAACACAATTATCTTTGAATGTTACCCAGGCTAATGTGTAGAGCTGGCACTGGGGAGTAACGAGAGGAGAGGACACCAGGCTAAAATCATTAATTGGTAATGGAGTTTGTGTATTTGTCAACAAGACACTTAGCTTGAAGAGCTGAATGAAAAGAAAGCAAGCTGCAGAAAAACAAATGCGTACCAAGCCTTGTCACTAATATTTATTTAGCAGCCTGTCACAAGCAGAAAATGTGGATCAAAGGTAGGAAAGGCAAGGAAGGAGCAGTTTCAGTCCAAGGCATCCGTTCTGCATTGCACCAGGGTTCACTCCTGGATCAGGGTGCGTTCTGCCACATCGTGTTACATCAAGCGAGTTGTGAAATGATGGAGCCTAATGCAGAGTGAGGGTTGGGAACGGGAAGTAAGAAAACAACCCGTTGTTTTCTTATTCATTACTCGCTATGGGTTTGGG
>Ga0181612_123345_pt1 | contig 10674 bp, 6 predicted proteins | sample HoacroProtozoa21_FD_119630 | JGI IMG/M metagenome (GOLD analysis project Ga0181612, IMG submission 119630) | Hoatzin crop microbial communities from Cojedes, Venezuel. Combined Assembly of Gp0051906, Gp0051904, Gp0051908
AAGAAAGAAAGAAAGAAAGAAAGAAAGAAAGAAAGAAGAAAGAAAAGGAAGGAAGGAAGGAAAGGAAAAGAGTCTCAGTTTATGCCTCAGGCCATCCACGAGAAGACTTCAGGTGGCAGTAAAACTCACCGAACAGTTCTCTTTTCCTAGGTGCTCTCTGCCTGCACCTAGCCATTGCTGTGACATTTCAGAGTGAAGATCCTCTGTTGCAGAGGTTACCTAACTGTTTGTTCTTAAAATAACTTCAAAACTTCAGACCTGCTTCTTCTTGGAAATTGGGAAAAGGTCAGTGCATTTATTAAAGGGATAAATAGCTGATGTTAACTCTTAAAACAAGGTATCCCTGAAGACATTTACTGTAACCAGGAGTTAGACTGAGTTTTATTAGACCAATTTTGTGTGTTAAAGGAATGCTGTGATACTCCTGTAGTCCCAGGTTTAGTGTGCTTTTAAAAGAGGATTCCATACCAGCAGGAATAAACAGAAACAATTCCGTGAATATTTCTCTGATTTATTAGTTGGGAAAAAATTAATCACACATTTGATCAAAATGGAAATAATCCAGGCATAGAATTTTTTCGGGGGGGGTTTTGTGGTGTTGCTTATGAAAAGCTGAAGGTGAAACAGACCAAAACCTGATGACAAAACTAGCCATCCGAGTTTAATTTAACAATATTGTGCAGTCTAGCTGAGTACTTCACCGGGGCAAGTCCTTAGGCATGGAATTATTACTCTGGAGTCCAAGAGAAGTAGCAAAGCAGAAACATATATCTCAGACATGTAATATACATCAGGTATGTTCATAATCTGATGTTATAATCTGAAGGTATTATGTCAAATATTTTCAAGGGTGAGGAGGTGGGGGTTTTTTCAGTTTTAGTTTTTCTGTGGGCAAATTCCCTTTAAATGAACAACTGATTATTCAGAGTAACTTTACAGTCTTAACAACTGTGTGGTAGATGGACCTCCTCTGCTACATAACCTTTAGACCCTAAATATGTTTTGTTTAGTCAAATATTCTCTATTATATGGTTTGCATATATTACATGTGAGCAGCACAGCAGGAATGATTTGGTGTCATGTCCTTAGTAATGGTAAATGAGGACTGAGGGGGTCTGAGACTTAGAAAAGCTGTGTCCTGCTTCTCTGTTCCATTTCCAGTCTCTTAATGATAGGCACAAAATCTTATCAGGATGGTAATGTTTGTTTTCATGGTCCGCTCTAGAGCTAGGAGAGAAAAAAGCACACAACAGTTTAATATGAAGGAAAACTTCACTGAGTAATCACAGGACTCTGCTTTGGATTCTTGCTGACTCTTCTTGTCATTCATTTCTTCTGTGATGCAGCTCACCCAGCTCTGCTTTTGGACTCTGGCATCACAGATGGTTGTATATAAAGCCAATGGAAGGAAACATTTATTTCCACAGAGTTTAGTCATCATGGTATTTTTTGTCAGTGAAGGTCACTGAGACAATTTACTGGAACTGACTGGAGAGAAGGACTGCATTATGTTTTGACTACCGACAACATTTGTGGCTACATAATCAAAACTAGTGACAGTCAAATTCAGCACTTCAGGGGATGAAATGTTTGCCTTTGGCCATCAGAAATTAAGGTGTATGACTGCAAGCACTTGTCGACGGCCAGGTGCCTACAAAAGCAGCTCTATCACTCCACGCCTGGAGCACCTCCTCTCCCTCCTTCACTGACCTTGGTGTCTGCAGAGTTCTCACTCCTCTCTCTGGCTGGAAAACGCACTTACACAGGCTTTTTCCTTTCTTAAATATGTTATCAAAGAGGTACTACCACCATCACTGATGGGCTCGGCTTTGGCCAGCTGCGGGTCCGTATTGGAGCCGGCTCTGTCGGACACAGGGGAAGCTTCTGTCAGCTTCTCACAGAAGCCACCTCTTGTACCCCCACCTCTAAAACCTGGCCATGCAAACCCAGCACAGTACTGTACAAGTAGTCAAATACCTAGAAGGATTTTCATCCTATCCTCCAGTACAGGAACTTGCTTCTGCAGGAAGGGCAATACTAGGAAAAACTAACAACTAGTCTCATCTGTTCTGGCAAATCTTGTGTTATTATTAAATATCAGCCCGCAGATCACTCTTCTGGAGCTAGGTTAGGTCTGGGGTTTGTGTTGGTTGCTACCTTGTGGTAGAAGGTCTGTGACAGCTAATAGAAAAAAGGATGTATATTTAATAGAATTCCACTGGATGTTTTAAACGTATATTAAAAGATGAGCACTGGTATCTTTGTTAAATAATTTTGACCAAAAGCTCCAGAAATGATACATTTCACTAAACAGGCATAATACATGTGACATTTTATGAACTAAGGCTTGAATGCAGAAGAAGAAAATTAAGCTACAAGCTTGAAATCAGTGGGTTAAGAAGCTCTTTTTGGTAACTTTTACAGTGTGGTTGCTCATTGTCAATATGAACGTTGGCAGTCTTGTGAAAATCTGCTGTTTGGGAAAGGCAGCGAAAGTTGTGAATTTCACTCATATAAGGAAAATTGTGTTGTCTCGGTTGGGAAAGGGAGTTAGTAAATGGATGGGAATTTGGGACGAATGCAGGGCTTTGAGTACATCACAGTACACTTAATTCTGTTCTATTCCTTGTACGACCTCTTAGTCAGTTCCTTTGGAGATATTAAAACAGAAAGCTTTCCAAGGGGAAAGCAATGGAAATACAGCTAGTGGAAAATATAGTACCTCCTCCTGTTTCTCTAGGTGACTGTTTAAATCCAATTACACGTGTGCTTGTTGTATTTTTCTGGAGAATTTGACAGTTTTTTATTTCCACAGTTTCAAGCTGCAGTAGAATCTTTGTAATGCAGACAAATTCATCTGAAATAACCCTAAATAATACCACTGGAAACACTAAAGTAGAAAATTATAAGGAAAGCAAACAGTTGATTTTGAAGACCAAAATACATACATTGTTGAAAGGGTACATAGTGATCATTACCTTTAGAAATTACTACTATGATAAATATCTTACACAGAAAATAGGCTGAACACCTGCAGTTTCCAGTGTCACTGTGAAGGACCATCATCAGAGATGATAATGATGATTTTTTGGAGGAGGAGGAGAGGAAGTTATCAATTTCGGACTGGTTCTTTTAGATATGCAGTATTTTTCTTTAGTTACTTGAAGCATAGTCCTATCTGGGCCTGAGCTACCTACTCTTTCTCTTTTGTCAAAATAGCACGTAAAGATATAATCTGTTTTACTGGCCTTTATACATCTGACCATATTAAGAATGAAAGCAGAGAACTAGAAGTAGCAAAATACCTCACTTTCTCATTTCTTAATGGTCTTATTTTTTGTCATAGAAAGAGCGTATTTAATCAAATTACATTGCCTATGTGAATAAGTATGTATGGTATTACAACAGGTAGTATACAGTTATCCATATTTCAAGCCAACATTTTATCACCTGCCAGTGGTTAATGTTCTGAGATTCCAGGCCTTGTGATTTTACATGGCAGCTGATCTTTCTGATCTTTTAAAAAAATGTGGAAATCCGCTGTAACTGAACTGAATTGCACTAGGTGAATGTAATAGGAGACTGGCAGGAAAGTGGTGCGAAGGATAGTGAGTCCAGGGATGACTTTCCAGTATTTCTTTTGCTGATACCTGATTTTTGAAGTTACGCTGAGCAGCACTTATCAGGTGAATTAGTGACAGCTAAGGATGCTTAGTTAGTACCATGCAGACGTCCAATCTCTTGTTTTCTGTGTGTTCAGCCTGCTGGATTTTGTTTTTTCTCAGAACCTTATGGAAGAAGACCTTAGAACATAACAAATATGTCATTGCATTGCATCATATGATTGTTATTACATAGACAGCTGATGGCACTGCTATTGCAGGAGGACAGAAGCATGACGCGTGGAGAAATTCTCTAGTTCTGCTCCTGCTGGTTTTTGGCTGCACTGGAGTTCCTAGTGAATGATTTTCAGACACACACTTGAATTTGAAACATTCTGATGCTATCCACTGCAGTGAAGTAGCTTAGCAAAATGTATGACTGATAGGCTGCCAAGGAGGTCAGATATACAGTCACAATGAAGAAATGGGTCTTGACCTCATGCTGCATCTGAGCTCTTGTCAAGTTCGCACAGTCAAATATAAAGTTCTTTTCAAAGGTCATGGCAGGGGGTTTGGAACTAGATGATCTGTAAGGTCCCTTCCAACCCTTACCATTCTATGATTCTATGATTCAAATATGTTTTCCTTCCTCTGGTGTCTAATCAAAGGTGGAATTTTCTCTAGTAAGATCCTCATGGCTGTGTCGTTCTGTAACTCTGTTACTCATCATGTGCACAAGCATGGTCTTAAATCTGTGGTCCTTATACTGAAATTGATTTTTCAGTAAAGGTAGGAACTGTTGTATTCCACCCACATAGTAGAGAGATTTCTGTACATAAAGTGGGAATGTGCTGTCCCGGCAATGCATTGTATTTACCGTCTATTCACGTCGTTCTGTGGCCAGTGGGAAGATAACCACTTCCTGCTGGAAGACTGTTGCAACTGAGCAGACTGGGGGAAATAAATTATAAACACTGAACTTTGTTTTTTAGAAAATATGCAGCCTATTTTTGCATTCATGTAATTTTCAAAATGTCTTAGGTGCTTATATCTTTTCCCCCCCCCTTATAATTTATTGTGTATATTGCAGTTGCAAAGGACTAGATGAAGTTAGCTCTATTGAAGTGCTTACTGTAAGAAAACATGTTGAAGACAAATGCTGTGGTAAAGTATTAGTGACAAATCACCAAGGACAAGTGAACTTGAGGTTCATTTCAAAAACAGAAAGGCTGTTGAAAAGAGTAACAAAATTTAGTTGAGATTAGAATAATATACCTTGCACTGAGAAACTTCAGAATTGGGTCCACTTTGTTCATCAAACGAAAAACTGAGAGGTATTCCAGGGTATAACACAGAGAGGGATAAAATGCAGAAAAGCATGACAAAAACTAATGGATAAAAGCTAAAAGAATACAAATTTAAATTAAAGATATGGTGTGCATTAACAACAGTGAAATGATTAAAAGCTGGAACTATCAGGGGAAATACTGCATTTTTCATCTTTAGATTTCTCCAGATCAAGGTTAGTTCCTTCTCTAGAAAATACGCATTTGTCAAACACACATTACTGCACTTAATACAGCAGTAATTGGGTGAAATCTGTGAACATGAGGCAGAACTTCTTCCCTCTGAGGGTGACGGAGCACTGGAACAGGCTGCCCAGGGAGGTTGTGGAGTCTCCTTCTCTGGAGATATTCCAGCCCCGCCTGGACGTGTTCCTGTGCAGCCTGCTGTAGGTGACCCTGCTTCGGCAGGGGGGGTGGACTAGATGACCCACAGAGGTCCCTTCCAACCCCTACTATTCTGTGATTCTGTAATTTTTATTTTTCTGCTTTTTAATATCTAACATCTGTTTAACCTGCTTATGTAGAGTACATTTTTGCTGTCCATATACATCACAATAACTGCAGAGGTTAGAAGGATTGACCTTCACAATTCCTGGTATACTTGAAAGTGAAAAATTTTAAATCAGAAGCAATAAGCATGAACCCAGGAGTCAGAGCTATGGTACATTTGTCCAAAGTCAACTACTACATCAAATGCAATGTAAGGCAGTCTCTTCTTGCAAGCAAGGTGGCATTTTGATACACTTGTTGAATCCACAACAGAGGACTGGGAACTGTTCTGCTGGGATTTTTAGGTTTGCATTCTTGACTGTGGAATAATAAACTTGCAGCTAACAACAGAAATCACTCCTTCCTGTCTTACATCAAAACACACAGGTATGCATTTTTAATCCTTCACAAAAGAAGTCTACTTAAGGGAAACTTGCCATGATCTCTCTGACGCCACTGAACCCTCCCTGCCAGCTCACAGGGTTCAGGCTGTTTAAAACACTATTGCTAGAATTTATTGGTGTGGAACACCACACCAGGAAGCATGACCAGTACAAAAACATACAGAACTTTGCTTTAAGTGAAGATGGAAAATTCGTGAAAGGTCATTGCCATTGCCTTCAGCTGTTCCAGAATGAAGATACTCTACTTTGCCCACCTTATTATCTGAAATAACTGTGAAATCCATGCACAACTAGTATAGCTATTACCAATTAGGAAAATTACTCAAATGACCTATTGACCTGAGTTAGATGATACTCAGACTCCAATGCTCTGTGTTCAAGTTAGCAAATAAGACCGTGAGGCAAAACACATGGGCAGCCCACGGCAGAAACGGATCTAAGCACATGCCTTCCTGAACCAGGACCAGACTAGAGGTTAGCTTTAGGCATGGGAGAAATCCAAATGATGGCAATAGACACAGTTTTCAAAACAAAAACAAGAAGTTTGATCCTGTGGGGGATTGCTGGGGGATCTGACTGCTGGAAGGGGATATTCACTGTCCTTGTCGAGGCAGGGTACCTGCTGCATCTCATACTGTGCCATCAAAAGCTCTGGGGCCTCATGCTGTCGAAGCGGGACTTTGACCAACATGCTCATAACTGAACATGCTTCATTACACTGAATCTGGGGCTGGGATTCATCCTAAACGACTGTCGCCATGGCTTAAATCCATACTTTGTGGACCATCACCATCAGGTCCCTCTGCAGGCACTGGGGAGAGGTACACATCTCCAGAAGGGAGCTGCAACAAGTCTGTGCATATGGCAGCATTGCACAGTAAGATCCCCAGGAATGTTCTGTTCCTGCTTGAGGTATGTGCTAGATTTGAAGTACTTGTGTCTAGTGATAGTTTGCCTTGATGCCATGGCATAGTGTGGATGGAACAATTAGAGATCAGGGATAAGCAGAGGTCTGTGACATCATGAAAGACAGGCAGGCAGGCTGGGAATGGTTATTCACTGTTTCATGCAATCCAAGCACTAGAGACAGCAGGCTTGAAGAAATAAAAGTGTGCACTTTTTGACAACACACTGAACTCCCTTTTCCTGGCTGTTGTTGAGATCAGAAGTATCAGTGGGCTCAGGAGAGGGCTAGACAGGTCTGTTGATGTCTAAGAAATACGATGATTCAGGTGCAAAATCTACCTGAGTAAATTTCTTGCTGGGTGCTAGAAAGATATACCAAGGGGAACATCGCCATTTAAATGTCCTTTTTCTCAATGCATCACTAACAGCAAATGTTGAAGACAGAACTAAACTTCCTATTTCTAATCCTTTGTGACATTTCTTATGTTCGTGGATAACTCTGAGTTCTGGGAATGAATAGAGTGGTCCTTTTCTCACATGTTCAGAGTAAGGTCTTCATCAGAGACTGATGATTAGTTTACCCAAGTGCCATTCCAAAAGTGCTTAGTGCCTTTGATACATCTTTCTAGAATTAGTTCATGGGTCATAAACCACAATAACAGCATCTACATGCTGATAAGTACCAGTTGAAAATGCACATGTAGTTAACCTGACATGGATTCTTCGTGAAGAAGGCCTGAAGCAATGTGAAACAGGATTTGAATCCATTTCAGCCAGTGGGACTCTGCCTATGGATACAGAACAGTCCAGGAAGGGGCACTCTCATAGGATGCTCAGTGAGCAGAAAGCTGCAGGGACAAGCAAACCACTCCTCCGCCTTGCTAGCTTTCTCCTAGGATGCTGTTAAACTGTTAACACAGAATAAGGCTTTGCTTACTCAGAGCAAATCACTCAAGCTCTTTAAAATGCTGAATTACTAGACAGGTACATGTATGATACAGAAATTAGTGGGATTTATATCTCTATACTAGAAGTGAACAGTGAAATATGTCAGACTTTAAATTAGTTTGTCTTTCTTTTAAAGATTCTAATAGTAACACCTAAAAAAGTGTTGTGCCAAGAAACAAATCACTGCCTTATTGCTGGAGTGTATGTTTGACCCAAGAAAGGATGAGGCAGGATGTCCCCGAAAACAGTGAAATTTGCTATTTCTCTTTCAGAAAACACAACTCACCCTGTCCACGTGAGCTATTTTAAAGCTAGTGCCAGCAAGAAGCTGTCTTGGCATTACATCAGCAATACGAAAAAGGTGTTACAGCGTTTGGCTTGTACAAACTTCCTACATTATCTAAAAATAACTAAAAGTAGCACATCTGGGAAACGTTACGCAGGAGGTGCCTGCACAAGCTCATCGTGTGCATAATATGTTTCCTGTGTGTACTTCTCATAGCTCTTCCTGAAAATGTAGCCTCCCTGGGACCAGTTTTGCAGGATTTTCAGGATGTTTTTTGCCTTTGCTAAGATGTGTAAAAACCTACCCGTCCCTGTGCAGCAGAAAGGTGTGATGTCCATGTGCTACTCAGCAGCAGAAAATAGAGGGCTGTGCTCCTTCTCTCCCGCAACAGCTATTCCCCTTGGTGCCGCACCATGATCAAACCAAGGCAGATTAGCAATGACAGGGAAAAAAAATGGTTCCTCCCACACACTGGCTCTAATAGGGCAACATGTCAGTGCGTGTCTGGCTGGAAAAGAAATCCACCTGGTAGGTGATAATAAAACTTTGCAAAGAGTTGCTCATTTGGTTCGGAAAGCTCCTCTCACTTTTTTGAATGATTCAAGATGCATTACACTAAGCAGGGCTGGATAACACACAATAATTGCTTCTGTGTGATAAATGTGAGGGCTTACCGAGTCCTAATTGCACACTCCTGCACTTCTTGGTGTTTTGAAGACTTCACAAATCCTTCAAACCCAGCAGCGCTTTCCTCAAGCTCTGCAGTCATGGCTACAGGGAGTCTCTGAGTTTGTTCAGGTGCAAGGGCCCCAGAGAATCCAATAGCTAATTTTTGGGTTACTTCTAGTTCATTTAAGCCTGCTTAATCATCTCTTCTTAATTGGATTTGGTTTCTTTCTTTCTTTTTTTTTTTTTCTTTTATTTTTATTCTCCAGGTCATACCATAGAAGTAAAAGAGAAAACAGTTTTTCAAGTAGAGGGCTTGTTCCTGCAGTCTTTACGTTTGCAAAAGTCCTTTTGTAATTGAGGCAATATAAATGAGGGGAACACATAGCATCAGAATGTCCTGATTTTTAGGGACTGTGAGAAAAGCAACTGAGCAAAATAAGGTAACATAGACAAGAAAGGAAAAGAAGCTCCAGACTTCTGTAAAACCTGGTGTAAACATCTCCTTTTTGTAAGAAGTTTTTCCCCTGTATTTGTGACACACCACTTACAGCCCCCCCTTGCAAGTGTCTACACAGGGAAAAGTGGGAAGGTGAGCTGAGATTAACCCTTCCCTTGCTGGGGACTGCAGAACATGTTTGCATTCAGCATCAGGGAATTTTGCATTTTATATTAAGACTGGGCGTATGGCAAATCCACCTCCTTTCGACAATTGTGCCTACACCATAGAGGTTTTATCTTTAAACTTTAGTATTCATCTGTCCATAAAGAAAAGAGACTGCTTACTTAAATTGTCTTCATCCTCCATGGTGGTTGCGCCAGGACTTAGATACTTGAAGGGTGCTATGAAGGTTGACAGTATGCTTACTTTTTCTAGAAGAAAACAGAAGAAAAGAGACACATAAAATCAGTATTTTGTCAGTGCATTCTGATCTACTCCACACTTTTTCTCAGGGGGAAACATCTCATCAAGTCTGTTTCTTTTTTGGTCTTCCTGACTCTACAGCCCCACCAAAATTCCCAGAACTGCAATGTATTTCTTACAGCTGGCACGTGCAAATAACAAACGCACGCCCCTCCTGGTTTCTGCCCCTGTGTAGTGCTCCTTGGCCATGCTTCCCAGCAATGGTGCCCGAGCACTGCAGAGCTGGAATGCAGGAGGCTTGAGCTGGTCTAACTGGGAATGGGGGAGGCAGTCAGCCTGGGAGAAGGGACATAAGAACTGCTCTAACAGATGAGGCCACCAGCTCACCTGCTCTTGTTTCCTCTCCCTCACAGAGGCTGAACCAGAAGTCTCAGAGAAAGCTCAAGTGCTTATGGCACAAAAGACTACAAAGTCTTCTAATCCTAGAAATTGTTGATTTGATTTCTGGAAAACCTTTATGGTGTGCACAGGAAGCTATTACCTAAATAATATGAATACTACTTGAAATCTTTGTCATTCACATTAATATTAACTGCAGCTCCTTCTACCTGGAATTTCTGTTTATCCTGCAGATAGCAGTCAGCACAGAAATTTACTTCCAGTGCCATGATCAGTCTCTACATTAGATGCCAGGACAGACTCAGCAAAATGAGAACTGGTACTGATTTATAATAGCTCAATATTTGTCTCAAGATTTATCTAGAGGGAAAAGCTGCTGTTAACACAAACACTAGAAACAGGGATATATTGCTCTATTTAGTTTGTTAACTAGTGTATTTAGTTTGTCATTTAGTTTGTTTAGGCTGAATTCCTCCTGACAAATGATGGGTAGTTTGCTGGGGACCGACGTTAACAGTGTCTACTTCACAGAATCATAGAATCATAGAACCATAGAATTGTTTAGGTGGGAGGAGACTGTCCAGATCATCGAGTCCAACCATTAACCTAATAGTGTTAATTCCACCACTAAACCATATCCCTAAGCTCTGCATCTATGCCTCTGTTAAACACCTCCTGGGATGATGCCTCAACCACTTCCCTGGGCAGCCTGTTCCAATGCTTTACAAGTCTTTCAGTGAAGAAATTTTTCCTAATATCCAGT
>Ga0181612_154375_pt1 | contig 10674 bp, 10 predicted proteins | sample HoacroProtozoa21_FD_119630 | JGI IMG/M metagenome (GOLD analysis project Ga0181612, IMG submission 119630) | Hoatzin crop microbial communities from Cojedes, Venezuel. Combined Assembly of Gp0051906, Gp0051904, Gp0051908
CCCTTGGAAGTCTGATGTTCTGCTGTCAGCCAGCCATCTGCCCTGCTGCATCCAAAACGCTGGTGGCAAAGCACGGTTCCCTTTCAAGCACGTGTGAGGAGAACAGCAGCTTGCCACAGTTTTGTATAAGCTTGTGTCTCCCTACTTCAAGCATGCATCCCCTGTGTGTGAGCTCAGACTCCTGAGACGAGCAGAGTCTGCAGGGCTGGCTGTACGATTCTGTGCCCCCATGGGGAAGAACAACTCTTCTTTTTCAGGTTGCTCTTCCCATGACCTGAATTGGGGCAGACCCTCTGACTCAGTTTAACATCTCCTTTGAGCTTCTGAGGAAATCTCTTTCCCTTTTCAAGGAAAACACTTTCATTTAGCTATTTATTTACATATGCAGAAGGTGAAAGAAAAGATGCGCATGAGAAGGGAAAATGTAGGGAGTGGCCCTGTATAATCCTCTGGTTCAGCAAGGTTTAAGTGGTTCGTGTCAGCCTTTGGAAATGGCGAAGTCTAAGCCCTCAGGAGGTAGATGTCTTCCTGCTTGAAGTGGTTTGCTGACCCTACCTGATAAGGTCAGCAGATGTTGCTTCTGCCTTGGGGATAAGCACATCCCCAGTCAGTGATCCTTTTCCCTTCACTCTTCTTCATTAAAAATTAAGGATATAATGTTGGAATTGCACCTTCTGGACCCTGGAAAAATCAGTAGACCTGGAACTAAGCAGAGTAATTTGAGAGAATGTCCTAGCCACCACTGTGTCTCTGTTTCTCACAGGGGTTAGCACTGAGGCTTCTCGGACTGTCAGATGCCGTTCTGATGCAGAAGACATCTTGAGCAAATACCCACCTGGGGACTCGGCAAGCTTGCACGAAGCTCACACAGGTCAGAGAGGTAGTTTATTAAAACGTTCTTTGAATTCAAGGCAGCGTGGCACGAACAAAGTGGGAGCCATGCTACTAACATCAGAAGCCACGGTAATGGTCTTGGATTTGCCCACATCCTTTGGCCTATCACCACTGTGTGACCTCTCCATAGTGGTGTCTGAAACTGGTTCCATTTGAGAGGAATTCTTCCCCTGGCTCCAGCAGGGAGTGTGGTGCCTCTGTTCCTTTTGGGCAACTAGAATACTTTTCTGGGATCCCTCCCCACTGGTGCTTTTTGGAGACTGACAGTCACTCAGCTGATGTCAAGAAACCACTCTTCCTGGAGAAGTCTGGGCAGAACAAGGCCAGTTCTCCAGCAACAGGAGGAAGGAGACCTACAGCCACATCAGTGCTAATGGCACCAACTTGAAGAACCACCACAGCAGAAGGGTGAGTTGGGCTCTGAGGTGTTTTGTGTGGAGAGGATTTGAAGGGAGGATGGAGGAGATGAACTGGTACCAAAATCCCTCGCTCTGGCTCCTCTTGGGCTTTTCACAGCCTCACAGAGAAGCAGCCCCTGTGCCACTGGGACGCAGGGGCTCGATCCAGCTGCCGTTCCCTGGACTTTCAGAGCACAAATCTGAGTACTCTTGAGCAAAGACAACCCTGCACGGGGCTGTGTGCTGATATGGACCACCATCAATGAACACAGGGGGTGGCAGCAGAGGAGAAGTAATCCTTTACTTGTGTTTGAAGTGGGCATTTCAAGTAATTGTTTTTTTGTATACATAATGTTAATTTTTGGAAACTTTTTTTAATAGAGAGCTAATGTTAATTTTGGAATTGATTCTAGTGCTTAGACTGGATTGAACTTTGCATGGTAATTTAGACTAAAATAATTGTAAATTTATTAACCTTCCCATTATTTGGGATCATTAGGAGTTGATAGGAAATAAAGGGAAAACAAGTATATGACAGGTTCTGTTGCTCCTAGACCACTTGAGTGTCTTTGCTCTCGTACCAGCTCCAGGAGCAGTAATTAGCTCAGCCACGTTTCGGTGCGGTGGTTGTGTCTGAGCTAGTCTAACGTGTTTCCAGCAGAGCTGGCGGCAGCTGTGAACCGTGAAAACTTGTAAATCTGAACCTGACTCTGGAGCTGTGTTGCAGAAGCCGCAATAATTCAGCCTTCAGAAGCGGGGGCTGTTTAGAAAACAATTTACCCACTGGTCTATCTGAATGAGAAACCAGTTAGGAACTTAAGAAACAAAACTGCTTCGTGTCTATGAATAAAAATGGATGTCCTGTTTCTAATATCTGTAACACAAGGACCAGAAACAACTAGTTCAATTTGCTATGTAAAAACTCACTAGGTTTTCAGTGCAAAAAATATTGTAAAAAAGAATAACGTAGTAAAAAGACAATCCAGCAATATAAGTTTTATTTAAAGTTATTTTAATTAGATTCCGGGTTCTATACAAATATAATGACAGAAGATGAGTAAACCCATTCACCTGCTAAGTAGCAAATATATCATTTATCCCTTTCAGTATTAAAATATAGGAGTTAAAAACCTGAATAAATATATGTAAACTACATAATTGCTTAAATAATTTTATAAAAATAGAGGTGTCATATAAATTCTTAAATCCAATTCACTACAGAAAGTAGAAAATTAGTCTACTGATAATCAACTTATCTTGAAAAATGATGCAAAATAAAAATATAAATAACATTAAATTACTGAAATCATGCTTTCCTGTTTGCTTATGTATATCATGATCAGTTAATTAAATCACCCTGACTTACATTAGTTTATCCTTTTTGTATGCTGTTGCAAATAAAAAGGTATAAATAGTTTTATAATAAATACAATCAATAACTTAAGACTTTCATCCTTTAAATATTAAATTAAACTAGACTATATAGTTATAGTATGTAGAATAGCGAGTACATTATCAGTGCTGTTTCTGGCATCAAACTGATCGTGTAACTACTGTTAGGTCATTTTTACCCAAGTCTCCAGTACCTTAATGTTATTTTTTCCCCCTGGCATGTTGCATTTCTGCTGAAGAGTATATTTTTGTTGTATTTTGCATAAATTGTTCATATTTCTGCAAAACCTGCCAGATGTACGTCTTCCTCTCTGCCATAGTCATCGTCTGGACCTGTCTGTGATCAATCTGTGGAAGGTCCTCGCTCTTGCAGGTGTAAAGCGCAGCTCGTTCACTCAGCGTCACACTTAGCTGATTGATATTTGCATCGACAAACTGGGTTAAATTCTTACCACAGATCAATTCCATATCGCTTCTCAGGTTTTGCAAAATGTTGTAAAAGACGTGGAAAACGCAGCAATCCGCGTCAAAAGCTGGGCATTTGGGTATTTTCTTCAGCAAGGCTTTGGCTTGGGAGTCAGCGGTTAGCCAGCTCTCAGTTTTGGGTGTTACAGAGCTGCACAGGTTCTGCAGGGTAGGCAGAGAAGAGACAAATTATTAATCTTTCGGTTTACATCTTTCCTAGTAGTTGCTTCATGTTTGAATGTCTAGGCGCATACACACCTATGTTTCAGTTTGTGTATGCTTGGGGTTTTTTTGTTATTGTTTAAGAGCTGTATTAACACCTACACTCCTTTTATCGAGTCGGTATTGCACATTATCTGTAGCTAGGATTGCGCAGTGCTTTCTATCTTAATAGCCTGCTTGGATTTGTTTTCAGTTTTTTTTGTTTTTCTTTTGCCATATGGGCAAATTTTACTCATGCAAGAGATGTGTTTTGAGCTGAGCATATTTTCATCTGCTTCAGCAGAGGTGGTATTGATTTCCAGAATGAGTTCAGGGGAAATGTTCACATTGATTTTTATCAATGCACTCTTGGGAACACGTTCCCAGAAATTAAGATTTTTCTGAAGCATTGACACTTGGGTTCAGCGCACATTTTACCATCTCCAAGAAAAGGACAGGCTGAGCAGGATTTTCGGCAGAAGTGCTCCAAACTGCTCTAGTACTAGGATCAGACCAAAGAGCAAGGTACTTCTCTCCATGTTTCCAGTGATCTGACCAGTTTCATCCAAAAAGATGCCTGCTTCAAGCCTGGCATGACTCAAGAGACCGAGAAGGAACAAGGCATTTAGTCTGGCAGATCACAGCTAGCAGTTAGCTGAGGCAAAGCTGCCCAAGCTTTCTCCAGCTGGCTTAGACATTCCTGCAAGTCTGCCATAAAATAATGCAATGTGAGTGCTTTCCTTCCCGTATAGAATACAGAGAAGAGAATATTTTAGGTTCTAAAACAAATATTTCTTTTCTGATAGTCTTCTAGTATTTTATAGTAATTCAAGAGATTTCTCCGCATAGACACAGCAAATGCAAAATAGTACACTTACATAGTTTTTGAACAAGGTAGTTGCTTGCCTTTCTATCACTGATGCTAAGGGCTTTATTCTGGTAGTAAAATGCTTCTGCCTCTCTGCTGTGGTAGTTTTGCTTTCTTCTGAGGTGGCTGTTGGTGCGAAGGAGCCCAAAGGAACCAGCGAACAGAAGAGGAAGATTGCAAACCTGTTGATCTCTGCATTCAAATGAAAAGAGAGGGAGGGAAGACAAAAAGAAAGAATACAATGATTAGTCTCAAGCCTCTACATCATTTTTGCAAAACTTCCTGGTTTTGTGCAGCGTGCTAAATTTCTAAAGCGTACAGACATTAAGCGGCTGAGCTAGCAATGAGCATCAACCAGTGCAACCTTACAACGAGTAGCAAGGTTAAGTCGCACCCACCTGCTCGGCGTTTCATGGCGGGCTTGGAGAGCAGCTGACTTGGCGGAACGCTGGCTGGGTGTTGGTGCTCAAGCCGCGTGGTGCCCGGAGTGCTGTAGATGTGGACAGCCGGGCTGCATTTAAGTACAGTGGGGTTTTGCGTCAGTGGCTCCTCCATGGGGTTTTTTTTGTGGGTGATAGTTTGGGGTTTTTTTTCTTTTTTGAAAGATTACGTCAAAAGTTGGTTGAAATGCGTCTTCACTGATTGTGAACTAGGTGCAGTTTCAAACTGACGGAGAGAGTGTCCTGTGTCATCTGTTTGACTAGGAGCTCAGGACACTTGGCTTAGCCATCCCATCTAAATCCCTGGGCTCCCTAAAATGTAGGCTTTGGAACATAAGCTCTGTTGTTTTTCTTAAAAACACGGCTGGAGTGTGCAAGCACATTATTGGTGCCCAAAGCCAGCGACCTTCTCTTGCAGGGTCAGTGTAAGAGTGGGTAACATGGGGAGTGAAGAAGCCATGAGGGGCTTGTGTGCAAGGCAGGCCAGGCCTCCAGGTCGCCATATACATCCTTTTGCTGGATGTCTGTAAGACCCTGTCCGCGAGGTGTGACCCCCTCATGTAACCTAGCAGAGGATGTCCAGGATTCCACCTCCCCACCTCTGTCACCCTTCTCTCCAACTCCCCTGAGGCTGTTTTCTGTTTCCAGTAACTAACTGCAGGAAATTCTCATACACGCCACAACAGAGACAAATCCTTCCTAGGGTCTACAAGTGTGAGGCTGTGATCAGAAGAGGACCTGCAGAGCTACTGATACTGTAGGACAGAAAGGAGAGCAGAGGAAACCCCTATGAACGTATCTTTGTGAAAACACACAAGCGACACATACACGCTTGTGCTTCCCACCTCTGTGATAAAAGAGACGCCCGAGAGGTAGCTGTAGGCTCGAAGGTGAGTGTGTGTCAAGTCACCAGACAACTTTCAAGGAACACCAGACTGGTGTCAAAATAATCAGTTCTGTTTTCCATGTGAAATAATCTGTCTCAAAATAAAAATCTTGATGCGTGCATGAACATCTCTGAAGTGCCTGGGACTGGTGCAAGGACTCTTCTCTGGGCTGAACTGATTCCTGAGGCTTGAAATGGGGACGGACATTTCCCCTGTACCATGTTCCACTCGGGTCCCACCAGCCTGTAGCTTTAGGCCTTTTGTTTGCTTGAAGCCGCAACAATGGAGATTCACAAAATGGATGTGGTTCTGCCACGCGCTGTGAGGGAGCCCCAGACAGCCAAGCAGAGGACATCCACAGGGATGCATTTCTTCTTGCGCAACTGCTGTTCCCAGGTGCTAAATCATGTGAAGAAAGAGAATGAGTTGTCATGGCCTACGGCATGAGGTAGCAGACAGTACAGCAGAGAGCTGGAGAAGAGCCAGAAAAGGACAGTTCTGGCAGGTGCTTTTTTTATTTGAGGCTTTTATTATTATTTGGGGGTAAAATGAAGAGACAGAGAGAGAGAGGTTTCTTAGTGCAGGGTGTTCTTTAGGAACATCCCTACAAAGACAACAATGGGTACAGATGGCTCGTTTCAGGTAGAAGGGTGATCTTGGAGGGTTGCTTGTTTGGAAGCACCAAAAAAGCCGAGAGGTGCAGCTGGTTCGTGCCCCGCTGTGCAAGATGGCTGGAAGGTGCATCAGCTTGCACGTGCAAGAGACCATTGGGCATCGGGCACTGCCAGTCCCCTTCCAGCTGCCCCGGACGGGTGCAGCCAGGGAGGACAGACAAGGAATCACTGCCCATCTTCTTCTGAGAGCAGGGAACATCTCTGTGCGGCACCGGTGGCAACAGGGCCTGTTTGTAACAGAAATAAGAGAAGCATCATTCTGACAGCTTGGCTTTTCTACGAAACATGATTCAACCCTTGGTAAAACGCTTTCAAAGATTTCCCAAAGATTTTACTTTGTTGTCTACTGAGCTAAGGGTAGCATTTTGCCTGGTTCTTCCACGCCATGGCATGCCACTACCTCTCGACATGGGCATGCTCTGCACATCCTTTCCTATCTGCACACGGCTGTGATAAACTGCTGAGCTGATAAGGGAGCAGATTGACATCTGTCCTTTAAAACCCAGCCCGAGTGGAAGTTCGGCTTTCCACCACGTAACCACCAGATGCCACAGAGCATCTTCAATTCATCTGGTGAAGTTCTGCTGACACAGGCTGCTCTGTAGGCTCCCTAAAATGGAATTTGTAGTCATTGCCTCAACACCTATGGCTGGAAAAAGCAATTAAACCGCAGAGCGCAGAGACCTGAATCTGACCTGAGACAGAGCTGTGGCTTTTTTTCCTGGGGCTCATCGACTTTTTCCAGGTGTAAGAGCTGGTATTTTTAGCTGTGAACTTTGTTTTCCGATGGCCTTGCGCTGCTGTGGCAGCATGAGTGAACAGCAACACTTTTACGGCTGAGAACCTGACTGCTTCCTTCCCGAAACCGGAGTGACACTCAGGATGTAGAGAAGTGAAATGACAAATGCCGTGCCAAAGGTCCTTGGCCAGGGGACAAGGCTGATGCTGCACCCTGCAAGCGCTACGTGAGGCCGTCTGCCCCTTCCATGGTGGGGTGCAACCCCCAGAGCCCGGAGGGAGATCCAGAAAACCAGGCGTTTGTTCCCAGCCTGGAGAGCTTGGTGCCATCCGCGGCTCGCTCTGTGGCCCTGCTTGCAGAGCTTGGTCACCAAGGCATCCACGTCCCCGCCATCACCTAGCGACGGGGACGCGTGCCCAGAGCTAGGGAATTCCATGCCGGGCTGGGGGTGGATGGCAGCACCCGGCCACCGCAGCGTCTCGGCTGCTCTTCGGGAGCACTTGCGGCGCCTGGGTCTGCAGGACTTCCCTTGCGGCCTTGGCAGCTGGGTAAGGGGCCGGGGGGCACGTGGCCATGGCGGGGTCTGTGGTCTGCGGGGCTGTCACTGCCTCTCCTCTCTCTGCAGAACAAGTCTCGCTTCAATGCACGCACGAGACGCCTCCGAGGCCGGCCGGGGCCAGGCACGGAACCGGCTGGGCAGGAGGAGGCCATGCCGCTGGGTGAGGAGAGCCCCGAGGCGCTGCTGGAGCTGCTGAGGGACCGGCACAGCCCTTGGGCCCTGCCGCCGGACTGCAGCCCCCAGGACCAGCGCCTGCGGGAAATGGCCGTGCTGGCGCCCGAGCTCGTCCGCGGCTCCAACGTCTTCCAGGTCTTCAGGACTCTGCGGATCGTTGGCAAGGGAGTAAGTGCAGCCGCTGGTGCCTGTAAAGCTACCCATCTACAGGCCAGGAAACCGCGTCTTCCTGCTGGGAGGGAAAGCATTCTGGGAGAAGGACAGTTTTCCCATCTCGGGATCTTCCTGGATGCCATTATTGCAGCTGAGGTAGAGCTGCTGGCCCCCCACCCCAGCGTGTTGCACTAATCCGTGTTACACGTATGTCACATGGATCAATGTTACATGTCCGTGTCACCCTGGCCCCGAGGTGGGTCAGGGATACACTGGCCAACCCCAGCTCTCTGCAGGTGGAGGAGGTCGACAAGGGTCTGTTGCAGTTACAGCAGCTGGAGGAGCTCATCCTCAGTGCCAACCAGATCAGCAGGATAACCTCGGCCAACCTGCCGCGGACACTGAAGGTGAGCAAGCGGTTCCTTGTGACAGCAGGATGGGGAAGGAGGTCCCGTCTGGGAACGCAACACGAGCCAAACAGCTCAAGGGAGTGCCAGGAATGGCTCATTGCAAAGGGTTCTGCTTGTTCCCTCTGTCCTGGGCAGGTCCTGGAGCTTTGCTGCAATGCTGTGGCTGATTTGAAGGACCTGTGCACTCAGCCACCTCCAGAGCTGCAGCACTTGGGGCTGGGACACAACAGGCTGTACGGACCTTCGCAGGACAAGTACCTCACTGCCGACTTCTGGTAACGCTCACAGCATGTGAGCTCCTGAAAGGGAGGTGGGCAGATGTGAACAGATGACCTCGAGTCATCGAGGTGGCCCGTGTTAAGAAATTACAGCCCTTCAGTAGGGTTGTTTCTCTGCTCTATGTCTACTGCCCACGCAGAGCGCTGTGTCGCTGTTTGCTGTCTTCCATCTCATGCTCAGAGGGTGTCTTGGCCCATGGCTAAGGTGTAGAATGAGGAGATTGCCAGGGGAACTGCTTCGATACCCTGCCCACCGCAGTTTCTGTGTCCCTGGGCAGCTTCCTTTTTCCGTGCCCTTCCCAAAGCCCCTGCTAAGAGATTCCTCTGGGGAGGACCTAAAGCTTAGGCTGCATCACTGAATGATGCAGTGGGTGGTTAATGGATGCTAAAGGAACGTAGTTTTTAGTTGTGGGACAGACTGGCAGCGGACTGTATGGCTCAGGAATTTGGAATTGGCCTCTTAAAGGCTGCACCGTTGGATTCTCCAGTTTGACCCAGTTTGTGCAGGCAGTTGTGCTGGAGAAACATGATTTTTATTTCTTTTCTTGAGCCAGGTTAGTAGCACTCTATCCTCAGATGGCTGCTGTTTGCCTAACCTTCTTTCTGGGTTGTCTCCTTAGGCCAAATCTTGTCTCCCTTGACCTGAGCTTTAACAGCTTCATGGATCTGCCGAGGCTGGTCTCCCAGCTGTCCAGTCTGCAGAAGCTTCGTGTCCTGGTGCTCCAAGGAAACCCGCTGGCTCTCATTCCCACTTACAGAGGCTTCCTTGTGGACAGCCTGCCCAAGCTCTCCTTCCTTGATGACATCCACATAGGACCTGACGAGAGGCACCAGTTTCACGGTTTGGCGAGGCAGCCAGGTGAGCCCTCGCCTTTGAACCTGTCTGTGCTGACCCTCTGATTCATGAGGTGGTTGCATCGTGGTTGAGCTAGGAGTCCTCAAGGCAATCTCTGGATCCAGTATTGACTTTCTTCTTGCCTCTCCTTAAGTGGAGATCTTTCCCTGTGCCTTTTTACTCCTCTAGTACAAGTGGGGAGACAGGCAGAGGACCTTGCAGCAGTGTAATTACAATCGAGGTAGTTTTAACCTTAATCAGGTCAGAAGATTGCAAGAACAGCCTAGTCCTAGCACTGCCTCAGTGTCATGGCCTGGCCCCATCTTTGCTTCCTAGACACCGTCTGGTTTCAGACTGTGCGTTTCCCTCTTGAGCTGCTGAAAGAGGAACATCTCCACTGAGGAAGATGCTCACATGGGTGCTGTACTGCCAGCACGAAGCGATGCCACCTCTGCGGTGTGGCACATCCCCAACTGTCATGAGGGCAGGGGGCTGGGGACACCCGGGCATGGGAAGCCCTCTCGATGGCCGCTACTCAATGAGTTTATGCACTGGATGTATTCTTTAGAGTCCAAACAGTTAAGCAAGGAGGCGAAGCGACGAAGCCAGGAGATGTTTGTGTGGCTTTGGAGTGACCCCGTGTGGCAGTGGCTTGTCACAGAGCTAGCACAGGGTGCTGGGGAGGGATGCCGGGTGGTGGGACATGGCGTCTGCTTGCTCTGCCCCTTCCTCGCCCTGCAAGGCGCATGCTGCAGCTTCGTAGCAAGATTGTCTTCCTTCTAGAGCTGATCAGGAATGAAGCACGAGTGGTTGTGAGCGTTGGGGAAATCAAGGGAGTCCCTGATCCCAGCGCCCTTCAGCAGCTGGAGGTTGGCTCCGAGGCTCCGGAGATCACCTACAGATACTGTGTGACCTACGAGTTTGTGGAGGGAGAGGACATCGGTGATGGCAGCAGCACTGAGGTTTGTGCGTAACTGAGCTCCTGAAAGCAGCAGGCAGTGGTGGGTCACGGCAAGGGGGACTTCACCTCCAGGCTGCAGAGCGAGACCATTCGTAATGGACCTGGTGTGGGCAGCAGCAGTACTGGGGACAGAATTCACATGTGGCAACATCTGGCAGGACCAAGCGCCTGCTGCCCATATTCCCTGTCCCTCTCGGCGAGCCCAGCGCTGCTCTGCCCGTGGGAGTGCATTCACGGCCCCCCTCCCGCGGCCAGCGGGACACCCCCTCCCCGGCGCGGCCCACGACCGGGGCGGGCCGAGGGAAGGGAAGTCGGGAGGAACCCAGCTCGCAGCTGCTGGTGCACA
>Ga0181612_162126_pt1 | contig 10674 bp, 7 predicted proteins | sample HoacroProtozoa21_FD_119630 | JGI IMG/M metagenome (GOLD analysis project Ga0181612, IMG submission 119630) | Hoatzin crop microbial communities from Cojedes, Venezuel. Combined Assembly of Gp0051906, Gp0051904, Gp0051908
GGGGCAGCCCTGGCCGAACCCGGGCCTTCGCGAGCACTTGTCACGGCGCGGAGCCGCGAGGGGCTGCGTGTGGCGTTTCCTGAGACGGAGCAAATGCGTCGCAGCTTTCTGGCATTGATTTTTGACAAAGGACTCAAGAAGCTGCAGCTGTGCTGGTTTCCTCGTCCCCTCCCCCGCTTTATTACAATGCGTGTTGTTCTGAAATACTCAGTTCAGCTATAAACAATCTACTCTATCAACAACATGCTTTTGCACTTTTTGAAATGGTGCTTTGAGGCAGATAAATGAAAGTAAGTATGGCAGCTTGCGAGTGAAAATCCTGCAAACTGTATCATCACAGGGGCACTGACTAAGACAGCACATTATTTTATTTACTGTGGAAACTGAAAATCCATTTCTGCCCATACAATAGCTGTTTATTTCATCTTTGCTTGATGTTTGTTCTAATCTTTCTTGACACTTCTAGATAGTAATGGTTCACAAGCTGTTTAGGTCAGTACTCAGAGGGCTCCATCAGCCAGCACTTTGTGCTGGTTTCAGAAGTCCGGCACCCGCTTCCCGGGCGCGTGGCCCCTGGCTGGCAGCGAGGGCACCTGCCCAGGGCCTGGGCACAGGCAAGGCGCCGGTGAGGTCCTGCAGCTCCCCTGGGTGAAACCCACACCTGCACCTCTGCCAGCCAAGACGCGCACAGGAGCCCGCACTGCCGATGCCTTGCAGTAGGCTCACCTGGACGGAGCAGCTCCTTGGGCTTGGAGTTCTTCTTTCTAGACGCTCAGCCCGTCAGAGGCTTATATTGCCAGCTGTCTGTATCACGTCGTGCATCCCATGCCAGATAAAACTGATTCTGAAACGCAGAAGGATGAGGTGACGGGTGACCGGTGTGTTCCTGCTGAGGCCTGCTGGGTTCAGCCTGCCCCTGGTGATGTGGCAGTCCGGGTGACGCGTCCTCTGACGGCGCGGTGGCCTGTTCCCCGGCTGCCGCGCTGGCCGGGCAGCTCCTCCGGCACCACTCAGCACAATGGCTTGGAGACGGGAGGAAGCCAGGCTGCGGAAGAATGTTGAAACCATTTCAAAAACCTCTGGAGAGAAAATTAGTAATATTTTGTTTTCCTGAATGGTTTCACTGAAATTTAGGGAAAATAATTGCAGTTGAAAGACCTCGGGTTTTGTTGTTCTGTTCTTTCTTTATTAATTTTTTTCACATGCTGCTTTCTGAATATACTTCTTTCGCCTCCTCTCCTGCCTCTCCTTTGTTACCCTTTATCCCATACCCCACCACAGAAAGGTGGGGAGATGGTGGAGGAGAAAGAAAAACCATAATGAAGAAGAGATAAGGAACGTTTCCAAATTTCCTTTTCCAGATCCAGTGAAAACAGTTTTTTTGTTAACTTTTCGGATCTTAATGATGGCCTTTTGTGACCAAAATCAGCTGAAAATAATTCTGAGCAGCTGTGTTTAACTCCTGTTTGGTTACGTAGCTATTTTGGGGGAATCCCATTTTACCCTTTGACAGAGCAGAGGGCCTGCCGCATTCTCCCCGCCGCTTATCCGTTATAACCCACCATGCTGAGCAGTCAGGAAACTCGTGAAGAGCCTTTTGATGCTGTTTTCTTGGCCACCGTAACACTGAACTTGCCCCTTTCATAAGCTTATCCAGAGTACAGTCTCTTACTGTGTCCTCTGCTCGACTTTGAGGGTGTTTGTTAAAGTATAATGGAGTTTCATGCAAGAATATGTTCTTTTCATCGGCACTGTGTGATTCTGTATATTCTACATTCGTGATTACTTAAGGAAAAATACTTGTATGGAAAGAGATGCACCAGAGGTCAAATAGCAGCGATGCATCTCTGTATCCTAAAGCAGAGGAAATACACAACTCTGTGATACCTGGGAAATCTTCTCAATAAGCGAAACGGAACGCTTTCAGAGCCACCACCCGTGGCCCCCAGGCAGAACGTCCTTGGCACGCAGGGAAGGTGGTTGCGCAGGCCAGCGGAGGCTCACAAGCCGAGGCGCTGGTCGCAGTCCCGCTGTGCGAAGCGTGGTCCCGAGGGCAGCGGTTGCAGGCGTGCCGTGGGCGGCAGGAGGCTGGGCAGCTGCGCTGGTGAGAGGGGCAGCCGCTCGCAGAGGAGGGGGCTGAAACGGGTGGGGAAGGACTACGCTGTCTGCAGAGAAAGGTTCCTTGACGTCTGTGCATCTGGCTTTGATTTTACCTGTTTCTTCTAAGTTCTGAGCAAAAATTGGTAGTGCAATTTTCCGTCTGAGAATAACCTGCAAGCTGAACGTGCAGGACTGCCGAGCACTCTCAGATGGGTGTCACCAAGATGGGTGGGTGGTGTTCTTCATTCTGCCAAATTCAGGATATACCTGAGTGCCTGCGTTTTTGTCTGCTTCATCTTGTCTTGAATCTGTTCCAAATAAACTGGAACTGACAATTACACACGTGCATTGTACGTTTGAGACCCACAGATGTACTCGCAAATCAGCTTAGGGGGCTGAAATGCATGTCTTTGATTAATTTTAGTGCTAAAGTGTCCAAATCCCTTATTTAGCCTTGCAGAGCTCACCCGTAAATATCAGCGATACTTCATTTTGCTGGTCCTTCTTATTTTTATTTCGCCAAACATTAACTGATCTCTGTTCTCAGCCCATCGTGCTTCAGAGCTGGAAGGCATGGCCCTTCCTTTCTGCACGAACAGAACGTTTTCCTGGGGGGTTCCTGAGGGTGAAAGGTGTGTGTGGCACTTTGGGTACAGTCGTCGGTGTACCCCTGGAACGTCCCAAAGCAAACGCCGGGCGCGGAAGGGCTGCGTTCCAGACTAGAAGGGCCGCTCTTCAGCTGGTGCAGTGCAGCAGGCTGTGTAGGAAGGTCTGGAGAGGGTCTGCCCGTCCTCGGTGCTTGCTGGGGCTGGCAGCAAAACAGGGCAAAAAATTTCAGGAGAGGGAGGAGTTCACATATATGCAAACTATGCCAGGCAAATGTGAGCTTGGAAGGAGGAGTCGTCCCTGGAGCATCTCCTGCCTAGATGAGGTTCACGGGAACGATTGTTCCAACCTGTGCGGTGCACGAGTGGGTTCAGAGCTGGGGGGAGAAGACAGGAGGGGCATAGCAAGAAAGTATTAAGGAAATCCCACTAAAAATGCCCCTGGGCCAGGAATGCCTCTGCTTGTTTCCTTGCTGAAAAGCAAATGTTTTAGAAGATGTTTCTTCTGGCCCCATATATCAAATATAGCCGCGTTTTATCCTCTTGTGCACTGATGGGATTCCCAGCTCCTTCCAGAGGCTCGGAGACCTTCCAAGGCAATGTGATCCTTAAAGGCATGCAGAAATAGCAAAAAAGCAGCAGATGTTGCAAGGTGTCAGTCTGAGCAGCAAGTTCACGTCAGCTCTGCTCCTGCAGCTCGTCCCGTGTCTCTTTGGGTCAGAGCTGGGCAGTGGCTGCTGCCCATCTTTCGGCATTCGGCTATGCGACACGCCACCGTCAGAAATTCCCGTGATGAGATGTGTGATTGATCCTGCTGCCTTTCTTTTCTGTTTGCTTTCCGATTTCCTGTTGCTTGTATCTTGTCCATAACGTTCAGTGCTTTATTAGGCAGCATCAGCTCTATCAAACTAGGTATCCTCCGTCTCTCAGTTCCTGCGCCCTGTGAGCAGCGTTGTCGTGTTGCGTGGTGCGGTGCAGCTGTCCCTTTCGCAGCTCCCTTCAGCCCTTTGCCCCTCGGGGGGGGTTCAAGACCCTGTAAAAGAGGAAGCATTTGGCCTTGCAGGTGTCTCGAAGGCTCGGGACCAGACCTGCAGCTTCTCTGCGTGGCCATGCTCTCTGGAGAGGTGTCACCTGCTGATGGGGGTGTGCTCTGAGTGCCCTCCGACCCGAAAGAGGACACGTGACATCCCTCCCAGAGAAGGCCAGCCAGTGGTACTACTTATTTTAAACCAGGGAACCAGGAAGAAGTTTTCCAGAGGAAAGCAAAGTGAATTTCACACCACTGGCTCCGAGTCTGCTAAAGAGTGATTGGTCCCTCAGCCTCCAGTGGGAGTTTGCTACTAAACAGAAAGAAGAGTGGGATTTTCCGTGCAGCAGGGACTGAACGTAACTACTGGGGGAGAAAGCAGGTGGAGAGATTAGACATGCCTGATGCTGACAGAAAGCATGTTTGTGCCTAATACGTCGGAGAAAATGTTCAGGAACAATTCAGCCATGTGAAAATGCGACCCTTGTAGCATTGCCAAGGTCAGAAAAACCAAAGGAGATCCGCTGAGTCAGTGCTGGTCCTGCGAGGAGAAGCTGTCCGGAGGCAGCACGGTCACGTTGCCGAGGCAGTCTTCCATCAGGGTCCTGCAGGGAGAGGAGCTCCTGCTGGTCTGCTCTGTTCTTGCTGAGTTCTCAGCTCCCAAGGAAAACTCCGATATCAAGACACAAACCTGCTCAAGCCCACCTGGCTGTTGGCTCTTTAGTCTCTTCCAAGCTGAGTCTAAAGAGTCGCGCTGGTCCAGAAAGGTTCATGAGATCTGTGGGAGGGGGTTCAGCTCCTGTGGGTCCTCTTGCTGTGCTGCCTGCTTTGCCTTTTGCTCTGTTCTGAAACTAATGATGTGTAATAACCTGTTTCCTTCCTTCTCCTCAGGGCCAGCTCGGGGACGAGGGAACAGGACTCTTCCTATCTGAAAACGTGTCCCTGCCTGGAAGGGTCCTCTGCAGTTCCAGAAGAGGTGCGTGAGCAGTTTGGGGCAGTCCTGGGGCGCACCACGGGCCGGGAAGAGGGCAGATGCTTTTACAGAAGGAGTGACAGGCAGAACAGGGGGGAACGTTGCTCCTCTGGAGTCCTCTCTTCGACTTCCCAGAAGGTTTGGTACAAAAGCCCAGTCCCAAAACACTAGAAGATTTGGGCTGAAGGGAAGCGATAGCCAGCTGCCCTTCCCGGGCAAGGAGGAAGTGCCGTGGGTGAGACCTCTGCCGTGCCCCGGCCACGGGAGCCGTGCAAGGCGGCCGGCCGGCCTCGGGCCTGCAGCGGGGAGGCACGGGGAGGCAAATCGGTGCAGGCTGGTGCAGGCAGCTTTCGCAGTGCCAGCCGGGCACTGCGTCACTCTCTTGGTAGCATCCGAGGAGATGTTTGCCAGGAGAGCAGCTCTGGAGATTGTCTGAGGCTCTGTGAAGGAGGGAGGAAAAGATGAACTGGCAAAAAGTTAATTAAAACTCTTCTGATTGTGAGGTGGAATTTAATACTTTAAAAAATGCAGTGTGACACAGTGCAGCGCTGCAGCTGAATTAATCATGAATGAGGGTAGTAATTTTTAATTTTTGTGTGCATGAGAAAAACACTCAACAGATTTGACAATTAGAGCGGGGTAACAGCATTGCGTGGCACAATATGAAGTGGTTTTTCCCAGTGGTTTTTGAGAGGGAGCTAAACAGATGTGCTCAAATATTTACAAGTGCACAATATTCACATGCTTTTCAAACGCTGACCCTGCTGATTCGCAGAAGTCTGCTTCAGTCTGGGGACCAGCTACTGCAGTGAGGCAGGCTGTTACCACCGGTAACGCAGCGGCACTGCCGCCGGCTCCCAGCGCACTTGCGTGCGCAGGTATCTCCTGCTCTCCCGACAGCGTTACGCTGCCTCAGCGACCTGCCTGGGTCACCAGTTTGTCCCACCACGGTCCTGGCAGCACGGTGGGCCGTGCTGGCTCAGCCCAGGCTGTGGGGTCGGAGGGCTTCCTCTGCCGCACCGCACCGAAGAGAAGCGGGTTTGGTTTCAGCCACGGCAGTGAGGATCAGGGGAGCTCAGCTGCTGTGACGCGAGGGCGAAGCGGTGCTGTAGGGGTCTGACGTTACATGTTTACGCTGTGTAATTCAGCAGGGTGAGCCATCAATTATCTGCATCAAAGTGACCACCCAGAGACCCGGTGTGTTTGGCCTCGTCTGTCTCTTAGCTGTCCCCCGTCACGCTTCAATTAAGAGCTGAGAATGCCAGCTAACATTGTCCTTATCGCCAGCGGTGCAGGGGGTTGCATTGCCTTGCTTTCCTCAAAAGGAGCCCAAAGAAAAGTCAGGTTTGTTCAGCACAAGCTGTAGCTGGGGAGGGTTCAGGTAAGCCAGATGGCGATGTCAGTGATGGATGGTGCAGATGCTGTAGGGCTGTGCCTCAGTATCCTAACTGAGAGTGCTGAGCTGCGCTGCACCTCACTGAAATATTGACTGTTGCAGCAGTTGCTTTACACTGTTCAATTGGCTGTGTAATTGCTTTCACAAATTAAACAAAAACAATGGTGAAAATATGTAAAATGTCACCTGGACTGAATTGTGGTTCAGATCCCCAGTGAGAATGAGTTTGGCAGCCTCCCCTCGCTTCTGATCTGCTCCGTCTCAGCCTGAGCACCTCTCCGCTCACAGGCCCGGGCTGTAGATGTGGTGTGGGTGCTGCTGTGTGAGCAGCCCTGCCCGGCTGGCTCCGGCCAGGGTAAGTGGTGCCCCGTGTTTTCCAAGCTATCCCGCTCATTCCGTGCCTTTGATACTTTCTGGCTTGCCGTGCCTGCTCTCCTGGCTTTCTTTACTTTGAAGGGCAAGCATGCAACGCCGCGCTTTTCTCTTGAGCTCACGTTTCTTTTCCTTTCGCCTTTAGCCCTGTAAACGTGGTAGTCGTTCATTTAGTGAAGGCATCCAAGGGAGTGAGAAGGGGCCAGCTCATCCGACGGCAAGTTTACAAGTCGACAGGTCCCATGGGTGCTGATGGCTGCTCTGCCAGCTCCACAACACTGGCAGCAGGGAGTGGGCTGAGGTGGACGCCATGCCCAGCTCCTTGCTCTCCCTGCCCTCCGCTCCTCGGACAGCGGGTGGGGGGCTTAACCAGCTGGGGTTCTCCCCACGCCGAGGGGGCTCTGGCAGCCAGGCACACCTGCAGTTCAGTTTCTTTCCACTGCACATTTGTGGGGACCACACTTTGCTCCATTTTCTTTCTCTCCTTTCCAGCCCGATGGTGGAGAAGTGCGTCAAGAGACACTGCCATGGCCCTGCAGACAGCAGCTGCGACCGCCGTGGTGCACCTGACGGGTTTGCAGGAGCAGAGGTTAGCTCACCCGCTCTCGAGTGGGGAGACCGGTAAACTCTGCGCTCCGAGTCCTCCTGGAGATCGTGGCTGTTCTCACACAGCCCTTGTCAATGGGTGTGAAGACCTCTAGCCAGTGTTAACTGCTGTCTGGTCCTGGAGCCACAGAATGGCTTGGTTTTCTCTTCTGTCAGTGATTTCTATTGCAGAGCTTTTTCAAAGTACCAAATGAAAGATGGCTCTGTTTCAGCCACACTCTGGAAAGCCAGCATGCTTTTAAATGCCAGTTACTGTGTGTCCTGAAAAGAATGGGCAGTTGTGAGTTTGCTGTCTTGGTTTTGGTTGGCAGTGCCCCGTGTAGAAAAGAAAATGCGATCTCTGGATTCAGCCTGGGGAGCAGAGCAACCCAGGCAGCCGTAGTACAGCCTTCACTCTCGGTGAAGCTCAGAAGTTTCTGTACTGGTGAGAATCTGGATTGCCACAGCTGGACTCACCATCAGGCGGTCACAGAGCTACAGTGCTTTCTGCCAGGCAGGCTGGAGGAGCCCATGTTTCTCATCAGATAGACGTAGTAGTGCTTTTTAATACTTTTTAATAGTTTACAAAATTATGATAAGCTCTGCAAGGCCATTTAAAATGGATAATCTTCAAGTGGTATTAAGGATTAAAATGGGTCTGCCTTGTGTGCCTTAATGGGCCCCTCACAGGCTGTTCAACGTTATCAAAAGGTGATTTTAAGAGTTTGTAATAAATATGTTCCTTTGGGGAAGATTAGGAAACAGGGTGGGATTTGCCATCCTTCTGCTACCTCCAAATTGCTGTGCTCTGACTGAATTAATTACAGTGGGTCTGTCTTGAACTCCGGAGTGCCAGCTCACTTCTGATCTATTGTTCAGTAAAGAGGCTTCTCCTTAGGGAGAAATGTTTGCTCCAAAAGTCACGGCTATTTAGTATTTGATTATCAGCCTAGGAGAAAAGAGTCAAATAAGGCTCCAGTTTCGTCAACACTTGCATGCATGTTTAACCTTCCATTCCTGAAGAGTCCTTTAGGTTTCAAAGTGCAACAAAATAGTGTGCCTGCAGAAATCTTACGGGAACGAGGGACTATGAGAGCTGTTTATTCTCAAACCAGAAGTGAATGACTTCATTCGGGAAGTTTTCTTTGAGCAAGCTGTGCTTTCAGTGTCCAGCTCCTTGTCTTTGTTGCAAACTCGGCCTTTGTCCATGCCACTGTCAAGGGTTGGGCCTGAAATTACTGGGAGATTTGAGTGTATGAGTGAAACTGGATAAAATTACTGAAAGTACCCTCCCTAAGCATGAATTTGTCATTTCACACTTCTGCGTATTGACAAAATCCATGTTCTTGGGCAACCAAGTTGTCAGAGTGGTACAAAACCCACAATAATAATCCTTCTCTGTGAACCTTCTGAGGTTTCTCTTTATATGTAAACTCCATTGTACATCAGTTAAAGGATTTAAAGTACAATTATGAAGCTTTCATATTTCATAAAATGTTGAAGGTTGAACTATTTCTTGTGGAGCCCAGCAGAAAACTTCTCATAATGCTTACTGCCAGTGTCCTGCCAGCAATGAGCTTACTGCTATTTCTGTCTGCCTAAAATCAACTTGAGCACACTGGAATTTACTGATTTGTTGAAAATTAGCAGTTTTGGAGGTTTCTTTTGGTATTACTGAACCTATTTGATCTTTACTGTTTCTGAAGCAGGCTTTTACCCCCCCGGCTCCCCAGACCCCTAAGCTTTGTGCTTTGGAGCCAGCATTCCCGTACTGACTGACTTTCAATTACTCTCCTTGCTGAGATACTGAGAACCCATTAGGACTGAGATGGTCCATGTTTTCACGGAGCTGGAGTGTGGTTTGAAGGCTTTGAAGTTCAGGCAGAGAGCCTGTGGAAGTCACAGTAATACTTGTACACCACCGACGGATGTCGTATAACTGCAGGCTTCTGCAGGGATGTGCGTGTGAAGCCAGAAAGCTCCACACTTGGCCCTAGCCATCTTTCTCGACTGACAGGTTATTTCCTGTTAATGCCACCCAAATAAATCTTGCACACAGGGTGTTCCATTTCTTATTTTGCTTAACCATATGATTGCAAAATAACAAGATGTAATACAAGAGCAGAAAACATTAATATAATAATTTGTATTAACCACACAATATGATGACATCAGAAATTGTCGTCTGTATATCCAGCTCATGCTGATTTTGACTGCAAAATATTGTAACTAGAGGTTAGGTGCTGGAAAATGTATTGAATTGGGCTGGTGATGGTGAATTTCAAGCAATAACTGAGGCAGGGGCAAAGAGGGGTTTATGGGGCTGCAGACCTGCTCACCCCATGCTGTCAGCGTTCCCAGGTCACGCAACCAGAGGAGCACGTGGTCAGGCTGGGCAACACCGCTGTCCCAGCTGTGGCTGCAGTTGCTCCTCTTGGTGTGACTGCCTCCAAGTGTGTAGTTCCAGTTTTACTCAGCCTGAAGATACACATTGCTCAATTTCAGATGGTAGTTTTTGAGTCTGTGATTAGCACTTAAACTCCGACTCCAGAAATGGAAGTGGGCAAATGGTCCTGTTCCCTTATGCATTTCACACCCTTAATCCTGGTTTTAGGCATCTCGGTGAATCCGTCTGACATCCTACTAATGAAAATGCTAAAGCAGATATTTTACTTTGAGCACAGGAATAATCCTGCACCAGTATTTGAAGGCCAGGACCTTTTAGATCTGAGTATAAGCTGGAAAACTCCAGTGAGGTATGTACTGCTTTTACTTTTACCCTTCGGGACAGTGGTACTCACATATTTTTGCCTGCAGGACCATGCTGGGTGACTGATGGCATGTGTGGAATCTGGAACGTTTATGGTGCAAACATCATTTCAGCATTCTCCTACGCAAGAGATGATGAAACTTCCTGAGATGAGAGCCTATGTAAGTATGTGTTATGCATCTGCTAGGCAAACAGATGAGGGAATGTTGTTTTTAGAAGCTCCAGATGATGGCTGTGATCCTGTAATGTGATTGTTGTGAGCAGAGGCATACACCCGGCTATCTGCAGTCCAACTAATTCGTCCTCTGCAGGTCCGCGGCAGGACTGGGGTCTGGCTCTGCACAGCCACCAGACTCAGAGAACTGAGCAAAGCCGCAAAGGCTGAACCCGGCGCGCTGAAAGAGGTGAAAAGGCGTCGGAAGACAGGAACCCTGCCATCCATGCTGAGACTGTGGTTGTTCAATTAAGCATCTTCTGACTGCGTGGCGATAGCCTGTATCTCCGTGGCAGACTCCGGGCTCACTGCTAGCCTCTGCACATACTAGCAGCCTTAAAGCCCCTCAGACCGAGGGATGACCCTTCCGCTGGGGAGAGTGGGGTCCGTGCCCTCCTGACCACTGAAGGTCACTCCAGCAGCCCTGTCAGAGTTATCTTCTTTGCAGAGAACACGGAGAGCAGCAGGGCGTGTGCCAGTGCCAAGCCTACTGCCGTGGTCACGGAAGGGGAAGTGCCCTACTCCTGCATGGTAAACCTTGCCCCCACCCCAGGTGAGAAAACCGTTCGAGCTGCCACGCTAAGCTGGTTATTAACAAGCCTGTTCTTTTGCAGAAGTGCTGTGTGTAACTA
>Ga0181612_178129_pt1 | contig 10674 bp, 9 predicted proteins | sample HoacroProtozoa21_FD_119630 | JGI IMG/M metagenome (GOLD analysis project Ga0181612, IMG submission 119630) | Hoatzin crop microbial communities from Cojedes, Venezuel. Combined Assembly of Gp0051906, Gp0051904, Gp0051908
TATTGGGGTGGTGTTTGTCCTCGTGGGTGGTGGGGGGTTTCTCCCCCCCCCCCCCCCCCCCCCCCCGAGGACATGCTTCTTGGGACTTCACCAGCAGCCTCACAGCCACCTGCTGTTTTATCTACAGCAGGTACAAAACATCGGCTGTGCTGAGTTCGCTGGTGGGTCTCCAGTGAGAGGCAGGATCTTAATGACATGCCTGAGAAAGACCCTGTGCCCCTGTCTTGCTCCCTCCCAGTCTGGGGCATTCCAGCTTCAGGGCTTCCTGCACTGGAAGTTAATCTGTAACTTTGTATTTAACAGTCCTTGATGGACTTTTGCCAGTTTGCTTAAACATTTGTGCTATGGAACCTTCACACGCCCTGTTGCAAGGAGCTCTGCAGTTCATGCCCTGTGTGACAGAGCTGGAGATGTGTTTCAGTAATGCTCCAAAGTCTTTGGTTTTCCTGGTACATTGAATTTTTGCAGTTGCTTCTAGGTCCTCCCACATCCCCTGACATTCCTCTGGTAGGAGCAGCACCTTGCAGTCCTGCTTCTGATGTCTCTCTTCCTCTCTGATGAGTTTTGGAGAGGATGGTCCGCTACCACGGAGAGCCATGGAGCCCAGCAGGCCAGGACTGAGGGAGCTGCTGTGCAAACTGTTGAGCTAGTGCTGGGGGTTGATGTGAGTCTCACAAGGCTCTGCTTAAAAAATGATATGTGCTCAGCTCTGTGCAAAAAGCAGAGCTCAGCTCAAACAGCTGAGCTAAGTCAGCCAAGGCACTCCCCCCTTCCCTGCTGCTCTGCTTTCACTACCTTTCCCCATGAATATCTGCTGGAAGACCTCACGTATGCCCATCTCAACGTCTACCTGGGCATGTCTGTGCCCCTCGTGTGCAGAACTGACGTTCTCACAGTTCCCTCTCCCCTAGGTGTTTTCTCTTTTTTTTTTTTTTTTTCCTTCCTGCAGTTCAAGAGCCCAGGTTATTTTAGCACAGTAAACATTTTTTTGACAGTTAGTGACATGAATAAATCCTTTTCCTCTCCTCCCCCTAGTTTATTATTTAAGGAGAGAAGATGATTAAATCTGGCAGAGCTGATTTGAATTCTCTGTTAGCAGGAAGAGGGCAGCCAATGGGGGTCTGTCAAGTCGCGGAGTTTGCGTTCATCAGCATCTTGGGAGAAACAGAGATGCCAGCTGCTTAGAAACATCTGGTTTTGGTTGTTCTCTCTCTGCCCCCACCTTTCCTTTTCTTTGCTTGCTTGCTTGCTTGCTTTCCTGCTTTCTTTTTCTGTTTTTGGAAAGTTTAACATTACTGACTCTCAGTGTTGGATGTAGAGGGGTGACAGCTTCTTTTTTCCTCATGTACTCGAGTGCCAGAGCCCTGCCAGGGTACTGTGTTGGAGTCCGAGCGAGGGTCAGCCGGAGCAGCAAAAAAACTGCCGGCTGGTGGCAGGTTTTTGAAGGAGAAGCTCTTTCTGTCTGGGGCCAGGCTCTCTGCGCCCGAGGGCCTGGTCTCTGGTTAATGTAATGCCAGCACGAAGCAGGGAGGGAAAGCCAGGGCCCCTCTGTGCAAAGGGAGAAAGTGTTTTCCTAACCTTGGTGGCATGGAAACACAAGCAGTTAGAGCGAACGAAGCCCCAGTAGAGTTAATTAAGCGTTGCATTTAAAAGGTGGAATTGGATGGAATTGCTTTACATTTATTGAAGTTAGCTTTTCCTGCTCTTGAGGGTTGGATGAGGGTTTGGTACCTGTGCTGTTCGGGATGGGAAGGCAATCTGGACTGGTGCATTAGTATGGACCTGGCCATGAGGTTTGGGAGACCAGCCGTGAGCTCCCCTGAGCAGCGTTTTTGCTTACCAGCAAGCCCTTAGCCTGCCTGCCGAAGGCAGTGTGCTATATATATGGTCAGGAAAGATGCAGGGGTGGAGAGTGCCCTGCTCTCTATCGCCTTTCCTGTCATCTTGACTAAAAAGTGCGTCTATAAAATTGGTACCTGCTGGAGACTGAACTAACCAAGCTGGTGCATCCGTAGAGCAGTGTGTCATCCTGTGCTTAGGTCCTGCTATGTCATCTCCCAGTAGTGCGCATCCCGGATGTTTAAGCACAGGGTAAATAACCCAGGCAGTGCCCTGTGCTGATGTGGTTGACCAGCTTGGCGTTGGCTTGGGTTCTCCAGCAGCCAGAGGAATCTGTGGCTGTGCAGTGCAGGCATCCCCTAAAGGCTGTGGCTCAGCCGCCCCTGTCGTAAGTAACCTGCGACTTGAAACAATTCGTTCTGTTTCCTGTGGCCCGGATGCCATTGAGACTGGAAAATTCAGAGTAATCTTGTTTGGTGTCTGCTTGCACCTTGCTAGAGGGGAGTTCTGTTCCACTAAAAAATACACAACAAACGTGTGCTAAAATGAGCCGTTTAATGTGTAAAGCAGAGCAGGTTCCTTCTCTCAGCATCGAAATGGAGCTCCTAGCCTCACCTGGTCACATCCTCTGCTGCCAATATTTTAGTGGGATAGATTATGTCTCATGGTATTTTTGCAATAGTGGATGACTTACAATATTTCAGGTTTTCTTGAGGTTGTCCTTTCACCTGCCTGTCTTTTCCCTTCAGTCTGCTGTGCTTCTGATGACTGACTTTATTATCTTTGCTATTTCTAACCCTCTTTTTGGTCCCTGTTGAAGCTTGATTTCTGCTGGGGGGAAGATGGAAAAGGTCAGGCTCTCACTAGTGAAGCTTATTTAATTTGTTTGCTGCTTCTGTGGGCCAACTTGCATCTATGTTGCCTGTATGAACTGCCAGGACCCTCCTGGACACATGGGCCACATGGTTGCTTATTTATTTACCTCTTCCCTTCTCCTCTGTTGTTCTTTTCTCCAGTCTGGCCCAGTATTCCCAGTTTTACCTCTCCTACAAGTGAAAAGCTTAGTGGACTCCAAACAGTAAATAAAACTGACATTTGCAGCAGTCAGTCTGATGCAACAGGACTGGGATGCAGCAGCACTTCTTTGTTTGAGCTTGTTGCCACTCTTTATTTGAAGCCTCTTTTAATCAGGAGCTAATGACAACTTCTGGTTGCGAGAGCTGATGCACAGGAAAAAAAAACAGTTTGCATTCAAAATAATGCAAACCGTTATAAATAGGAAGATCTGCAAGGATATAATCAAGCTAAATTGCCCATTGTTACTCTCACCATAGATGATTTCTTGCCTCTGCTATCTAGTTTGGGCTGTCGTCTGGGTTTAGGGAAAATGTGTTCTTTCTTTATTCCAGTTATAAACCTATGCAGCAGCAGCTGGTTGTTGCAGGATTGGGTTTTCTCTGGTTTTGTCTGCAGATCAAGCAAAAGGCTTGGATATTGCCATTAAAATTGTCTCATGAAAGTTGTCTAACAGACTTCTGCCCCTGTCTTTCTGCAGCCAAACTGACCCTGTAAGGTGGACCCATCTCCTTGGGGAGTGTGTTGCAGGCAGACATGAAGAAGTCTTGCAACAGGTCGAAGCAGCAGCCTGCCAGGAAAACAGCTATGACTTGGGAACAGAGAAACTATCTCTGCCTGCAGATGGTATGCAATAAGCTCTGGATTTTAATGACTCGGTACAATTTATCCTACTGAAAGTAGCTGAGCCTGTAAAGAATAGGTAGCTGATGCTGAAGTCTCCAAACAGATCATAAAGCATTTAATACTTGGGTATTTCTTTGGTTCTAATTTTCCTTAACTGTGTTGTATGTGAATGCAATATAAAAGTGCACACTTTTCAATGCTTTTATTGAAGGAAGGTATTGTGGAGATGGCTTATAAGTTGGGCAACAGTATTGTGGACTTGTGATATTTCTGCTAAATTCCCATGATCTTTTAAAATTTTTTAATAATTTGGTTGTTTTTCTTCACTGGGCCATTCTCAGAGAAGTGCAGGTGTCTTCAGTTACGGCATGACAATGAAGTTTGTCATGAAAATATCATAACATGACAAAGCCCTCATGGTTATGGAAGGCACATGTTGCTTGATAATGTCACTTTTGTCTCAAAACATGGTCTTTTACTCATTTATTCTGCATGTGTGTCTCTGCTTCATTGGGTGCAGAGCAACTTTTGCTGAGGAATGGTAGCATCCTGAGGGTTAAGTGACCTAATTTAGTCTGTGCTGTTTTCTTCTTTCTAACCTCAGAAGGCAGAGACCCTGAACTGAAAAGTATATAAAAAGATTCTAATTAGCACAGGAAAAATGATAGAATAAGGCCTTGCTTGAAAAGGGGGTTGATTTTAATTTTTTAAGTTAACAGAATGGTGGCGTTACACCAAACCGCGCGTGTGGCACCTACCTGAATCCTCCACAGCATCCTTTTCTTTTTCTTTGGCCTTGGCCTAGCTCTTGGTAAGAAGGCAACCTCCTGGATGGAGTTATAGCACTCATCAAAGAGTTGTCTTGTTTGGACACATTGACAAGTCACTGATGTCCTTGTCAGCCGTAAATGTTAAGCTGGCTGTCAGAAGGCAGCTACGTATGAGAGAGGTGAAAGTGTCTGGTCTCACCTCCTGCCTCCTCGTGTGGCTCACTTGTGACAGGCAGGAAAATCTTGCTTTGATGAGCAGCTGGAAAGGCTGCTGGCTCGTGGCTGATCATGACATTGAGTCTTGTGGTGTGCAAAGAGGTTGTCTCAACCCCTCTCTCATCATGGGCTTGCTCAGAAGGTCCCACAAGGACGAGCTGCTCTTAACCCAGCCTTCAGCTTCCCTTCCGTAGAAGACAGACACCCCTGGAAAGATGATTTTTGGGGCGGCTGGCATTGGAGGGCTCTTGGGAAAAGACCCTGTGTGTCTGGGATTAGCCACTAGGACATCACAGCTTGTAGCATCTTTGGCCAAGTACCTGGTGAGCCGGTGATTTTTGCCAGGTTGAGGGGAAGAGTTTTGCTGGACCCTCGGGGAAGTCTTTCCTCCCCTTGCAATTGTTAGGCTGAACCTTCATCCATCTTTATTGCTGTTTTGCTAATTCTTCTCTGGGGTCTTAATCATAGTGGTGATACCAAATGCGGCATGTTTCATGTACTGTGGAAATGATTTTCAAGCCCAACTGGCTCTGGAGCACTCAGCTTTTGGGGGATTGTTAGAAATACTGCTGTTTAGAAGTAAGGTTTTCTATCGTCCCTACTCTATTTGAAGTCCTGCGTTAACCTGCAAAGTAGGAAAATTGCTGACTTTTATTATGTTGCATTAATTAATTATCTCTATAGCAACGTATATGATGTCATAAATAGGGGAATTCAGCAGCATAGCTGGATGGAACAAGAGCTAATAGATAAATGGGGAGAAAGGGTTTTTTTTTAAAAAAATGCTCAAAGATCTGCAGTAGCTAAGGAAACGGCAAATTACGAGTGAAGTAGTATTTTGCATAGTTTGTCTTTTGCTGCCTCATTCCCCTTTCAACTGAGCCTTCTCCATAATATTGGTCCTGCATGTTCCTGCTAAAGAATTTTTCCAAGCTGGAAAGCACTGTGTTATCTCCTGCTTGCTTTTATACTGATACAGGGAAATGAGGGCAGCAGGGCTCCTCCTGGCAGGAGGAATCCCTTTGGCTTCAGCAAAGCCACCCTGTAAGGGATGGTTCTCCAGGGGGAGAGAGGGTATGGATCTTCAGAAGGGAGTACAGTTAATTTTGGGACTGTGGGAGGGTGACACAGTGCGAGACAGGTGATGTCAAGAGGCAGAGCTGGAAGAAGTGAATTTTGGCTCTGAGAAGGCTGGGACACTCTGCACTGCTTAATGTGCGTGCAAGTAGTGATGACTTGTTTGGCTTTTTAGGAGTTCTGGGCTGTGCCGCTGACTTTTCCCTGCCTCGGCACTACCAACTTGGATAAAAGGCAGCAGAGAGGTGTCTGTGTGAATGGTGCCTGTGCATCGTGACTGCACTGAGCTCTGCGGCCGGGCTCAGAGAGGGACTCTCTCTCCCTGTCTCCCTGGAGTTTGTAGCAGATGTGGTGTCCTGAAAATGCAGCAGCAGTGGTTTGCAATGATAGCTGCAAAAAGGAGAAGAGGGCTAAGCAGTTGTTTCATGGGAAGAAATGTGGTAAGAAATGAGTGTGATTGCACTGCAGGTCTAAAGCTCTGCGGAGACTGAGAGCGGGTGCTTTTCTAGCTCTTTTTTTTTTTGTGAGATAGTCTGTTCACTGAACAATTTTGTTTTGCTGTTTGTTTGCCACCATCAGCTGTGAAGCTGATCAATTCTTACCAGTCCAGCACAGAGCTTGAGGAGTAATGTCACTCTCCATTGAATAATTTATTCAGTTGATCTGTTTTGATTTTTGGCATTTGACAGGTCCCAGGCAGGGTACAGTACGTCTGTGTGGAGGAGTCTCGGTATGGAGCGCTGCTATTTATACAGCATTCCGGCTATGGGAAGCGCTGCGCCAATGTGCTTGGCGGGGTGAAGAGCTTGTGGTCTTGGAGAGAGTGTTTTAGGGTGCCAGACACTCTGTGTTCTGCTTCAGACAGAAGGAAAAGACTTCAGGATATTCGTTTACTTTTGCACTTTGGTGGAGCAGAGGAAATTCACGGCAGGTATGTGACGGACACTGATAGGTGAGCAGTTGGGCAGTCCCTTTGGATGCAGATGTTGAGGGTTTAAACCCTTCTTTGGGCCAGCCTAGATCAATTGCTGCACAGCATCTACTGAGAAAAGAGGTTCAAAATATTGCTAGTCTGCTCCGTATTTAATTAACTGCCATACCCAAGCCAGGGAGGGCTTAACTCTGACTGCAGGACACTGCACAAACTTCACTTTAAAAATCAGCGCTTTCTGCCTGTGGTATGTGCAGAAAGGGTTAAGCTGTGAAACAGCCTGCCCTATTCTATAGAAATTTATAAAACTGTTAACGCAGTAATATTTTTATTTCCGTAGAAAACTGTTTATTTTGGTAGTGTGTACAAAGTTTCAGCTATTCTAAAACACTGAGATTTCACAGCCAAGCTTTCATGTTCCCAGCAGAGAAGGAGGTGAGATACTCAAAGAATCTCTGTTCTTATTTCAGCACTGCACTTGCCAGCCAAATTTTCAAAAGAACCCAGTTTGGTGACATAAATGGGGTTGCTGATGTGCTGAAAGAGAAGAAAGTGCTGGAGAATATATTCCTCGCTGGGTCCAAGTTTCTCCCATTTTATCTTTCTCTTCCATATGTTTCCTGTGTAATGAGAGAAATTATTTATCATTAAAGTGATATATAATTAAAAAATAAAGTTAAAATTAATGAATGCTTAAATTAATTTATTGACAAGAATAAATGTCTGTCCTTCAGATCCTATAATTTTAATTGGAGTGGGCCACAGCTTACATGTATTGATTGTAGCCCTGTGCTCATCTATAGGTGGGTGGACTGTATAGCAGTGTTGGAAGAGATCCTCCTCGCAGATGAACGTACGTTAAGATTTGCTGATAACGTTCTGAATAATTGTCCTGTGAAGAGACAGAAGAGTCTTTGGTCTCAAGCTGTTTTCTCTGCAGAAAGCTTAAACAAAATCTGTTTAAAATTAGGGCTAAGAATTGGCACGGCCACCTTATAGATGGGAAGAGAATTTCTGCTCCAAAAATATTAATGATCTGAATCATTAATTAGATGCATGAAGAACACAGAAAATTGGAAGTAAATTAGAGCGAATAAAGAAGATGACCCAACTGGAAATTTTTGGGGAAAAGAGGTAGGCTTCAATTTGGTCTTGGCTCCCTCTACTCTTTCCCCCAGGCAGATGTCTCCTGTTCCTGGGTGGGTGGTGGTGGGGAGGAGGAACGTGGTGGCACGGGGCTAGCTCCAGGCACTTGTGCCTCTGCTCCCAGCAGCACCAGGGACCTGGGGAAGGTGGTGGAGGCTGAGCCATGTGGTGTCATTTTGGGTCCCCTGCGAAGAAGGTGTTGGTAGATTGGCCCACAGAGGACCACCTGCTGTGGGCTGGAGGGAGGAGATGACATCCCGAGGCTCCTTCCAACCCAAAATGTTCTGGGAGCCTGTGAGGCGTCGGGGCAGGCACCATGCAAAGCTCCTGCAAGCTCGTGCCAGTATGGTGAGGTGAGAGAAGGCAATCCTTGCTCCCTGGCACAAAACCTTCCGCCTGATGCTGAAGAGTTTTGCCTGACCTGTTCCGCACGGCGAAGAACCCACTCCCAGTCTTTGCGAATCAGTCTCTTCAAAGAGAACCCTGTCTTCTCTGGTGTTAATATTTTATGTTTTGTCAATACTATGAATTAACAGGATGGAAGATGTGCCGCTTCTCACCTTGCAGCTCCAGCCCGCAAGCTGCCTGGCCTCCTCGGAATGATTCAGGGCACTCCTCCCCTGGGATCCTCTACTGAATGTAGCATGAGAGGTACCTGGAGAAGACTTTTGGCCCTCTGGGGAAGGTTTGCTGTGCAAGGGCCATACTGTTAGGGCAAGGGTTTGGGTAACACAGGCCTTGTCCCAGCTGGGAAAAGGCTCTGGCAGCCTCTCTCACTCCTGACCCTACGGATGCAGGGATGCCTGGAAAAGGGGGCTGCGTTTGGGAGGTCCATGGATCCAGGGAGTGTAAGGGACCATAATCCTGCTTCAATGGGCAAAGCTATGTGCCAGGCTGTGAATGGGGAGTGGAGGATTCCCGTGCTGAGGTGGCAGTGCTGTTTGCTGCCTTGCCCTCCCCAATTGCAGGCAGAAGCGATGGAGGATGTGTGGGAAAGATGCAGGGTACCTCTGATCCCCTGTGCTCAGCAGCCGCCTTTTCTTAGCCCTTTAGGGTTTGCTGAACGCCAGCAATGCCTTGGGACTTCGCACCGTGAGAGGACCCGGTGGCAAGCTCGCAGCTCCCTCCCTCTCCCCTGCATTGGTCTTCCTGGGCACCAAGGGCTCCTGGACACATCATGGCATGAACTGGAGGTTAGCCAAAATCAGCCTTCAGCGGGACCATTCGTGGGATGGTGAGCTGGCATAGCTCAGGGCTGATGGATGGCAGTTGGCTCTTGGATGTGTGTCTTCGGCACTGCGCTGTCTGCAAGGGAGAAGAGCCAGTAAGCTCGTGTGTTCTCTCAGCCTTGGGTTTGAGCAGTTTTTTTTTCCATAGCACAAGCTCCTCTTTCTCCAGACAGATTTGGTTTTTTTTTAATTGAATCATATAGGTGCAAAGAAAAAACTCAAATCCCTCTAGACTTGACTCACAGCAAAATGTTTATAAACTCAGATTCAGATTGCAGAGGCAAAGCATAAAATGAAGGAAGAGAGAGGCTTTTTTTTAGGGCTCATGAAGTCCCATCTTCCCTGAGCTGGAAGAGCCTTGCAGCCGCCTTCTGTCACTGCTTTCCGCATGGGGAATGGGGAAGGATTGAGCGGTGATGCTTTGGGGAGCCCTCCACCCCCTCTTCTGCAAGTAAATCCAACTTGCAATGTTGGATCCAAATCAATGTGCTGTTCTTGCCTTGCAGTGGGGCAGAGGTATTAAAAAGGCAGCTACAAACCTACTAGCCAATTAGACAGTGACATCTGATGTTATGTGTGAGCCACCGACTGCTTGTGTCTGGGAAGTCCTTTCACTGTTGGGGCATGGGCGCAGTGGTCCTTTCTGCAACCACGTATCCTCTCACCTGCATCACCCCGTATAGCCACTGCAGGTGACCCCATAAGCGATTGCCCACTGCTTCCCACATACAGTGCTACGCAGGCTGCCATATTTACTACACACAGCAGGAGATGGGTTAGCCCTCAGGTCTCCTGGGTTCCTGAGCATTTTCAGGCAGGCATAATATTTTATCCATGTCTTCTCATATTTCACACATCATGATCTGTTGCTGCATGGGATAAGGATGTCCTTGCTCCTTCTGAATTTTGCTAGTTAAAGTTTTCACTTTGCCCTGCGTGCCCTTCTGGAGGGGTATTTTGATTCATCCAGCAGGGTTGGGTAAATGGAGATTCCTCTTCAAACTTGGCAAGCCCATCCCTTGCATTGTCCCTTTTATTAATGCGGTGCAGAGGCAAAGCCTTCCTGGAGACTTTTTTTTTCTCCAATATATTGAATAAATTCTACATCAGGAAGGAAAGTAACTTGCAATAATGAACCATCAGCGGGTATTTAAGATTGCTTTAATGGGTCACATCGATGTAATCTCCACTTTTTCCTGGGAAGATCATACTGGGCCATAGCCTTAATTCATATTTATGTCAGAAGAAAATGTACAGTGGAGATGGCTCAGAGCATTTCCCTGCTAAGTAGCCAGACATAAATGTACAGATCTTCTAGAAATATGCCAGGGTTTGGTAGGGGTGATGAGATATCAGGTGTTTAGGACATTTCTCCCTTGCATGGAAAGTTACTCAAAAACTGGTTTCTCGCCCTGGGATGTAACATAAGAAGGTGTGTGCTCATGGACCCAGAAGTCTGCAAGGTAAAGCAACTTGAAGATTACTTTTAAGAACATCTTTATCATATTCATCTTTTTTCGGTCCTCTGCTTTGCATGTGGCTTAAATAGATGTGTGGACATGAGAGACGCTGGTAGGTAGTTTGGCTGGTTTAAAAAAAATCAGAAGAGGAGGAGAGGCCAGTCAGAGTTATGCAAATACGAAAAACGGGGGTAAATATAATCAATGAGGTTTGACCTTCCAATTGTGTCCTTATGCCTATTAGTCCTTGTTGGTCAGACCCCTCTGAAGGCCAAGTGTCAGTGTGGACTGGGGTATTAGTGGCA
>Ga0181612_102338_pt1 | contig 10673 bp, 4 predicted proteins | sample HoacroProtozoa21_FD_119630 | JGI IMG/M metagenome (GOLD analysis project Ga0181612, IMG submission 119630) | Hoatzin crop microbial communities from Cojedes, Venezuel. Combined Assembly of Gp0051906, Gp0051904, Gp0051908
GATATTCAAGACCCGCCTGGACAAGGTCCTCTACAACCTACTGTAGGTGACCCTGCTTCAGCAGGAGGGTTGGACTAGATGACCCACAGAGGTCCCTTCCAACCCCGACCATTCTGTGATTCTGTGAAAGTTACTTACGGAAACAAAAGTAAATAATGTGACATTTCCGGCATATAAACAGAAAGTGAACAGCAAAGATGGCTGCAGACTTCTAAAGAATGAAGTAAGTATTTCGCTGAAAGACAGAGACATCCCTAAATAAAAATAATTTATTTTCCTCGGTGCTTACAAAGCAAGTGAGGCAGATGTCAGAAAACAAGATTAATTTACCAAGGAGGAAGAAGAAGTGCTGAAGGAAACCAGACTCACACTAAGACAGAGTTGAAAAAATTTGTGCAAAGGCTGCCAAAAACTCCAGGACCAGATGGGATGCAGCCTGCATTTCTAAAATGAGCAGCCAATGAGATGAAAGAACCATTAGCAGATATATTTAGAAAGCATGTGAGAACAGGGGAATTACTGATGGACTGAAGAGAGGTAAATGTAGCACCCATACCACACTTCATTATAAGCAGCAGCAGTAGTAATACTGGAACCGTGACAGTCTCCTGTTCATGGTACTGCGCTAGCATTAACTGCTGCCATGGCAACACCATGCAATGGGAGCCGCTGGGGAGTAGAAGGGTCTGTTTAAGGGTAGTTAAGACGTGCTTGTTTAGGAAGGGGCAAGTGTTATGCCCCAGCAGGCTTTGTCTGCTCTTCAGGAACAGCTGCTTGTGGTCTTTTAAAATTTTGCCCCTGGGGATAACTAATCAGTGGATGGATGCTCAATAGAGCGGACATCGGTGCCAGCTGGTGGCAGCCCGGCCCAGGAACAGGCAGTCATTGTAGAAAGGGTAACAGAGAGATGCAGACAGATAGGCCTAGGCAAGAAAAAGCTGGAAGAAGTGTTAAGCTGTAAAAGGGGACATAGAATATTAATTCTAAATAGATGCTTCGCTCTGTGACACCTTTTCTCCCCCCTCTATAAGGATTTCTTTGATTCACTTCCTCTGTTTTCATCTCAAATGTTTCTCTCCCAGTTCACAGCTTTACTGGGTCATTCTCTATTTTCTTCCTCCTTCCTCTTCTGTCATGTATATTCTAATAAAATGGCACTAGGGGTAGGTTTTTCTGTCAGTTGTTTCCATGTACTAGAGAAGAAAGAAGGGAATCAGCAGTCATAGGAAAAGAACAGCAATAGGCATGACAGTGCACTGTTACAAGTCCAAATATTTATGTTAATCTACATTAAAAAAACAGTTTGGGACATGAACATAATCAGAGTGTACACACACTCGAATTGCAAATTTTGAAGACCACACTTTCCAGACCCCCTACCGAATCCAGCATTAATTCACGTTCTAAACCAGTAGCGTATACACTTGGAAAACACCTCTCTGGGCAGGGGACAGAGGTAGAAACTCCAGCCAACCTCCGACTTCCCCATGTCACACACACATGTGCACACATGTTAAAGCCCTTCTTTTTGGCAACCAAAAGCTGCACTAAAGCGCAACACTTACAACTGGTAATAGAGAGGAAGACTGGAGAAATGCAAGACAGACAGCTTAAGTAAGAGGAAATGAGTCAATAACAATGTCCCAAACAAATAAAGATATAGAAAAGGCCCATTCTAGAAAGAAAACAAAACTCTCAAAAGCCTCAGATTTAAGGCACAAACATCTGTCAAGAGGATTCAGGCATGAAAGTTCGTCACATTTGACAGACTATTTTCTAGCCACCCAAAGTTACTCCCTGTCTAAGAGAAACTCCATTTATGATCCATGCATAGTATCAGAAAAGGCCTCAGAAGGCCTTCAGAAAAAGACCGAAACGGCATCCAGAAGTTGTAGCACTTTAACCTAAGAATAAACTTAAGCTTAACTGCACTATTACAGTTTTGAAGAAAACATCATTTATCACACTATGTATAGCAAATAAAATACTGTATGCTATTAATTTCCACAGACTGATCACAAATATCAAAGTTCAAGCTGGATTGTTCAAGTGTGGTTGATCAGATAACTTCTATTTTCTGAATAGCTGCACAAATATCACTAGGGCACTTCTTGAATATGCACATCTAAAACTACATGCATCTTCTACAAATATCTTTGAAATCTACTTCCTGAGAAGTGCTTCAGTTGAATCTGCTCACTTGAATCTTCACAGAAAAACAAAACACAAAAACCAGCAGAAGTACAGCGAAAACTAGTTACTAAATATAGAATAGCTATATAAAAGATTTATAATTTTTACATAGTTATGTTATTCATGAAGGTAATTTATGGAATCAAACCCTAAGAAATCCCCATTCTTATCTCACACAGTTGGTTATTTCTTCAAATATTTGGAAATAAAAATTTACCCATAGAGCATAGAAATACCCTAACAAAAAGGAAATAGTAAATACTGTGCTTGTCCTGCTACCGCTGAAACTCCTGCTTACTGCTGCCAGAAGCTGAGGAAAGAAAAAAACCTGGAAGATCAACAACCCACTTTTGTGGAAATGGCTCAATCGGGATGCAGCTAAGGATTCCTAAAGCAGACCTGTTCAGCTGCAGTTCTGTTCCTGTTCTCTCCTCTTCCGCTACTCTTTTTACTAAAGTAGCCAGTCCAAGAACAGCATTCAGTAAATTAAAAATGTCCTCCACTTACCGACCCAAATTCAACATGAGAAGACACAAAAGAGATCCACAGCTTTCATTTCATGCAGGGTGCTGGAACGTAGCCAGATAAATGGCAAGAACTCTTATTTCTCTCAAGAAGTCTCCTACGGACCACTGGCACAGTTACTAGAACCAGGGTAAGAAAGGTACATACATCCAAGGAAGCAAGTAAGGAAGGAGCAGGAATGAAAGAACGACAGCAGATTAAAAAGACTCCATAATCTGATATTCACTAGTCTGATTTGGTGTAAAATTTTTTTTTTAAATAAGCAAAGAGAATTTACTATAAAAAAAATCATTTAGGTCTAACTACTCTGGTTTGAGAATCTGCTTGGAATAACTAACAAACCAAAACAGCTTTTACAGAAATATATTTTAAATTTGCTTTCAAATTGATGTAACCTGGAATGCAGTTACTAATAAATACATGAACCTCATTTTTAGATACTGTCTCACAGACTTTTGCTGTAAGTACAGTCACACTGCAGTAGTATACAGGGGCAGCTGATCTAGTTTGGTTACCAGCAGTATAGCCATGTTAGTGCTTTATATGACTAGCCCTCAGCAAAGGGAAGAAGAGGACGGGAAGAGACAAAGAAAACTTAACTATGTCCCAACTACACAAAAAGATTATTTACAGCTCACACTTCCATTCAAACCTAAGATACAAATCTATTCTAAGTCAGGATTAATTAGTTATGGTGCTTATGACACTATATTTAAAAATCACTCTGAAAGATCAGAGATTCCATTGTGTGATTTCTTATCGTCATGCTTTTGGTTCACTCCTCTCTGTTCATCTAGGTCCTGCTTTTCCCAACAGCTTTTGATCTCAATCTCCCTTGTGTTGCCAGACTCGCATTTTAAGTCCTCCTTCCTGTCCTAGCCCTCTGCCTTCCTCTTCCCCTTGATTTAGCATCAGCTCCTATGAATTTGAGTATTTTCCTTCCGCACTCCTAGAAAAGAGATCAAATTAAAACACTCTGCTTTCACTTTCAATGCCTGGGTTCACACTCCAGTCCACACCAGCTCTGAGCAAAATTTACAGCTCTATATTAGAAGAGCTACTTCGTGAACCAGCATTGGATTTGCCTTGCAAGTAGAAGCAATTATGGCTTTCCAAGTTTCTTTTTGAAAGCAAGCAATACTCAGCATTCAACCACACCCAAGTTACTGATAAACTTTGCAAGACTCTGGTATGTAAGATGTAGTTATTTTTACCCAGTGTTTTGTTAACCTTTAAACTAGTTCTTCAGCCTCAAAGATGACTGCTTGTTTAATAGCAGGGTTCCTAATGAACATCTTGATCAACAAATTCAAAGAATACGCATGCTGAAATGATACTGCAGAGTGATCAAGGGATATGTTAAAGCAGAGAGATATTCTGCATCTCATCTCAACACCACACAAGTATCAAAGCCAACACTGACATACAAGGTGATGGATGCCTTTAGACTCTGCCATTCTCCCAGGGTGTGCGTGTTTTTCATTTTTTTACTTCTTTTTCTCTTACAGTCCTGACCCATTTACACTAACATTGCCTCTCCACTATGTAGATTATCTATTTATTCCAGCTACCAAAACCAAATCTCTGCGGCAGGGAGGGGTGAAGACTTTTTTGGTTTTTTAATTCAAAAATTTCAGTCAGATTTAATCTGAAAGGAAGTTGTGAATTCTCTTAGCAGCGTTTAAAAATACATGCCTCATCACTTAAGCTACTCTAGGACCTCAGGTTAAGTAGTATGGCCAGGAATATGTCAACACCCCACATCACTGAGAAGAATACAGGAAACATACGTTATTTTTACACATTTTATGTATCATCTGTTTCCTGGAGACTAGTTGTTACTGCTATACTCAGCAATGATATCCAGTGATAGGAGATAATCAAGGAGGAAACATTTGGACCAGTTTTACAGATCCATGCATCTTGTGGGGCAAGCGTACACGTGGATATATTTATTTAAAATTACTAGTAATTTCTTTTTTATAACAGGTATAGATCTTTTTCTACTGATTTTTACTGAAAAAAGAAACTGATTTAAGTCTGATATTCAAATAGTTCAAGTTTTTCACAGGACTTCCAGAAAGAAAAATCTCCCATTTTGCAACAAACTACCAAGCTGACCCGAGACAAATACTTTCTAACAAAGTCAGTTCACTGTTTGACTGATTCTTACCACAGATGCAGTCTGAGACCTTGCACAGCAGTTCATCCTTGTGCCTGATGTGCAGGTTGAACTGCTGCTATTTGGGATGACTCCTCTTTTATTTTTCTTAAATGATGAAAATCCTATCTGCTTATCACAAAAAAAAAAAGAAAAAGAAAAAAAAGCATGAAGTAATGGTTCATTTGAAGGGATAATGCATCTAAACAGAGCATCCCCTTCCATTTAAGACAAAAGAAAAAATTCAGAAAACCTCCTGAAAAACAAACACACAGACCAGATTTTTGACCCCTTATATCCAGGCTAGTTACTAAAGGTATATGCACAGATTTGCATGTTCACTGATGCATGGAACTGTATATGGAATTCAGATTTCATAGGAAATGCTTTTAAATAGCTATTCTGAGAAATCAAGATCACTTATTAATATGAAGTACTATGCTGTGTTCACTGACATTCACAGACATCAAGAAAATATGCTTCCGTTTCTTGAAAAAAATTATTAAATCTATCGGTTTGTTGTAAAAGCTTTCAGTTAGAAACGTAAAAATATTTTTCTGGGATCACCCACATGCCAGATGGCAACAGAGAAGCTTTCTACTCAATTCAGAGGCTGAATTAATCTCCTTAGCAGAAACAGATTTGCAATTACCATAGACTGTAACAGAAAAATAATCTCACGGCACAGTTTAAAGTTTAGTACAAGGTAATCCAACCTCTGGAGCTACACAAATTCTCCCCCAAATTTTAGATACTTCCATAAACCACGAGGAAACAAATTCTATTTTAACACAGCATTTTAACCTTAAGCAGTGGTCCTGAGAGAGCCAGCACTTAATTTCCAAATAGGGGACTCTTGAAAGATTTGCCCAGAGCACTACAAATTATCTGAGATTTCGTAACTAAAAACAGAGAAAGCTTAATGAGGAAAGATCTGAAATATATGGAAAATACTGTTCGTAATAAATGCGTAAGCAATTTGAAGATCTCCTTTGCCCAAGTGTCTCTTATGGTAAATGTAAATACCGGTTTGATAACAGACACTGATTCCTTGTATATAATGAAGCATTTTGGCAACATAAGCAACTTATGGCTTGGTGGTGACCAACGAAATTCAGATAAACTAACAAAATCTGGTGAATCCTTCAGATTAATTAATTAAGTTACAGAGACACTTTAGCATGAGAGCTTCTATGTGTAATTAAATTTCTGCACATTAATATCACCGTAAAATTTCCTTAGTACGTACACACTCACAAATCTTTTACTGAATGTATAATAAAACACCACCACTCATACTAATGTCTTGTAAATACACAACTATTCTCAGTTACGACTTTGGTGCCAAGGTGTAAACCATTCAACCACTCAGTCATTTGTACACCAATACTACATAGCACATTTCTGGTAAGATACAGTCAGAAGATAACGGCTGATGAACTACTATCTGTGTTTATTGCTTCGACTTCCTCTTTTTGCCCGCAGAAAATAATACATTTGCAAAGAAAAGACATTGCATCTGTGAAAAAAAATTACATTAATACAGCAGTGAGCAAACCAGAATCTGTAGTATGAGGGGTTGACCCTGGCAGCAGCTAAGCACCACACAGCCACTCCCTCGCTCCCCCTTGCAGCAGGACAAGAGGAGAATCGGAAGAGCAAAAGCGAAAAAACTTGTGGGTTGAGATAAAGAGAGTTTAATAAGCAAAGGAAAGAGGAAGAAAAAAAAACAAAGCAAGTGATGCAGAGTGGGGAAAAAGAGAAAGCCTTGACACTGTGCAGGTACTGCTCAGCAACAGCCAAAACACTGGTGTTACAGGTTATCAACTCTGTTTTAGACACAAATTCAAAACTTGCAGGAAACTGGCACCTTAAAATTTTACCAGAGTTTCACCAGTTTTTAGAATGTCACAGGTGATGTAAGATGTAATTTCATAAAACTTTACTCATGGCTTCAAATGATAAAGCTATCTTTCTTTCTGTTGTTGCTCACTGCAATGTCAAATTTTGTAACACATTGCAACAAAAAAGACATGTATATTGTAACTGATTATATAGTTGTTTGTACTACTATACATTAAAAAGTAATTATTGACCATATGTATTTTATATATGTATTGTATAAATAAGATCACGAAATACAATTTATTAGCATGTTGATGGTACTTTGTGCTACGAGGTTATGAAGTTATACAGTATAAATTACTTAATCAGAACAGTCACACTGCACACATGGGTTCCAACCGCTAACAGGTATTTACACCTCAAAGAAAAACAGACATTATGTAGCCACTGCAAACAAAAACCATCATCCCTATCCCCTGTTCCTCCAACTGATAATTATACCACCACCAAGTGCCAATACAGAAATGGTGAAGAAAAACTATCAGGATCTAACTCATGAGCACTAAGCTTACTCTTGGAAAGAAAGAATTTCCTAAAGCATATTTTAGGAACGTGAGCTGTTCTGAGAGAATGAATGCTACCACTTATTATTTTTTCCCTTTTATATTTATTTCCTCAAATGACACTGACCACAACTGCCTATTTACATTTCACCAAATGAATTGATATTCAAAAGCATAGCTGAATTTACAATATGCAAGTATTCAGGAATCAAAAAAGCAAAGTCTCAGTGGGCCTGAACAACATTTCTGATGCACGAATATTGCTCATTTCAATGATGTAAGCAGCAATTCCAGCAGCTTACTAGCAACTAATTTGAAAAGTGTTCGTTTTAGTTAGATTTCAGAGTTGTACAAGCTCTCAATTCAGAGGAATTATCTTAGTTTTAATAGTTTGCAACATGTGAGCAGTAAAGTGTAACACAAATGAAAATCAAATGAGAACTGGGTGTAAACCACACAATTTCATGATTCTTTCATTGTCAGTCTTTTCAAATATTTCTAGTAGGTAATACTATCAGAATCCTCTTTAGTTTTATTCAATCAAGAGGCATCATTCCCAGCTACCAGGTAAAGAATTATTATTAACAAAGCCCATAAGGTAGAATAAAATATACTGGAATAAAAACAGGTATACCAGCTACTTGTCATAACACTGAGCAGAAATTTAATCCAATCTTTACCCAGAGATACACGTTCTTTCTCTAAACAACACTGCAAATCTGAGAAATCTCCAATATGAACTACATTACTGATGGACTAATGGAGAAAACAGCATTTTGGGCCATGCTCCCCTTTGGTCATACCAGGAAAAAAAAAAATAGTTCTTTTGTGCCTCTTCCTGCTTCTGTCCAGCAAGAGATAACCAGAGAAGTACTGGGGCAACCAAATGACTGCTCCCATCCCGTCCACGTATTCTCATAGACACATTCATTGTTTGCTTTTAAAAAATTAAATTGAAAAGCCTGAGAAGAAGAAGGGTCCAGGGGAGGCCACAAAGATGATCCGAGGGCTGGAGCACCTCTCCTACAAGGACAGGCTGAGAGACTCAGGGCTGTTCAGCCTGGAGAAGAGAAGGCTGTGGGGAGACCTTACTGCAGCCTTCCAGTACCTGACAGAGGCCTACAGGAAAGCTGGAGAGGGACTTTTTACAAGGGCAAGAATCTCTTCTTATGTTTTTCTTCCTCAAGAATAACCGTGTTTTAGCTACGTATCTTTTGCAACATCTAGACAGTGTTGTAGAAAGGGCTTTACCTCTTACGCCAACTGGTCATCACCTCTCAATTCTGTCTTCCAGGAATATATCTCAAAACCTCAGAGCTAGTATACAGAAGGTCACTGTTTCATTTTACTGTGATTCTCCCAGAGCTCTTATGTTTCATAGTTCCTCAAGAGCAGAACAATTGGGGTAGATCACTGGAATGGAGAAAAAATGCTGAATGTTGCAACTGATGTCTACATACTTTTTTTTTTTTCAAATAGCCCTCAAACCTTAAAGATGATCTTGCAGCTGACTACTGCTGGAAACATGGGCAGATATTTAAACAGGATATTATTTTCCTTACAGTTTTCCATAGGAAAAAAAAAATATATGAGATTAATCTTATTGTGCAGAAGGATGGTTTCAAAAAGAGGGTGTAATGGATTTTCAGAAATTCAGATTCACAAGCAGGCTATATGCAAGTGAAGTCAGTATCAAGCAGACGCCATATTTAAGTTCTGCTGTTTTCCACAGAAAATCATGTGGAGCAGAGTTGAGACAGTCATTAAATGCATAAATTGTAGAGATTTTGGCATTTTGAAGTGCATTGCTTAGTACAAGGGGGTAAAACAAGTAATTTGACTTACAAAATAAGGATTAAAAACACTATCAATCCAAACAGCATTTTCCTCATAAAGCAATTTATTGCTGATGAGTACTGAAAGATTACTGGGGGGAAAATCACTCAATAAAGCTTAAACATTATCTGATTACTATTTGATTGTTAAAGAAAAGTCAATCATGGTGGAAAAGACTTTTTTGTAATTGGATTTTTTTGTCTAAAAGCATTTGATGCATTGGATGTGAAATGGTTGCAACTCTGAAAAATCAATTATAGCTATTATCCTTAAAGCATAAACTCACATATTATTACTGCACAATTAAAAAACAGAAGGGAAACAAGTTTGTCCACAAACCACTGCTGAATCTTTAAACCGATGCAAACGACAGCGGAAGATTTCTCTCTACTGCCTTAGTTTACTACAGGTGCTTTAAACATTTCTTAGGTTCATTAATTGTGTTTGGAGTCCATCAGGAAAGATACAAACCCAAAATGTATAATCATCCAAATGATCAGACTGTTTTAGGACTCAGTTCAGGCCTCTGTATAGTTTTAATTATTCATTTTCAGACAGCAAAGTTAGAGACTATGCTTCTAGGGAATGTAGTGACCATCTTCCCTGTCTGACGCAAAAAATGAGAGAACTGAACATACGAATAATGTAATACATTCCAGTTTTTATATTGCCATTTTCAAACATCTCTCCTAAAGCATCAATCACATGATTAACCATAATATGATGATTCAATTTGTTGAATATATGCAAGAATCTTTGGAAAACTTAATTTCAAAATGATGTCAATTATGCAGTGTAAGTTTAAACAGACATGTGGGTTAGGTGGCTAAGGAACTACTGTCATGATATCATTGTATGCCTTGCAAAAAACACTTTGCTTTAAGCTGTGGGAAATATTAAAGAAAGGATTTCTTTCTTTTCATGCTTTTTCTTCCCATGTAGCATCCAAATATAAATATTTGGATTCAAATGATACAAGTTTATACTCAGCATTACAGAGATGAGGTGTTCCACTGAAATCAGTGAGACTGTTCACACGTGTAATGAACTACGTACGTACCATACTGCAAGCTCAGAGCCTCAGCTACCAATACGCCAGGGGAAAAAAATCGACAGATAAACAGAGTGAAATGGAAAATGATTAATGTGCAAAAATATTTCACATACTTTCTATTACAAATATGAGGAAAACATACACATGCAATACTGTAAGGCCAAAATACCTTTGAGAGACCGTGGTGCCCATTAAAGTAAGTGCTCTTTAGTTAAGAATATCAGGAATAACATATTAGGAAAACCATAAGGATAAGCAGGAAGAGTAGGAAATAGAGAACATGTAACAGTGATGCAAATATCTCTTTAATTCAGCCATAAACACAGCTCAGCCTATATATATTTAAAAAAAATATATATAAAACTTCGTGAGCAGTTTTGCTAGAAGGAATGCTGCAGATTATACTTAAAATTAAATTTCGAAACTTGGATACTGTACCGGGTGCGGGTGCCCGGGTGCCGGCGGCAGCAGCAGCAGCAGCAGAAGGGCGGGGGGC
>Ga0181612_111439_pt1 | contig 10673 bp, 7 predicted proteins | sample HoacroProtozoa21_FD_119630 | JGI IMG/M metagenome (GOLD analysis project Ga0181612, IMG submission 119630) | Hoatzin crop microbial communities from Cojedes, Venezuel. Combined Assembly of Gp0051906, Gp0051904, Gp0051908
AGCCGTTCCCCCTTGTCCTATCACTACACACCCTTGTGAAACGTCCCGCTCCATCCTTTCTGTCTTCCCTTTCAGTCACAGCTGCAGTAATATTTGGTTTTCTTGTTTCTGCTCCAGGCTTTTCCTTTGCAGCCTGAATGTATCCTTACAGTCTATCCATTCAGCCCCCTTCTCTCTATTCTTCTCATTGCACTCTCTTTCTTACCCTGCCGTCACTTACTGGTAACTTTACTGTCTTTCCTTCACCGGTCTTTGAAACAACTCATACCTCACAAGCTACTCATCACCTTACTAACTCTTTGACTCCTTTTTGTAAGTCAGGCTGCATCGATACTTATAAAATATATCGGTTTGAGGCCATTTTCTGCACTGAGACAAACTGGCACAGAGTGACACTCATTCAAACTCTCTTGTGAGATGGGCTGGCCAGATCCAACCCCTCCAAATCGCTGCTAATTCCCAAACCCTGCCTAGGAACAGTTTGAAGACTACCAGATGGCCCAGGGCAAAATCCTGTCAGAGACCACTCAAACTTTCCGAAATGGACAGTCAAGTTCCAGTACCACCTCTGGCACTGTTAAATTTACTGCCACAGCCATATCCACCAGTAGCAGAAACAGCCCTTAAGCATGTGATGTACATAACAGCTGAGTCCTGTGGTTTGCAAGAACTGTGATTCTAAACCAGACCCAAGCCTTTTCCCTATGTAAACTGATTGCTAGTTTTGAAATGTAGTCATTGGCTTCCCAGCTGCTGATATCTTTAAAGCTGCCTGAAGCCGAGCCAGCTTCTCTGCTGAGCCGGCAGTATGGTTTTTTGCCATAAAGGAAGCAACTTGAAAGGCAGCCTGTTGACCGTGTAAAGGATGGATGTACAGGACTTTTGTTCAGAGCCAATGCTTTTTCTGCCATCCTCCCCAAGGAGACCTTAAACCTGGAAACCAGTGATTTCAAAGACAAATTTGAGGCTCAGACATGATTAAATAGCCTCAGCAGCACAGCACGTTACTGCACACCAATGAGGCTGTGGTAACTGTCCACTACAAATACGAGATAATATGACATACGTTAGCCCACAGTGAAAAGGGGCTAACTTAAGTCAAATTACTCTGACTGTGCCATGGGCTACGAGCATTTGCACAGGCAGTTATTGGGACCCGGCTGATGCATGGTAACAGTTAACCAAAGTAATTTGATCATATGTCTGATCTCAAAGACAAAATCGACTCTAAATTGCTAGTATGGTATATGTGAGACGTAGCCATGACATGCTGTTACATTACCATCTGACCTAACAAGACAGTAAAAGATACACTTCCTTCTTGGCATTATTTTAACAGAGGGTTTTTACCAGCCTGAATTATGAAAACAAAAAAAAGTACTATATTTAAGCCTACATAAATGCAGTTTATTCCTCTTTGATAAGGCATAACTTTTTTTAGCAATTGTAATCTGTAACATTACAGCCTTAGGAGGTAATTTACTAAATAGGACAAAATTAGCTGATTTTTGGACCATTTAAAGTAACGTTTCTGTTGAAAGCATATAAAATGTATTAAAGTAATCTCTAAAGTCTTTACCCCTGCTTGAGATTTTAATTTACTCAGAGCTAATAAATTATCCCCTTTCAGAAGCTATTGAAAATTTTCACTTAAATCCTTTTTAAAACTTAATGTGTTCAATTGAATCTTAAGCTATTTATACACACATACACAGAGCTTGAGGTGGTCACCACACCAAGGTGCAGGCTGAAAAGAGGTTAGATTAGCACTAACTCCTCTGCCCTTTGGGATTGCTGGGGTGCTATTAATGAATGTGAATTCCCTCCTCTCCCAGAGCCCTCTCCCTTCATATGCACTGGTCTGGCTGTTGGGTAATTACTTTTCCACGACGACGTTTAGCAAAATGCCCTGTTCAAAGCCCGGGCCTATTTTCTCTCCAGCTGAAGGATGCAGCTGTAATCAGGGAAGGGAACAGCAGTTGTGGGTCATCCCAATACTCAGATTAGCTGGAACACAAAAGCTTGCTTCATCTCAGACAGGGCTCTGTGTTACAGTTGCACACTTATCAGAAATATTTTTTCAGGCTATCAATTATTATATTTGAACATCTCATCCTCGCTCTAGGGAGCCCTTAGCAAGCTGTAGCAAAAATCAATCCAGTTTTACAACTTTTGCCTTGGCACAGCTCCAACTCTTTATCTAACTCGTGCAGTTATTTAAAGATGCAGTGGGTTTTTTTCTAGAGTGTAGATCTATTCCTGTGTAGGACTTGTCCTTGGTGTACATAATACCTTTTTTCCAGGTGGGTTTGATTTGTGCAGTTGCTTTGGTTTTGCTTTTCGTGTTTGATAATTTGCACACCCGTGGCGAGGTTTGTGCGGTTGGGTACCCACCTCTCCTGGGAAGTGTGTATTTCTCATGGTGGTGGCAACCTGAGCCTCTTATTTCAGGGAAAGTGCACATGGGTTGGAGCCCACTGTTGTTCAGACCACTTTAATACTGGCTGCAGCTGTAAGTAATGGCATCCAAAAATTTCTCCACGTTTATTCTGAGCTTTATTTTCCAAGTGCAAACCCCCCATAGGAGGCTACCAAGCCAGACTTCCTCCCTCTACTTGTGTAGGTGCACAAGGCAGCTTTGCCAGCATGCCTGGAGGATCACCTTCATCAGAAAGGGTTATGAATCCCAGCAGAAGCAGCGGCAGTGCTTCAAAAGGCAGACACTATCGCTCTCTCAGAAGGCGACTGCCTCCCAAATGGCAGGGAAATTTGGATGGCAACAACTGGTCTTAGATATTACCATGTCTGTGTAGGCTGCAAAAACAGACAGCAGATGCTGGGCTTCAGTGGACTTACGAAGGAAAAGGCACTGAAAGAGAAAATCTATCTTAGAGCTGTACTTTGAAGGGGTTTTATGTTTATCTTAGAAGCAGACTCAGTTTCTATTTCCCTATTGAACATGCATGCAGAAGCCAACATAGCCACTAATCAGATTGCATGGGTTTCCATGTTTCTGATTCTCCTCTTTTCAGCTCAAAAATATGTTATACCACTTTGTGTTGAAGTTATTTTATTAAATTCGCACACAGCAGTTAGCTCAAGGGCTAAGAGTAATCCCTTCAATTACACCCTGCAAGTCTATAAAGAGCGAATGCTGAAGAGCCCAAAAAGCACAGGTTTGGCTCATTCCTTCCAGCCTGCCTGCACAAGCCAGCCATGGCCTTGCTCAGAGAGACTCTGTCTGAACTGGTGTAAGGCCATGATGGCATGCACTTATGAGTCCACTTTCTCTAGAGGGGGTGGCTGGAAGCTAACTGATGCTTCCCTAAGACAGTAATTGTCAACCGAGTGACTTGGGGGCTGCTGCTGGAGTTGTTTTGGCTGAGCCACGACCTGCCCTCAGTTGGAAAGAGATTTTGCCACTCGACCCAACAGAGCCAGCACAGCGTGAAAGCATGATGGGAGTTGTGTGCCCAGTAACAATGGTTACAGTACACAGCAAAACCAAATCCCTGCTGCCTTCATAGTATAACATGTAGTTCAACAAATCCCTTGAATATATTCATTTACAGGACTAGTATCTTAAGGAAAGTAACAAGTTTTCCCCTCCTCCCAAGCCATACAGAGCTAGCATCCAGCTGCCTTTGAGCATGCTGTCATTAGAGCTCTTTATTGAAGCAGGAGATAGATGGATCAGTCCTATGGAGAATGCTTCCAACAAAAGGGCTGATATTTTTTGTTTGATTATTCCATAACTGGAGCTCATTTCTCTATATTTCTTTTTAGTCAGTACATGTGACAATGTGCCAATGGTGGGGACCATAAATCAAGATTTTGGCCACTTGCAAATATGTTTTTAAATGAAGAAAAGTTTATTCTTCTCAAACTCTCCCACTTTGGTACATGTCCTTCACCTGTTTATTTTTAAATATCTTTTGGTATTACCCACAGTTCTGTAGTGTTAGGCATTTGACAGCTAGCTGTATCCTCAGGAACAGATAAGAGACAGTTTGTCTTCTCACAGAAGACATCTGGGATCTTTTAGAATAAAAGGTGTTATAAAAATATAGAGTAGCATTAGTGAAAACAAATATTCCACTTCTTTTTTGTGGGAAAAAACCTATAGAAGAAACAAGTCGAAATTCTAACCTCAGTGTAGGAAAAGTAAGATTAGATGATTGGAGCCATTCTTATTTACTTGCGTAACCAAACTTTGCAAGGAAAACCAGGGGGAACTTATATTTCATGACTCATGTCAAGAAAGAACAAGGAATTCAAAATTTGGGTTCAAGCTTCTGATTTAATCTCCTAGTTAAGGTTGGAGAGTTTGCTGGAACTTTCTCTTTCCTAGCTTTTGTTGATTTCTGTCATTCAAGAATCATGAAGTAAATATTTATTAACATGGGAACCCTCCTCCCTTCCTGCCCTTCATATTTGTGCTTCTTATGCTAATGAGCTTACTTTAACAAGGGAATCACATTCCTCCTGGGTCTGTATCAGTTCTGGTGCCGACACATTAGTTATTTAAATGTAGTTATATTAATTTTTCATATTGTAATGCATTTTTCCCTGCAAATACACATGTAGCTTGTTTTCAACTGCAAATAGATATATATTAAAGACATTGTTAGCTGAAAACCTCTCATCTTTCCTTTTGCCTCCTGTGATAATGGTGGTCATTCCTCGCTTTTGCCCTCTGGATTTTCTCAAACATCCTCTTTCTCTACTACACTTCTACAGTGACCACCACCTGGGTGGTTTTCTGAAGCAGGCTATTGATGCGGATACAGAATTCTTAAACTACTATTTTCCGTTCCTTCAACATTTATCTCTAGTGTCCTCGTGTCTGACATAAAGGCTTGCAGTCTTTGAATTGGAGAATCCAGCAAGCAAAACAGGAATTTAGCAAAAGCTAAAAAAGACATAGGCTTGAAAAACAGCCTTACTAGCACAACAACGATACTGAGGAAAATATAAGGAAGGTTAGTTTACCACACTTTTCCTACTTTCTCACCAAGAAAAGAGAAAGATATACTAACTAAATACCTGCAGCAGTATTTGTATGATACAGGATCACAGCCATATCATGAGAAATCTTGTTGCTTACCAAGTTAGTAAAAATGACAACTACTGTTTTCTGTGAGGTGGAAGCTATTACTTCCAAGAGACATGCTTTTAGACTAAAAAGTGGAAACTAGACTTCATCACACATCATATTGCCAAGGCTGCCATGTAGTATATCACACATTCAGGGCTGGCTGCACCCAGGCTGCTCCATTTTGAGTCATTTAAAATAATCAAACATTTTGATCTCAGGAGTGGGTCGCTATTATACAATTTGATGACAATGTTGAAGGCTTTGACAACATTCTCCCAAGAGTCCTAGAGAAACACAGACGTGAAACCAATGAACTATTAACTGAGGTGTATGCGAGCTATTGCTTTACCAGTCTCAATGCTAGGGAAGTAGAAGTTGGTTATTGAGTCCCCAGTCTTTGAAAAAGGTTTCACAAATGATTCAGGGAGCTACAGACCAGTGAGTCAGACTTCTGTATCAGGCAAATAAACGGAACTTTAACAACGGAGAGAATTAATAGATACGTAGATAAATATGATATATTCCAGGGAAGAATCAACTAGGATTTTGTGAAAGGAAGTCCTCTCTTGCAGATCAATGAAAGTTCTTAGAGGAGTCATAAAGGTTATGGGCAATGGTGACCCAATGACTCTGTACTTAGATTTTGAAAAAGCATTCAACAAAGTCCCTTAAAAGAGATTTGTAAAGAAATTAATCTGTCATGGATAAGAGGGAAGGCATTCTAAGGGATTAATACTTGGTTAAAAGAGAGGAAAAAGTAGGCAGGAATAAGTGGTCAGTTTTCATAATGGGCCCTTGGCATGAGTGTTGTCCGGTGTGTTAATAAATGACCTCAAACAGAGAGCAAATAGTCAGGCGACAAAATGCACAAATGAGACAGAATAACTCAAGACACTGAAAAATGATACAAATTATAGAGTCTCGGAGAAGATCTTCACATGTCAATGGTATCTGAAATTCAGTAAACAGCCACATAGTAGTGTACATGTGATGAGGAGTAATGGACTATAAAATAACTACTACCACTCAGGAAAGGCATGTTGGAATTGAGGATGGTTCTCTGCAAACATTTGTTCAATGATGAGAAGCAGCCAGAAAAGCAAATAAATCTGATCTTGAATATTGCAACCCATTTAGCTTACTAAGAAATTATAGGAGACTTAGGAAAAAAGTGGAAGGGAGGAGCAAATTAAGGAGGGTGATTAGTAGGAGGGAATAGCTTCTGTACAAGGAGGGGCTGTATAGCCTGAAACCCTTTAGCAGTGGGGAATATGTCCATCTAGAAGTCCATACGGAAAAATGAGTAGGAACATAATTTTTTATAGTTGGAGAAAAAGTGGTCTCCGACAGCAAATACTGAATGCCAGATTCAAAACAGATGAGAAAAACACTATTTTTTTCTCCCCAAATGAATGAAATAGTGGAATTTATTGCCAGAAGATGTTGGGAAGCCAAAAAAAAAAAAAGGCTCTGAAATCATATTGGAGAAACTAATGGATTTTAAATCCATCAGCATTTTTGACACATCCTAGATAATGTGCAAGAAATCCCTACACGGCTCATTGTTCAGCTCTTGGAAGGATCACTCTACACTTAAAGTTTTCTCCCGTAATACATGTCAAGTCACTTTTAGAAAAATGGAGTTTGATGAAATGAAGCTTTGGTCCAACTAGCTACGGCTACTTTTATGTTCCTGTGAGATGAAATAATGTGAAATTTGCAAATAAAATGTTTTCAGTATTTCTGTTCCCTGTTATTTTAAAAGAATAATTTTTTAATTGTGATTTCAGGAAGTGGAGGTACTGAAATGCTGATGGATATTTGCAGAAATTTTTGGATTTTTTTCATAGCTGGTATAAATTACTTGCTAGCTCAGTATTCTGTACAATTAAAAAAAGCTAACGCTCTAAAAAAGGTTTCATATACACAATTTTGATACTTTGTCTTTCCAAGAATTATCACACATTTCAATTCACTGACTAAAATCTTGTTTGCCCTTGGTCATTATCATTTCTTCTATTAATTATATCAACTATAGAAACTAACCTATTCTTTCTACTTGTGTTGAAATTCATGTCTATATACCGTAATAAATAAAATGTATATGTACGGAATGAAAAGGCATTTATTGTTGACATTAAAACTGAAAATCAGGAATGAATAATTTAACCAACGTCAGCCACATCAGTTCTTCCTTTGTGAAAGAAACCACTAAAGCATAAAATCATTGATTATTTCTATTCTTAAAGGAGTGGTACCTAGTTGCTCTGCTTCTAGAAGAACTCTGCAGGTGGGCAAAATATGAAGCAGTGAAGATGACTTTTCTGTCCAGTCAATGCTGCTGATGAAGTACTCAAGGAGGGCCTGAAGTATGTCATGCATGTGCTTATGATTTTGCTTTCACAGGGTAGTTAGCTTTCTTCTTCTTCTTCCTTAATTGTGTCAGTCAAAAAGGACTATATGGCATAATCTTTCATCTTTTTTTTAAAGTATATATCATGAGAATTACATTTGGAAGTATCTCGCATTTTCCACCCTCTCTCTCATGTCCTTTTTAGTAACCAAAAATAACTGAGAAAGAATATTGACAGGAAAGAACCAGATAAAAATGGAAAATATAACAGGATGCAATGCAAAAAATGGAGTATAAACCAGAGAAACTGAAAAATTTTTGAATATATTTTCTTTTGTCCTTAGCTGCTGAACTTTACCCATCAGTGAAATAAATGAATAAGTTTTCTTCATCTCCAGTGACGGCAATCCTATCTTACAATAAGATTAAATTCTAGCATCATAAATCAACACATAGAATTAACATTAGGAGTCTGCCAACCAACCCTAGAAAATGTCAATTGATTAGATTCTATTCCTAGGTCTTGATAATTGTCATTTCTCCTATGTATATGTATTTTGTATTTAAATGTATTTGTTTAAACAGCATGATAATCACATCAGGTATTACCTGGAAAGCTCAGGGTAAGATGGAAAAAGAACAAGGTCAGGAGTCAGCTACAGCTTTAACAGCTTTATTTACTTTTAGTTTCTTGTTCTTCACTTGGTTTTTTTCTGGGTGTTGGATCATATCAGCTCCTGGTTTTGGAAGATTTTACCATACTAGTTTTAATAAGACAAGCCCTGGAGTTATTTAAGCTTAGCAATGCACATTATTTAAACGGTGGGAATAAAAACTCAGAACTGATTGGAATGACCAGTTCAATCACTGAATGGAGTTTGCTGAAGGTTTGTTTTTGAAGTACTCAGAAGATTCCCACTAGCTTCAACATCTTCCCACTGGCTTGTCCTAGGCTCCAAGATCTTATCCTTCCTCAGTTACCTGTGATTCAGCATTGTGTATTCACTCACTGTAGACCATCCTTCTTCAAGATAGACTGTGTGGGGGTGGTTGCTTTATACAACATAAACCTTGCAAGTTACTCCCTCCTTTTTACTGATACAGGCTGCAGAGCCATTTTGGGATTGCTGTCCTCTGGGATACGTGCATTTTTCCCCCATTTCCCAGGCAGAGGGTCAGCTGGGGATGAGAAACACCAACACAGAGGTAGAGAGCAAGTTCTTAATCATCCTTGGGGCTGCCCCAGCTGCTGGCACTGCCTTGCTCACTCCTGCTGAGATAGCTCAAAATCTGCTTCACAGAGCAGTTTGATGGCTTGCAAACCTCCAGCAGGCTCATGGAGTACTCAGGGTTCCTGTTAATATGACCCTGCTTTTGGCAATTGGGTGCTAGGTACTTGTCATGTTCCTTCCCTCTCCCTTTGAGATCACATTAGATCCCCCTCGCTGCCAATTCCCTACTTGGTCACAATGACAAACCCAGAGGTGGCTGGAGGGGGGAAGGCATAAAACAGAGCTGCTAAATGTCAAGTGCCACTCAGCAGACACCTGCTAATGAGGTTGACATGTTTAGATGGGGCAACACGGTTTACATTTGTCATGGAAGTGGGACTTAAGCAGTGTGGACGCTGTGCGCAACAAATGCTTCCCAGCAGGGTGGCCACCTCAGGTATGGCCAGCTCGGCTGCCAACCCCAGACGTGCCACCTCACCCCAGAGAAACCCTACGACGTTGCAAGGCAAAGCCCAGAAGACAGGGTCTTCCAAAAACCCTGTGCCATTTCCCCCGGCCTGGGCCCAATCTACAAGGAAGCCAAGAGGAATCATGAGTCCAGCAGTGATACCATTCTCATTTAAGGACTGGGTTTCCTCCCTGCTTCTTGGTTGTTTTGTCAGACTGTCTATTGTTGCAGCTGAAAAATTGTTTTCTGAGTATCCCAGGATGCTTCTGGTCCCCCTTGCACTGTGAATTGTGTTGGCAATCCTCACTGGGGCAGATTAACAGCAGTGGCATAGCATTGACTTTTGTCCTGTGAAATCCCAAATTAATAGCCTACATCATAACAAGCTTGTTCCTAATGAACATTATGGGGTTTGGGCTTTTTGTTGTTGTTATTGTTGTTTGTGTTAGGGATTATTTATTGTGATGCAAGTAAGTCCATCTCTTTTTGTACTCTATCTATGGCTAAGAAACTTCTTTTTAACTATGCTGCTATAATTTTATATGAATTGCGTAAAAAAGAGGACAGAAGAAAAGTGGTAAATGGAGTAAGAGGTATGCTTGTTTCCTCTTTCTTTTTTGGTCCAAAAATCGTACACAGAAATTAAGAATAAAAATATCTCCTGTCTATGCTCGACCCTCGGTTCTTCCCATTTACTCATCTCTTATATCACCCACCAATCTACTGACTTACCTTATATTCAGACATCCCTCTCTTGCACTTATAGACAGGAGAACCCAAAATAATCTCTGTGCTGTTGCAGTCAGCTGCAACAAAGCTTCCTATTGTCTTTTTACAGAAGTTTATAGCCCCCTGGCTCAGAAAGGTCATATTTATTGTTGCCTATTTACAGGCATGTTAATTTACAAACATTCAGCTCTGAAGCTCACTATAAACATACTGGCATTGTCTTTTCACACAATGTTGACAACAGTTTGGGAGCAGAAGTCGCACAGTGTAGCACGGAGAAATCATGCAGCTTTCATACAAGTTGGTACAAGGAAGACCTGCTCTACTTGTGCCTGAAGAAGCAAGCAACGATGGCTGTGATGCCCTTGCTGAGCTCAGAAGGGGAAACATTCAGAAGAGATAAAGATTGTATAAACTTGAATTATGACAAACGCCTGACATTAATCTTTGTTTAGAATAGATTTTGCCAATTAAAGTGGTGAATTACTGCTGACTTTTCTCCCTAAAACAATTAATTTATTTATGCTAGTTACTGAAATGCTGTGTATAGAGGATTTTTTTGATGCAATGAGTTTAGCCTTTCAGAAGTCTTTTGATAAAATCACTCTATGAGAAGATATTAAGTAAACTTGGTAACCAGGTAGTGAGAGATAAGCCTTTTCGAGGGCTACAATGATGAGGAGGGGACTGGAACATCTCTCCTACGAGGAGATGCTGAGCGAGCTGGGCTTGTTCAGCCTGAAGAAGAGAAGGCTGCGAGGGGACCTAATAAATGCTTATAAATATCTGAAGGGTGAGTGTCAGGAGGATGGG
>Ga0181612_148509_pt1 | contig 10673 bp, 10 predicted proteins | sample HoacroProtozoa21_FD_119630 | JGI IMG/M metagenome (GOLD analysis project Ga0181612, IMG submission 119630) | Hoatzin crop microbial communities from Cojedes, Venezuel. Combined Assembly of Gp0051906, Gp0051904, Gp0051908
CAGGAAAGGACAGGACACAGGAGGGTGCCAGACACTGTCAAGCTCTGCCCTGCTCAGAGCTGGTGACGAAAGAAGAGAGGCAGAGAGATAGCTCTACAGTGCTGTGCCTCCTCAAGGCTTCCTGCTGCCTGGGCTCACACTCATTTGGCCCCAAATTTCAATTATGGTGGGAGCCAAAGATTGCTGAAGGGGTAGGAGGAAAGGGATAAATTCTTTCCTTGGCTGAACTCATCTGGCTCAGCTTCAGAAGAGACCCAGGCGGGAGAGCCAGCATCCCCATGTGACCTTTCTCTGCGTGTTATGTTGATGATTCTCCACGTCAAGCCTGGGGTACCACTAGGGCCACCAGAGCCACGAGTTGGCCAAGCAGAGGGTGATGTCCTTTGTGTTGCACTTACCAGACCCCCGGACAGGGCACATCTCTGGAGTCTGACCAATGGCCCAGCAACGCCCCGAGTCACAGCAGCACTGCATCTTGGTGTACTGGCCAGGAAGGTCCCCGGCACAGCGGCCCCCGATCAGAGCAGAGAAACACGTCCCAATCCGCTGGTCTGCAGAGAGGGAGAGGAGGAGACACATTCGCAACATGTCATCACCATACTCTTGGTCAGGTCCTGAGTGCCCATTCCCAATGGTGTCTCTTCTGGCCTTCCAATGTTCCAATCTGACCTCCTGTTCTGCCTTATCCTCCCAGATCATGAGGTTCTCCAGCACCTCCATCTGGAGCACATCAAGGCTGTAGGGCCAGGCCTCATTCCCCAGTATCAGATCTCACATTCCCATTTAGGCTCCTAAATACTATAAGCAGCCTGACCAAGAGCCAGAAACAGGCAGTAGGTGGGCAATCCCTCTCCATCGGATTCTCCGCTGGGAGCTGCCTTCCTTGCCCTGCAGGAAGGACAAGCTGACCCAGCAGATTCTGAGTTCAGAGCGGAAAACACATGAGCTACCCCACCTCATCCCATGCTTCCTCACCTTCCCAAAGAAATGGGATTATTTACAGTTGTCTCCCTCCTCTCACTAGAGTTTCTGCACTGATGAGAGATGTCAGGGACGGGTTCCCCCGCTGACCCAACACACCAGCTGAGAGAGAGAACAGGCTGAGGGGAGGTGGTCTGCAGGAGACCACTGCATACCTTGCCACTTCCACCACTGGACGGCCTGACACATCCCCTCAGTGGAGACAGATAAACTGTGACGGACTAAATATATTATTCAACAGAATTTTGCATGCTGGGGCTGAGATGTCCATTCTTCAGGTTCCTCCTCTGATGTTAGTGTCTGTCTTGCTTATTTATATTACCCTTGTGACCAAGGGTTGGCCATCAGTGCCAATATAACAGTGCAACAGGCCCCAAACTTGGCCACGTGGAGGGCAGTGCCTTCTCTCTTGGGCTGTTGGACCCAACATCATGTATTTTCCTCTAACTTCTGCCACAAAAAACATTTCCCTGTCATAAAAACAACCCAGCACTGCCTGCTACTATTTTGAGGGTTCCCAGACAGTGAGCGGGCATTCCCCAGCCGTCGCTGCTCTAGACTGAAGCCTCAGCTGCAAAAGTCCTTTCCCATGTTCTCACTTGTTGCAGGACAGAGCTGGCAGACCAAGGTGGTCAGCCGTTCCCTGCACCAGTTTGGTCAGGCTGTGGATCCAGGTACAACCCTTCCAGCATCAGTCAGCGACTCCCGATGCTGTGCTGAGCAAGGACCTTTCCACAGCCACCGCTGCCCAGTGTGGTCCCGCACGTCTCAGGCTTGGCAAGGATCTGCCTTTCCCTCCCAGAACTGATTTGATGGCAAAATGTCCCATGTCCCAGGCTTCCCATGAGGAAGCATTCCCTGCCAGGTCCCAGTGGTCCCAGCATCTCCCGCTAAACAAATGGAGCTGTTCCCAGCTCCGCATCCCTCCAGCCTGATCGCTCCCATTCCCACTGGATGCCTGTTTCAGGTCATGGGTTAGTTCCCACAGCCTGGACTGAGCTGGGAGGAGAACGAGCCCTGGATGGTGGTCAAAGTCCACAAGCCTGGCCAAAGCCACAGACACCAGGCCTGGCACCGGTGTTTGGTGTGTGGCTTCTGGACAAGGCCCAGGAGACTGAGGGTCTTTCACACGTCTAGCAGGCTCCGTCTGGCAACAAGTCCTCTAGGAAAACCTGGAATCTTCCACTTCTTCATCTCCCGTCCTTGTTTCTCAAGCAAATTAATGAGGGGGAAAGTCTAGTCTGATTTGTCATCTCTGCCTCTAGACTGACACTGGCTGGCAGGCTGACACTTTCCTGAAATATAATTGAAATTAATTGCACGGAGCTGTTTGATCTGTGGGCTGTGGTTACATTTCTTCTCTAATCACAGCTCAGCGGCTTTCAGAGGACAGTGACCCCATTTAAAACCAGGGTGACTAAGCCAGCAGGTCTTTTCTCAGATACCTCCTTTCCGCCATTCTGCAGCACCGAGTTCAGCGTGAACTATTCCCTTTTAGGAAACTTTAAACACCAAAGAGACTTCCAGAAAGAAAGACAGACTAGGAGAAGGGAAACTTGAGTGAGGGGATTGAATACGACACTGGATTAGCTCCAAATCCTAACGAAGGGAAGTAACAAGCCACACGGGTATTGGGGATATCCCAAGCCCTTGATTTCTGGCAAGTGGCAAAAATGGAAGAGCGATGCCCACGTCTTTGCAGGTTTCAAGATGCTGGAGTGTAGACGAGAGCTGCATTTCCACGGCACGTTGACAGGTTGATGTTACTCAGCATCAGCACATAGCCCCCTCTTACTCCAGAAAGAAGCTGCTCTCTGAAGAAGCCAGGCCAGGACAGCGAGGCCATTTGGAAAAGCTGCACCTCAAACCCTTGATGGGATTTTAGCTAAGTGAGGGCTTAGGGCTGAGCTTAAATGAACGCCTAGACCTGAGGGTGGTAGTTTGGAATAAACCCTCTGGGCATGAGAGAGAACAGATCCCAGCTGGCTCCTGTTTTTCGGTGTGATGCTTGCCATCCCAAAAGCTGTGACACACGGTGACAGTTAATGGGCAAGGGGTGATTCGGAGAACGCAGCCTCCTTCCCCACAGACAGACATGCTGACAAGTTTGACAAGGCAGGGAGGTCACAGCAGTTTGTGTAACGGAGGGAACGGTCCAGCACTTATTCATCTGGACAAATGTTTATTAAATTCAGCTGTCTTTGCTGCAGTTCGCAATAATCTCTCTCAGAAATGAAGGTCAGAACTAATTGAAAACTCATCTGGAGCTGCCTTGGGCAGAGAGAGGGGTGGATGGAAAGAACAGTGGGTCCCTGCAGTCCCCCTGTGACCTCCTGCAGGACCACCCACACGCCGGAGGTAGGAGCACAAAGCCAGCCTGGTTTTGCTCTGCCTTCCTCTGCAGCTGTTAAGGGAACAGGTTTGCACAATAACCTCAGTAAATCAGATAACGCTGCAGGCGAGAAAGGAGGTGAAATTCCCCACGTGATTAGCAGCACACAGAGGTGGGGGATAGAGCCCCAGGTCCATCAGACATCTCTGATTCAGAGAGGCTGTGGATGCTTTACAAGGTCCAGCCAGGAGCAGTGGAGCAGGAGATGGAGTTAGGTCTTCTATCATAATAGTACCAGAGTGACTCCATGCTCAACCTTGCTGCTGGGGTCTGGAAGAGTCTGCACCCCTCCGGCTGGGCCCTGATGCCCAGGAGGAACCCCACACCAGGAGCTGCACCCTCCGAGTGACTATCCAGCATGGCTAATCTCTAGCTTCCCTTTGATGTGGAGATCCTCTCTGTGGTCTGCACAAGGTGTCTAAGATCTGTTCTGCACCTGCAAAGGATTTTGCAGTTTTCACCCTGAAGAAAACTTGGTCTTTGGTGGTGGGGCAGGGGCAGGGAGAGACGGAGGAACAGGAACTACTGGTACTGCTTCCCAGGAGAGAACTTTAAAGGGTGTTTCTCACACTTTGTGTCTTGTCATGTACAGAAACTGAGAAGCTGAAGTGACCAAACACAAACAAACTACTGGTTGCAAAAGGCAGCTGGCTCTCACTACAAAGGACCTGAGGGCTATTAGCTCAGAAGAGAGCTGCAACACAGCAGCATGGAGCCAAAGGTCTCCCACCCAAGATGTCCTAGGGCGCTTGGTTTGCAAGGAAGAACGGTGCAGAAAGGAGCCTCATACCGTGGTGAGGACAGCCAGTCTGGACCGATTGATCCCATCGTATGTTCTCTGTTTCTGGAAAACTGACCAATTTCATGCTCGTCTGGGTAATAGTAAGCCAGATGGTGGAGGCGGTCTCATTGAAGAGTCACGCCAGAATGAAGGCACAAAGCAGCCCTCCGGGCAGAGCTCCCACCAAACTGCAATGTCCACGGCACACCTTGGCCCCCAGTGCTTCTGCTGTCTCACCGCAGAAGGGCTGCAGTGCAAACAGGGAAGCTCTGGGTGTTCCTGCAGGACAGTTTCTTTGCTGGCAAGTGCTATAATCAATCCACTCCCCCCCCTTGACTGTTCACTCATCTCCAAATTCACCCCCCAGTTCAACGGTTACACGGTCGAGGCATAAACGCACCCCTGAAATGATCTGATAAAGAATGATTGTCTCTAGGGGGAAATGCTTTCCAAACCTGGACTGAATGACCCAGTTTGCAGTCCAGGTTCACACTACAGAGTGACTACGGAGCCTTTCTGCACGCTCTGGTCCCTGCAGACGTCCAGGCAGAGAGCTCTGCGTGGCAGCATCGCCAGCTCCCTCGATGCCTTGGGAGCTGCTGGGGGGCTCTGCTCAAGGTCCCTCCCCAGCTGCTTGTCTACCTGTTTTGAGCCTGTAACCCTCACGCCACTTCCCTTTTGACATTTCTTGCCCTCATAAATATAATCTCCTCATATTTCCTTTTTCCTCTTGCTCTTTCCCTTCCTGGGTGATGACCAAAGCTGGCAAAAAGGGTTCTCTAGGCAGGTGAGGTCCTCAGTAACAGCCCCACAACCTTTTCTGAGCCCAGGACTTTGCAATGGTAAGCAAGATCCGGCCCTACCCAGAACTTCAGGCAGCAAATCTGCTGATTTTGCCTAAGGAGAGATAAGACTCAAATGTCTCAGAGCTTTGCTGCACTATCAGGGAAAAAGAGCAAAGAAAGCAATGTGCAGGAGTGCTGACTTGCAGTGAACAAGGGAACACCATGTGCACGTCTGGAAATGCATCTGAAAGGCCATTTTTCTCATTTGAAAATTATTCTTTTAGGCTGTTCTTGAAAAGCAACTCATTGTACTGAAAAGAAAAAAAAAGCCCAACTCGTAGTCTGCTGGAGCAGATCCTTCTGCTGCCTGCAAAAGACTGAGCCTGTCTTTTACAAGCAGAAATGAATGAAACTGTTATGAACATGTGTGGAACTGGATTCTGTGTGTCAGGCACAGGTGGTTGAATCATTCCATAAATGTTCACTCTGAACGATGACGGACTTTCTCCAGCTACGCTGCTGTTTGCATTTTACTGAGGAAGGCAGTGAAAGCAGCTAATGAGATTTGGGATCAACTCAAGCTCACTGTCTTGCTGTTTCAGCTGCAAAAACTACAGGAGATTATTCAAACGCAATAAAAAGGTGTTTACTTTAGTAAAAAGGGAGGGGAAGGGGATGGGAATTTATCAAGGCTGCCACCATAAATTCACCACATAGCCCATGCTGGTGCCCCATGATATATGAGACACTGCGGTCACTTCCAGTCTAAACATCTGAGAGGTGGCCGTGTGACAAGCTCATCCGCTCTCTCCCGATGCTGTTCATGCTTTAAGGGTGGCCTTAAATGAATTTATTTATTAATTTTCAATTCTACAAACTATTTGTGTGACTGATTTCATAGGATGTAAATTGTGGGCTTAAACTGCCATAAACTCTCAAAACGAGCACTAAAACCCCCTCAAACGATAGAAGCAGGGGTTGCAAAATACGGATCCTGGGGCAACAACACCCCAATAGCAGCTGTGCACTTTGCCAGCAAAAATAGTGTCTGCCCAAAATGTGACAGCACCCTAGCAGCATGGATTAGCTCAGGGAAATGACTGGAGTGTGATGTATTGAGTTCAGATGCAGTCATAGTCCGCTGCAGCTAACTAAGCTTCGGACTATTTTTAAATTTAGGCTTTCTAATTTTATTTAGTTTTCACTTCTTGAAGGACTTGGTTTCAAGGAAAGTGAGGAAATGGCCATGACTCATCCGACAGCCGTCACACCCCTCCGGGCTTATGGCAGGCTCCAGGAAACAGGGAGGAAAAGAATTTTATTCTCATTAAAATCTATCAGATTCCCAAACAAGGTGACTCGTACGTTATACTTTACAACATTTCGCTTTCCGGAACTAGAACACAAGTAACTTTTACTCCAGGTTCTGTGGACATGAAAGAATTTGGAGATGACTGTTTTTCTGTAATAATTTCCAGGACTTTCAACAGAAAGCTGTACCTGACATTTTCCATTGCAATGATCTTTGCCATTTCTGTTACAGTTCCTCTTTACAAATCCTCGCATCCTCGCCTTGCTGAAGGCAGATGAACTTTCTGAACAGGGAAACAAACCCTGGGATTCATTTTGACTAAAGTAAGTGCCCCTGCTGAGAGCGAGTAAACAGAGAGCTGGTCTATTTATCATAGAAACTGTTGTCTGTTACAGCAAGAAATGGACCATCAAATATTTACAAGGCTTGGAAAGGAATTTTGATCTCCTAAACATGCAAGATTCACTCCAGGCTCTGTAGCTGGGAGGCAGGACAGCCCGTCAGTCTGGGGAAAGCTTGCCTGGACTCATGCCGGTTCTGGGAAACTTGGAAAAGCAAACACCTCGAGCCAAACCCCGACGGCGTGCGCAGGTACGGTGGAGCCGGCGGTGCGGCACACACCAGCCCCACCAAGCCCTTGATGTGGTCTGCAGGATGGGGGCTGCATAAAGGGGACCTCCATTTGAGCCCGGGATTCATTTTGTTGCTAGAAATCACATTCTGTGAGAGGCAGGCGGGCCACAAGGTGATGTGGGAGAGCTTACAGGAGAGCCTCGTAAACCTGCGGGTTCAGCGTGGCTGCAGGAACAGGCGTCTGCGGTGCCCTGCGCTGTGCCCGGGAAGCACCTTTGCCTCCACTGCCTACAGAGCGGATCCAGACCACAGGCTCGGTGCAAAGCAACTCACTCCCGAGGGGCTGAGTTCAGCGAGACGAAGCCAATCGAGCCCACAGCCCTACTGATGATTAGCTCGGGGCAGTAGGGATTTATGAGCCATTACCTGTGGTTTAAGCAGGAAGGAGGAGGAGATGATGAAAGTCACGGTTTATTTGCATTGCTTATGCAAACACTTGGAGTAAACCTTTCCCCCCTTCACCTCTGCAAAACAAGTTAACGAATGCGCTGTTGTATTCCCCGTCACTGGGTCCCTCTTTGCTCCAGGACAGCTTGCAAGCCTTCCCTTGGCCTTACACACTCCACAACCTCTATTCAGCTGTAGGGGAGTACCGGTGTCTCTCTCCAGCTGACATCTAACGCAGGAGAAAAGGGGTGGCATCTGGGATTGTCCCACTAGCTGGTGCAGTTCAGTGAGTAGGAGCACAAGGGTCCTTCCTCAAAACATCCCAGGCAGACACCTTCCACCCCAGGCCTCCTCTTAGTGTCCCCAGCAACGCCTTGTCAAACACTTCAAGAACTGAGGCACCTGCAGTCCAAATTATGGAGATGGAGAAAGCCCTGGTCCGCAACAGCGTCAAAACCTGTGCCCAGGACAGACCATGTCAGCCATGGCACATGCAAGGACAGCACGTAGAAAAGAGCATTTTCCATCTACTGCAGCAACCAAGTGCCCTTCGATTTGCAAATCTGGTGATCGTCAGATAGTGACTTGCAGATCACCAGGTCTGGGTTTCAGAGCGTGATCTCTTGCTGTATCTGCGGTCCTATTTAGCATCTTACCAATGCAGCGTGATCCATCAGGGCTGGTCATGAAACCGCGTGGACACGTGCACACGTAGCTGCCTGCCGTGTTGGTGCACTCGCCGCCGTCACACACGCCGGAGATTGCGCCACACTCGTCCACATCTAGAAGGGAACAAACCAACAGTGAGTCTGTTTCCCTGCAAGCCACCTCCTCTCCTACCTGCAGTGCGGATCCGGGAGCAGATCTGGGATCACAGACGACAGTAGCGGGTGTTACGTGTTGTCATGGGATGCTTGAGACCATAAGTGGTCTCCTAGCAGTGGATCGGTACAGAAAACAAGAATCCCCCCAAAAAAGTGATTCGGAGGGCTTCATGGAGTCCTCTGCTTATCTCTACCGACAGTGTAGGTCTTTGAGTAGGCTGATCTAAAATGCTGAGCTCCCTGGAGCACAAAGGAAGCTTCAGGACAGAAACACATCTGTGCAGGTGACAACTTTCTGTTTTTAAAAAGCATGGGCTCATGCATTATTCGCCCAATTTCTCCATGCAGGAGGGGTTTGGTTCACTTTTAAGTACATTCAGGCATCTAAATCCAGGTGAAAAGGCCTCCATACTATCAGTTAGGCAAGGGCGGTCTGGCCATATCACTCTAGGGGTTCAGCACCTCAATCAGCAGTCCTATTTTAGTGTGAACTGATTTGCATAACAATGCCACGAGGGAATATTAGTGAGATAGAGTTACACACTGAGTCCTTGGAAAGACCACACCTGACTGTCCATGGCAGTCAAAGAAACACCACCCACGTTAGCAAGCCCTGCCACACGCGGCTGCTGCAGCAGCCCACTTCTCCAGCAGCCCGCCGCCACGTGTGCCACCACAAAACACCCCAGCGCGGTGCATCTCTCTGGGTTGAAGAGCATGGAAAATCAGGACGTTGCAACAAGATTTCATCAAGGCGCAAGAGCTGGACTCAGATCAGAGGGACCAGGCAGCCCCAGTGCCCAGGCATATGGTAATAATTGCAGAAAGGTTACAAAAGTACCCAAATTCAGAGCTGATCACCCCAGTTATGCAGCTTCTGCCATTTGAACTCACGATGTGCTCTACAAGCATCTGTCTAGCGTGGAGATATGGCAGACCTTCACCACGAGCTGACCATGGAGACCAGCCCATTGCCAAGGTCCTGGACGCCTGGATCTGGATCCTGAAGCGGAACTTCGATATTTGAAATCTTGCTCAGAGTTAGATTTGAATCCACGCTGGAAGAACTGAGCTGGAAAGATGAGACGCTATAGGGTTTGCCTGAGAACTCCAGAGTTCTCCAAACTTTCCAGGCCATTTATATTACAACCTTGAGAAAATTCTTGAGTTAATTATTTCTTTGGCTCTTCTTATACTGAGTATTTAAAGAGCTTCATATCCTTGTGAAAGTTTTAGTTAACAACAGATGGGAAACCACACAGCAAGCCTGAAAGCTGAAGCTTAACTCAAGTCAAACTGCAATAGAAAAGGGTGAGGACAGAGCAGAAAATTCAGCAAGTACCTACACAGATGATACAGGGACACAGCCTGTAACTTCTGTGTGCAGCCATCACTTGGGACCTGAAACTTGGAAAATCAAAGGGAACAGAGTGGAAAATCAGCTATTTTGAATGGACAATCTCTTTTCAACAAATTTTGACCAAAATGTCAATATCATTAAATGTACAGGGCCCAGCCATGCTCATGGGGCACCTGACCCTGGGACTTGTCTGGGAGCAGCGTTGTAGATTTTGTTCTATTGCCAACTGAAATTTGTTTCAGAATCTAAGATGAAATTAGATCCAACCTCTAATTAATCCACCCCAAAAATTCGGTTGGTGGTCATGGTCCAGGTGGTGGTAAAAGACAGAAGGAATATTTGCCCAATAGTTTTTACAGTGGCAAAAAAAAAAAAAAAGCGTCTTGGCAATTGGCAAAATAAATTAGTCCTGCTAAGCAACTTTATTTATTGTACTTTAAATCTATGGTGCTGTTCTGAATGGATAAGGGGATTTTTATACGCAATTCAGATGCTGCCTGGGGCTGGCAGGAAAGTAATGAAAAGGAACTGGTCAAAGTCTGCTCCTTCGAGGGGATTTTTCTGCTGTGAACAGCCTAACAGCCTTGCACAGCCTGATGGCATTAGCATGGGGGGAGGTCAGAATCGCTGCAGGGCAACAGCTAACCTGCAAAAAAATAAAAGGCAGAACAAGAAAGGCCTCTCGTCTGGGAGTGGGGATGGAGGATGCCTTTGGAAGAGCTCCTCTAGCAGACTTCAGTGATGAAGGCAGCACACAGACATGGGAAAGGGCTACCTGAACCCACCCCATCAGAGCAAAGGAGGGACCAGAAGAAGTCTGTGCTGGGAGCCAGAAGACCTGGCTGTGACGATGGATACGAGCCACAGTGACAGATCTGAGGAAGGGGCAAGAGATTTCTGTAAGAAATGGGTGTGGGCTACCCAGAGGGGTGAGGAGCTGTGTCCTGTCCAGTGTGAAATGGAGAAAAATTTGAGGGTTAGGAAGTCTGACTGCAATCTCACAGTGCCATGCAGTGGCTAGCGATGCTAGTGCAGCCCTGAAGATGTGTGGGAGAAACACTGCGCAGGAGCAGGTAGGTGATGCTGCCTCTTCACCAGGGTCATCCCTGGATGCCACAGCTCTGCGTGGTGCCAAGTCTGAAGATGTGTGGGAGAAACACTGTGCAGAAGCAGGTAGGTGATGCTACTTCTTCACCAGGGTCATCCCTGGATGCCACA
>Ga0181612_165111_pt1 | contig 10673 bp, 3 predicted proteins | sample HoacroProtozoa21_FD_119630 | JGI IMG/M metagenome (GOLD analysis project Ga0181612, IMG submission 119630) | Hoatzin crop microbial communities from Cojedes, Venezuel. Combined Assembly of Gp0051906, Gp0051904, Gp0051908
CAGGACAGTAACACCTTGACTGATTTAGTATCAATCCTTACATTATAGCTTGAGGATAATGAAGAAACAAACATATTATATTGTTGAAAATGAGAATCTCTGAAGTGCTGAATAAAGCATAAGAACACTTGTAAAACAGAACTTAATCATTCAGGTTCAGGGCATAATCTAGCCAGTAACTGGAAGAATTAGAGTGAATTTATGTTGTTTGACAGAAACCATTACTACAGATTATCTTGCTCTCCTGAAACCACCAGTGATCAAGACAGATGGGCTAGGTAAACCATTAGAGAGAGGTCTGTAAAACGGGGACAACCATATTCTCTTTCCCAAACTGTTTGATGTCTTCAGACCAGGAGTATCAAAATAATACACTACGGTGCAATTTGAATAGCAAGTCAATTTCACTATACATATCCAGATGTGCGTAACGCTCCCTGCATTCCCCTCAAAAAATACAGATTATTTGTATTATAATATTATCCTATTATCCTTCCATTCTCTCAGAAAGGATGTAAAGCACCACCACTTTTGAACTCAGCACCACTACACTTTGAAGAATCTTCTCAATGAGTAGACCTTAAAAACTTTCACATCATTTAACTTAAAAATAAAAAAGGAAAATAAAAGAAACAAGCAAACAAACTAATAGAAAAAAAAATCCTGATATGGACAAGATGTCTGAGGCATAGATTGTTTCTTCCTTTAGATTTATATTGCACTCACAAGAATAGAGGTCCCATATTTGAGGCCAGCAGGTGCTAACATAACACTTAACATTAAAAAATAAGGAGTATTTGAAAATGTCAAGTATGCTGTCTGTGTGCTTTTTCCCTTCATACATTGCTGATATTCACAGGGGAAACAAACGAAGCTTCAGAACTATCAGGTTCCTTCTCGAATATCTCATGGAGGCTAGAACTTCATAAAAGAATTATCTTAATCATATCATCAAAGGAAAGGGCTTGAAATATTATCTCAGATGAAAACTGATGAAGAAAAGTATAGCATAAATTTCTTGGCTCTCAAGCTGGAGATTACAGCCATGACTCCATATCTCAGGCTTTGGAAGGAATAATAATTACTATCTAGCTATTTATCAAGATAAGGGTTTCACTAGAAGGAATGTCATGTTCAATTTGGGAGCTGAAATGACACGACTAGTTGGATGTTAAATAACAGCACAAACAGGAAGGGTATGCGAGGACAGTGATGGAAGAAATCTGAAGTAAAGGTGAAGAACTCATAACGAGTTAGCAAGCCAGCATCCTTGTTTTCCAGTTACTGTCTTAAGATTCTTCAGCAGAAATATCTAGCATGCCAACACACCTCAGCAGGCAGTAGCAGAAGCATTAGCGAAAGATCCAACCTGGAAAAGTACAATTGCTCTACTGGTGCTTCTCTTTCTAGACTGACACAGAGGTTTTCTGGTATGCCCGCTGCATTTGTCTCAGACTTTCTCTTGGCTATATTGTAACAGAACATTTAACTAAGTGTTTGAAGAAAATTGTAACTTCAGTAGCTGTGGAGTCAAAACTCGATATGTGCTTAAGAGCATGCTTTCCCTATTGCAAGCAACAGGGACAGTTATGGCAGAAAATTATTGCCCCTTGGTTAACACACAGGACTTGACTCCTACTTCATGGAAAATGTGAAATAAGTTCAGCTGACTTAGATTGCTTTATATCTCCTGTTTCAGCTGTAATTTGCAAGAGAGAAGTAATATAAATATGGCCTGTAACCCACAGAATCTGTGTCCTCTAACAGGCAACTTTCACGCAGACTCATTACCTTAGTTTCCTCTTATATTAAAGGAAAAGGAATCGGTACTTTTAGGATTTTCTAGGGAATCAGAGGAGCCCTGGAGCAACCCATCCAAAGTGAATTTGGAGTTGGTAGGAAACCACACTAGACAGCCTCCAGAGGTCTCTTCCAACCTAAATTCTTCGGTGACTCTTTTCATCTGCTCTTCTCTAGATATCTGGTTTAGGATGTGATGAATCTCACTATGGAACTGTACTTTTCCATTGGTTATAGAAGGAACCTGGTGTGCTCAGGTCAGATACAGACATCTGCAATGGTTAGGTGAATCTCATACCATGATTCAACAGGAGTGCAACTGTTTCTTTAGATATGCTGAGCCGCTGCTTATATAAACATAAAGAACATATAAACATGCATGTTTATCAGTTTGCAAAACCGTGTAATGAAGATGAGCCTACATTACACAGTCAGCTTTTTTGGTGTAGGTTGATTAAAGGCAGGGGGTGTCTTCTGTACTGTGTCCAGCAACTTGAAGTTTCAGTGGTACAGGTAATTTGTGAAATATTTATGTTAACTAATCCAATAACCAATTAAACAAATTTGATTTCTGTGTTATATATGTGACATTGGACCATCTAGACAAGAATGCCTTAAAACTCAGAAGTAGGTAGCTGAACCAGAGGCAGGAATGACACAGTGAATTTATCTTTGTGTTAACACATTTAGTTCACAAATTTCCTGCATATTTGTTTAGTCTCAAGGATATTCAATGCAATTCCCAGACTAATACATGAATTACTGCAAAAATGTTTAGGCAGTGTCATGCTTTATGAACCAGACCCCTGGGCTGTTCAGTATGGGTTAAACCAAGGACAGACTGTTTTTCATGACAAAGATATTAAGGTATCTGTTATGAACCCCTGACCATCAAATTACTCACTGTTTGTCATACCATTTTTAATTTACACGGTGCAAGGGGCTTAAATGTCAGCATCTCTGTTATAACTTAGACTCCAGTGTCTTTAATTAATGTTTCATGTTCGTGTTATGGTTATTTAGAATTTGCTGAAACCCCAAGAGTCATAAATTTCTTTTACACGTCTTTGTGGTATGAACTTTAACAAAACAGCTATAAAGAGGTAATAGGAATGAACAGTACATCACATAAAGCAGAGCAAAGAAGGAGGAAAGATGGGAATAAACTCCAGACAGATTAAAAGATTTAATCTCTTTTAGGTTGGGTTTTGTGATTATTTTGTTATTTTCTTCAGAAGCAGGAAGACGGAGGGTAGGTAAGAAATAAATTGTGCATAAAATTTTTCACGTTTTTTTTTCTTATTCACACCGCAATTAAATTAATATTTCTTATAAATATTGGCTAATTAAATCTGAAAGGAGTTCTTACTTGCGTGCAATATTCCTATGTTTATTAATCTGATGTTCTTGATGAGTGTCTGGACTCCTCCAGTTGGTTATATGATCATTTGTATGAATTTGGTCATGCAGCAATGAAGAACACTGTGAAGGTGAGGATGGGGAAATTCACTGTGTTAGTTTTCCTCTGTGAAAATGGAGGCACATTACAGAGCTGGAATAAACCTGGGACTCCGAAAAAGTCAACGAAGCAACATAGGTGGCAGTAGGGGACACCCATAGCTTCCAAGTGTGGCCTCCTTAGGTCAACAATGACCTATGTAATGACCCTCTGCTCTTCTTATTTGTTCAGATCACGTCTTATTTTCTTCTGGATCACACTGGTAATCAGTAAAAGCTAAAGTGGGAAAAGGTAGTCAGGAATAAGCTACATGTTTAGTGTATAGGATACTATAAGTGAACTCAACAATACGAAAGAGCTGTTATGAACTCTGTATCTAGAGTAAATTGAAAAACAGTACCATATGACTAAGAAATGTAACACCAAAGGTGTAATAGATTGGAGTTTAGGCTGATATATTGTCATATCCGCAAGGAAGATGCTTTCTTGTCAAGGGCAAGCTAGGAAAAAAAAACGGGAACATTGGCAAAGCAATCTAAGGTCCAGTGCTTGATTACAAGAACTATTTGAGAGACATTGGAAATGCTGCACAGGTTTTCTACAGAGACAGAAAGCAGACGTGAAATTATATTTGCCAAAAAGTGCGGAGACTTGTGTCTCCAATGAAATAGCAAAGTGGTTGTGAACCACCCTGTGGTTCAAGAGTGTGATAAGTCTCATAATGAATGTGTTTACACATTACAGAAATGGAACAGGAATAAAATGTGTTATGTATTTGTCAAAATCATATACTTACTTTAAAAGTATCTAGGTTGTCTTAAGAATACGGATGAAGAAATGCTGTGCTACCCCAGGCTAACCTGCTTTGGTAAAACCTTGTGGGAAAGGAGCTGAAATAAAAGGACAGGCTGATCAAAAGGAAAAATATTATCTTGGGCATACACAGTCACTATCCATAAACGTGATTGCGATTTCTCAGTGTCTTAGAGAGCACCCAAAATGTACAGAAGTCATTTGAAGAATGATCAGCACTGCAGTCCTCCCAACAGCTCTGTCCATCCTCGTCTCACTGCAGCTCAGAGGCTGAGAAACAATCTATAGATTTAGCCCATTTTGCATGTTTAACTGCAAATACAGATGTATGTGAAATATTACAGTTGTATAAATAGGGCCTCTTGTGGCTATTATGCTGAAATTAAACATTTCTGTCGTAACTGAAATGATGCAATGTAATCTGATAAAACATAACAGTGAAGAATACTCTCTGAGCTCATGAGTTGTTCTACAGAAAAATGCCAAGTAGAAATCTGCTTTCAGAAGGGGATTGACTTCTCAGTCCCCATCGATCCAGGAAGCAACCGATCATCTGCATTGCGGCTTTGACCTGGATTTGATGCTGAGTTCTGACTAGGTGAACAAACTTACAGGCTGTTTTTATATCCAAATCCATATACATTCAGACATTGTTTTCCCATACTCTGAGACCACCAGTTATATAACCTAAAGTATTTTAGGTCTGAACCGAAAGGACTTGCTTGCTGGGACTTGGTGCCTCTCAGCTAAGGTGGAGATTTCCTTCTTGTGCATTTTCACTCTCTGCTGATGGCTTAATCTCCCTTACTGGTGGCACTGGCAGAAGTGCCTCTGCATCAGCTGGGGGTATCAGTCTGTACCTGGAACCACAGTCCAGCTACTCAGGTTTCCCTTCTTGCTTGGAACTCTGTGCAACTGTAGGTGCTTGGAGGAGGTGAGTAGGAGTTTGGATCAGAGAAGAAGGCACACCACAGGTTCTTGCCTCATATGGGACTAAGCCTCCTGCCTCCCACATGTCCAGTTTGGGAGGAATAATGTTACAGCCAGGAAAAATGTTATTAGTTGCCATCTTCCATATTGGATTAGAAGGAACTTTGCCCTCAGAATAGATAAAAGAAGCAAACAGGGGTGACATCAGCCTTTGGTTTCAAATAGGAAACAAAGATGAAACATTCAGAAATTTGAAGACCAACTTCTAAAATTTCCTTACAGCTGAGAGATGGAACTTTAGAGATCTCCCATACGCTGGCAACAGGGGAGATGTAACCTTTGTCCTGGGTGTCTTTAGGGTACAATATAGACAGATCTGAGTCAAATATGCATTAAAGACATAATACGATGTAGCTAGTCTTTGAGAAGATCAAATGTAAACCTTGTTTCGTAAGATTTTTGTAATCTATGTTTCTTCATTAACTTTAGAATACAGTTTCAATGATGGAAAACAATTCCTCCTGTTTGGTACAGTTTTGATACTGCTTGAAGTTTCTGTTTTGAAGGGAAGTGGAAAGCAATATTGTCATTGCTGTTTCTCTACCACAATCTTATTCATACCCAATTAACATGATAAATATGATGGAATCCGGTGTACTGTCTATCATTCACTTTTTATTTTCCACTCACTGACTTTCACTCAGAGACCACTCGAAAGCTTGATAATTTGTTCTTTCTTCATTTATTTAAGCTCCTGAAAATAAATTTGAAGTCCTCAAAAATTTCTAGGGGTAGCACACTAAGTCATATACGGCAGGCAGGTAAACAATCCACAGGCTTTGGTAAACAATCTACTGCAGTCTATGCTCATAGCTTCAATCACTCTAGTGCAACGATATCAATATACACAGATAAGGAATATGTTTCATACAAGTCAACATTGCATGGCTGCTAATTGTAAACCAAGCCACTGAAGTCAATGCAATTGCTCTAGTGTAAAGTAAATTTGCAATTAATCCCTTTAAATTGCGCTAGAATTTTTGCAGATGTCAAAATACTGCACTCTGCCCCTAGCTCTGACACATTTGCTGTAAAGAATCCCATTCTCTTCCCATCACCGGTCAGTGTCTAGAGATTTTGGAAATCTTTGTAGTTCTCGGGCTCCAATGATGTTATGAATATCCTGCAGTGGATTGTTTTCCCTGTTATCCGTGCAAATATTTTAGTCAAGTTTGAGTTAGTGACAAATGGAATCATCCACTCAGCTCTCCCCTTCTTCTGGTCAATTCAAAACACTTTCAATTTCCCTTCTGTTGGCTTTTCTGCAAACAGTTTCCACCAGCTTCCCATTTTCCCCCACTCAGCCTGGCAAAACCTTGAGTATTTCCCATTAACCTTGTTTCTTCATGCAATAAACTTAAAATACTCTCTATACTCTATTGGATGAAGAGCCCAGTCTTGAACAGTTGTGAACAAACTCCAAAGGGCTGGAGTACTGCCTACAGAAACGTATGCGTATCCATTCATAAGCACAATTGCTCAGTAATGGGACTCACTGCCTGGTCAAAATTTGGGGAGTGGAGGAAGAAGGGAGAAATGAGAAAAAACTAAATCAACAGAGTGGCTGGGGGGGAAGAGAGGAGGGGAGAGAAAAATTGCCATTTAAAAACCAGAAAATCTTCCCTTCCTCACCCTGAACAGCTGAAATCTCAATCTTGATGTAAGGACAGGAGGAAAAAAAAAGAAGAAGAAAAAAGAAGAAAAAGGGTTTTATTTTATTGTTTTCAGAATACGTCCGTACCAAAAGCATTTCCAGAGACTGCTACCGTGCCTCAAGGGATTGCAAATGCCTTCTGTCATCATTCTCATCCATTGAAATGTACATTAGACACTACAGAGAGAAAACTGGGGTGAGGCAAAAATGAAACAAAACAAAACCAAAGCATAGCCCATCAAAGAAAATACTTTTTTTTTTCTGGAGTTCAAAGGAATCATGTGTCCTGAAAACAAACCAATTTTCTCTCCCTACATGCACTACACATGCTCACACTTGTGCACACACACTCACAGAGGCTTTTGATCTCATTATAGGCATCCACTTCCTGAATAACCATTTCTGTAAGTAAACAAGCCGCTCTGACTGTAGCATAAAATGAGCTTAATAACAACTGAGATCAAAATGAGCCAAGATAGTAAGGGAGAATAGTGGGGGATCATTCCTAAGACTGTTTGCCCCTGAAGGGAGAATTATTATTATGACCTTGTACCACCAAGTGGGCATGTGCTCCTAGCTGGATCAAACGTAGGCCTTGGCAAAGCTCTATGCCTGGGAATGTGGTTGTAGTATCTAGTTTTTAACGCTGCTGAAAGTGTTGCTGTGGGCACTGAGGCACAGGAGCCAAATACAGAGGAAGTGAAATAATGAAAAATACTGATTAGGAGCTCAGAGAAAGGAATGGAACGTTTGTGCTCAACAATAAAATGTAATGCTCTGTTAATCTGTTTCTTAGTTGTCTGTTCTCTGTAAGCTTTTTAATATACTTTTTCTATATTACTATATAGGTTATTTAATACACTTTTACTCTATGGGATATTTAATATCATCCTTTATTCCCTGTTTAGTTACCCATATATACCCTTCTCAAAAAGACTACTGCCTTTTCAAATGCATTTTGATTGAATCTAGTGTGCACTCATGCTCTAGGAAGTATAAAGCCAACTCCCATGTTGACTGCTTGAGAGAGCAGACATTTATTAGCAGACCTAGATATGTTACATACAGAAGAAAATGTTTCCTTCTCTAAGACTTCTCTTTCACTTCATCCACACTAGCATCCTTCACCCTTTTCCCACCGATCAATGTTACCTATGTGTTCATACCTTCTCAGTGATGTCCAGTACACTCTGAAGTTAAACAGCCAAACAAACAAACAGAAAGCTTTCTGATTTCTACCACTCTCTCTTTAACCAGTTGTGATATTGGGACATAACTTCTCACTCCCAGATTTTTGACACTGAAAAAAGCAAATGCACTCTTGACATGAAAAAATTACTGAATCTACAGTTGTTTAATTGCTCAAAAAACAGAGAAGTCTCTTGAAGCTGAATATCATATTTTTAATCAGAAGTAGTATGCATTTGCACAGCATACTATTGTGCCGTTATGCTTTTTTCTTTCACCCTGGAAAACTTGAAGCCATGTCAGTCAATTTTGCATCTGTAAGTCTGTCCCTCTTGCAGCACATCTTCCTTTAGTTCCTCGGCCTTCTGTGATTGGACTCCTAACCACTACATTATAAAAATCCAGTGTTAAAAATAAGTATTTAGATTTATTTTTTTTTCTTTAAACATATCCCGAGCTAGACTACAACCATATCATAACTCTCAACAAAACATCTGATATTTACCCAAGCTGGGTATCTGTCCAGGAATTTTAAATAAGTAGAGTAGTATTAGTTTTTTTTATAGAAATACATACCCACCACCATCATACATATGTACCTGTGTATATAACATGCAAAGATAACACAACATGGTGTTGGGAAGCGTAAACTCTCATTAAAGTAAATGCACAAAGTTCTTACTCCAGCTTTAGCAAAATCTTCACCCCAGTACAAGGTTAGTTTGCAGTAAACAGGGGAACATGGTTTCATCCCTGACTATGTCACTGGGAATGGAAGGAATTTTACTTCTTTCTCAATAGTGTTTTATATTAAATTAGGCAATTTTGGAAAATTAAGTTAGACATATATTTTACGCGAGTTTTGAGTAAAATTCTCATAATGTTTCTTCTACTCTGATGTATTTTAGTCATAACCTGCTGAACTTAATGGGACCACAGAACCATGAACATGCAGATCTACATGAATCCCTCCTACTTGTCCTGAGCTGAGGATCTGGTCCAGTGAGATTTTGCACCTGCATAATTTGTACTGGAAAATTATTCTGTTAAATTGTACCACAATCAGACCTTTGGAATTATAAATAAGGGAGGGCAAAAGAGAAGCAGCAGGTGGAGGAAGAAGAAGCCTGGAACGGGCAGAGGGAAGGAAACTTTCTTTGTTCTTCTGAGCAGATGCATGCGTGTGGAAACCGAAATAATAGCCTGTTTAGCTAACCTGGCCTTGGAAATGTGCAGCGCTGTAGATCATGCACGAAGACAGAATCTGATACTTTTCCAAAGGAACGAGACTGTTTTAGCTATTCAGCATGCATGGGGCCATATTGACAACAGTTAAAATCGTATTCTCCTCAAATGCTTAACCAGCCTCCCTCCACACCCACCTTAACCAGCGAGGGGAGAGAGGGGAACGGACAGAGGGGAAGGCGAGATGCACAAATGCCATGCAATGTTGATATCAGGTGGTACCGATTTAATCTCCCTGCTCAAAGCTCTTGATTTGATTTAGGATAGCAGTTGTTAAGAGCAGAAGGAGCTGCTGGCACGAATGGCAACCCTCTCAGCCAGCCGTGCTTTCCAACTGTCCTGAATATTAAAAAAAGAAGTGAGGAGGGGGAAGAGGGACTGAAAGAGAGACTCAAAGAACAAGCCTACTGAAGAGCAGTGGCTGCAGCTCACTCGGAGGAATTCCATTAAATGAACTCATCCGTCATCTTGCCTTTTATTGATGAGTGGCATTGCTTGGCGGCAAGTGACATGGCAGAACAAATAGCATTGGAGCCCTGGCTTCCTCTACCATTGCACACAGAGACACACAGGCCCCAAAACAATGAGTCATTACTTATTACATCCATTATTAACTCAGCTCAGGCTCATTAGGCATGGAAATTGAAGAAGAAAAAAAAACAACAAACCAAACCAGGAGCTAAGTAGCAGCGAGTACCCACACATTTAGGGAGAGGGTGTGGTAAGAATAGTAGAGAGAAGGGCAGTTAAAATCTGCTGGTTAACATTCTTGACATTGTCAAATCCTAAGGGTCATGGGTAGTTGATCATATGTTTTCCTTTTTCTGACATGATTGCATTGAGGACAGTGGTTTAAAGCAACAAGGCCAAAAAAACAGGAATGCAAGAACTACTTCATTAACTACTGAAAGACCTTCAGAATAAAGTTTATCATGAGTGATATGGTTTTATTAGAGGAATCTGAGGTGGACTCAATAAAAAATAATATGAAAAATGGAGCTACCAGAATAACAAACCAAGTAAAATGCAAGCATTTTTTTTGTAAGGGGATGTCTTGGGTTCAGGGGAGTGAACTAGAATTCCTGTGTGTCTTTCTGTCTGTGGCATTGCATTAATTTCATTTAGTGTCATCTGCCTAAGTGTTAGGTACCCAGCCTAAACTGGTATCTTGTCCAAATTTCTTTAACAGTCAACAGAGGGCAATAAATTTGTCACTGAATGAACCATCCAATACTAAAACCGATATTTATAACAGATTAAATTAATTGTTACGTGAAGATGTTGCTATCTTCTTCCACTGTGAAGGAAGTCTAGATGACCAGCCTCGATGGAGTATAGAACTTGTAGGTAGCTAAAGTTAAGTGAAGTGAGTCGGACTGTAGTTATCTTTAGTCGTGTTTAGCTACAATGGCCACTGCTTTCTGAATCTGTTTTAAAACAAGTTTTTTTTTTTCCATTTACTCGACTAATCAGGTCTAGAAACAATCCCTGAAAAGCATCATTCACTTAAAAAGAAAAAAAAAA
>Ga0181612_182731_pt1 | contig 10673 bp, 10 predicted proteins | sample HoacroProtozoa21_FD_119630 | JGI IMG/M metagenome (GOLD analysis project Ga0181612, IMG submission 119630) | Hoatzin crop microbial communities from Cojedes, Venezuel. Combined Assembly of Gp0051906, Gp0051904, Gp0051908
ACCTGTTGTACCAGCAGTGTGACGCGCAGCCGGGAGCGAGTGGATCTGGGGTGTACGTGAGGATGTGGAAGAGGCAGAATCACAAATGGGAGCGTAAAATTATTGGAATATTTTCAGGCCATCAGTGGGTGGACATGAATGGCACCCCGCAGGACTTCAATGTGGCCGTTCGCATCACACCCCTCAAATACGCACAGATCTGTTACTGGATCAAAGGCAACTACCTTGACTGCAGGGAAGGATAAAGACAATGAAACTATTGAAAGCACTTAATGACTGGTTTTAATTACTCATCTAAGGAAAGACTAGACTTCTGCTGCAAATGATTGTGATGCGATCTTGTGACATTGGGATGTGATACACAGCTTTTCAAGCAAGCCACCTTGTTCTCAGGACAGGGGCTGTGTGGTGCTGTCATTACAGCTTGAAACTGGGGGGAAAGGAACATCTGCTGGGTGGGGAAGGAGCAGGTGGACTTGCTGAATTTGCAGCTGAGCAACTGAAGATTAATTAGGGGCGGATCAGTAAACAGTACGAAATCAGAACCGTCTCCAAAGAATCTTATAAAAGGGACGCTGTTGACTATCTCATGCCTACAATGTTTGTTTTAATAAATCCTAGGATTAGTAGAAATGCTTTGATCTGAACTTTTGAAAGAAAATATTTCTATGCTGTTGGGGGGCTGAAGAGGGGCATTTAATGGTGTTTGCAACCCAAACATTACAGCTTTGTGTTCCTGCATGAGAAAGGGAGTGTGAAAAGGGCAAGGCATGCGCTGTGGGAGATGAACGCCACACAAATAGCGTGAAGGGTGAATAACTGCGTAACACTTCTGACCTTCTTTCGGCCTGAGTGATTTGAGACTTTGTTAGTAACATAGTGAAGAAAAATGCCTTTTGAGCAAACAGACCCTGATGTTGCAAGGCCTTGACTGTGAAGATGATGTTGGTCATAGGAGCAGTGCCGTAGCATCCTGCTTTGGGAAACACAAATCATACCTGGGCTTAAATCTTCATAGTGGCTGGGGCATAGCCTTGTGCCTGGCAGGATTCCTATGAATATGCTGTTGTAGAAAGCCTGTGGGGACAGAGGCTTGTATTCTGTTATGATCTGCTTAGATCTTTTAAGGAAAATCTCATGTCAGCAACTCGTATCTCAGAGGGGAAGCCTGTCCTTGGTCTTGCTGGCCACCTGAATTGCAGCCTGCAAGCAGGCAGTGGGGAGAGCAGGAAGAGGGTTCTACTGAGTTTTTCCCCTTTTAGTTGAAGATCCATGCTGTTCTACCTAAAAATACACCAGGTAGAGGAATCCTAGATTTAGAAGTGTATCTCAGTCGTGTCCCTTTGACAGTGTCATTTATACGGCATCTTGACTTCTGTTTCTTGTGTTATTTGGGGTAGGAATCCTCCTCCCCATCAAATTGTTGAGTTACAAATAATTCTTGGCAAATGCACAGTGCGGTAATTCTGCAGCTGGAATAGAGCCACATTATAGAGTGCAATCTGAGTTTGCTATGGAGCAATGCTCTGCTGTCTCTTATAGATAAGTGACTTATATTTTTACTATAGCAGAATTGTAGTTTGAAACAAGAACTGCCTTTTGTAGGTAAAATCAGTCCAGTCAAATACTTGTAGCTCAGTAAATGGCTTTGGGAAGTCAGTGTGGTCTGTACAAGCAGTGTTCCTCAGGTGGATTGTGCCCCTGTATTGCAGTAACGTGGTTAAGTACATGCTACCATGCCAATATTGTTCTTTAAATAGGAGGATAGATGCTGGCTCCTGTTGCAATTTCTCTTCCATCCATCTCTCGCTGTCTCCTGAAGCTTCCCAAGTTGCCTGTGGCACTTGGTGTGGGGCAAATGCAAGTCCCTGGTGTGAAAGGGCAGAGCTGGGAAGGAATGAATCTAAGCAGAGCTTCCCTATGGTATAGAAGGAAAATGTTAATTCAGCTAAGCCTTTCTTACACTCTACTAATTACTATGGCATTTGTAAACATGTGCCTGATGGTGCTTTATCTTTGTGATGGCTTTGGCTCTAGTTCTGAAAAACATTTTTTGCTAGAGCTGCCTATGATTATTATTTTTATAGGTGCAGCGTACAAAAACATGGACCCTCATGTGGGCTTCTGGTGCACTCAGATACAAGCAGTTACTAGTGCTTTGAAATATGAATAATCACCATATGTATCTGATGGTCTTTTTCTGACGTTTTATTTTAATTTCCTTTACTTTATGGCTGTTATCTGGAGCACTTTTGTTGGAATGTATCACAGTGAATAAAGAAATGTTATGGAATTTCAATGCAGACGTTCCTGTATTTGTACCATACTTGGATTGCACTCCCAATCTCATTTCAGTCACTTATTTGGAAGAACGTTCAGATACAGAACAGATGTATTAATATCCTCAGTGTTGTTTATTTTCCCTCAGTTTTCTTTTGTCCCCATGTGTTATAGCAGTAATTTAATTTTTTTTTTTCCAGTAGGCTTAATTACTCTGTGTCTTTGGACAGTAGTAATCAATTTTAGCTTTCATAGAATTGTTGCAGTCATGAGCTCAGGTTAGTTAAAACTGAAAATAACCTCTTAGACTAAAGAGTCACTTTTATTTTTTACTAACTTTAGGGTTGATAAACTATGGAGGAATTTGAACCAGTCAGTATAAGGTCATAAATCAGGTCTACCTTCTTTCAGTTGATGCAGTAAGAAGAAAGTTCCTCCTAAGCCAACGGTGAGACCCACAGATTTTTAGAGGAACACTGAAGTGCAGAAATGTTCTACTTTTTGATTTGGGAATTGCTATCCACACACCTTTCCTGATCTCTGGATGTGCGTGTTACGTCACGTGGGCTTGAGAACACCAGTCCTGGCTTACAGGACGTATTTCCCATCCACTGGACCTGTGTTCTCAACTGGACTGTGGACCGAGATCTTTTAATCTCTCAAGATGACTGGCAGAGTGGAGCTGTGCTGAAGGCAAATGAGGAAAAAAAAAATCAAAAAGTATGGAGCAAGTTTAGTGCATTCAGGGGTGGGAGAGTCTCCTTCTACTGTATGCCCTATGCAAACATTCCAGGTTGTTTTGGGGAAGAAGAGGAAATCTCAGATAACGTGGGCAGATTTGTTGCGCTAAAGCTCGACATTTTCGCCTGTTCCCACCTGAGCGGGTGGCAATTTTGCCGGCGTATTCATGCAGAGTGGGGTTGGGCCATTGCTGCGCAGGTTTGGAAGCTGCATTCTGAGTTTATTTGCTTTAATGCTGTAGATAGGGCTCTTTTAAAACCAGACCTTTACACTGTCAGAAAGATGCAGCTGACAGTTTATCACGGAAACACAGGTAACTGAGCTATATACAGACGCGATACCAGAAATTTCATTGTCCAGCTGATGATGGCTGCCAATGATCTGCAGAGTCAGGTTGAATGCCGCATTGTTCTTGTGTCTTAAGGCAGGACAGCGGATGGGTAGAGAGGGGCTGTTTTGGTTGTGAATGGAAAGGACTACAGCCTTCTGCATCTTAAAGAGGCTGACATAAGAAAAATTCTAGTTAGTGTGATATAACTCGCTTGGAGAGCAGTGCTGGAGATGGAAACTGAGGTCTCGAGAAAGCACAGGCCATGCCGAGCTCTTCCAGAGCACGCAGTGAACTTATAAGCCTACAGCACTGCAGAACATCAAGTTTCTTTCTCAGAGGAAAGGTATTTTTCTTGCATCTGTAATTGTTTTGCAACTGAATTCCCAGGCCTGCCTGTTCAGAGGGCAGCCCTCGTCTTAAAAGTTGCACGCTGGACTCCAAGCAAGTATAATACATGCTTGAAATTCTTTTCCGTGTTTCCACTTAATCTGCCGTTTGTTAGCGGGTTTTGGGAGCGTGCCAACGCAATGTGCGCCGGCCTTGAGAGGAGAAGCTTTCAAAGAGTGGGTAAAGTATGATGGGTGGGTGAGAGCGTCCTTGCTTGCCTGCAGTGAAAGGGAAGCGTGGACAGAGCAGAGCGGCAGAGAAGAGTGAGAGGGCAGAATGGTACGTGTCGCAAGAGCGAGATTCCTGGGGAATCGGTTGCGGTGTGTACGTGCACGTGTATGGATACGCATGTCTGTAGTGTTTTTATGAGGAATACTGTTCATTTCCATTCCCTTTTCCACTAGGTATAGAAGAAAAACTTCTGAGATGAAGTCCATTAAGCCTCTTAAAATCAGTGCGTAAATGTCAAATCTGAGGCCAGCGTGCGGCACCCGCCTGTGAGAAGTTTTGGCTGTGGCTTGTCTATCGGTACACAGGAGAAGCGTAAGCGTCAGTGGCATCAGAATTAGGAACCTGATCTTTTCCACCCAGAAGGTGTGTTTTCCTGCCTCACACGGTCACTGTTAGGTGTGCCTGCTGTTGAAGGGAATGGGGGCTTTTAGAGGTAAATGATTAAACAAGAGAAGAGAAACATCTTAGCATGCCCCAGACACTATTATCCATACTGATTATTCCCAGGATAAAATTATCAGTGATGCTTTGGGTGTCGATTGATTTTGAACTAAATGGGTCTAGGTTGAGCCATGAAGCAGGTTCATACTGTTGTTTGTTTTTTTTTTAATCTAAAGATCTCTGACAGTAATTAAGTGGTTGGGGCTCAAGGGGAGATAATGAATGTTCATCTGCAAACATTTTATGGACAGTGTTTATTTTTTTTTACAATAGATTCTGTTTAAAAGATAAGTGTGCATTAGCAGAGATCTAAGAAGTTAAACACTTCTATTACTTCAACAAGCAAATGATCATGATGTAAAATACTCCATTTAAATAGCACATATAATGAAAATATCTGATACATGTTAACTGACATTTTCTCATTTGCACTTGTTTCAGTTTTGGAAATCACCGTTCATGTCGATTTGATGAGGAGAGCATTTTTCTGGCAAGCCTGGCCAACTCCAATACAAAGAGCATGTCCGTGAAATATTGACATGTGATGGGAGCATGAAGGTAGTTAGCTCTTATTTCAGTGACAGCAGTAGTAATGTATAATAAATTTTTCCAGCTTATCCTAAATAATTTCCTATATCTATTTTATGCCACATTATCATAGATCTGGTGATTTTCCACAGGTCAGATACACAAAGAAGTTAATTTAATGATGATTTAGAGTATTTTTTTTGCATCCCAGTACCTGTGAAGCCAGATGTGTTTACTGCTATGTGCAGGTCAGAAGAGGACAAAAATGTTCACATTCGCAAAATTTCACTAAAGGCTTGTCTGAAATGTAGCCGCACTTCTGAGCTGAAGCTGTACTATATTTGCCACCATACAGAAAGGGGTAGGTTTAAATGGGGTAGTTTGGATGAGTTTAAACCTGAGCTAGCTAGAAGACAGTTGCTTTTTGGTATTTTCTCACTGTCTCCGTGCTTCTTTTTCTGTTCCTGCCCATCCTTGGAAAAGAAAACTTCCCGTGATGAAAAAGAATGGAGATCCTTAAAAATGAGGGGATCAGGTGCACTTCAGAAACCCATTCAACTGGTAAGATTGTGCTTTCCTGCTGCAAAGAGGGTGCCTACCCAATGGCTTGGCTGTTCTGATTGGTCTGGGCCAGGCAGGTGGCACTTGCTTTGGTTTTGACCAAAAGTTTCCACCTGGGTCAAAGAAACCTTGCTGACAAAAACTTGTTTGAAATGAGCATACTGCAACAAAGCTTCATTTTCTGTGAATTGCTATAAAAGGCTATTTTTCTAATGAATTTCCAGTCAGACCCTGCATCAGTTAACTCTTCCTGTGGTGGTGTTCAGGCCCCCGTGGGTAGGAGGATGGTGCCCCTGCTTGGAAGATGATGTTATGGCTTATCAACAGCATTCAACAAAATTCTCCTGTCCAAAAGTCATGTTTTACCTGAATTTATTGCAGTTTTGTTCATTCTGAGTGGAGCACACAGGGGCTTGTTTCACTGTTGGTAGGGAGAGGAGCATGTGAGGAGGTCCGCACCACTGCAGCGCAGGGTCAATTGACCGTGGGACTAGAGGCTGCAGAAACAGGTGGAACAACATGGGTTTTCTGGCCCCCGCCGTCTCACAAAAGCTTCACTCAGCAAAGAAGCGTGGGGTGGAAGAAAATGTCATGCGAGGCTTCATCCCGGACCCACCAAAGTCTGCTATTGTGTTGGGTGGGAGCAGGGTCCGTGCTGGGAGCAGGATCTGCCACATGGCTTAAATGTCACCAGGCGTGTGGGAGCCCTTCTCTCCAGCCAGCCCTTCTGAGGGGTCATTGTGGGCGATGAAAGGGCAGGAAAGACTTTTCCAGAGCGTGTGGGTGGGGGAAAAGCAACCCTTCATGCTGGGGACGCCTCAGGAGTGCGGATAACTCTGAAATGTCTTTTCCCTGAAACAGCGGGTGAGGCTGAGCGAGCTCCGGAGGTGGGAGGGGAGCAGCTCTGCTCTGCAGGACTGCTCACCGTGCGCAGGGATGTCGCTGGCGACAGGAGGAGGGAGGGGCATTGCCACACGCTCACCGTCGTGGATGAACCCCTCAATGCCTCCTGCGGGAAGGAACTGTGGAACAGGAAGAATAGTAAAAACTGAGAGAGTAACCTGAAAGAAGCTGTGAGATGCGTTCAGTTCACATGAAATAACTGTTTGCAAACGGGTACCCAGAAATACTCATATTTTTTGTAAGTACCTGTGGCCACTGCTGTTGCTGCCAGTGCTAAGCACCTTCACTGCCTGGGCTGGACTCGAGCTTGTAGGTAAGGTGGAAACATCCGCTGTAGAAATTCACATTTCCCAGGCTCCACCATAAAAACAGACTTTCTGTCTCCTTGTTTCCGCCAGAACTCGTTCAGGAAACACAATCCCCTTTTAGGTGCATGATCTTAAGCTTTGTATAACTAAGTATCTTTAGGGTATTTCTCAGTAATCGGCTCCCTGAGTTCTTCCTGTGAGATATTCTGGTGCTCTTCCCAGCTTTCTGACATCAGCAGATTTCATTAATGTGCTCCTGCTTCTTGTGCAAATGTTTCTGGTGAATGCGCTTAGTTAAGACTGGCTAAGAGCGATGCTTGAGAAACGCTGCTTGTACCCTCCCTCTACTCTGATGGTTCCCCTTTCAGCACCTTTTGTCTCTGCTTCAGCCAGACCCTTTTGCTAAGAATTCCTTATATGGCACCATTTCAATTGCTTTGCTGAAATCCAGTTAGATGAGGTCCACCAAAATCAATTATTATAAATTAAATTGTTGCTTGAGCAATGTTAAGAATCTGAAAGAAATTATGTGCAAAATAGATGGACTATTTCATCATGCTCACTTTAATCTTTATTTAAATGTTCACCAGAAAGAAATACTTCAATTAAGATTACAGTTTTGGGGCATGGCTTTTAGTGTAATATTATCAATAGAACTGGGAGTCTTATGGGACAAAATCTCAAAATTATCTAAGTTTCAAGCTTAGGAAAATGTTGTATATGTTTAATTTTATTAAGCTCTAATCCAGAACATAAACACTGTATTGGTTCTCTTTCTTCATGTAGCTGATTGTTTAGAAGCTGATAAACCACAGATAAATCCTAAGGATTCAACTGTGATTTTTTTATTCTCTATAGCTGCCTTCGTTGCATTGTCACTAATCTGATCAGACACACGATCTTTAGCATCATCATGATGATAAAACAGCTCGTTCTTTTTATGTCAGATAAAATGCAATTTTGATGTGATTCTGAAGCCAAGAATCATAAAATCTGCTGTCATAATATCTTCCTCTACACTTGAAAGGGCTATGAGCCATCTGGAAATAGAAGAATCTTTTTCTTTGCCCCATAAAAAATAGTGTTGCCCTCTTTTCCTCCCAGTTTTGACTCTTGCGATCTGCGAAGATTACAAAAACAGTCTGTGAAGTCAGTTTATGGAGGGCTTTAGTAGAAATCCTCTGTTTGGAATATGAAATATTTTGCATATTTGAATGGAAGAGCTAAATAAGGAATCAAAGTTAGGAGTGTCGTCAGCTCTAGGTCCTACGATTCCCTACTATTTTGGAGCTGCCACTGGTGAGAGGGGCACAGTTCCCTGTATCACCACCTTGCTTCTGCCGCAGCCTCAGAGAGATCTCCAGCATGCAGGGGTGACCTGGCATGAGCTGGGGGCTGCCAGGACCCCTGATTCCTGCGCCATCGGGCAGCGGGAGCAGCCCGGGGAGTCCTGGCTGCTTGGCGCCCAGCTGGGGTTTGTGCTTTCCAGCACCATCGCAGTACAACCGCCAGAGTCACGTACCCATCTGACCTGAGAAAATACTGTTTGGTCAGAGAATAGAATCATAGAATCATTAAGGCTGGGAGGGACCTCTAAGATCATCAAGTCCACCCATCAACCCAGAACCACCATGGCTACTAAACCATGTCCTGAAGTGCCACATCTACATGTTGCTTGAACACCTCCGGGGATGGGGACTCCACCACTTCCCTGGGCAGCCTGTGGCAATGCCTGACCACTCTTTCAGTAAAGAAATGTTTCCTAATACCCAATCTAAACCTCCCCTGATGCAACTTGAGGCCATTTGCTCTTGTCCTATAGCTAGTTACTTGGAGAAGAGACCAACACCTGCCTCACTACAGCCTCCTTTCATCACTCCTAGGTCGGACTAAGGTACCTCCGTAGCTCCTTTTTGGGTTATTTGGGTTTGGGTTTTGTTTTGTTCATCTCTGTTGCTAGCTGCTCCCAAATTTCCGTAATAATGTCTTCCCATGTGGTACAGGGGGAATTGCAGCCTCTGGACTGATGTGCAGGGAGATGTTTTGTTATGTTTGTAGCAAACACTAGCACCTTCACTGTCGTCGCTTGCTTTCAAGTGCATTATTTTTCCAGAAATCCTCTTGCTGAAGGGACAAGCTGTAGGAAACCATAAGCCCAGCAAAGCACGCTTGCTTTTGTGAAAGATCTGTAGGTTGAAGGTGAAATGGGAACAGGCTGCAGGATTTAATGAACTATTTCACATGATCCCTCTGAATTTAATACGTATGGTGGCTTCAGGTCTCACAACACTTCACAGGAGACCGAGTACCATTGCTACTATATTCTTTAATAAATATGAAAATCAGAGTCTGCCACTTCTGAGTTCTGCACATATTTTACTGCTTAGTGCATGATATGTGCCTGGTAAATGTTTGTACCAAGGCAAAACACGGTATATTAAAAGGCATGTAAAAGAGGAGACGTGGCTTGCTTTGATCTTGGGGGTTCTTGCGCTACTGGCCACTGAAGGTTTACATTTGCTTTTCATACACTGTATGCAATTTGTTTGGCTTTCAATGAAAATGACAGCCAGAATTAATAACAGCCGTGATATCTCATCAGGAGATGCATTCCAAAAATATCTGTCTATCTACACAGTGAGTGTACGAAAGCCCATATAGAATCCTTGTCAATAAAATTCTTCTGCTTCGCTCAAAGAGAGACTTCATTAGTCTGGGAAAATGCTTTCCTCATTGCAGTGCCTTCCTTTCATGCATCCAGAAAGTTATTGAAGGTAACTGATTATTTCTAAAGAACAAACCTTTCACACTGCTACTGCCTGAGTTTGCCTTTTGTTTATTAAAAAACTATTAAAAGTATGTTCTTTGTAGCACGGGATGAGGCTATGCTGTGATGCTCTGGGACACACTGGAGAAAGCACATGGTAGTGTTTAATTAAGATGTTTTATCAATGTATATCAGCTTTGAATTAAAGCTGCGAGGGCCAAGATAATGCCCAAATTTCTGAACTTCGGAACAGATTAGAGATTGCAAATTTAAACTGTTCTGCAGGGATCTATCTGGTACCCACACTGGTCAGCAGCGCTTGTGGACCATGGTCTAACACCACAGACCCTCCATCATTTGGGCTAAATCAGAAACTGCATCACTGGATAGTTGGGATTTTTGAGGGTGGGCCAGCTATGTTACCAGGGATAGGAGTTATCTTTGTGCTGATACTTCTCAGACACTTCCTGACAACAAAGAAATGGTTAAATTTAGGACTCTCAGATTCCCATCTCTGCCCTAACGAACAGAAATTCCTCTGTATATTTTCCTGCCAAGTTTTATCCTGTCTGCTGCACTCCTCTTTCTTCCTCATCACTACCATCTGGTGCTGGAGACATTCCACTTTGTGTTGTCTAAACTGGTTATCAGAGAGTTAAGGAGTACCTGAGTAATACAGGATGGAGACGTGCTCCATCCTTCCCACACGTCCTGTTTAGTCAGTGGGATTTCCCCCTCTCCTCAGCTTTGTTTGTGATGCAGTAAAAATAGATCAGCAGAGTTCCATGCAGTACTGTGAGCAGAGTTTACGTTTAATCAAACTATGTGGTCTTTTTACAAAATCAGTGACAAAGCTGCTATTAAATACCTTTGAAGTTCTTCATAGCCTCCAACCTCAAATGCTCCAGCAAAACAGATCCATTAAAGCTTGTAGTTGAGAGAGATAAAGAAGGTAACAGGAACTTGGAAACAAAGCTGGCTCCGTTTCCTTTAGAGTGTTGAACAACTCTTCAAAACCAATGGGCATGAGCAAGCCCAGCCTAGGAAGAGCAGGGAGATAAGAACATGTTTGGATGCAATCCATTCTCAAGAAGACGCAAATGATGAGGGAGCAACCTTCTCACGAACAAAATCTTAGTTTTGTGTCACAGAATCGTAGAACGCTTTGGGTTGGAAGGGACCTTTAGAGGTCATC
>Ga0181612_140744_pt1 | contig 10672 bp, 7 predicted proteins | sample HoacroProtozoa21_FD_119630 | JGI IMG/M metagenome (GOLD analysis project Ga0181612, IMG submission 119630) | Hoatzin crop microbial communities from Cojedes, Venezuel. Combined Assembly of Gp0051906, Gp0051904, Gp0051908
CAAGACAATGAAAAACCAATTTGTCTACATTCCTGTAGAAAATAGGAGAAACATCAAGAGTCTTTGTACATTTAAAAACAAAATCCATTCTCTCTTACAAGTCATAAATAGTACTATGTAGAACTCTTACTAATACTGCAACTGGCCATATTGCCCTAGTTCATAGGGGTAGTACCAATAAAATATTCTTCCCCTGAGCCAAACCCTCCCAAAGGTATTCACTTAAAGAATTATCTACGTTAGAAGCATTAACCTCGATGCTCAGTACAGCTCCAATTCCTGATCCAGCCAATGACTTCAGAGATTAAAATGTGATTTCTGAAAAAAAAAAAAACCCAACATGTTCTGCATGGTTCTACAGAGATATTTTATCTTACAAAGATGATATATTTGTAAAGATTTTATATTTCACTGATGCTGGAGGGATAGGGGGGAGGCTTATACATAAACATACCTCAAACATGATGAACTAAATTACTTTAAATGTTTAGAAACTTTAGCTTTGAAAAGGAGCAATATGGTGTTCACTACAATAAAGAACAGAATTCAAAGGAACATTTCATGCTAAATGCTTTGTGTACAAATGGATTTGTGCTCTATTTTTACTGGAGCTTTATAGTGTTTCGGGAAACCACTGTCAAAAATGTTCATTATAGCTTAGAAAATGTGTGGAAAGAGATGTCTTTAACCAAAGCAAGGCTTGGTCTGTGTTAGCTGAATATCTATTTAGACCACACACAGTGGTTACTATTTGCCAAAGAATGTAGCTTTTTACCGCAACCAGGTCAATAAGACAGTATATCAACTTTCAATTAAGTTAAAAATAATGCAGAAATTTTTAAGTTGTATCTCTAAGACCTCATCAGCTTTTAATTTAAATGGTTGCTGGGAACAGTATCCAAAAATTATACTTTATGAAGTCCTGAAATCTAGGGTCATCTTTCATAACAAATAATTCAATAAAACTGAAGTTAACCTCTGAATGAATGATTTCAGCTACAATAAAGCAAGCAGTCATTACAGACACAACCTAAATACACTAAAACTTTGAATAGCTTTGAAACTTCACCAACAGATTTACAAAAGAACTGGGTCTCATCCATTTGCCATCTAACCAGCCATAAGAAGCTATCAGATTTTCATCACTGAAGTCAGAGCAGCTATTGGGTCCCCATTCTAACTACAGAAGACATTAATGTCTCTCAGAAAAAGCAGTCAACTCAGATTAGTACTCACAAGATGAGAAAGCTTTTTTGTTTTGCATTTATTCTTTTTTAAAAATACATTCTTCTCCACAGCCCCCATACTTGTTTTAGCTCTGTACATGCATTACTACACTATACAAATAAGCATACACATATTCTGCTAAACACTAATATTATTTAAAGTGCGTCGCAAATTTTTATGAACATTTGACAAGTTTCTGACAAGACAGCTGGAATATTTCCTGGCCCACAGAATGACATGATTGTCTTAGAAGGAAAGAACCACAAAAGAAAACAAAAATTAAATTTGTTTTAAATAAGTGTTCCCTTTTAAGGTTCTTCTTTTGAATGCTATTAAAACTTTAATTAAAACTTTGGATCAGAAACAAATTCAAAACATTCTGTGATTCTCCAAAAGAAAATCAATTCTCTTAATACCACCTTTGCAAGTAAAATTCACAGGGAAAGAAGAAAATTTGGTTGCAATAAAGAACAACTTAAATGTTCAAGTGGGTGTAAGATGAGTACTAGCTAGACCTCAACATAGTCACCCATCCTGCTACTAACACATCTTCTCTACCACAACACAGGCTGCCACCATGTCCCTCAAATTTTCACATCCTGCCTGCACAAGCTATGACAGAGATCCTGAGGCAAAAATAAATATATCATATATAATTAAAGACTATACCCATATATTCACACAAGCAGAGTTCTCACCTTCTAATGCCTAAGGAAGAATACAAAAATATGACACTGCCTTGGGATAATCTCCTACTCTCTCAACAAGTTTTAAGTGCAGGACATCCAGAGTCAGAGACAGTACCTCTGTGTCTAACAATTTTTTTTATTGCATTTATTTTCATTAATCTGACTAATTGCTCTTAAATCCATGTAAACTTCAGCAGTCATCGAGTCCAGAAAGTTTCAGCTTTGCTATTTCCTTCTGCTGAAGTGTTCAAATACAACTCTGAATAACATTAATTTGAACTGGTTTTATACGTGAAAAAGCACTCCGGTAAAATAATCCAGAACAACAATAACAAAAAGGCACGAGAAGATCAGAGTTGCACCACGAAAACGATCACATTTATTCAGTTAAAATACAGAAGCCTAAGTCTTCAGAGAGTGAAATTCTATCAACTTAACCAGAAAATTCAGTAAAAATGTTTCACAAATCTAAGCAGAAGCTTTAGGATTTAACTTGTCACCGTTACTCATTCTCAACTTTCAAATCTTTCTCAAGTATGCTTACACTAATAAACAGATCCTCAGCAAAACTGATGTTATTCGCAGATTCAAAAATTTAAGTGCAGCTGCACAGAACAGCATACTTTTTTAAACAGAGCAGCAAAAACAAAACACATCTCGTGAGTAACTCTTAATTTGCCAACAAATCAATTATAGAGAGCTTCTGTAAAAAGCATCTGAAAATCTCCTTCCAGTCAACACAACTTAGCCATCTGGTTCCCACAGATATCTGCCAGGAATGGGTTGCAAAACCAAATTAACAGTGATTACACAAAAATATTCAAAATTTAATTTAAGCTTGCCGATCACTTTTATAGTCCTTCACATGCATGTGGAAAGAATCCTCCACTCACCTCTTTGAAGTTAATGACATGTTTAAACTCCCCTAGAAAAAAGGCTACAACTACATTTAGCAGATTTGTTTTAAATTAGCTTAGTCAACAGCCCTGAAAAATGTCAGGAAGGACACACCAACTACATGGTCTTCACAAGCTCGTGAGTTAAAACATAAAGGGTACTTCAGTAATTATTTTAATAGTAACTTCAGTTGTTTTAAAACTGATATCTATCCTTTAACTGTTTCATTAATGCTAGATGAATATACTTTTGGACAACAACAAAGGTGTCAGTTTACCTACTGATAGCTATTCATTATGTTCCTGTTCACCAACTGTTCCATCACACTTGTTGCCAGTAGCCCAAGCCTATTCTCTAGATGCTGTATGTGCAACCAACTATTATTATACTACTCCTTTTTACTTTTTTTTTTTCCAGTATCCCCAACAGCCAGTTCGTAAAAATTCACACTGTTTAGTGACTACCAATACAAAGTTAATCTTGCAAGGTGTTACTCATCTGGTCCTTTTTCAGCAAGCACAATAAAGGATGCTGATAACCACACAAGAGGTACTAACCTCAGACAGATGTGCAAATAATCCTTTCAGACAGAGCTAGTGCTGTAATTTTATCCATCTATAACTTTAAATCAGGAAAAAGCGCTCAGAAAAACCCTAGAAACAGTTTCATATTTCTCACTGGAAGACTGACAGTGAATTACAATATGAGGTGTAAATATCTCTCTTTATAAAATTATCAGATAGAGAGTCTTTTATTCCATGCTTTAAAAAAAGGCAAAGAAAGATTAAGGGAAGAAATAAGCAGCAATGAGAAGCACCTAGGTTACTCAGCAGCCAAAGTCCCATCATTTAAATAACATCAAATTCCTTTAGTATCTGTTGCAATCTTTTAATCCAAGTATATAATTCTATATGTAGCTTGAAATCAAGGAATCTCGGGCATTACTTCTGTTATCAGAACCAGATTTTAAGGAACTTTAGAGCCCACGTTTTTATTAAATATAGTAGTACTTTTTTTTTTTTCAAAAAACATGAAAGTTTTTTCTCATGGCTTTTGATTTAAACAATAATTTTTAAAAGAATTTAAATAAATTAATTGGACCCAATTTAAAGATGTAGTAAAACCTAAGTGTTATCTTTAATTTTAGAGGAATACACACGTGTAACATATCCTAGCATATTAAGAAGCCATATAAACGTGAAATGGTATTAATATTTCTAAATTCTCGGCTCTGATAAAAGTAAAACATGATCATACCTGTAACGCAGATCATTAATTCCATACCCCAAAATAGTGCCAATTAAAGCACAGAAAGCAAAGATGTTCTAATCAGAATTCATAATGGCTATTCATTTACTTTTGAGACACTGGCTTCCAAAAAAAAAAAAAAAGATGGCATGGATAAATCCAAGCAAAACCCAGGACAGCTACAGAAGTAAGCTTTATTTTGTGTACCTTTTAAACCTTTCCCACAGGATGTCTCTATTGCTCCATGTCAGTAGGGCATGTGACCGACCAAGTTGGGGTAGTTCAGTACTCTACTCTCCACAAGGCAATGTGATACGGATATTTAGGTATCTTCTATTTTTATAAATAAGATCACAACAAAGACTTATCCTTCTCAGCCACCATGTTACAAGCCCAAATATTTGCTGACCTATAAACGAGTTAAAACCTGTTGCAGTCCTTCCAGCTTGGAAAACCAGCACACAAACAAAGCTGGAAATACTGACGTTAATGTCAGTTTATTGTGCGTATTTAAGTAGCACATGCTCCACTTGAAGGCATTAAAGAATTCTCTTCCTTATATTCCTCTATTTTCACCCTTCAGGGCTCTATAATTTATTTTCCAGATACTCATGCCATTGGATAGACTTTTTCCTAACTGAATAGTGACACCTCGTGGTGACACTCACAAATCCTAGCTGAAGCACATGGCATTTCTTCCGCAGAAGACAGATAACAAATCTACCACTCTTTAAAAGTGACAGTCCAAACCCTACCAGCATCTGGTGCTGTAGTCACATATCATCTCTGTAAGAGATGGCGTTCGACAGCAATCCCATGTCAACCCAGAGGTTCACGTCATCCCGTTAGAGACAAGAAGTCTCCACATTTCCCTGCCTTTGGCCAACCAGCCAACCTCCTCACCATTGCTTTTGTTTGACAGTCAAACATGCAAATTGTAGGTTTGGGAGTAACTTCTCAGAATCACACATTTCTAGAAAAAAAATCATCACAAGGAAAACAAAATCAATGAGAAGAAAGATTTTCTAAAATACCTTGGACCAAATTAGCCTCAGCATACTAAGACATGGAAGTAAACTCACTTAGCCAAAAATAGACTTTACATACCTCTAATTACCCTTTCACTGCTAACTTTTTAAAGAGTGGGTTTTTCAGTGGTTCTGTTCTGTTTAGTCAGTACCTTATGCAGATGGATACTATTTTTCAAAGGTTTTCTTGGAATTTATTTTACGCTTTGTTACTGCAAATATATTTGCCTCAACAAGGTAAAACAAGAATGTTCATTTGTTGACAGTTCAAAGAAGTTAAAGTAGGGTTGTTTGGGGTTTTTTAGCATTTTATGGTAAATACTTTCTTATTATGAAAATTACATGTTTTGTACAGTCCTTTTGCCTGTTAGTGCTGCTTAATGGATACTGACACTTGATGAACAATGTATTTGTAAAGTGCCGTACCCAAAACAAGGCGCCATCAGCAGAAATCAGAAAAGAAAATTTCCCATTCTACCATTACCATATATGCGATGTAACAATAATGAAGACCAGGTGCACACATGTGAGTTATTTTATACAAGAACAGCAAAACTGTCACTGTGGTCAGCAATCTGTGAAGAATATAAACTAGAAAAATTACAATGTTGCAGAGGAAAAACCCCCTAAAGTAATTACTGAAGTTTATTTAGCAGAATATGCACCTTTGCTACACTTAAGGTATTAGTGTTACAGTTTGCGTTACCCAATATTTCAAATAACCTGCCATCTTCAGCCCCACAGTTTAAGCCAATTATGCTAGCTTTTATTGTGCTCAAGATTGAAGTTAAAGCCAACAGGAAAATATCCCACGTCAAAAACCCACTGATTCCCAATATAATACTGCAGTTATTCTGCTCTGCATGTTCCAAAATAGTCAAAGTGATGCACGATGGGTCCAACACTCTAAGATACAGAAATCAATTTCCATTCACAAAATGATGGATGTAATAATGCATCCGCAATTTTTTTCTGAGAAGAGTCTGATTTTTGCAATATTTAATGATTTTTCATGGTTGCAAGGCACAGGTTAAAATGGAGATGAATCAAAATCCATAAGGCAAATGATTACATCTTTCTTTTAAAAAGCCTCAAGATATTCAAAGACTGATAATTTTTTGGCACCTGACTCTTGACATGGACAGCTTTTTTGCCTAAACTCTACAAGGAGCTACGTAACAAGTAAGATCAGAAATACTCAAGAGGTCAACAAGCCAAAGCATGCCACTATTATAGAATAATGCATTCTAAGATTTGACCAAGAGCTCTATCAACAACAAAAGTTAATTCTTTTCTTTGTCACTGGAATAATCATCTTTCTCCCAGAGTAAATAATCTTTATTGTTTCCTTAGCTGTTCTCTGTATGTATTCCTGAAACTGCTGTTGCGCTGCAATGCCAGTAAAACACTGTAAAACTGCTACTGGAAATAAGCTTTCTGAACTCCTGGCACACTTCAAATGACTGAGGGTATTAGCTTGTGCCCTACGGTTTTCCACACATTTTCAGACACCTTGCGATGGTTTAATCATCACCAACTACCAAAAATTCATACTCAGTCTAATGAGTCTAAATCACATCAGATCTGGAGTTTTTAAAGAGCCTTGGGAATTTTCAAAGCCAACATTCTTTGAAGTGCCTGAGCAATCAGCCTCCTTAGCAATAAAGGAATAATAAAATCATAGCTGTAAACTTATGATGTCAGCATCTGAGATCAAAGGAAAATATGACAAAACCAGCTGTAAAAACAGTCACAAGAAGAGCAGTCATGCAGGAGTTAAAAAAACCTACACAAATTATAAAGCATATATTATGGCTTCTCATTTCAGGCGTGATACCACAAATCTTAATCATGCAAAGAACTGCTTTGTTTCCTCATCAAAAGATAGGGAACTAGAGGGAAGTTTTAGCTCATTTAACTCATTGTTAATGACAGTGCAAGAATTCTTTCATCAAAATAATTTAAAGTAATGTAGTCATTCCTTTATATCCAATTAAAAATATCCTGGAGGGCAAATCCAGACAAACCCGCAGTCACCTTGGTAAAGATGGGTTAGGTTAGGTCTCAAAATGGAAACCCCATAGGCTGCTGTGCACAGGATGAGAGATGGGATGGAGAAAGGCTGTGCACAAGGATCTGCCCCAGCTTCCCACAGAAAACAGCTCTGCCACGACTTGGCAAGAAGGGTGAGCGTGGAGATCACAATTATTCAAATTTCTTGACCATTTCTCTTCTCTAGAAATCGGCATGGAAAGACAATGAAAGAAAAAATCGCAAGTAATTCCAGTGCTGTTTACCACTAGAAGAGAAACAAATCCCTTCAAACTCCTCATAGGACTTTGTGAGCCCAGTCCAGTGACTGAATAATTGAAACGGACGTGATTTGAATCAGACTCCGAAGACACAGCTGAACTATTTGAAATGCAGTGTTGACTCCCCAGCTTTTTATATACCAGAATGGTCCTTTAAGAAACTAGCAATATGAAGAGAACAGGTTATGCTTAAACAAAGAAGTCGCAGATTAAAACAGTCAGTTAAATACCAAATTGCTTAATTTCTCAAACAAATTAAATACAAGTAAACATTAAATATTTACTTCCTCTGAAAGTAGTGATCCTGAAAAATAATTCTACAGGCAGCAAAGTTTTCACTATATTCTTACAAACAAAACTTTACTTTTTTGGTAGTAAATTTTTTTTTAGGACGTATAGACACTAATTTTATATAACTGAACAGATGAAGCAGCTCAACTAGTTTAAAATACAAATACGCATTCTGACATGTTTGCTTGTATATAACTTCCAGGGGTTTTGTGGGTGCCTGTCAGGAATTCTCTAGGTGCATGTTTATACTGGCCAAAGACCTGGCCATGTTAGCAAGACAACCACCTTCCTGGGGACTCTGAGCTCTTAATTAAGTTTAGATGCACTGTGAAATACTCTTCTGAGTAGGTTATGCAAACTAAACTAGAGGAAGGATTAGAAAGCAGGAAAATCACCATCATCACCATTATATATACTCTGAGATGCAGATCATCAAGTTTTGTGTTCAAGCATTAAAATGCTTGGTTATTACATCTTATGGAAAGATTAATATTAGATATCTTAAATTGCTTATCTATTTTCATCTGGTTTACGTTCGTACTGTTCTAAAAAAATTGACATTTTAATGCAATTTTTATTCCATTTTTTTCCTCCAGCACCTCCAGAGCACTATTACCTTTAATCAAGGCAGTTGAAATGTTCCTAAGGACTACAACATTCACCTCAATGCCTTCTCATTTAAGAAAGATTATCTATTGCACCTATTACCTGTCCTGCATATTGTCCGCTACTTTATGGATTAAATCCTTTGTCTTCTGAAACCCTGATTGTTCTAGCCTAGCATAAGTCAGGCACAATCTTGTAAGTACAACACACTATGATGCACCACTGACATAAAGCACAGCTACTACATTTCAAAGGCTTTTATTTCTTTTTATTTCCAACTGATATCAACCAATCACTGCACCTACCCATGGGTATCCTTTTCTGCTTTTGAGAGTAGCAGTACAGAAATAAATAACAGATTTTTAGAATTTGTATTACAAAGCCAACCACAGGCCATTTCTTCTTACACACGATCATTTTTTCTGCACATAGATTTAGAAGGCAGGCCCAGAAGCAGTTACAGTACTGTAAAGTATTGCTTTAAGTATATCATTCTTCAACTTGTATACATTTTAAAAGGTAAATGAAAAACTATGTACTTGTGTACTAGAAAAATATGAAGACAAAGCTAGAATACATTGAGGCTTATTAAAAACAACACAATTTTGAACAACCTCATTTTGAAAGTTACAAACCAATTCTTGGTTTTCCAGCCATATTCTAAACAAAAACTGCAGCCAGTACCAAGTAAGTGTTTTGACTTTCTTATCTGTCCTCTCCACATTACTAGCGACATTCGCCACCACCTTCTCCTTCCTCCACTCCCTTCAGCGCCGAACACCATTACTTGCCCACTTTCCTCACTGCGATTGCCTCATTCCCCTCCCATCCAAGGTGATACAGCCCCCGTATTTACCTTGCACCGTACTGTCCCAGTAGCTGAGAGCTGGAGTAATTGGGGAGAGAAGGATGTAATAAAGTATCCTTGAGTAAAGGAGCCATTCTTCTTTCCCACTTGATGAGTGGGTCTTAACTTAAAATTTACTGTCAGTTACCTAAACCGTAACCAGAAACCCAAATGTCACACTACAGTCACAGGTCCAGATATAACCATGGAATAGCAATCAATAATATTGTAACTTTATCCTTCAATATTTCTCTCTATAAGATGTTATATCAATCACAGACACATACTGTTTCAGTTCATTACTAAATTTGAAGTGACTTCTTTCAAAAGGAAGTTTCTCAGGAACCCTCATTCGGTTTTTTGTTTGTTTGCTTGCTTAAGGCAGTGCATAACAGACAACCTACATCAACAACACCTCAAAAAACCTGAACAAATTTTCAAGATATAATGAACCTTAAGCAAACTTAAAATGCTTTAACAAAGGTATTTTGAGATGGGGGAGGGTTACCGAAGGCTTGTCTACTCTTAATTCTGTGTAAATTTAACACTAAATTCACTAGATAAGTAGAAACCAGCACTCGACACACCACCTTATCCACCAGATGACTTCTGTATCATTCAGATAAAGAACAGGTCCATGTTGCCAACCAGGATCACTATCAGGAATATTACTTTTCACAGTATTACAGTTCCATTGCTTTTGCATCAATGAAACTCACCCTCTTAAAACATAAACAAACTGCTCACTCGCAAAGTGAGATTCACCGAGTTAAAAAATTAAGTTGTACAGATCAGAAATGTAATCATGGGAGACAAGCTCTGAGAGTTTTTCAATCACTGTGGGGCTGCATCAATTTAAAGTCATGTTACATTAAAGAGAAAAACGTCTGGGAAAGTCTCCCAGTTGTCACTTTAGATTAGATTTGTTGTTGTTATCAGATTGTGCATTTTGTAGGCTTTTTTACATTTTAAAGATATTGCCTCATGCAGCTACACAGCGCATAAAGAAACACGTAACATACATTTTTTTAATCAGATTGCCTGGAGATTAGGAGTTTGCACAAATTAACTGGTAGTCTAACAAAAAAAAAAAATGCATGCACTTCTTGAAGACTATTAACATTTAAACTTTAACTAGCTTAGAGTCACAGGGAAGCCACCCAGCTTTTCTTCACAGAAGGGCCAACAGAAAGTTTCAGTTCTTGCAACAATAAAACGGAACACATTAGGGAGACCTGATGTTGCAGGTCATGCTCAAAGGCATTTGTTTGTTGCCCAAGTAAATTTTCAACTACATTAATGGATTTACTCATGTAACCTACATTATTTCTGTTACAGTGGTTCCAGAATTAGGCCCTCATATCATACAATTGCATGCTACGCAGAATCACAGAATGGTTTGGGCTGGAAGGGACCTTATAGACCACCCAGTTCTAACGCCCCTGCCATGGGCAGGGACCCCTTCCACCAGACAAGGTTGCTCAGAGCCCCGTCCAGCCTGGCCTTGAACACTGCCAGGGAGGGAGC
>Ga0181612_162466_pt1 | contig 10672 bp, 6 predicted proteins | sample HoacroProtozoa21_FD_119630 | JGI IMG/M metagenome (GOLD analysis project Ga0181612, IMG submission 119630) | Hoatzin crop microbial communities from Cojedes, Venezuel. Combined Assembly of Gp0051906, Gp0051904, Gp0051908
CACGCGTCGCTCCTATAAGGCGCTAGATGGCTTCCGCCGGCGCTGGGCCTGCCGGGCGTCTCCGGGCGGGTCTGCGCCCAGTGGCGGTACGTGGTGGGCCTGGCCACCCTCTGGAAGCGCAAGTGCCAGCGGGACGGGTTTTACGCACACAGCTTGGACAGAACCGTCTCTGACTGGAGGGTCTTCTACATGCTCTGCAGCCTGAAGAGAAACTTGGTCAAAAACCCCTGCGCTGAAGGTTTGTCTCATGACTCATAGCGGGCTGAGGGTTTCCTAACAGTCGCAGTAAGTCAGTGTCCTGCATTACTCAACCACTGCTGGGTGGGGCAGGGGGGGACATGACTGTCCAGCTACTGGTGGATCTCTGCTGGGCCCGATCCACGAGTGAACGTAATACACAGCAGAACTACCATGGGTAGACAAAGTATTAGTAAGTACTTGTCTGTGGTTGCAACCAGAAAAATCTCCGGAGTCACTAAAGCCCCAGCGCTGCGGACAGTGATGGTTAATTTGCATAGTGAGTACAACATGGTAACGAAGCTTCCATGTGTCTCAGGCAGTTGGAGAATTTTTCTTGTCAAAGACTTGACTAACATGACTACAGTAATTCTGCTTGGTTACTGCTTCTGAGTTTCTGATGTGGTCAGAAAGTTGCTACCTGTGGTGCTAGCTGGTGACAGCCACGTTAAAAGTACTGGCAACGCAGAGACAGCCGTCACTTCCAGCGGCAGGAAAAACACAGGGTTTCCAGACACTCACCCAAGTAGGTTCCTGGTATTGTGCTGTAGCTGAGTATTTAACAAAAGCAGACATGCTGCTGGAAACTGAAGTGAGGCCCTAATACTCATCTTTGATATCTGTGTTTTTAGAGAACTTTAAGCACTGGAAACTTGACAATAATGACGGCGATAAATGGAAGATTGAGGATCTGCCTGGGGTTCACGGAAGAGAGATGCCAGACCCCAAAGTCCACAAATACTTTGTCACTTCATATGGGTAAGAACTGGATTCCAGGAATGTGGAGCTGGGAGACCTGCTTCCTCCTGTCTGCAAAGGCACTATGGCCAGAAGGCTTGAGGCAGGTCACTGCACCTTGGGTGGGAAAAGGAAGGTGCTTAATTAACCTTTCATACTAGTTGGCCTGAAGAGACCGGTGTGCTCCTGAGAGAATTAATCACAGCATCTGCTATGTTTCCCTGTCCCTACCAGGAATTTCCTGTGACATTTATGGTCGCAATAATCCACGTGGGAACTCTGCTTCTGTTCTACCAAAGGTGGTGGGCAAAGGTTAAGGCTTGGCAAGCTGATCAGCTGTGCCTACCTGACAGGGGCGAAGCTGTGTAACCTCTAAGAGTGGTAGCTGTGTTTGTCATGTTAACAGCTGGCAATAAAAGCTGTCAGCAGAAGAGGATTAGCTGCTCTTACGTACGTTAAGCAGTAGTTTCCTGTTACCAATATATGCTGTGCAAGCACGGACCCCTCTTAATCCAGCTTGTAGGTAACTATTGCTTTTATCTGGGACTGAAGCGCATCAGTTCACTTCCTTGTCTAGTTCTGGCTACGGAAGAAGTTGTGCCTTAGCCAGGCCAGCCTCGCGGGCCTGCGGGGTCTGGGTGGGCTTTTGGTGAGAGCCAAGCTGTGGGGGAAAGTGTGGGCACTGAGAGGGACCAGATGTGGTTTGTGAAGTTGTAACTGTTTCTATTTCTGTTGCAGGCCATGCTTTAAGTCTCAACTCATTACCCTGCAGAAAGAAGGATACTGGAATCAGTTGATGGATGAGAAAAGGCCTGAAATTGTAGTGAAGGACTGGTAAGCGTATGCACTGAAAACTAGAATCTCTGGCATTGGCCTAGAGATAAGCTAGGCCTCTGAAGCTTTTCCTGCTATAAAATGAGTTATCTTTTGGGAGCTGTAGTTCTTGAGCAAAGCATAAGCTAAATCTGAGTTTATTCAGTGGGCTGTAAGGAGGTGGCAATCCTGTGAAGAGCAAGATAGCTGCAAGTTCTATAAGCTCTTCATAGCTATGGGGGTGACATTCATTTTCCTCCGCACACCGGGATCCCCTTGGAGACTCTTTTTGGACACTAAAGAAAAGCGAACGCTGTACATACAACCCTGCTCCTCGATTACTCCCTTCCTCCCTAGGTATGCTGCCAGATTTGACTGCGGGTGTCGCTATGAAATTACAGTGAGGCTCCTTTCTGAAGATTACATCGTCCTCGAGGAGTTCCACCCTGAGCCCGTGGTTATAGAGCAGTGGAGCGATGCAATGTGGAGAGAGGTAAGCAGCAGCCCTGGGGGCAGGAGCTCTACATCAGTATTGTGATATTTGAGTCTTGTAAGTCTTAGCTGGCCAAAAGCCCCAAGCAGCCCTCCCTCCTCTGCTCCAGACAAAATGTGAGCCAGGCAGTCCTTGCTGTTGGCGATGCCGAAGAAGCAGCAGTGCCGTGGAAGAGCGAGGTTCGGTTTGAAGGTGCCCAGGGTTGCTTAAAGAGTATCCCTTGGGTCTCTGTGTTATTCTTTTAGCTCTGTCTCTTTAATCGTTTCTGGTTTTCACTTAAGTTTGTGACTAAATAACTAAGTTTCAAGAGCACAGTTCTTGGTTTTATTGGATCAAAAAGCTTTGTTTTACTGCATGGATGTCATTTAAAGTATTGCAGGCATTACTTTTCTTAAAGCGCTGAACATGTTTAACTGGTTTGATGGGCTGCAGATTGCCCATTACATTGTTGCTTAGATGACAAATGTACCCAAGAACCAAGTGTAATGTTTGGCTTGGAGAGGATTTTCAGGGCAAAAGGCTGAATGAGGGGCTTTTCTCCCATCCCTCAAAAAGGGGTATGCTGCACTTCCAGTGAAAGAGATCTCAGAATGAGCCTTTCCTGAGACCAAGACTCACATACTGTAGTCTGAGCTGCCAGGTCAGTGATGGTTTATTTAGACAAATTAAGAGGACTTTTCTTCTTTCTCTCCAGATTTCTCACACCTTCCAGAATTACCCAGCTGGAGTTCGGTACATCTGGTTTCAGCATGGAGGCCAAGACACCCAGTTCTGGGCAGGCTGGTACGGGATCCGAGTGACAAACAGCAGCATCACCATCGGGCCCTCGACACTGTTATGAAGGCGCAGTATAAGTGTTTGCTTTTACCTCAGGACTGTAAGCGGGTGGTCTCAGGTGCACTTATTTGTCTGTACTCTCTGGGTGAGTGTCCTGGCTTTGTCTTGCACAGCTGATCTCAGACACAAGCAGCTAGTTCTCCTTGTTCAGAGCAGAATGTCCCTTTGGAAGGACTTCTGTCTTCACCCTTCATCCTCCTGTACCGTGGATGTTACTGCAATTACTAGTGCCCTTCCACAGGAGGAAGACTAGGACAATTAAATATGGCATCTGTCTTTTCTAGTTAATATGTTCTTGTGCTACAGCCAAACCCGAGTCTTAAATAGAAACCCTTTCTTGTTTGTTTATGCAACTTAGGAAAGGTAAGGCTAAAATGTTTCATGGCAGATTATCAATGCTGTCCTCAAGGGCTCTGCTACAGAGACTTGTTTTGTATGGTATTTTCCTGTTTCAGTTTACTAATGTATAGAAACATGTATTTTTCACATCAGACTTCTCGTAGCATAAGGAAACTGTCAGCCCTTTTTCATAAATGCTGTGTCACTGGTACTTTACCTTTTCTGTAAGTGTGTATGATCAAAATGTCCAAATACAGCCCAGCATTGTTTGAATAAACAGAGAAAGAGGAGATAAGGAATCCCTTAAGGTGGCTGCCTTACACCGTAAGTGCCTTTGGATTGTGCTGGGCTTTTTCCATGCTACGTTTGTACTACCAAACCACCTGGTTTGTACTACCAAACCACCTGGTTTGTACTGAAGTCTAACCCTATATAAAATGTTAAAGCAGCGCACAACCTGGATCTGTGGCATTCTTGCACTTTCTACTTGGAGGAAGCAGGGAGGTACTACGCTGGCTGTCTTACCAAATTGTCTGACCAACAAGCTCAGCTCAAATACTGTGAACCATGTCTGCTACCCCTGTACGCACAGAGCCAAGAGTAAGGCCTTCCTCCATCTCCTTTGGTAGGTGTAGGACCAACAGCGTTTCCCTCGTCTCTGTTCTGTTAGGAGTAGGACGTTTGGCAGGTGTCCTTGCTGGACAGACAAATTCTACCTTGCTATTGCCACTCGTGAGTGAAAGCTCTCCTGTGGAAAGGGGAGAGACCAAGGCTGTGCCGCCTCTCTTAGGAACTGACAGGTCCCACATATGTTCCAGAAAATTTGTGGAAAGCTGGCAGAAGCTCCATGTAAGCTACAAAGCTCCACACAAAATAAAAATACTTCCTCACTTAAGGGGGGAGGCTGGTTTGGAAAGAACTCAGCCTAATGCAACTGGGGTAAAACTTAGTATTTATTGAAGACTACTTGGGACAGTCACAGTGGACAAACACTACGTAAGGCCTCACTCACCCTTAGTCCGAGTCCATTGCTCTATCGGAGCATAGAACAGATTGCTGTGTATCACTGCCAGTGCAATGGCGATGCCCTGTTAAGGCGAGAAGTGGATTGGTACAAAGCGCTGACCGCGTGCTGCAGTCGGCTGTGTCCTGCCCCTGCCCCCAGGGATGCACCGTAGCAAAGCCTATACTCACTATCACGCGTGAGTGTACGTGGGAACAGGCTCTGGCTCCACATTCCAAGTCAGTTCTATGTACAGTGGTAAGAGCACTTGAAACAGAGAGGCAGCAGCTGCTCTACATTCACCCGGAAGGCCAGCCGAAGAGACGGTTATCAAGGTATGGTCTGTGAGATACTGTATTCCGCTGGAAGATCAGATGAGGCTTGAAGGCAAGGAAGATTGGAAGTCAGGTGCCTTTGTGGGCTCGTTCTTCTACATAAAGCTGCATCTGGAGGAGAGCAACAAGCATCGTTTCAGTTTGATATGCAGGTAGGTGAATGGGAAACTCTGCAGCAGGCTAAACAGGAAGAGTCTGTACCTGCCCCCATACCCAGGTTTCCTATTTCATTATGAGGAGTCCTGCCTTGTTTTGATTACTGGCACAGGCATCTGCAAGACTAAGCAATAACGCTGCGCAGCAGTACCGTAATTGTTACCCTACAGGAAGCTGCAGAGCTGGCATCGGAGTAGCCACAGCTTAGAGCTACAGGCAGTTTCAGCCACCTCCTGGGTCGGAATGCTCTGCTCACCTTTAAGATATCCGATGTCATGGTTTTCAGGGGAATAAGCCGGGGGTCATGCATGTGCACGTCTTGTTCATCAGCGAGGATCCATGGGAAGTCCTAGGGGCAGGAACGCAAGGTGCTTTATGTGCAGAGAGGCTGGCAGACTCTACGGTGAGCTCTAGCACTAGGTCAGCATTAAGTGAATGAGAGATCCAGCGCTGAGGGTAGGAACAGGTAACTCGAACCCTTCTTAACAGCAAAACGTAACACTTGCACGCTCAGCCCTAAGACTTGGTGTAATCATCTCTAATTACAGCATTAAAGTATAGTGTTAACACACTTATGCCAAAGTGACATCTTATTGCTCTAAAAGATAGACTCTTACCTGTCCTGAGCTACCACATTATATTTGTTACACCAGCATTTATCTGCAACTCCAAATTGCTCAGGGCATGGATTTCTGTCCTGCCTTGCAAGTTTAAAGTTGACCGACTACACTACTAGTTTCCATTACTAAGCAGTACAGAGCAGTCTTCCATTTTGAAACAACTTCATACTTCACTAGCTTTATTTATTGTGCCTTAGGACACCCACAATAACTTGGCTCGAAGAAAAAAGTTTCCCTGTACCAAAGAAGTGATTCTTAACAAAAAAAAAAAAAAAACACAACTTGTATTAAGTGATCTGCACACACTTTCCTGCAAGATCAAATGTATTTGTGCACCCAAACCTACTAGTTAGTTCAATCTTGGTCTTCCTTGGTATTTATAAAGAATCAGTCATCCACACATAGTGGATGTGGGATAAGAGCAAGGTATTTTATTACTGAAATTCAAGTACCTACCCTCTATGTCAGAGTACTTTTAAGTGACTGAGAGCCATCAAGCAGTAAGTATTGCTGCAACCGAATTCAGGCACTGAAGCAGCTATTGTCTGCAATTGTGTCTGGTGTGTGGTGAACGTGCTCGGTCACCTCATCAGCATACAGCACTTTAACCATTCAAAGCAAAGTTGTGAAGCTAATGTTCGTGTTCAATATATCTAGCAGCCTTAACCTCTGAGATGCCAAAACTCTGTAATTTCCAGTCTTTGCTCTGCAGCTTGCTCACACGCCATCAGGTAGCCAAAGATATCCCTCACCTTTATCACCTGGATCTTCTCCATGTTCCGTGTGGCAGCCTCCCGTGTGTGAACCAGAACTGTGAAGGTGCAGCCTGCAAGAGGAATGGTGGGCTCCAGATCAGGGGACAACTAACAGAGGATCGATCAGACACCACCTCTTGTCTCAAGCCAAGCAAGGCTGTGCTATCAGGCTGTAGGGACATGCTTACCTGGGGGGTTGTTGTCAAGCACAGCATCGCACACACTGATCTTGAGGATGAAGGCACGCAGTAACTGCTCCACGTGGGACAGCAGGGACTCTGAACTGTTGAGGAGACAGCAGCTGTTACTGGCATGCAGCACAGCACCGGGGCCTGGAGCTGCTTCCAGAACCACCCCTGCAGAGGCGGGAGCTGGATGCCATGGACAAACAGCAATGGGAACTTCACCTAATAGAAAGAAGCGGTGGCTGGGTGATCTCAAAGACAAATCTCTCCACCGGGTGGTGCTCTTTATCCAGGATTACCACTACAACCTTCTCCACATCGTTCTGCAACAACAGAGATGGAAAAATTCCTTCGTAAAACAAGCTGTCTTCTTCCCCCAGCCAGTGTGCTTCACATACTTCTGACACAGTGACAGTATGCTTATTTGCTGTGACTCGCAGCACCAGCACTTATCCAAAGCCAACGCTGCCCGGTTATTCCTACTGATCAGAAAAAATGATTTTGCAAAGCCATTTCTTGCTAGCTGTTAAACTGACAGCTTATTGCAAAGGCCTAGGGAGATGAAGTGCGCTAAATAGTACATCTCTCTAGATACTGTTCTGGAACAAAGGAGGAGATGTATGCTGTCTCATTGCATCCCTCAGGCTGGACAATGATGAGGAAGTTAAGATATGCTTAGACTGTTAGCCTAATATATAGCAGCTTTGTACTACTGCAATGTAAAACTGACCTGTTTTCATTCTCTGTGTGCATTAGGTTGTCTGTAAAGAGCAGAGAATGCAAAACCTGACAGCATCTTGCACCCCAAAATGTTTCTTATGGTCACATCTTTCTCTCTCAACCTAGAGCTCAAGCCTACCTTTGCTTGCTGGCTTACAGCAAAGCATTCAAACTGTTCTGGCAGATAGGTGCTTAAACCTAAACGTATCCAAAAGCAGAATGTTAAAGCGTAGGATGATGTAACTGAAGATATATAGCTGTATATCCTCGTGTGCCTGTATTGGATGCAACTACATGCCAGTGATCAGCAGCAAGGCTGGGCCTTAACTGCAAGTAAAGGGTATGGATGTTACTTTTATTTTTGTTAGTAACTTTATCAGCTAGTATATTGTATATGGTAAATTTATAAATAAATTTTGCAGTGAAGACAGTATTTATGTTCTCTTACTTTCTCTCAAAATCACTTGCTGTACTTCTGCCCAGGTCCCCAGTATGATCTCACCTTCTCGAGCAGCGGCTTTACACAGTGCAGCGTGTCCTGGATGTACTGGTTCAGCTCCGGGTGGCAGGACATCTGCAGCAAACACAGTGAACAGTCAGAGCTGTGTTCTGATGTGAACCAGGACAATGCTAAATGGGAAGATTTAAACGGAAGCCCCAATGTGTTACAAGGCACTTGAGTCACACTTCAGACAGAACTTACCACCACTAAGTTGCCCATTCAACCCAGTAATTCTTTCATGGAAGGGTTAATTAGCTGAGGCAGGTCACTACTCACACAGCTGCAGTATGTGGAGAATACAGACCCACAACAGCATACTGGGAATAGCATATTCCAACCATCTCTCTTCCTAGGAAGCATGCTTTCATGTTACCTTACTGCACATAACTGGGGAAGCCTTCTACTACTGCTGTCCATGATCTGCTTGTTCCATGAACACTGCTGTCTCCTCAGCTACAGGGCTGTTTTCGCTTTTGACAGGAACTAAGTTCTCTTAAAAAATGAGTTTGCACATTACAACAAACTCTGGAAGTTATTTAGTTTGTTCTGGTGAGTGTTGACTGATCCCTGCTATTTCACTTGTCCACGTGGCTGTCAGTTTCCAGGAAGATGTCCTACCTGGACAGGTACATTGTATTTTTTCCTCTTCTGAAAGATCCCAATAGGGTAAACTTCTCTGACATATAAGATGAGGTGAACAGCGACTTCCAGAAATTCTGAAAGAACATCTGCAACAACTGAAAAGCAAAAGTAAAGGATGCCGAAGTAAGCAGGGAGGGGAAGCATGCAGAGCAATACCGTATACTCATAGCAATGGGGGTTTTTCTAAGGTATTTTTCCCTGCATAAATTTCACCTGCTTCCCCTTAGCTGCAGGAAGTTTAGGGACAGAGCAACCCTCCAACAGCAATCCACAAGCTCATGTGCCAACAAGCAGCCTGGCAAGCACACCCGTTTGCAGCATAGCACAACGCATTACCTTGCCCAAAGTTCAGGTCCTGACGTGTGAGAGTGGTCATCTTTCCCAGAACCTGGAAGTAACCACAAGAATGTTTATCCTCTGGCTCCTGTATTATTAATATAATCAGCCCCTGGAGCCGTCCACTTCCCCTGCGCTGCTGAGCTCAGACCCGACGAACTGTCCTCTGCGCTTCATCACAAGCGCATGAACGCTGCCACGGCAAATCCGCAGGGCCTGCTGTGGAAGGGCTGAGCCATAACCAACAACACGTCAGAAATCACCAGCAGTGCAAAAGCCACAGGCAGCATCATTGCTGTGTTCTGGCTCACACCTCGGACTGACAGATTACTCACAATTTAATTCCTGGTTTTATTAAAAAAAAAAGAGTGAAAATCTGTCCAGTTCACACTTCTTCACTGTCTCCCTCCCTTTTTGAGGCATTTTACTAGGACTGGAGAATGCAGATTCCTAAGCCACAGGGAATTTCAGACAGCCACTTCTTAGTAGCACAAGGAACGCTGTGGTTTTTTTTAAAAGCCACACAAATGTTCTTGTAACACCACAGAACATACACCTTTTCTTTTCTAACCTCTATACCCTCCTATAACACAAGAACTTTCAGTTTTGTGAGTTTATTCTCACTACCTCACCATGAAACACAGCTTGTTCAGGCCACGATCTGCATCCTCCGTTGGCACTGCACAGCACAGGTACTCATCTGCTGCCCATCACCAACAGCTGCAGGGTGTCTCCCCAGTCCCAAGGACACCAAACCCTGCACAGCTGCGTAACTAAGTTAACATGGAATTTGTCGCACGGAATATCTTGAGTTGGATGGGACCCATGAGGACCATAGAGTTCAACTTCCTGCTCCTCGCAGGACTACCTAAAACTAAACCATTTGACTAAGAGCTTCATCCAGGTGCTCCTTGAACTCCAACAGTCTTGGTGCCATGACCACTTCCCTGGGGAGCCTGAAATCTGTGACGATTGCAAAGGGCAGCACATTAGACAGCCAAACTGAATACCACGTGCCAACACTCCAACAGCAGACACCAAGGCTCAACTTTCCAACAGCTTTCCTTACATAGTGGAGTCCATGCCTCACGCACTTTATACTACAGTGTACAGAATTTTCTATTACAAATTTTAATCCGTTTCATTGTTTTAATCCATGCATGCAAACTCTAACCACTAACAGCAGCACTGTTGTTCCTAGACAGTATCTGTAAATGCCTCCAGGAGCACTGTAGCTCCACCTCCACCCAGGCGTCTTACACAGCCCTCTGATAAAGCCCCCCACACTCCAATCAGTTGCTTAGCCACTGATTTTCAAGCTGTTTCAGCTGCCAACAACCATGTTTTTCAGACCTACCAAGAATTACTTCAGCATTCACTAACTAGGGAGCTACTCTCCTCTCCCTTTTTAAATCAGAATCTTACCATTGTATACAAAGACTCCCTGGAATATTAGTGATCTGCTACAATAAACAGAATTAAGATACTTAAGCATCTCTCTAGCACCTCAGCTGCAGTGACTCGCAAATTTGTACAACAGACCTATATCAGAGTAGCAGAAAGAATCTGTGATTTTAGAAGTTCAGGTTCACACTGTCACCCAAACATCCCCCTTTCTTAAACCGAGGCCGCAGTGAGGCAACAGCATCCCAAGAGACCCACCCTTCAGCGCAGTCACAAGGTTAGACCTAACCATCACACCTTTAACACCCGCTCAGCTGCAGGTTTGGAGTCACTGATTGGAGCGGTGCTGCAGTTAACAGCCCTGCAGCTGCTCATTTGAATCTGCTGTCCTCTACGTCCGAGGTCAGCTTCCACAAACAGCCGTCCCGCCTTCCCGCGTAACAGCGCGGAGGGGTGGCCAAGGGAAGCAAGGAGGAGCAGGCATCAGGATCAAGGAAGCCTGCGCTCCCTTTGGGGTGTTTTCTGGACGCTCGCAGCCCCTCAGCAGGGAACCCCCA
>Ga0181612_177502_pt1 | contig 10672 bp, 9 predicted proteins | sample HoacroProtozoa21_FD_119630 | JGI IMG/M metagenome (GOLD analysis project Ga0181612, IMG submission 119630) | Hoatzin crop microbial communities from Cojedes, Venezuel. Combined Assembly of Gp0051906, Gp0051904, Gp0051908
GCATAGGTTCTGCTGAATTCAGTAAAGTAACCTCAGTTTGCATCCTCTGTGACTTTGCCCTGTTGCTGTCGACAGTATCTGGCCTTGGCACGAGCAAGGACAGACTCAAACCCTCTCTCACATGCAATCACGAAATACCTGCTATCTGCTAAATGAAGTCTTGTAGCAAATGGTTCAGCAGTGAAACTCTACCTTAGATCACATCATTTTAATGCTTTTTTTTTTTCTCCTGTTAAAGCTTTTAAAAAGTAATCTCTGTCTTGTGAAGAATTGTTTTGCATTTTGGGACCTCAGGGAATTAGATGGGGCTAAGTAATAATCAGGAAACTTCCATGAGTTGAATAGAAATGGACTAAATGGGCAGAAAGCTATACAGTGCATTAAGATAAGGAAACTAAAATAAGGGAAATTACTACAAAAGATAGTCTAACCTTTTGGTGGGCTTTAACCCAATTTGAATTGATTTGAATATATATTTTAAAGGCTGTTTAAAACCATCGGCTCAAAAGTGCCAAAATACCTTTTTATATCAACACTGCCTTTGACCCAAAGGGGAAGAAACCTGCCTCAGCTAAGATCTTTTCAAATATTTATAGACATATTTTCCATTTTGACCTTAATTTAAATTTCACATTTATTTCTAGTAAAATTCCAACATCTCCATTGTTGGCCAAATCTACGGAAACACTCACGGGAATGGGAGGGAGGGAATGAATATTGAGAGAAGAATCAAAATTTGGAAGGAAATTCTGGCTTCATGAGAAGGGATGAGCAAGGGCAAAGTACTTATGGAGTAAATGGAAATGGCACAGTTAAGCAAATGGATCCAGCAGAAGTCAAACCTGGCAGGGCGTGAGCTCCCAGGATGGAAGTCATCCAGAGCAAATTCAGGGACAGAATTAGCGCTGCCCCACAGCAGTGAGCCCGTGCTGCCAGAGTGAACAAGAGACTGCAGAGAAAGCGAAGAAAAATCAAATCACATCTAAACAGAAGACAAAGATTCAGCAGACAGAGGCACACAGCCTGCCAAGCAGTCCCAAGAAGTCATATCCCCTGCTCTCAGTTTCATATTTAAAACAAAAAAACATTATTCCTTTCTCTTCCAATGTGACCTTTTGTCATTCAGATTCAGAGTACGACTCCAGCGCCGACCACACAGCTGCCTCGCTGCCTCTGACCCGCACCCGGGCAACGCACAGAGAAGGGCACCATCCCCAAGTTCCTCTGATACAAACAATAAATGATTATATGCCACCAACGGCCTGCACATGGGGCACCTGCAGCAGTTTGGTGGGGGTTAACAATTACACGGGTACAAGAGTACGGCACCATCAGTGACGTTGGTTACTCTACCTCCAGTGAGCAGTGCAACCAGTGCCAGACTGAGCATCTCGGGGAGACGAGAGAAATCAGGCTAAAATTTCACGAATACAACTATTCAAAAAGTCATCACCTACAGACATAAAGAGAATTGCCTTCAGCAGCTCACACAAGCATTTATTACTACTTGTCACATCTTTTTTAATAAAATAAATATATATTTTTTTCCTCCTTATTTGAAGAAAGGCAGAAGCTGCACCCTTCAGGCAAACTGCGTGGAGGAGTGCCCATCTCCACACTGAAACGTTGCAGTGACTTATTGCTATTGCCACTGCTTTTCCTCCGAGGTCCTGCACAGGCAGAGGCTGCTTGAGGTCACATCATCCCCACGGAAGACAACAGTGTGGGACTGGGGATGAAGGGACAGTGAAGCAGGGGGCAAGGAGGGAGAGACGCAGTCACAGCACAGCAGCTCAGCGGTGCAACCTTATATAAAGCCTTACATTGGTAGCATTTCAACACAGCTGATCCCTACACTGAAGAAAGGTGGTCACCTTCCATAGCTCCTCCCAAGCGCAGCCCTTGTAAAGAGTGTGCCCCAGCTGAACTTTGCTCTGATGCCAAGGGCTACACCTCATTTCAGCCTGCTCCGAGAGGTTCAGGTCCCCTAAAACCTACGTATGCTCCCCCCAGGTGCCCAGCAGCTCTGGGGGCCTTCAGCCTCCTTCACCGCAGGCTTCTGAAGACGCAGCTGGAATAAAGTCCTTTTACTTGAGGGCACAAGAAAGCTCACAGGGATTTCATTTTAAAGCAAGTTATTTTTAAAGAGAGATCATCTCTTACTGAGGGTGAAATGCCAGGAGCAGAGCACAAAATGGCAACAGGGATTTTAATTCTTATTAAGTTCTGTAGTTTCATTACTTTTTGCATTGAATATTTATGCAGTAATACGGCATTAGTGGCTGCATCTGTCTGTGGTTTCTTCTTGATACTGCTACACTCTGTCCAAATAATTTCCCCCATGTTAAAGGTGAAATCTGAAAAAAAATGACCCTAATTTCCTAGAAAAAACTCAGCACATATAACATTTCCTCTCACCTTCCATTTGAGTCAACAGGTGTCACACACACAAGGCAGAGATGACAACACAAAATTTAAGCAAGCAAACTCTGATGCAGATTTAAACACACACAGGGATTTCTGTGCTACGGGAGCAGCAGGACCGATATGACAGAGCCCAGCCAGGAGGTGCGCGTCGCCCTCGGAAACCTCGGGATGTACCTGGTGCTTCCAGTGGGCTCTGCAGGGATGCAGCCAGCTGCTCTGCTCTTCATGCCGAACTCCATCCTGCCCTGCTTCGTTACGGCCTGTAACGTACATATAAACACGGTCAAACCTTAATAATGTCCTTAAGAGAAAAATAATTCTTTGATCAAATTTTTTTTTTCCTGTAATTAACCAGAGCACATTTAGCATAACTACAGTGAAGAACAAAAATGAGATTATGGTACTGTTTAAATACCTTCCTCTAGTTTGTTTTATCACTCATACAAGCACAGTGCACGATCTTACAAGTTGTTGCTATTGCACTTACTAAAATTCAAACCGATACTAATTTTAGAGAAGACTGTAAGGGATTAAAGTAGTAATTCTCTTACTTTCTAAAAATAACTGCCTTTCCAAAAGAAACCAACCCCCCAAAAAAATCTAAGATTCAAAACAAAATTTCTCTCTTGCAGAGTTATGTTCCTATTTTTGCATCAAAAGCCAGTGTCTACCACTTGATTTTTACAGTCCAACAGAGAGCAAATTTGCTTAGAAATAGCATGACAAGTGAGGCTGAAATTTAGGAGCTTTACGACACATTTTTACTGGGTGATTCCACTTTTATCACACTGGCATTTTCCTAAGATGCTGTCACCGTTACCCATTGTTCTTTCTTCAGTTTTCGCTGGGGCAAATCTCAGTGAATTAGCAACTTTATATTACTCTTGTCACCGTGAGAGACATGCCGCATACCCCCGAGATGTAAATTTATAACGCCACAGCAGCATCTCAAAAAAATACAAAGGCCTTATTCTTGTCTCCATCGCAAATGGCTGAGAGTCGCAGGAGCATAAAGGTAGCACGGGGGAAGACTAATTACTGAGAGGTCTGCACTGCCTCATGCAAGTGCATCTTGCTGTCCTGACCGTTCCCCCAACTCCACAGCTCACGCCTCTGCCCCTCGTTAGAAAACGGCAATCTCGCACAACCACCGCGGGGTCACATCAGCGTGGAACAGGATCAGGCTCCGTGCTTTCATAATTGCTGCATGAGGTGTAACATTAAAGTCTAATCCTGCTTTAATTTTGAGGCATGAACACGCATCCAGGATAGCTGTAGGGAATCCTTCTATTTCAAGGGAGAAATGTGCAATTGTTTTTAATTTCATTTCCTAACGAAGACAACAAGTCTCCTTGCAATGATCACTGAAGGGGATAGGGCACTTCCCAGTCCCCATGCAGCACTTGCCAGCAGCCTCTCCGGGGTGATATTATATTTGGATTGGCTTCAGATCCCCTGCATTTAACCCCCAGTGACAGGCATCAACTTGATTAGAGGGGCTGTATGTGCATGTGTGCTTAAAGGGGGCTTTGAATTAAAACAGTAAGAAAACATTGGCCAGGAGAGAGGTTTTTATTAGAATTAGCTATTCTCTTCTGTGTGTGCGCACCTGATCCAGGGGGAGGAGGAGCTGGCTGTTGTTTTAAGTCTCCCTTTTCTTTTGTGCTCTGTCTGGGCAGGACCCATATGTCTGGAATGCACCTTAAAACAGCCTTATCTCCAGAACCGATCATTACATGGCAGGTGGTGGAGCCTACTTGGTTTTCTCATTTCTCTTCTTTTTCTTCTCCTCCCTCTAACTTCCCCCTCCACCCCAGGGTAGGAATTTCTGAACCTCAACCAGTAAACGTTGCATGGCTCACACACCTGGAATCCACTCCTCTCCATCATTGCTCCGACATGGAAAAAGAAAAATAGTGGGAGGAAGAACATGAAAAGCCACAAGAGAAAGACCATAGGCTACTCCGGAAGATGAACACCCAATACATTTCTAACTTGCACTGAAATTCAAATTTAATGTTAACTTGTCTTCCTACTTAGTTGCCCTATTCCACAACAACGACCAATTGCTTCCCCTTTAAAAATCAGCAGCGGCTTTAGTGACGCTCCAGAAGTGGTGGCACTCAGCTGGGGAGACAATCTGGCAATGCTCCATACCAGGTGCTGAAATGAGCATTTCCTACCAAGTGCTGCTCACGGAGAGCTGCTGAACACCCCAGGGCACAGCCCATTGCGCCAGCAAGTTCCAGCGACACCTTGAGCCAACCAAGCCCATGAGGCTTAAGTAGGACAACACAATTTTTACCTGGACAAGAGAATGTGTAAAACAACCGTCCACCTGCTCCCAATGCCCTGGAAAGCGTGGCACTACAAACCTTTTAAAATGTGAAAACGTTTTGGTTCAGAGCTTTGTAATTGCAAGGGTTGGTTTAGGATCCTTTACACATTCTGTGCAAATGGTGCACTTCTGCTGCGTAGGCAGCCTTTCCCACGTCTCCGTGCTGCAGCAGCACAGTCATCCTTAGCCTTGGTTTCCACATCTGTATTCCAGGAGAGCCCAGTGCTCAGGTGCTTCATCTACTGATGCACAAATTTGTGTGCCTGGAACAAAGGAGGAGCGAGAGCTGCAACGCCTGGACTAGTCTGACTATTAAGAACTTTTCAGATCTAAGATCTGGGTGCAGGATAGGCATTTGAATGTGGTATCCTCCAACATGCAACAGGTCAACACTAGCTGTATGGTGTCTTTTTTGAATTAACTGGGGAAGTAATCCCACCATTAGTTTCATGTCACTGCCAAGTTTGCCATAGTGGGCTAATAAGCAAAAGAAAAATCTGTTGAAGTCACTGATAGTTATTTTTGGATATTTTTCATTTTGAACTTTGCAAGTTGCACACCTGGATTTTGAGGCAGCTGAGCACCTCTGCAAAGACAGCCCATAGCAGCAGGCAGGCAGGGGCCCCCCGCAGCCACAGCACCTTCTCTTGAGCTTGGCAGCTTCTGGGCTGGATTTGGGAGAGGAGAGCCCAATGGTGGTGTAACTTGTGCAGCAACCAACTGGCACAGAAAAGCCTAAGGATTAGCAGCATGCAAAAAGACAGCAACTGTATCACCTTTGCTCTGCCATCCCTGAAAACATAGCCCACAGTTACACTTTCTGCACTGGAAAACCCCAGAAACCACAGCACAGGAGTAGCAGCAGAGCAGGAGGTTCTGGTTTAATTAAAGGAAGGTTTTATCACCTGCAGACTGGGCTGGAGCAGCAGGGGTGGCACAGAGCTCACTTCTGCAAGTGTTCGAGCACCTCTGGACCCAAACCCCAGGGGAGGCTGGCCAGGCCCGTCAGGCTGTCTATGCCAGCTACAGCATCCAACTGCACACGGGCAACACGACTGCCCCGAAAGGAGACGGGCAGCGACCCTTCCAGACTTTGCCCTGTAAAACATTTTTTAGCAGAAGGGCATCAGACCTAGTTTTCTCAATACAGTTGAAAGGAAATCATGTCTAATTCACAGGATTAAGAAATTCAAAATCTGCACAAATCCTTCCACTGTGTCCCATTTGCCTCGCCCCCCCTGACGAGCTGGGAGAAGACAAACCAGGGTGATGGGAACACACCCCCAAACGCAGGAGAAACTCGACAGTGTTAGGGCCTGGCACTGTGTTACCTTAATTATCCCAATTTACATCCATGTAAGAGGAAAGGGAACCAGGCTCTGGAGTGACCTGCACCCAGACAGCACCTCACAGTGCTGCTGTTTGTCCTCGTTTGCCTCAAGAAGTGAACAAATCTCTCCCCCATACGCAGAATCCACTGCGGGAGAAGCAGCAGCCCTTCCCCAAGGACAGACATCTTCTGGCGCACTGCTCTGACATAATGAAAGCTCGGGGGAGCCATGTGTGCCCAAGCCCAGCCTTTCTTATTTTCATATTTTGTAATCTGCTAAGGCTAAGGTCCCTTCTGGCCCTATTTCCTACTATTCACGGGATGATTACTTTGACACATTTCCTATGAATTCAGTTTTGCCCATCTGGAGTGGGAACGGCTGTACACATTCGCTGAGCACCTCACAGCATCCCAGCCTGACACAGACCACGAGTCGCTGGGAACATCTGCCTCTGGGTCAGTGGGTGCCCACCACCTGAAAGCGGCATTCTCCAGAAACCCAGCTTGCATGCATTACAGGACAGGATATCAACATGCTGCTTCCAAAGTCTCCTGAACTCCTTGTGTTTAATTGTCTTGCTTGTTCACTTTCGAAAAAAATCTGGCTCATAAAGTTATTTCATGTCTGTGTTCGAAACCATCCCAGGAATAAATGAATCAATGTAAGAAGCTAAACACGGAGAAGCATTTCATTTCGTTTGATTTTTCAAACTTGGAATAATTCAGAGGCAGGAAATCTGCATAGATTATTTGAATAAAATTAATACTCAGCAAATCCCTGGAATTTAACCTTTGTCTTTTTTTCTGGGGCTAGAGATACAAGCTATTTACTTTTGTGCTAAGGAACAGATTGTGTAATTTTAACCAAAGCCGTTCCCAGTATAATTTAATAGCATCAAAAGGTTTGCAAATTAATTTCAACATCACTGAAATGATTTTGAAATAAAATCAAACAGAATCCTGTAAAAATTTCTGGACAAGATTTTAGAAATCAAACTAATGATCATTTTTTTGAAAATCATTTGAAAATAACTTTCTTTTGAAGTGTTCTTTACTTTCATTTTTTAAAGGGAAATGTATGAAATGTAATGAAACATTATGCTCAGAGACAAAGGAACTGCTTCATTTCACCCCAGCTTTGTAGCCTTACCTGTCTGTGGAGATCTCGAGTGCAATGAGAGCAGCCTAAGCCTATGGGAATCTCAACCTCTTCATTGCTTTTTGTATCGTTAAGAGCTCTTCAGCCCACTGAGCTGGACTTTCTTATCTGGGGAGAGGGCCTTTTGCTGCAAACTCTGTCACACGGTCCCTGGTCCCAGCTCTACTCCTGCTGGCGGGGAACTGCTGGGAAGCAGCGGGGGTTTTCCCTGTGCAAGCAGTCCAGACCTTAAAGACTGTCTGCAGCCCAAAGCTGTGTCCCACAGCTGGGACAGAAAGCACCATACGCACCAGGGATGTTACAACAGCTGGAGCAGTATCCGCTACACCATGAGACTGTCCCACCCAAGGCCTCACTCTAATTTTATTGCAGGATTAGCACTTTACTGCTGACAAAAGAGTTCTGAACAAGGGAGAAAAAAAAAACTAAGAAAATAGATACAGACCTCACTTCTCCCACAAAAGTCAATGGTGGTGAGCAGCTGCATGTGCCTGTGCGTGTATTTCTGTGCACACAGCCAGTGGCCACAGAAATATTTCCTTCTCTCCTGCACAGCACTGCACCTTGTCCTTATTTGCTTTATGAGCACCTAGGCTAAAGGCATTAACTGTTTGTGATGGGGGAGTTCCTCAGCTCTCAGAATGCCACTAACTTTGACGAAAGCTGTGGACCCAGACCATATGTTCCTGAACCCATATTTCTCTTCTTTCCTGTATTGCACCTTCAAGAATAAAATCTATTCCGTACACCTAACCGCACAACAGCCACACATCCACTTACACTGGGCATAAACTTCAATTGAGCAGTAGTAGCAAAACCCTGTTTGTGCTTCATGTACAAAGTCTTTGGGGATTTTTATTTAGCTTTATTGTTGCAGCTGAAATGCAGAAAGAGAAATTCAAATCAGGGAAATGCAATAATCTCTGAGCCTGCTGTTCATCAGCTCATCACTCGTTAAAGAGCAGAGTCCTTTATTAAAAAGGACACATCTTATTAAAAAGATATGAAACAAAAGTGATTTTTAATTTTATTGGGGAGACAGAGTCATTGACAAAGACAGCCCGTGGCTACGTGTGATGATCAAGTCAAGAGGGAGGGCAGTGAAGCACTAACACAAATATGAAGCTAATAACTTTTTTACTCTTAGGGAAAGTGCTGTTCAATTTCTGGTGCTCCAGGCATGTGCAGCTTGAGTGGAAATTTAGAGAAATTACATCCACCTGCTTCCATTTCTTACATCCAGGACCAGATCTTCAGCCAGTGGAAATCAGTTTATCTCCATGCAGCCAGGCAGATTTATGCCAGCTGAAGATGTAGCCCCTGGTCTAGTGCTTCAGAGTAAGAAGCTTTAAAATACAAATGAGCATGAACCCCTTACAACGTTCTCCACTCACCAAACTCGGCAGGAAAAAACAGACCTCCCAGACCATCCTGTATCATCCCACAGGTTGCGCTGTCTTTGGGGCAATGGGTGATTCTATTGCATCCATCGGCGGGGGGGGGGGGGGGGGGGGGGGGTTAGGTTTATCTAAAAACCTGAAAAAACTGGGTGGTTTTTTTGGTTGGTGGGGTTTTAAGTATTGATTTTTTTTTTTATTTCATTAACACCTTTTGGACCAATGTTTTATTTATGTATTTGGATACACACAAAACTAAAAGGGATTGTTTCCCTCAGTCTGTGTGCCTGTTTTTAACCTTAGGAACTTGCTTGACTGCCCACAACCTCTGAAGACGTACGCACATACTGAATGTTTTTGCACAATGTATTCCATACCTCTGCATGCTGGCAACAGGAATAAATGAACAGCAGAGACACAAATATTGTTATCTCTTATTTCCTTACCAGCCTTTTCTCGGAACAGACAGAGCAAAGGTGAAATCACGCTGCTGCTCCTCAGCAACTCACATAATACATGTAAGAGTCACCAGATAGTAAACAAGGCCAGCCACAGCCAGAGACCGTCTCCTAAGGCAGTGTTGTTGCTCATCTGCAATGTGTCGCCTACACATCGCATACACCCCTTCCCGCAACGTCGATGAGATCCGAGTGTAAGGCACCTGCATGCTGAGCTCTGCTCTGTCTTTCAGAACTGTCACCGGAGCCCGGGCAGCTGCCACCAAGTACTGCTCCACCATCCCGGGGATGCCAGCAGCCAACACGCAGCCTGGCGCAGGGCTGCCAAAAGCAGACCAGCTCACTGCACGCTTGTAGGCAGATACAGTATTTTAATTCTCTGTGTAGTGCTGGAAATAACACAAGTGTAGGATCCAGCAGGTCTAGTTCATTTTAGTTTTGTAGCAGGAGGGAATACCAGCTTCTCAAAGCCAGTGGCTCTGCGAGGTTTTGCAAGTACAGACAAAGAACAGTTTGCATGTGATTGAGAAATTGAATATAACTGTAGGACAGTGACTGATGTCAGACTCCCCTGGCTGCTTGATGCCTCCGCTACAGTAATTCCAGAGCAATACACTGATGAAGCAAGTTGCTTCATGTTTGCTACCTAGATAGAAAAGACATTAATTCAAAGCGGATGAGAGTTTAGCTGTGGCATTGAGTGTTGCTAGATGCCTAGTGAAGGACAGCTGCTGCAAAGTGCGAGTTCTGGACCTGCAGCACTTGTATTCAGGTTTGTCTGAAAAGGGAAAGTCTTGTGAAACCAGTGGCAGATGCCCTAAAACTGTTACAAAGTCAAGGACCAGCCAAGGACCCCTTGTGTCACCTACAAATACAGGCGTGCAGCAGGTCTTCAAGTCACCGACCTGGCTCAGGGGTGGGTGACAAACTGTCTGGTGCCAGGACATAAGGCACTGGCATGGCATTACAGAGGTTTATCATCTGAGCCCAGGCAGACACCTCCTGATACAAGAACATCATCCAAGTCAGCTGAAATGAGCAGCAACAGAGCCACTGCTTCCACCCGAGAGCACGTGGACAACAGTGAGATCCAGGGAGGGTGCACAGCCGGGTCCCGCTGCAAACACCCTCCTTGATCAGATCGAATCTCTTGCCAAGAGTCTGACAGCTCCAAGCAAGGACCACATCCCATCCTGATCCTGCCTCAACTTTCTCTAGCATCAAAGATGCTACTTGACATACTCGCAGCTAACGCCACATTCAGCCACAAAAAGCCTCAGGCAGAGGCAAGGTATGGAAATACTTGCAGAGTTTCAGCTTGACTTTCTACTTCCTTGTTCTGGTAGGGAGCTGGAATAACTCCCTCAAAATGTACAGAGGAGCTTAGATGGGGCAGAGTGGTGTCAAATAAAACTCTGCACCCATGCCAGCCCTGGCACACACAGACAAGGACTTAAGTTGTGCTCACCCCGTCACAACACCCTCTTACAGCCACATCACGCTGACTGTCTCTGAACTCTGTTTTCCAAGAGGTGCCTCAAGGACACCCTTCAAAGCAGGATA
>Ga0181612_113195_pt1 | contig 10671 bp, 11 predicted proteins | sample HoacroProtozoa21_FD_119630 | JGI IMG/M metagenome (GOLD analysis project Ga0181612, IMG submission 119630) | Hoatzin crop microbial communities from Cojedes, Venezuel. Combined Assembly of Gp0051906, Gp0051904, Gp0051908
ACCAAATTCTCAACAGGTGATGAAGAACGACGCTATGCTTCTGTAACAACACATAAAAAAAAAAGCCAGACTAAATGCTCCTGGTATGGATTACCTACAACTAAAACTGTATCGCTCACAGAATATTTTGTTTGATTTCCAGATCATCTCTCTCAGCTGTGGAATATCGCAGGATTTGCATGCCGTTTGCTGGCGCCTGCTGTTAAAATCCTGCGCCAAGCTGCTCAAGAAGACAAAGTATCTTGATCTTTGTTAGCAAAGCAAAGACATAGTTGGATTTAGCTAACAATCTATGCAATAACTAAAATTCACAGTTCAAAGGGATGCTCTCTGCTCTCCACAATGACCTACATGCACCTCAATGGAAGTTTGTAAGGTCTTCAGCAGAAGACTAGAAACCCAATGACTTCGTAACGTGAAGTATCAAAATAAATAGTACAAGGAATCTAGTACCAGCTGCTCAAAAATGTCACAGAGAACAAAATTTTCATTTAATCTTTAAGACTAAGAGCACAGAAAAGCCATTCTCCAAAACTGGCTGATGCAGCTGGTTTTAAAGGCAGCTACATATTGCTAGCAACTTCGACATTTGGTAGAGATGCTTTTCTTTCTGCCTGGACACATGCATACAGAGAAGAAAATAGTGTTTTTGAGCTGAGCAATATCTGCAGAGCACGTACAAGCACTATCCTTCCACGTACTGCACAGACAAGCACACTGCACAGTGCACTCAATGCATTTAATTCCCCTGAACCTTTGAAATAATGAAAGTTTCTGGATTTCATGCATACAAACAATATTATCATAACAAATTCCAGTTGCTAGCAAGCAACTTTTTTCATCTAATTAAATTTGGGCACTGATCAGCTATAAAGCAGCTTCCCAGAGCAGGATGTGGGGTTGCTCGTCGACAAGCAGCCGAATGTGACCAGCCAGAGCGGCCGCAGAATCTCCATGTTTGGAACTGGACACGGCCCTGAGCAGCCTGATCTGGTCAGGCCTGCGCTGAACAGGAGGATGGTCGGAGGCTTCCAGAGGTCCACTGAACCATCAGTTATGCTTAGGCTACGCCCTCACTTACTCCAAAGTGTACCCTCTACAACTTCACTGATTACCACAAGGCAGAGCTGAGAATCTCTGAGGCAAAAAGTGATGGTGGGACCATCACCAAACATGACAGTTTCTGGATGCACCAAGGAGGTCCTTGACAAAGATGTGAACAGAATTTCTCCAAGTATCTGTGAATCAGTGACTTTAGTATTCACCAGCTCATGACACTGGGCCAAACTGGGCTGAATCAGAAGAGTTTCCAAAGCAAGGGAGGAGGGCAGACAACAAGTAGACTGAACAGGAGGGCTGAGCTGAAGATTATGTTTCACTTGTGATAGCTTATGACCTTTCTCTCTCCAGTATAACAACCCCACCATGATTTGTTTTCTCTTGGGAAGTGAAAAGTCTTGCTAAGACTTATCAGTTCTTTTGTGAACCGCTTACACAGAGCGAAAAATATGTTTGAAAGGAAATTAACCTTCTAGTAGCTCTTCAAAATCATCAACAAAAAACTCTTTCAAAGGTGGGCGCTTTGGTCTTTTCAAGGTATTCAGAAGCTGCTGGATTTTAGAGGACACTCTGCTATTCACTGGGACACCTGCCAAACAGAAAAGATTTATTACTTACCACATATTAAAATAACATACACTAAAACGCATGCTGCCACATTGCTGACAACACCACGCTAAGCTCAGCACAGCTTCCAGGTGGAAGAGTCATTCAGGATGAGCAGCTTCTTTGGAAAAAAAACAGCTTTCATCAGTGACAGTTTCAACCATGGATTTTTTTGTTTTAAAACAATGGTGTTCCCTAGCTACCTGGCTGATGCATATACCTTCTCACACTTTAATTTAGCTTTTCAAACTGCTGACTCCTTCATGAGATTCCAATACAAACCTGAAAAATGTTCTTTTCTTCAACAGTCTAGGTATTTGCTACATTTTAACATTCATTCAGTTCTGAACGTGTGAGAATGCTTGGAAAAAATACGCGAATCTTTCAGTATTTTACACAGCTTGCAAAAAATAATCACAACACCATGTCAAATGCTGATTTTCATCTGTATATGTGATAAAAAAAAAACCCACCAAATATAAATGTGTATATTTGTTTATATTTATTGAAATTTAAAGCTCTGAAGCAATATAAAATTAAAATGTGAGACTAAAGGGCCTGCACTGCCGCTTACTATAGAAATACACAGAAACGGGGACGTGGCTCCCACCAGCAGAACATGGGAACTGCAGTACAGTTTCCTCTCCTGCGGCAGGCTGGCAGCTACACCACACCACTGCAAAGCTTTGGAGGTGGCAGGCCCGTAGCACACGACGGGTGCCAAGCTCTGTTACACACACGCTTATTCAGGAGAAGGGACACAGAGTGAAAGGTAGGAGGTTTATAACACAATCACCATCTGCGGTTTCCAAAATGCTGCTGTTGTAGCCTCTGGGAACTCCTCGCACCGATGCTACCTGTGGACGCTCATGATGCAAATGTTCCACCAGGCCAGTGGTCACATCTGGAGGAGCAGAGTGGTTATCTGTAGAAATGGAAGACAGATATGGGAGCTCATCAATCATCTGAAGAATCAATGCATTCAAAGTTGCTTCTTACAGCATTCTTGTGTTTTCAATGAAACTCTGATTTCTCTAATCAAACGGTAACCAAAACCTTCTAGATACAGGTGGAAGCCTGAAAGGAACCACCATGTCTCTCCAGGGTGTAGAGGAGCTATTCCAGCTTTCAAAGGGATTCAAACAAATTCTGACAAATAAAGAGAGCAGTGGGTCACTCCATCACTTCAAGGTGAAAGCAAGGAGATTCATTATGAGTAAAAAGCACAAGTCTACAGAGAAACCCTGTCTCACATCTCTCAGAAGAAATACAGGCACCCAAAGTGTCACCACAAAACTGGAACGACTAGTCTAAGTCCCATAGGAAGAGCAAGGGACAGAAGCATCAGGCTTAAGAAGAAAGGAACTTTTGCCCCAGGATAACGTGAAGCACTTATCTACATTCTGCAGGCTGTAAGAGGAAGACTTGTGCTGAGAAACACAGAGTAAGGTTTAAGGTGGCAAAGATAGCACACTTAGGTCTGAACACATCTTGAGGATGGACACGGAGAAATGAGAGACTCCCTCTGAGGAAAGTAACTCCTGACCTAAAAAAACGTCACCTGCAGTTTGTGAGACCAGTCACGGTTTTCCTTTAGCAGCTTTTCTTACCCCCTGCTTTTAACAGTCTCGTAAGATAACGTAAGTAGAAGCTTCCTGTTTATGTTGTGGTACAGACACAGTGCACTCTTCACTGGGGCATCTGTCAGTGAGAACAACCGAGCTTGTAACACTCAACAAACCAAGTGGTGTGTACGCCAGCGTTACACGCACACTGCTCACAACAGGCAGATTTCGCACAGGATTTTCTGAGGCATTGCGGCCGGACACACCACACTGTTTCACTCTAACGGTCTGCGCTACAAGCAATAAATACCTCAATGTTTTATAATGTATATTTACATAGGGAAAGCAGGGCAATTCTCAAATCCTCACATACTCATAGGAGTTTGAGAACCACCTTGTAGCAATCCTGGGGCAAAAGCCTGCTTTGCTTGGAACTGCAGCACGTTTCTGTGCTGCAGAACAATGCTTAGGGAATATCAGCATTCCAAACTCGTGACCTAGAGTATGGAACGGTTTCGAATGGAATCACGCGTTAGGAAGTGGGCAGCATCCGGGAGAAGCACTCACATAAGGAAAAACAAGAATTGGAGGCCTGGTACGTTCGGAATCCTAATGAGTAAAAATAGGAGTGCAACAGGAAAGAGCTTAAGCACACACTGCTGCACTGTGCTGGAGGAACTGCCGGGGCTCACGCAGCTCTGCAGCGATACCCATTGAAGGACCTCAGCACGCCACAGGTTCTGCAGAAAGAACCGAAAGCATAGGGAGATGTAGGCAGTGCCATAAAATAGAGGTATTACCCCACGCGTTCTGAGGAAGCGATCGGCACTAAGATAACCAGCGTTCATAGCTCTGTTCACAGACTTCCAGAGCTGACATACAAGCCGCCAGTGCAGCTCTTGGCTGTTTTACAGGGATCGCCAGAAGAAAAAAATTCAATCCATTCCCATATTTTCCCACGGTCGTCATTGCAACACCAATTTTTGTACTGCAAAGACCTGTCTTGTTGGGTACGAAGCAAGGACCACAACTTCCTTTCATGTGGGTAAGGTGCAAGAAGGACAAAGCCTCACTTCATCTTTCTGACAGATGCCCTAGTTAAAACCAGTAACAAGAAAAGGTGACAACTATGCCTAAAACTGATCCATACGACCACTGCACAGGGCGTACAGAAAGCCCGTGTATTCAGAGTAAATTGAAATGCTCTTCATCTGTTCTACATACTTTTTGAGTTGATTGTCCGTTGGTTTTTTTCTTTAGCTTTACCAAAGTCCCAAAACACGGACTTCACGCAGCATACAAATCAATCACAGAAAAGGACAGAGTCATATGCACCCGATTCCCATATCGCAGTATTAACCCATAAATCGATGCTTCTCCACTGACAAACTCTGCAGTGATTACCAATTTCTAAAGCTTCCACTCCTTGAATACACCAGCAAGGACTACAATTAGGGATGAATCTGCAGTGTGGCTTCATCAGTGGAAGGCCCCAAAATGGCATTCCTATGGATTAAGCTGTCACCACTGAACAGTAAGGTGACTCAAAACCTACACTGGAAGTGACACACACGTAAGTACAGATATAACTACCAGGAGACAGGACAAGCGAGGCTGACACACGCTATGAGACCTGGTGCACACGTGGGTCAGAAGCCATGCATAAAGCACAGAAGTTGAAATGCTGCACGGGTGCAGGTTTTACCATGGATATTCCTGTTAGGATAAAGCAATCTTCTGCCCACGTGTCTGAGACAGATATTTGAAATACAAAAGCTCTGCAATTAGATGCTCAGAAAATAACATCAGGAAGAAGCTATCTGGGAACATTTATGGAAGAGCTGTATACTTGGGAACAGCTCAAAGAAATCACACAAAAACCGAGAATGCTCAGAAAAGAAACAAAAAAATCCATTAACAATCATTCCCAACTGAAAACAAGCACAAAAAATAGCTCTATATGGAGGTGCTAATTTACAGCATTCACATATTTCACAAGCATCTCGGAGCCCAGTTTCAGGCAAATCAATGTCCCTCACCACAGCAAAGAAATGGCAGGGGTCCTCATGAACAGCTTCTCTGCTGCACACAGCTATTTCATCCTGCGTACAGCAAAGAACTGACTCTCCCTCCCGATTCTGCCTTGAGAAGGCAAAATTCTTCCCATGCATGTAGAACAAGTAACTTCAATTTTCAGGATTTATGCCCAGATAAAAATCACATTAGCTTCACTAATTATTTAGGCATTTTATTAATACAGGCCCACGAGAATCCATGAAATTAGTCTGTATCATCTAGAGATACTGTGGCATAGCTGAGAAAGAGAAGTGGGGAGTAGTCAAAAAAAAAGGGTCTGAACAGACTTGTGACTTCTGGAAAAAAGTTAATTGGATTTAGACTGAAATACCTTTCCTTACTGATCAGAAGACAGGGATAAATGCAAAAGAGAGCAGTGGCCCAAGAAAGAACATATGGGATACAATACAGAAAATTAAAACCAGGCATCAGAGAGCAAGCAGTCTCTAAGGAAGAGTCTCAGGGTGAAGATTCAAATAGAAAGGTCCCTACCTAGCAGGAAGTCCGGTTAGACCTAGAGATGGTTGTGTGTGATTGTTCTGTCTCTAGGAAGCCACTCGAGCAAAAAGGACATTTAAAAGAAGCTTACTGAACTATACTGGAACAGTAAAACAAAAAACAGCGCACCAACCCAGCCAGAAATCAAGATGATCCACAACCCACTACTTCATTCTTGCATTTCCTCTTCAATAAACTCTTCGAAAACTTTGGAACATTTCACTTTTAAAACGACTGTAACACTGCTTACAGAGCCACAGCAGTTCAGAACACCTACTCCTATAACTCTGCTTCTCCTTAAGAAAAGGAATTGTACTTTTAAGTCTTTCAACAGTGGGTCAAACACCACGCTAATCCATTTTTCCAGTTACTCTAACAAGAGCTAAGGTGGGAAATACTCCCTCGTTGAGATGGTGACCTTGAAAAAAAAAAACTAGACACGCTGTTAGCCTTACTCATTTTAAAGAAAATATTACACTAAAAAGAAAAAAAAAAACAAAGCCCCTAAAACAACACGTATATGTTGTCCTTGCTTTTATAGGTTAAAGACAAATGCTTAAAAATAATGTCTATTCCTATCTGACTTTATGAAATACTGTAACTCTGCACTTCCGACACTGCAGTCTATTGCTTGGGAATTGAGCATGATCTCATCGTTAAAAATGCAAGCTGGAGAAGATGAGCTGCAAGGGCACAATCTGCTAAATTTAAATTCTCCAACATATCAAAATTGTGAATAGTTATTCAGTATATAGTCAAATTAGAGAATATTTTAGTAAGGCATAGTATTTAAAGTACGTAAGATGCCTTTTATACTGCCGATTGGTCAGCACATTAACTGAGAAAATAAACAAACTCTTCTTTTATGCTCTAGGACAAACCAAAAGGGTCCTTTTTGAAAGTATACTAGCATTTACTGATAATCAAAGAAGCTTTCAATGTAAGAACGGAATAAGTTTTCATGTTCCTGGGAGCAAGGCAGACTATAGACAAACATCGAAAATGCCACAACTGAATTGTTATTGGACATGCACAAATGTTTCCAAGCCAGAAATGAAAACTGATGGAATATGGTAAGCATTTCAGAAATGAGGAAGATTATTCTTATGCAAAAGGACATCTAATTTTTTGTCAGAAGAACTGGAAATTTTACCTTTCTGAGAATTTTTAATGGACTGGCTCTTAACAATCCCTGAGCTTCCTTCCTGATAGATACTGTAATTACATATTTATTTCTCCCTACTGAAATTTCATACCATTCCACTGCATGCTGTCCAACATTTAGCTGCTTAAATGCTGGACTTTGAACTGTTAATAAGGCCTTGATTATGCATATAATTTCCATGAGTAAATAGTCCTGATGGGTAAGTCTTAAGAAGCTAGTTGTGAAATTTGGTATGTATTTATGTGGCCGGAGACATTACACATAACAGGATGCTGGTTTACATTTTACATATCTTGCAAGTTTTTACCAGCTACATTAAGAATTAATCACACTTACAATTAGGGCTAATCTTCTATGTTTATTTGTTAATTTTCAGGAGTTAAACATGATTCCTATAAATTCATAATGTGAAATCCAGAATGCCCTCAAAGCAAGCTGTAGACATATTCCACCTTATTTACATGCATGTACAAACCCCCCCTACAAATTTCTCATTATAAATAAGCTTGGAAACAGGAAGATGAAAATTTAGATTTCTTTAAAGGCAGAAAGATGGGTATGCTTTGTACAAACAGGACAAATGTCACTAGCAATAAAGCCACAAGAGTTAAACAAAGACACAAAGCTTTCTAACCATGTTTATGGATGAAGTGCTGATGAAGTGAAGAAAAACGAACAAAGCCAAATGCTGCCTGCAACTTTGTAAGACACGAAAGAAATCCCAACATTTCAGCACGCAGGAGCTTTCTAAGGCAAGAGCACTAAGCAGGCTTCATTTGCCTTGTAAAAGCTTCGATGTCGGAATTCCTCTCCAGACTTAGCTTCCACGATAAAGAGATCACCCCACAAAACAACAGAGAGGGGAGCAAAAGCAAGTGGGAAAGACAGGGATAACCCTTCCCAGAGTCTCTAACATCTAGAGAGTCTTCCAGAACACAAAGGAAGCCAAAAAGAGCTGAGGAGAGGCAGCCATCTCCCATCTCAGCTCCACTTGCAGAAAATTGCCTGCACTGTGAATTGTGTCATGATGAGTTGATCCCTGCTTCTGTCAGCACCTAAGCCACACAGACGATCCACAGGATCCTCTTGCAGGCTCCTCTCCCCGTTTCATGTGCTTTAGGAATGTGAAGAAGTGAAATTCCTGGTCACAAACTACAACCATCGGTTGCGTTTTGAAGCCCACAGCTGCTACGAACTAAGGCTGATGCCCCAAACCTGGCAGGAGGAACTCAGAGGGCAAACCAGCAGGGAATGGCGAACCCACCCTCTCGTGAACAGCTGCCCCACGCCCGGGTGAACTGGTTGTATCGTCTGAACAGACAAGCCTAAAGGATACATGACTGGGCTTTCAACAAAATCTGCAGGTAACAGCTAGACCAGCTAAACGAACGGGTGTTCGCGAAATATATTTGTGCCTTCAATTATCACGTTAATTGACAGCTCTAAGTATACAGAAGCTGGTATACTCAGTTTAAATCTAAAGCATTTCAGTGCGTTTTCCCCATCTGACCTAACCTGTTCTTTGTAACAAAACAGAAAAAAACTGTCTGTGGGCACACAGTCACAGACAACCCACAAGTCAGGTAAGTAGAGCACTAAAACTGCCAAAACCTGAAACGTCCAGGAACAACATATGTGATGCCTACTGCATATTACTAGAAGCACAAGAACTTCATGCTATAGGTAAAATACAAGCATCATTCTTCATTTCATTTTTCTAAATTACTTTGGGGGAAAAAATTATTTGAAATACAAAGTTATTGTTCCTCCTCTAGGTCCTTGCCCATTATTTAACATTAGTGCGGACCTGTTGCAAACACATAAATCCACTATCGATCTTCATTACAGTGTATAAAAACACTGTAAAAATTATTTCCATGGCAGAAAAGACCCTCCCTACCAAATCTTCCAAAAGCACAAGACTAGTGCATTTCAGGACAAAAATAAGCAACCTAAAGTTCCGGACCTTCAGCGTTACAGACATTGAGACAGAACTCACATTTACATTTGGGCTTACCAGTACTTCATTTTCACTCTCATTTCGCAATAAAGGACTATTCATGACTTAAATTTTCATTGAAGGAAAAAAATCACATTTGAGCTTGAAATCTAGCTTTGCCAGTACCTCTGATTTCGTAACTTTCCAAAAGATTGTGGATGTTTTTCTAGTCTTTTGAGTGTTTACCAATTGAGTCACCTTTGAAATCCATAACCTGATACTGTCTAGGGTAAACATGTCCAGATCGGAAAGCATGCACCCAAACCACGATCCCTTTGAACTTCTGCTTTTGAATACAGTAAAACTGAACCTTAGTTTCTTGATAAATCAAGCATTTTACCGAGAAGAATGCATGTTCAGATCTCATGAACAACTGGTTTGGTTTAAATTAAACATATTTATACATACCTGGTCTGTGGACTGTACATTTTAAGGCTATTTACAGGTATCTTCTGAGGAAGGCTTTTGTGTTTAGCCCCGCTTTGGGCTTTTAAATTTGATTTTATTCCAACCACACAGGCAGTTCTTTACTGACCTAGCTGGGTGTGTGCCATGAGATCTGCAAGCACAGTGGCAGCAGCGGTGGCAGTAGCGGTATTGGAAGCGGCAGCAGGTTTCCCTCCTGGATGAGATGAGGTGGAGGATGCAGAGGATGAGGTGGAGGAGCCCTGAATAACCCGGTTAAGCCAGGGCTCTACGTTGGAATGGCTCTGGAACGGAGGGGAGGTGATCCGCCCTTGCCGACGTAACGAGCCCTCATCTTCTGATGCTGACGATGTGTCTGTGATTAAAATAACGATGACAGGCATGTAATGTGGGAATGACCCAACAGACGGGAACATGAAGTTTTTGCATGTTCTTCACGCAGCATTCTCATGTGCTACACATGAGACGCAGGTATTAAGCAAATGGTATATTCACATGCACAAACTCTGCTCATTGCCCTTTTGTTAGGTTAATGCAACAACTTCTACACATTATAGCTAGCACACATTTGAAGCAACATTTCATTCACCTATTGTATTTGGGATGACGCAAGACTCAAAAAAGACTTCTACCCAAGGTACCTACTACATTCACCAACCACCCTCAGTGAGCATACCGTACCTATTCCACGGAAAGAATATTTCACTTCTGAACAGGCAAAATGGATCTTTTCCCACCTGAATAAATTCCATTGTATTTTTGTTGGGTATTTTCTTTTTATTTTTTGAGGGGGAAATTGTTCACTTTTCAATTCTTTTGACAAATTTTTTGAGAAATAATTACTAAAAAAAGCACATTGCTATAAAGTTCAATAAAAGAGTAATTTCATTAATCTAAGAATAATTAAAAGTAATTTAAAAGCTTGTATTTTAACCACATAAACTGATATTAATGAGTACTACACAGAAATGCTTAGCAAAGCATCTTTTCATTCTAGATCTATATTTGTTGCTGCTAGAAGTCTGATAAAGGGCTCCTATTTTAATTACCATTCAGTTATTTACAACTTTCCAGAAGTTTCCCTTTGGCACTCAACCCTTCCACATTTATTACCCGCTCAACAACAAATAAGAAGGTCTTTCTAAATATCAAGAGAATACACCCCTGTTGATCTTGAGTGAAAAATACAAACCTTTCTTACAGGAAAAAAATCTTGCCTTCCTAAAGAGACTGCTGCATTTTCAGTGCTTGATCCTTTAAATGCCCCCCACCCCGCC
>Ga0181612_131433_pt1 | contig 10671 bp, 5 predicted proteins | sample HoacroProtozoa21_FD_119630 | JGI IMG/M metagenome (GOLD analysis project Ga0181612, IMG submission 119630) | Hoatzin crop microbial communities from Cojedes, Venezuel. Combined Assembly of Gp0051906, Gp0051904, Gp0051908
CAAACTGAAGCAGAGGAAGTTCCGTTCGAACATGAGGAAAAACTTCTTCACTCTGAGGGTAATGGAGCCCTGGACCAGGCTGCCCAGAGGGGTTGTGGATTCTCTTTGTCTGGAGATACTCAAAACCCACCTGGACGAGGTCCTGTGCAGCCTGCTCTGGGTGACCCTGCTTTGGCAGAGGGGTTGGACTGGATGGTCGCCAGAGGTCCCTTCCAACCCCTGCCATGCTGGGATTCTGTGATATGATCCCTGGTAGCTTGTCGTATTTTCTTCTTTCTCAGACTGATTTTTTTTTTTTTTTTACTTATGGCAGCATTGATAATAAGTATTATAGGCTTACCTGAACACTCATTTTACTTCTATTAAAAGATACTTAATTACCTGTGTTCATCATAAGAGTGGTAGTTATGAAGCTACTCTGTTATCACACTTGTATTTATTTAATTGATCTTCACCAGTGTGTATTAAAGTCAGGAGGCATGCTGTTAAGTGCATCGTTTGATGCTTACACTCTTTTGAGTACTGGGCAAGTGGTTTTGATCAGTTTTATTAGTACATGTGGCATCAAGGCTTGGTCAGTTTGAGAGGTATAGTGTTAAAAACATGCAGACCTCACAATAACTCAGAGTTCCTTTTGGCTTCATACAACCATCTAGAAGAATTCCTTCCTGAAACTACTAGAGAAGTGTTTCAGCTGTTCAAAGCTGCAACTGTGCTTTCTCCACTATCAGTGCTGAATTTTGCTTGCTCTCAAACAAGGCCAATAAAGATTGCTGGTATCTGGTGGACAACATTTCTTTCTAAGGAAAAGAAATCATATTACACTTTTTGGTTTAAAGTCAGTGATAAGGAAAGGGAAGTTCTATTTCAAAAGCCCCAAATAAATGCAATCTTTTGTGGAACAATCTCACTGACTAAAGGACATATCTTCTTCCGTTCCTTTTTCTGCCCCTCCAGGGAACATCGGGTGGCAAGTAGGAAGGAGCGTAACACAGAAATGAACTGAAGCAAAGGAAAAGTGGAGAAAGCGCCAAGAGATAGTGGATGCATGCTGCTATGAATGCTGCCTAAAGGGTGTGGGAGCTTGTGTTCCACTAGGCTATTTTTTTAACTTGATGGTGGCACAGTATTGACTAACATGGGCGATAGTTATGTTTTGCCAGGCAGAGCTGTTCTAGAGAAGGTTGAGCTTTTTCTTTCTCAAATGATGACACTAGTACCAAACCAGCAACTGTTGGTCATCTCTTCTGCTCAGAAGCTGTGGCTTCTGCTGGCTAACAGAAGGAACATTGCCTACAGAAGACTGCATTTTTACTCGCAGCTACACCTGATCAGAACTTGGGATGTTAGGTTGCATCCAGGGCATCTGGAATGGAAGTTGCACATAAACAAAAAAAATCTCGTAGTGCTTATGCTTTTGGGTTTATATAAGAGGATTTTACTTCCTGAGCCCTTTGGAATGGGACAAAGAAAGGTACATCATTCTGTCTCTGACTTAGCACTTGATGTTTTTATTTCTTGTAGTTCTTTCCTCACACTTTCCCTCCCTAGCATGCCTTCTAGCTTGACTGTTCTGAAAAGCATTACTGAAAAATGCTAAGTAATCTCAAACAGATTAAGCAAGACAATAAAGAATTACAACAGCACTTGGAATGTACCAGCCAAAGAATGCCACGGATGGCTGACAAGTGCTCGTTCTCTGCTTGACACAAGATGCTGGGAGAGGTAGCTAACAAAACTGACATTGTTTTTTTGTCTGGGTTTTTTTTTTTTTAATTAATTGCTGCAGCTCGTTAGTGCAACTTAATTACACTTGTATTCCCCCTTTCCTTCTGCACATTCCCTCCCCTCAAAATTATCCTGCCACAAAAAACCCCATCAGGGTGCTGCCAGGCTTGGGCCTGGAATAAGCGTGGCTGCTCGGTGAAGAAGGCAGGTACAAAACCATCTGTGATCCATGAAGAAACAGGCAATTTCCAGCGTCCTGCAGCAGGTTTCAGCTGTGTATATGGCTACACCAATGTTAATTTAATGTGGAGGGGCAAACCCAGAGTAAGTTACAGCTGCTCTGAGAAGGGCTTGGCATGTTGAAATAGGGCTAAGCTCCATGCTGAGTAAAGACTTGGTGCTTGTACAAGTTTTTAGCTGTTCAGCATTATAGGAGTTAGGTTGCAGAACACTGCAATCCAGGCCAAATGCCTACTGCTAAGGCGCTGACCGTGTCTAAAGAATAGAGAGTGAGGGAGTCCTGGATGGACTGCGAGGGGGGAAGAAGGGAAGAGCTCTCATCTATAACTTAAAAAAATGAAAAAGCCTAAATAACTCAAATGTAAATAGCCCCCACCTAGTTCTATACAGGTAGGGAGGAGATGAAGTTGTGTTAGGGGATTTAGGCTCTTTTCAGAACAAGGGAAAGGAGAAGGGGAAGAAGCTAATAACAAAACATGAAACGTCCCAGGGTGTTATGCAGTGCTTCCTTCTTTGTGGATCCGTGGCGCAAGGAAGCAGCTCCGACTTGAACTGTACCTCTTGAGAGAGGCTCTCGGTGAACTTGTTCTGCCCGAGGTCTTCAGGCCTGTGCCTTTTGTTGGCTGGTACCACCAGGCGATGGTAGGAATGGTTCATCGGGGCACTTGGAGAATTAAAAACCAACCGCACGGCCATTCTTCAATGTACATTCATTGCTTTGGAAAAGAAGGAACAAAAAATGGAATGGAGTTCACCATCCTGCATTTCCTCTGCCAAAGATCCAGGCCACACGGGACTGTTTCCTGCAGCACCTTTGATGGTGGAGTGCAAGGTTTGTCCATTCTCTGGCTCCTCTTTATTTACGCAGGCCTGTAGGGAGGGGGAGGAAATTGAAGGCAGGACATCAATGCGGAGCAAGTACTAAGCTGTTTACTTAAGGTAACAGAAATGGTGTGGAAACAATGAGAACAAAATTGGTTTGGTTTATTTTTTTCCTGTTCTGGGTTTTTAAATATGATTGACTACAGATGAGGAGTAGGATTGAAAGCTCAGAGGTAATGTGGTTAAGCAGTCTTCAGGCCTTGAAAGAATGCTGTGCATACACCAGGCCTGAATATACTGCAGTTAGACTAAGGACGAGATATGAGCCAGAGTGTTAGATCTATGTATCCTCAGCATTTGGAGCTGCATGAAATTCAGTTAGGAATTTTAAAAGCTAGGGGTCATCTCTAGAATAAAGTAGCTCCTTGAAATTGAAGTGATGTGCTTTTTGTGTAGATGCAGCAGTATAAGCAGATCTACTGTAGACAGCAGTAAAAATGAGTGAATGTTTTCAGCTGAAACATCACCTCTTAAATATGCAGCTTCAGGTTGATCAAAACAGTTTGCAAATTTATGTTGATATTCAGCAAATTGTTTGTTTGGGAAAAAGTCTACCTAGAAAGAAAAGCAGAAGAATTTTGTTTTGTGTTTTTTCTCTCCTCAAAACAAAGTGGGATTTTTTTCCTGTTTAAATAAAAGTTTCCTGCGTAAAGTATTCTGGTCATCAAACAGAGTTTGGAGGGGATGGGGGAAAAACAATCCTAAAGGAATTTCCCCCCTTCCTCTTCCAGTGTTTCAATCTGGTTTTTGATTTTTTTGAATTGAAGAATGTTATCTGTGTACTTTTCGGTTGATCTACTGAAGAACCCACTTTCAGCCTATAAGTGGATGACTGTTATATGGGCTCTAGTCCTTTGATGCTGCATGCTCACAGCTGCCTCGTGCCTATGGCTAGCAGACAGACTGCACCACAGAAGAATCGATAAGGGAGTATTAAAGTGGGCAATCACCAACTGGAGCCTTAGATCATCCAATTAACCAACACCTCCTGTTGCTACCCTGTCAATACTGAAGTCTACATCTGATAAGAGTCACACCCCATGTTACCCTATGGCCCTTTCCAGTGGTAGGTTTGAGGAAAGCAGTCCAATGAAATCTGGCTGCACAACTAAAATCAAATTAAAGCTCTTAAGCCATTAATGTAATGTAGTATTTGGGGTGCCAGATCACAATGAGTGTTATGGACAGGAGCCTCACAACTGTGCAGTCCACTGCTTGGCCTCAGAAACACCGTCTCAAAAGGCGGGAGGATCTATTGCCCATCTCTCTACCTTTTAAATAAGTAGAGGCTCCCTCCTGTCAAACGGCGGGTTCTAGAGTTAGCACTAAATCACGTGCAAAATCATGCTTTGAGACTATTCTGCTTTATAACTGAGATTGCACAGTGCTTCTTTCTAAAAGAAATTTAGAGAATGATGTCAAAAGAGGGAATGGATGCAGCAGGCAGGGAGCGCTGACAAGTGATCATGGTGATCTGGGCCTCCTGCTGTCTTGGCAGGTCTTGCAGGGGACTTGGAGATAACGGCTGTAGGCAGACACGTCAAAGCTGTCTCGGTTAACCTTGCCGCAGCTATCAGTGCAGGAATGCTTCCTTGCCTCACATGATGAGAATTCTGTTACTACAAGTGAACAAGAAGAAAAGAGACCCTGAGCTGATGTCCTGTCCAGCGCAGCCCAAGAGGAGACAGTGGTGCAAGCAAGCACAGCCTGAATTTGAGCTTTAGCTGAGGAGGGGTAAGAGCTCAGCCTTTCCTTCCTGAAAACTCATGGGAAAGGTTCTCTTTTGGCCTCAGGAGAATAACTTTTCAATAAGTGACTTCTTATCCTTTGGCTAAGTGCTTTGACCCAGAAACTCACGCACTGGAGACTTGAACATATCTTCTGTCAAGATTCCTAATATATTATTGTTAAATAATTAGAGCTGTGCCTTGACTGGTAAGGAGCAGTGAGATTAAGGGTAATCCTACTACACAGTAAAACTTTCAGAACAATTTTTTTCATTATAATTTGAGTCTCTTTTACTTAAGCTTGTGACTTGAAATAGGAACCATCACAACCAAAACCCCCTAGAGTCAATAAAATGTAGAACAGAAGCGGTCGTGGAACCTGAAATAGAAATAACTGTATTTATAGAACATCACTGTTGCTGTGTGAGTAGTGGGGGTGCTAATTAAGATGATGTGCACTTAAATCATGCCTTTGTAAGCAACAGTACAAAACTCTTTGTTGATTTTTGTTGTGGTTGGCTTTTTAAAAAAGAAAAAAAACACTTCATAATTTGTGAGTTTTTTCACTAACTGGTGGCTTGCAGCTGATGGCAAGGAGGTTGGTAGATTACCATGATAAAGCTGGGAGATAACTGGATTGCAGTATGGAAGTGCCTACTATCAGTAATAGTTTTGGGAGATTTTTTTTCTCCTAGTAGGAGGCAAAGGTATTTAAGAACCTTTTTCAGTGCACTGGATAGAAGCTGAAGGCCAGCAATGGGGTATGCGTTTTGAATACTGAATTTAGCAGATGATAACCACTGCAGTAGGCTGTCAAGGTACACAGCAGTCTCCCTTTAATATCTTTGAACCGTGGCAGCATATTTAAAAGTTATCTTCTAACTCATAGCCTGTGTGCTTGATACAGAGGTTACGGGGTTGGTCTTGGGCTGAAGCTGTGCTCATCGGCCTAGGTCAATGTCATTGTTCTGTGAGGCCTTCAGATCTATGAAAATTGATAACTTTGGAGAGATGAAGAGAGACCAGAGAAAAATGCAAGCCAGGACAAGGGAAAGGGCAGACTGGGAGGAGAGGAAAGAGTGTGATTTCATCAGAAAAGGATAGATAAAACTGGAGTGAATAGGATAATTCCATTAGGGAATGAAGGAAAGTGATCCAGTTAGAGAGCTGTGGCAACAGGGCAAGTGCATTATCAGGAGAACAGCTGACTACTGACAGTGGGGTGGTGCCACCCTAAAATAAAAGTTCATGGCTGCAGCTAGCTCCATGTTGGTAGTTGTAGAATAGATTCAGTTTCATTCAGCATTTCCTTCAGCAAAATGGAGTTAAAAACAGAAAGTCCATGTTCCTGACCCCTAGCTGTTCTACAAATTTAAACTTGAACAGGATATAAAAAAAGAAAATGCCTTCAGTTATCATAAAATTATTTTTGCAGCAGGACAAGGGCATCTGGCTCTCCGTGCCCCAGACTGCAGAACTCCATGGCTTCATTAGCTGAGAATCAAGTATCTGTTCCTCCTCTCACTCCCATTTATACATGTGGGTGAAAGGCAAGAGCTAGGCTGAAATAAATAAACAAAAATTGCTACTTGGTGGCTGTTACGAAATTTGTTGAGGATCACCTTATCTACTGCTCAGCAGCTGTTTTCACCTCCCATTATCCAGAAAGAAATATTATGTTGTGCTGGCAGCAGCTATCAAGTGATGATCTAAAAAATGGGACTGAAGGACAACAAAATTATCTATGCACTTAATTAGTAGCTTACCATCTTACTGGGGCCCTTGTAAGGAAGTTTTACATTGCTAGCTTCTGTTCGTATTACCATCTCCCCATACAGAAAACTTCATTTATAAGTACTAGCTTCTTTCACAAACAGAATCCATCATTTTAAGAAAAAAAGCAGTCCCCCACCCCATACTGTAAAAGCGTGATGTTTCCTCAGCCCACTGCTCTATCAGGCTGGTAAATCAGGGAGCTGCTTAAAGCTCCACAGCTTCTGCAGACTGTGGAAAATTCCATCCCACTGTGACAAAACGAGAGGGAAATCAATATTTAATCTCCTGTAGCATCCCTTCCGATAATACTATTGCACCCCCAAAGATACAGCGTGTTTAAATGCTTTGCAAAAATGACTTGTTCTCCTGGTCTTGTGCCGTGTGCTGCAGTGACAAAGTGGCAGTAAGTCCTTACTACATCAGAGGGGCACATCTACAAATCTGTTTGGGGACAGTTTTTCTTCCCTCAGCCCCACTTTTCTCCCCCATCCTCACATTCTTCTTTTTGGCAGGACTCTCTGGTAACATTACTCCCAAAAAACAACCTCCCTTAGGTGGCTGCTTTAAAGAATTGCTGCACACTGGAACTGCCTTCTTGCAGCTCAGTTCAAGGAGTATCAAAAATTCAGTTCTTATTGCTGCTTTAAACAGATAATACTGGCCTTTATGTTTGAGAATCTAATTAAGAACCATCTTTTAAGTGGACTGCGTGAAAGTATGATCGTCTGCCTTCAGCAGTGGGAAGGGATTATCAGAGGGCAGAAGCTGGAATTCAGCAGTGGATCTCTATTAGTGGTATGAAAGGAGCTGCTGTGGACAAGCCCCCTTTCTGCTCCCTGCTCTCAGCTGAACTCTTTGGACGCCCCACACATAGGAGCCTCTGTTCTTGTGGGCAACAGAATTAAAAAAAAAAAAAAAAGAAAGAAAAGAAACCTTAAGAGTAAACCTGTGCCATCCTGCATTCAAACCATCTAAGGCTCAGTTCAATTTAATGCACTGGTATGTTAGCTTTGTATGCTACAGGTTCCCTAGCAGTACAAACAGATACAGGGAGACCTTGTACCCAAGACAGTCAAATTTTGTGGTGCCATCATGAGAAGGTTATTGGAGGATGACAAAGACATGGTCAGTGATAAAAATTGCATGGATGCATAGGTCAAGAGTTCAGTTGTGACTGTCTGTCCACAGAGCTAAAATACGGCTTAAATAACTGGTTGTTGCATAGATTTTACCCCAGTAAAGATCTTTCATCGAGGTTCTGCCTGACAGACTACAATGTAACCTTGAGATCGAGCATCATACTCTGCTGTCGCTACGGCTTACTCTCAGCATCCACCGAGGCTGACTCTTCCTTCCTCACAGCCCCTACCTTTACCTGCTGGGGCACCGTTCACTGCTGAAAAGCCTCTCTTTGCTTCCTTCAAGGAAAAGGCATCCAGTAGTTTGTTTACAGTAACATCCTATAGCTGGCTCCACTGCTTCCTATCAAACAGCACTACCATAAGCCAAGTACAGCAACACCAGCTTCACCCTGGCAACCTGGGGCTGAGCAGAGGCAGTTGCACCCCTTCTGGTGTCCACTTGTTCACTCCTTCCATATCTGAAAAGCCTGCTGGAGAAATCAACCTGCAAGGAGGAAAAAACCCAAACCTGCGGCACCCTCGAGCCATCAAACTAAGAGGCACGCGTAGCCTCTTAGCACAGGAGGTGATACTTACAGGTATGTCTGCTTGAACAAAAGGTTGGTGGGTTTTTCATTGACATGGTAGAGAGGAAATGGATCAAATCCACCAATGAAATCAACTGAAAAAAAATCAGAACTCAAATAAATAAACAAACATGGCCAGAAAACTGAAAGGAAATGAAAGAGAAAGTTGGTGCATGTCATGGCATAACACAAAAATTAGTGAGAGAACAGAAAAATGATTTTTCAGGTATGGATTGCCTGGTGGAAATCTCTGCCTGTACAGACCTTTTTTCCAGGATCTCCTGGGATGGACAAGTGTGCCAAGCAGAAGGTTCAGCTAGCACAAGCAGAGAGCTATCAAAAGACTCCAGAAAAACAAGAGGGCCCCCCTCAGCCTCCTTGGCTATTGCCACCACACTGTGACTTCGCATGAGAACTGAGCTGAGAAAGCCTCAGCCGTTCAGCGATGTGCTGAAAGAAAGAAGCCGGCGAATGGCTCGCGAGCGAATGCCAGCGAAGTTGGCAGCACAGCAGTCCCCAGGAAGGTTATATAGTGAAGTGGGAATTTTCTTGCCCCACTTGTCTTTCCTGCAAGACAGACAACAGCAGCTTTGGAAAACTGCAAATACCTTATTATCCTCAAATACCTTATTATCCTCAGCTCTGATATTTTTCACATCCCCGCTGCCAACTCAATTTCTGTTAATTGTATACAAATAGGAACAATGCTTCCCTTCTCCAGTATTCACATAAGGGCAGTGTAACTAAACAAGGAGAGTTTTAAATGACGATTCCCTTAGTAACCATAGAAGAATTTTTCAAGTCTCTCTTCGTTCCCCTGAAATTAGGCCAAGTCTATATTATTGAGCTGGCCAACGTAGCTGGGTCAGCAGGGGTATGACGTGGTGTGATTTGTGACTGACCTAGTCGGCCTTGCTAAAACCTTTAAAATAGATTCAGCTTAGACCACTTTTTGGTGCCAAGTTAGTGCATTTCATCTGGAAGTGTGAAAGCCATCCTGTCCAAATGCTATTTAAATATAACTGGAGAGTCTTATTAACTATATAAATGCCTGTTTATTTTCCTTTCCTGAAGGTGGCACTATTATTTTAAATTCTAGCTAAAGAGTTTTGGTATTTGTTAGTGAACAATCAATAGAAAAAATATTTACTAAATATATTGGAAGTGAAAAAAAAATCCCTCTTAAAATATATTTAGAAACCCAAGGAACACATTCTCACAAATTCCATTTGTGGTTTTGGAACAACTGTTAGTTAATGGGTGAAATCTGTAAAGGTTCTAAGTTAATTGGGGGGATAATTCCCCGTAGTTCCGTTGAGTCTCGACCTTTTCTCAGCCACCTTTGGAAATGTTTGAGTATTTTAAAATCAAGAGCGTCTGCAGTTTTTAAAACAGATACTAACTATATTACCTCAGTTGTGGAATGTCTAAATTAGGAAACCTTAAAGATTTGCAAGTTTCAGTACCTGTCTAGTACCCTGAACAAACAAAAGTACTATCATCTGAGCACCCAACCATGGAAGCACTCAAGATCCAAGCTGCTTAATAAATATCTTAACTGTGGTTCATTGTTGCAATATATTACAGTGCATTAGCACATCTAAAATATTCTTGTTCACAATTCAGCATTAGTAGATCCCTACTGCTGTGTTTTCTCATGAAAATCACGTTTGCATGAGCTTCCTGATTAATGTGCCTCAGCACTTATAATTACTTCGTGCTGCATATCAAAGCAACATTTAAAGGAAACCACAAATGGAAGAGAAAATTAAAACGCAGCTCAAATTTGTTCGGGTCACTGGAAGGATCTACCACTGTGAGTGTGAAATATTGATGGTTTGTCATTGTTAATTATTCAAGCTGGCATTTTAACTCCAAGCTGGGAAACTGGGAGGGAAAAGAAATTTGTTAGCGGAAAAAAAATGTGTATCCTGAAATTAACAGCTCTGCATTTCTAGATAATGCTTCCTTCCGTGTGGCTGTCTCTCCTAACAGATCCCTACTAGAAAAATGAGGTCTTCAAGTTATTATTTTACAGTATTCTAAAGGGGCTCGGAACTCAAGCTATTTAGCTAATAGAAGAGCTATAGGGTACTTTTTAAAATATTATTTATAACGTAGCACTCCGCTAAGTGCACTGCCAAGCTCTAAACAAATGATCAATACAGTCAGTAGAATGAGTTCAGCCACACAGGAAACTACAGAAAAACATGAGGACAAGTCAGATAGACAGTACATCTTATCTCCTGTGATATCAACGTTCTTCACATACTTTCAAATATTCAGTTCAAAGCTGTTTTTCAGCTAAAATCCATGCCAGTTGCTCTTTAAAACAACAAAGCTCCTTGCACAAACCTAATGAATGTCTTAAAGAAGTGATATTTGGATATAAAGCCTTTGGATCAGATCCTTACCTGGAATAAACTGGCCTAGACCCAACACATTGCCAAAGAAATCAGACTTCACATTTATTTGAACCCTATGCATCCGTTCTTTTGTTTGCAAAATTATTGGTCTCAAAGGGAGTTTTAGAAAGGCAAAGTAATCAAAGACCAGGTTATGGATATCTGCATGGATCCCACAGACCCAAGGGATTCCTCTGAGTCTTTG
>Ga0181612_145799_pt1 | contig 10671 bp, 8 predicted proteins | sample HoacroProtozoa21_FD_119630 | JGI IMG/M metagenome (GOLD analysis project Ga0181612, IMG submission 119630) | Hoatzin crop microbial communities from Cojedes, Venezuel. Combined Assembly of Gp0051906, Gp0051904, Gp0051908
AGAAAAAAAAAAGAAAATCTGTTAAGCAAATAAATATCCATCCAGAATATGAAGCCTGACTTTTTCTTTTACTTTTCACTTATTTTCGCTTCTGGGGTGAGAGTTGGATGGGAAGAGAGTCATGCCAAGCACCACTCTTCATGGAGGAACAGAGTGCGTTGTAGCTCCTCTTTCGGGGCTCAAACCTGCAAGAGAGGGTGAATTGCCCTTAAAAACAGTCCCTAAACTTCAATCCCGTGGTGGATACCCTCCGAACCCACTGAGATAAATACGTTTTTTTGTGCTAAAAGGTCTTCCTATGAAGGCCATTGCTGGAAATTTTGCCTTTGGGAGCTTTGATCCCTTTTTGTTCTTTGCTGTGTAAACCACTATAATGGGGGACATTTAGAGTTGATTAAAAACTTAGCAAAACATCAGCTAAATCTCTTGCCATGGAGCAAAGCAGCAGTGCTGGAAGCACCGTAAGGGTGATGATGCTGTTTCCAAGTACGGCTCATCTTTAATCCCCCTTTCTGCCTTATCCTGTCACCGGTCACCATGGGGCCAGACAAGAGCAGCTCATTTTTTGGATGCCAGGAGATTGTTCAAAATGTGCCATCCTACCTTTTGGCTTGGCAAGGACTGCCTTCACTTGCAAGGAGAGACCCAGGCAGCCACAGGGACCTCTGAGCCTGGTCCTGGCCATTGGGTGGGAGACTGGGTGAAACTGGACCTTTGCTTCAGCTCAAGTTTCTTCTGTTGCTTGCAAAGCCTCTTTGAGGGTTGGGAGATAAATCACAGGTTTGTCTTGGAAATCTCACACTACAGGCTTGAGAACAAACCCAAGATGCCGTGTTTGCTCAGATGGATGAACAGAGTTGAATCCGATTTTTGTTATGATGCCTCTACACAGACACATCTCCAAGTGCTTAGCTGCTGGATTGCAGAAGCGTGGGAGGCTGCAGCAGTGACAGGCAGTGATCCCTGGGGAGAGACAACCGGCAGGTCTGAGCACCCAACGCACCCCTGGTTATAACAACCTTCTGCGTCTGATGTCTTTTTTACACCTCACACTTTATTTATTTTTTAAAGAGCAGGTGAGCTGTAAAACACTCCAAGACTTGGGTAGCATGGCAGTTCCATGGCTCCCAGTGCAGGTGAAGGGGAAACCTTGGTTTGCAAAGATGAAGAAACCCTATGTCCTAGAAGGGGTCTGTCATTACCACCGAGAGGCTGGGGGTGTCTCTCAGACCCCCAGGGCACTGAAGGATGCTCTGGCTGTCAGCAGGCAGCACGCTGCGGCAGACATGACTTCAACCTGCCAGAAAGGCATGGGTCCTCGCAGGAATCTTGGCCCGCTTCGCTGCTGCACTCCCAGCTGTGCACGTCCTGAGGAATGCACTTGCTCATTAAAATCATGTCAGCATTTGCAGAGCGCCCTGAGAGAACTTCTTTCGTTGCCTTCTCCTTGCATCTGCCAAAAGTGGACTGAAAGCTGCGGATTCCAACCTGCCAGGCTCTGGCTCAGCAACCAGCAATAGCCTGGAGGCAGGAAATTTCTGAACTAGGGCGGTTTTTTGGCTTGGACAGCATGACAGGTCAGACTTGGCACTCAAAATGGGCTGTTCTGGTCTTTAGCTGGCGGCTCACAGCTCTGGGTTTGGGTTTCCAGGACAGGTAAGGCATGCAGCAGAGATCGGAGGTGAGCACCATAGTAGAGCATCCATCTCTGTGTGTGTTCTACAAAGAGCAACATGGCGAGCAGCAATGACCAGAAAGCATTAAGCATATCATAGTTTCGGATGGAAGAAAGACTCTATTCAAATATCTGAGCAATTCACAGGTAGCAGCAGCAGAGACAAGTGCATAACTTGCACACTGTCACCAGCAATAAAATATCCCCTTCACTTTTCAAAATTACTAGAGTTAAACTCAGCTTGTACTGGCTTTTCAAAGCTCTCGCATCTGTTTTGTGGACATGTGTGTGCTCCTTTGTTGGTCAGCTTTAGAACGAGCATAGCTCACAAATTTAGGACAGCGAGATGAAATAATACCAATGATTATAATGTAAAGCAAAGTATTTGCATACTTTTCCATGGGAGAAGTCCTGGGACAGTCTTTCTGCCTCCCTGTCCTCCCACCAGTTTGTTTAGATGAAGGCTGTGCTTCTTCAGTGCAAGACCACATCCTTCAGCTCTGTCAGACTCTCAAGGAACTGATTTAGGAAGGCAGTCAAGACCCGGGCGACTTGTTAAAAAGCTTGTTACCACAAACAAATATGAAAAATTTTAAATGATTTCTTAATAGAGAACTTCCCCCAGAGCACCCAGGTTTCCTGTCTCATTGGCTCTACTGGCAGGCCAATGGTGTCTTATCACTTCTGGTGGCTAGCAGCCATCTCCTAATGACCAGACCAAGACACTCATGATGATATCTATCTTCTCTCCCTGCATGGAGGCACCATCTCCTTCATTTCTCCAAGGTGCTGTACCAAGCTCTGCCAGCATTTTGGGTACAATTTTCTTAAGCTCCATGTGAGGAGCACAGGTACCTCTGAGTGTACCCCTCCAAATTCTAGGACGCAGTATCTCTCCATCATCGCCCCTCACTAAAAAAATCACCAGGGACAGGAGTTTTGGATGCTTGATTTTCATGTCTCAAGCCAGAAGGGCATACTGATAACAGTAATCTTTGTTTTCTTCACAGCTGGGGCATAGCAGCAAAGGAAGGGAGGCAATTAAGAGAATATTAAGACTTCATCTTCCAAGATGTTGTTGCTTCTGTTCCTCCTCCCTCTTCCCTCCATTCCCCATGCTTAGCAAAGAAAGCGACAGGAGTATTATTTCTCAAGGCCTACACTGACGTCAATACGCAGGGTATTTATTTATGAAATTGAATCTAACAGTGGGGGAGAGAGGAGTGGAGGAAGATGGACGCGTGGAGCTAGCAGCTGCCAAGTTACAATAGAGCAGCAGCCTCTCAATATTTTTCTACCCTCTTTCTGGGGGAGGGATGCAGTACCCAGAGCTTCGGAGGCTGAGGGAAAGTGATATGGAAGAGAGAAACAGAAAAGGAAGTCATTAGCACTGAAGGCAGAGGAAAGGCTGGGTAAGGGGAGGACCTAAACAAGGTAAATAGCCCATTTTGGTGCTGGGATATTCAGGTTCAGCCCCTGTGCAGCAAGGGTAGCACTGCAGACACTTGCCTTCAGGCAGGCTCTGACCAGGCTCTAGCAGCACTTTCCTCTTACCCTCTTTGGTATTTACATAGAAAAATCAGAGGGTAATTCCAGCCCAATAAGTGATTTCTCCTTTTGACACTCCTTCCTTGCTCCCTGTTTCAGGATCAGGCAGCAGAACAGCTGTCTGGGAAGCCCAGCACCGAAGCGAACATGAAGATTGTCTGCTGCAGTCAATGAGAAACAGCTTTTCAGAGTAGAAATTTTGTCCATTGATGTTACCGTGTGCTGAAGCATAGAAAGATGAAACTCGGGAAGGGAGAGTAGTTTCTTTTCTTTCCTAATGAATATACAAGCCCGAGTGCAGAGCATACCCAGTGGGGAGGAAAGCCTGAGGAGCCTGAGGAGCACAGACGACCATGACAACATGATGCCTTCAGCTTCATCTCTGCTCTGGCAAGCCTTGGGAGAAGATTCCTTTGGGCATCCCTCACTAGCCTGCAAGTCATGCATGGAAATGTGCTCCCTCAGGGGTGGAAGTAGAGGAGGATGCCTTTTGCCTTTCCCTCACCAGGCAGTTAGCATAGCAGCTGGGCAGGGGGAGGAGGGAAAGTGAGCATGGAAATCAAATTCCTCTCTTTAACCCACTGGGCTCCTCCAGGCTTATTGCTGGAAAGCCTTCTCTGCACAGCTCCTCTCCCAGCCCGAGGAAAGCCCGCTTGCATGGCATGAGGTGCAGCTGAAGGAGCCTTGCAGGCCTCCAGGCTTGTTGTTAAAGCCCTTGCCTTTCCTGGGATTCCCCTGCTGACTCCCCATTGCTAGGCACAAGGAGGAGGTGATGCCATGCGCGAATCCCTCCCTGCAGAGGCTCAATGCGTGCCCTTGCAAACAGCGTCAAGGTGTCAGCCAGCCCCGAGCTTATTGTTTCTCCAAAATAGGGGAAGAGAGACATGTTCTGAAGATCTGTTTACAAGTCGGACTATCTCCAGTTATATAATGACACAAGCCTGGCTGCCAGCAAATTGTTGCTCCGAGCTGGGGAAGACAATTAGATTGCCTCTCAGGGCGGCGAGTGCACACAATGCAGGCTTTGTGCCACCCTGCCACCAGCCCCAGCATGTGCAAGCGAGCCCGACTCATCCGATGTCTTCGGAGGAAGAGGTGGCCGGGAGAAAGGAAAAGCCCCTGGCCTCGGAGAGGCAGAGCCCACACCTCATTCGGGGTGGGGATGGCTGCCAAGGGCCCGGGGCGCCGGCGATGGAGCCCGTCTGCGAGCGCTTTCCTGTCCCAGCAGTGAAGGGCGGACAGTAAATCGGCTGTCGCGCCACAGGGCAGAGACGGCTCTGACCCCTCTGCTGAAAATGGGATGGGAAGTTTCGGTGTTTGGCTTCCTGCGCTTCCTGGTGTGCTGACGGATTTAGGCTCTCGCTGAAACTCCTGGCGCTGCCTGCAGAGTCAGTGGAAAAAATGCGGTATCTAGAGATGGGAAATACCAAACCCGCTCAGAGAAGCACTCACTTAAAAGCGAAAGGTGGTTTCCGGGTGAACTTGCATTCCTGTCCTCGATGGATATGGTTGGGAGCAGGGCTTTGGAAAATTCAGAGGGTGGACTGCTGCAATGCAATCTGCTATCAGTGATAGCTGGGTCCTGCTCAGAAACACACCTGGGCCACAACACGCTGCTAGTAGGGTTTTGCTGCCAAAACCGCATGCCTGGCCAAGGGGGAAGGACCAGCCACTGCTCTCCCCTTGGCACAGTGGGGCTGGGGCATGCTGTGGAGCTGCACGTGAAGGGCATCTCTCAAGCTCTCCTACGTGCAACAGCGGCCCTGGTTTCAGTAGGCAATGATGCATGGAGAAGAAAGAGGGTCTGAAATAAAATACCCAATCTCGTCAACAGCCACAGATTAATTCAGTGAAGTTGCTCAGTGTTGCAAGGAGTTAGTGAAAGAAAAACACTGGGAAGAGAATGCTATCTCTGTGATTCATAAGGGTACATGTAGCTGCTTTTCACAGGGGAAGTGTTGATAAACATTGCTAAACCCTCATCCTTCAGAGGAGTGGAGTGCTGATAGCCCAGGGGGCAGAGAAGTCTTGTGCTGGCAGCTTGCTAGGGCACAGCTGCCCACACTGAGCACTTTTACCTTGTCCTCTGCAGTGTTGCCACTGGCTCTGTGGCACACAGCGTGTTTAATTAGACACACCACCACTCTGAACCAGGCAGGAGGTCCCTACTTGCCTAGACAAAGGTGTCTCATAAACATGTTTCTGTTGAGAGTGTGGCGAGAGTCCTTATGTTAGTGACACTGATTACAAAAGCTATGTGTAAATCCACACTGCAGATAAACAGGTACATCTTCTGCCTGCAGGGCTGCCTCGGTGTTCATGAAGCACACCTGCTCTGCATGCCCATCATACAGTTTACTGGATGTCCAACCCATCCACGTGGATGTCAGTAAAGCCCTAATGGCAACTATGTACTTGCCTGAGACGCAATACTACCCTCAGCCCAGCCCAGCAAACAGTTCCTCCTGGAAGTGAGTCATATTTCTTCATCTTTCGAACCACTTCAAGCAATTTGTCTTGCAGACTTTCTGACTACATTTACATAAAATGCATCCTTCCTTTCTTTCTATTCCTCGTTGCATGCATGAGGTTATTTCAGATGGTGTGCTCAGAGGTCACTGTGACACACAAACACACGCAGAGCAGAGAGCACGCTATGCTTTCGGTAGGTACTCAGCAATGCTTATGCAGGTGGCAGGCTCTTGCTTGGTTTCCCTGGGCACTCGCAACGGATTTACATACCAGTACAATGAGAGAAAAGGCTAAGCTGCTAGTCACTGCCAGAAGCTCCATGAGTTTGTCTGCAACGTGCAGCTTGTAGACACAAATAACCTCACAAGACCCCTGGAAGTGAAACTGGGAGTATGGGTTACTGGCAAAGTTGGGGAGATGCAAGGGAGGATGGGAGTGTGAAGAGGCTTCCAGGAATGGCTTGTGCATGTGTACAGCATGGTTAGGAACTGTTCCTCCCTGGGATTTGAGTGCAGGCTATTATTTATATCCCTACAGCTCTGCCAACGCATGACACTTGCAGCATTAGAGCTGGAACTCAAGCTCTGAGCAAGCTGGAGACTTTCATTCATGACTCCAAGATGCAACAAAACCCTTTGGAGTCTGAGAGCAAGTGAGGCCATGCATAAAAATAGCCCAAGTCCTTCACAAGTTCCACCTCACAGCTTAGCTTCCATACCAACTGAAACAGGTATCTTCAGGCTGGAAAAGAAATGACTGGGCGGTACATGAGAGAGGTTTCTGAGCTTGTGAGTGGCATTGGAGCAGGGATGAGGCAGGCTTTGCTGTCTCCTCCTGCACAAGACCAGGCAGCATTACATGAAATTAGTAGGAGCCAGGCTGAAAAGCAGACAGAAGATGGCTCTTCAAGCAACAAGTAGAAAATCTGTGCATCTTCTTACCAAAAGATGTTGTGGATATGAGAAGTTTACATGGATTCAAGGAGAGTTCACAGAATAGAAATCCACTGAGAGTAACTAAATACATAGAAACCATATCTGGCTCAGGAAGTGCCTGAGCTGAAAATAGTTGCAGGCTACGACAGCACTGAGCGGAAGTATTGTACATGTTTGCCCTTGTTCTTACTTCTCCCTAAGCTTCTACTCATGAGCTCTGCTGGGGTCTGGATGTTAGGTTAGACAGATCTTTGGAGCTGTTTTTATGTCCTATGCACCTTCATATTCACAAGGAATGGCTTTATCCTGTTCTTGCATGGTTACTTCCAAAAGTTCACCATCTTCAAGCATCCTCATCCACTCTAAGCTCACCACAGCTCAGGCACCACACATATCTTTTTCACGTCACAGGTGACCAAGCAGCTTAACATGCTGACTGCTGGTTGACAAATTTGTTGAACAATTTAAAGTTTGTGATGCCTGCCTTATACATCATCTCCAAGTAGTCCATCACTCTCTGGGTTAGGTTTTATTAAGTGTTTGGCAATAATATTGGTGTCAGATACTGCTATCCCTCTTGCCTCCTTGTCCCATTTGTTGCCACCTCAGTAAACAATGCTGAAACTGTTGTGAACCCATCTGTTTGCAGTAAATTATAATTCTGCTCTGGTCCCCAGTTTGCCCACTTGATTCCAAATTTGGCTACGGAAATTGAGTTCTTATTGGCATCTGTGTTAAAAAATGCCAAAGCTGCCGAGACAGCGCATATCTCACATGAGCTGCTTCGGGACTTTATTCACCCTACTTGGGATATGTTTTAAAGGGTTTATTTGTAGCGATAGCAAATCAAAGTCAGAGCCTTTCTCATCCCTCTCTTCCTTGGAAAACAGTATTTGAAAGATAAGCCTCTGAATAACAACTGAGTGGCCTTGTTAGCCTTCCTTTCACATCTTCCCAGCTGCTCCTTTGAGGTCTTCTGTCCTGGGTCTCTCACTACAACTCTGAGAAACTGCTGAAAACCAAGAGCGATCAGGATGGCAGTGACCCTACAGAAGAATTAGGACAAAAATGTCTGAAAAAAAAAGGAGAGAAAAGATATACCTGGAGCCCATCGATCCTCTTCTCTTTCCCAGGCGGTTAGAGGACAAAGCATGCATGGCTACACCAAGAGCTATCTTTTAACATAAATACATCAGTTCAAGATTTTTGGGACTTCGTAGCAAGCCATCTGTTGTGGAAACAAAACACCTAGCTCTGTCACAATTCAAAGCTCACTGGCATTGATGAAGTCTGATTATCAGCATGTTTGCAGTACTGAAGGGTTTACTTGATGCAGAATGATTGCCCTAACTTTGCTATCCGTTTTGTCACACCAACTGTGGATCCCACTGAGGAAGCTTCAAAATTAGCCACGCGCCACCCAGAGATCTCCAAAAGTGGACGGCTGTCGCGACGGGTGGAGTGGGATTTTTTTCCTCCGGTGCCATTCACATTGTTGATACTCTTTCTACTTTTTGCTGCTGCTCACACAACAGCAGAAGCTATTCTTAGCCACGGGGAGCCTAATCTTTTAGAAAAGAAAAAAAAAAAACGCAACAAAAAACACCCCTCTGTAAGCCATTTCCACAACAATAACTTGTAGCAGGGAGGAAAGAGGGTAGGCCAAAATATGTAGCCCTCTTCACCAAATAAGGACCCTTGCAAAGGCAGCAAGGCTTAGGAAGGACAGGGAGGGCTTTGGAGTGGAAGAGTGAATCAGCATGGCCATCAGGTCACACCCACGTGAATAATACCTCTCACTTCCTTTGAATTGTACATTGTGATAAAGACCTAGCTGCCTTTTTTGGTATTCCAGTGTCTGCCCATGAAGAGTCATATGTGGAATTAGGTTTCCCGTACCTTAATAGATTAATTTATGGGCATTTAATAATGAGGGCATGTGTACTGTCGGGAGCCAAGAGGCCTCAAGTGACATATGTCTCCTTTTTAATACTTTTTTGTGTGTGCTTGGTGAGTCTAAACATCAATTAAAATGTGTTTTCTCCAAAATTTTAAAAGTTAACCACTACAAGCAACTGCACTGATCGTGTGCAAGTGCACGCAAAACCGAAAGTCATGTCCACACTGCCATCTGCTCAGCTTCTTGTGGCCCTGTAGAGGCATTTCTGTACCACTGGAGAAATATTAACTCCTTCTTTTGTTGTCCTTGAAGATTTCTACCTTAATAGCTGTGCTTGCCCAGAATACATCAGCTCCCCTGACTTCCTCCTGACCATCTGAAGGAGAACCCCTTGGCTCGTGTTATCCTTCCAGTGTGCCTCATGGCAGGAAAGATGCAGACTCTACATCTGATCTACTAATGGATATTACAGTAGAGAACCTGGGTGAGAACAGGCAAAATACTCACATTGAAATGTTATGTTTTCCTTCAGACTCATAACACATTTCCCTCTCACAGAGCGGACAAGGATGGGAATTTCCATGGTGACTGTGAGGACACCATCTTTATCTGCAGGCAACTCAAGATAAAATTTTCCATGGATAAATTTTCCATGTGACCTGGTGAAGGCTGCTATGTGTCTCGGACAGTCCTGACTGAACTTTCTTGCACTTCTAAACTCCGTGCTTCTAAAAAAAGCATTTGCAGGTTTACCACGAGATTCGCTCTGTCCCTTTAGCATTACAGATATAGGACTGGCAGGAGACTGCTATGCCCAGTTAAAAATGAACATGTATTACTACTCGCTTCACTCAGAGGATACCCACTTGAGGTTGAAGTCCAAGTTATAATGAGAAAAAGATGGAAGAAAGGTTGTGTAAATAACAGAGTCACTGAGTGCAGAGCAAAGGTACCATGTCAAAGTCTTCTTCAGGTCCAGCTGCCTTATTGCCTTCTCATCTCAAAAGCAACCTGTTCTAGAAAATTTGAAGTCAAAATTGGTGCCAACTCTGATTCATGCACAAGAGTAATGGCATGAGGTCTTTCTGGAGTCTCCATACCTCAAAGTATATAGGAACTGGTATCTACGATAGTCTAATGATACCTTCAAATACCAGAAGGCTGGTCACCAATTTTTCTGCCATCTCCTTTCTTATCTGTAAATCCCTGCCACATTCAGCAACGCAGTGACATGTTTGGGAGTGGACAGAAGGCTCTTTTCCTGCCAAGTAGAGTCTCAGAATCTTACAAATAAAACATAAACCTTGTTTATCCCACCTACTGTATATTTTGGGAGGTGGCACTGGCTAACCTGCTGGGTTTATGGCACAGGTTTTTCTGCACTTGTTCTCTGGTTGCAGTCACAAAAACTTGCATTAAGCCACTCCTGTTACAATCAGCACCATCAGTCAATATCACCTACTCAAGCAAATGGCAGAGCACCAACTGAGGGTACATCAAAAGTCTTTTCTCAGTGCTGTGTTGTACGGTTACGTATTGACATTATCTCCTGAGACAGAGCAAACTCAATCCTAATTTTCAATAAAGTGTTATTTCATGCTGTTAAGAAATGCACCTTCCCCAATGCACTGCCATGCTGTATCCACTTAGGGCTTCACCCAATCGCAGTAAAAGATAAAAAATCCTCGCTCTTGTGCTGCTTGTGGCTTTTGCTGGCCATGGTTATTTCCACTGGTTTCCTTGCCGCTGACCAATATGGTATTGTGGTCACCCACAGGCTCAGCTGCTAATCCCACAGGGGCAAGGTCCCTCCACCTCTGGAAGCCTTGAGCAGACCAAGTCCTGGGGCTACAGCAGGAGCCCCTTTGCAGTACCACACTCGTTGCCACCACCTCCTCCTCCTAGCCGGCTGGAAGGAGCCGAGAGTTTCCAGCTCTCTTGTCCTTCTTCCTTCATAAAGTGGAATTTCAAAGAACTGTGTCAAGTCAAGAGTCTGGGACAAAAACAAACAAAGAAAAACGCATCAGGAACACCCTGGAATTTCCTAGTGATTGCTGATAGCAGATAAAAGCCACTGAAGAGCAGCATCAATGATTACGATGATTAATGTTTCTTTCCATGTGAATACTACTGAAGGAGGA
>Ga0181612_167521_pt1 | contig 10671 bp, 9 predicted proteins | sample HoacroProtozoa21_FD_119630 | JGI IMG/M metagenome (GOLD analysis project Ga0181612, IMG submission 119630) | Hoatzin crop microbial communities from Cojedes, Venezuel. Combined Assembly of Gp0051906, Gp0051904, Gp0051908
GGAGATGTTAACGCAGCAGGCACTGGAAGAGCAGAGTTCATGGAAATGTCACCTTTGAAATTATTACAATGGATTTCTGGAAGTCAGAGAAATGAAACTGGACTAAAGAAGATATTAAACAAGACAGAAAGTCATCTGACTGTAAACACCGCGGTTGTTGGACACACAAGGCGCAGCAATACCCAATGTTAGAAAGAACTTGGAAGCAATGGAGTAGAAAAATTGCATTTGCTAGATTGTGCTTTCCTATGAGGCAACCCAAAGAAAATGGAAACAGCCCCACAGGTAAGATGGAAGAGCGAGGCAGCACAAGGAACGCTCAGCTCTGTCAGTAGGTTAGCGGACAGCCTGCACCACAGCAGGCCAAGAGTAATTTGTCCCTCACAGCCCTCTAATGAGAACGGGGTGTAAAATCAGATGAGATACCCATGGGTAGCTCTTGGGACCTGCAGCACAGCATGAAGCCAAACCTTTCTGTTTCTTTAAGAATCTAAGGCTAACCATCTCCACACAAATCCCAGAACCAATGTACCACGCGGAACGGAGAGGGATTTTCTCGAGCTCTCAGCCTGGGTTCTGGCTTGCCAGGCCAAACAGCAATCTCTTGGGATTTATTTTCTGGGATTTATTCTCTGGTCATGTTTTGCTGTGGGATCTTGCCCCGCTGCCCCTCACAGCCCTGTCTGAAACGTGCCATCCCCTCACAGCCATGCTAAATGCCACACCATACTGGTATACGGCCCTCCTCCAAGTCCCCAACCCAAACAAAAACTGGCTTAACCCAGAGACACGGCCCTGCCCCGATGTGGCCATCCCTGGCAGCTCGCAGTAGCCTCATGTGCCCTCAGACCTCACTAAGTCAAGCTCCTTCCCTTCTTACCTCCAGCCTCAGGGGGATAAGAAGGGAAAGAAAAATCTGTAACGTGAGGATTTCTAACCTCACGTGCCGAGAGACAAGGCAAGGACAGAGGAGGTCTGGTTTTATGTGCACAAAGGGAACATGCTCCCTCACCTGCACACCTCTGGAGCAGACTGTTCCCACTGTACGTGGTCAAATCAACAGCGTCAGGCCAAATTCACGGCGCAGCTTTAAGAAATTTTGATGCAACTCCTTCCTGATGTAATTTTGCCACAAGTGGGGAAATCAGTTTTCTTTTCAGGCTCATTCATAAACCATTGCCTTACAAATACGAAGCAAGACCTGCTTTCCTCCACTGGAGAAAACACATGCTGTCCTATTACCACAGGATGCCAGCCAAGAGGTGGGTGGATGCCCTAATTATATAATTTTTTGAAAAACGAGAAAGAAAAATAGTTATTTGTCATGAAGGGAAAGCCCTAAACCCCTAAGGGACAGGCTCTGGGTGCCCAATGCACATGGATTCACTGGAGCCACAAATTAGCTCAGTCCTTGGGCATACACAGGGTGTCTGAGGGAGCAAGAGCAGGGGTCTCACCCAGACATTTCCCGGACATCCACTGTCATTAATGTCATGACAGATGGCATCCAAGTCCTCCAAAATGCCCACACCTATGCCACGAGCTCTACCTCGCAGGGACATGCTTCAGTACCAAACACACCCGAGTGCACGACACAGCACAGGAACAGCAAAAGTGAAGAAGCATCCACACAGTTTGCAAAGAAACACAAGATGGTTCATTAAGCTTTCAGACTAACAAGCCCCATGATACCCCTCGTTAGCAACCCCATGCGTACCCTGCACTGCTGCTACATGCAGGCAAGCTCTCGTGACACCATCACTTGTTTACCAAGAGAACAATCCTGCCATTGACCGACACCTGCCCATGACAGTGCGACCACAGGAGGAGCAGGGAGATGTTCAGATGACACTGGCCATTCAAACTAGGCAGCGAAATGCCTGGCACTGGCCGGAGCCTCTGAGCAGCTGCTGAGGACTGGCCTCACCACCTCAAACAGAAAGGCTTTCACTGGCATTAATGAGAGCTGCTGAGAATAACGCCATCACACAGCTACGAGATGGCATGCAGCCTTTCTGTTCAAGGACCAGTAGGCTGAACAGAGCAGGCACTGAGGAAGAGGAACGCTGGGCTCCATCCAGTCGCTTTTGGTTTACTTAAATTGCTGTGAAGTCAAATGCTGTGAAACTGTGAGCTGGGTGTGGTGGGGCAGGGCAGATGAGGCTTATTCGAGGGACAAGAGGACACACTCCTGCTGCCCAGTGATGGCCAGGATGATCCCAAACAGATCAGCGTGACAGTGCTGGGGTGTACACAGAAAACATTCCTCTAACTTGCTCGCCTCTGTGGGCCTGTTCTGAGCTTCTGAAGTCTCAGCCCCAGGGCTGCCGTCAAACTGGAGATCCAGAGCGCTTGGCTGCTCAGCGGACCCAGAGTCCTTCCCAGGCATGTGCTTGGGTTAACTGCCTGGAAAAAGCACCAAGTCCTGTTAAATCACTGTCCTCTCCGATATCCACTTCCTTCATAAATACGTGCTCTGCCAAGGGCTCCTTTCAAGGGGAGGAGAGCTCTTCAAAGTAAGCAGACGAACAGTAAAGGTTTTAATCTTGGGAGTGAGACACGAGCAGTTTCCCCTCTGCGTGCTCCAGCTAAGGGCTCCAGAGCACTGCTCCCACTGCGTAGCAGAAACCATCGATGCAGAGTCGGAACTGGAAGCGCAGCCGCCGGGAGACGAGAGGCCATCTCGGACAGCAGCTCTCTCGCTGTCGTGATGACACACTCCTGCTCATCTCGGCACCGTGCAATCACAGCAGCAAGGCTTTGCTGCAGGCCAGCTGCATCACTTGGAGTTTAACCCCCGCTGCCTTGATTCAGCCCACTGCCTACAAAACAGGGCAAATACCAGCTCCTGAAGGCTGTGGTACTTCTTCCTTACTGTCTGATCACAGCTAGCACCAGCTCCTCCGAGCAGCAGGAACCTCTGAGAATCTATAGCATCCTAAAAGCCATAAACCTCCCCGACGTTTTTTATGGCAGGCCTTGGGCAGAGGGAAGTTACCATCGGTCCAGATGGGCATTTCCAATACTGCTTATCTGCATTTCCAGGATTTCACAGCACTTCATACCGAATGCAGAGACTCAAGAGAGCTTTAAACTAAAAAGAAAGCACAGCCAAGGGGACAATGTAGGTAGGACAGCCAGATAGCAGATGCCTTTGTGACTCATATTTCACCTGAATATATAATTAATGTAGCCTGTAATTTATTTGAAAATAAAAGTGGATGTAAGACTGAAGAATCTAAAGAGACTTCATGTGTGTACGTATCGCAGCAAGAATGAGCTCAGTGTGGCAGGCAGGATTAGAGTAGTTCCCACACTGAGGAAATAGCCAGGAGACATTACAAAAGGCTGAAAGCGAAGTGACTTGCCTGGGAAGTGATCTTAAAAATAATTGCAATACAAATGCAAGCAGTAAAAGCCCTGGCCTGGGCTCTCGTCTGTGTTCACACAGCTCCAAGCGCCTGGGGTCTGCAAGGAGAAATGCAACACGGCCACTGGAGCCCGACCACATCTGTGCCACCATGGGCTTTGCCTCACAGAAAGCAGAAGGAAGACGTTAAGCCCTTGGAGCCTCTTTTCCCACAAGCTAACTGAGCGGATCTTTTTTCCCCCCTCCCTTGCTTCTGCACTGGGAATGTCCAGGGGTCAGCAGGACGGGCTCGCTCCCCATGGCCAGTCTCCAGGAGCTAGCACTCACGATCCTGCGGTTTATTTGCTCAGCCTGCGCTCCCAGCTCCCGGTTCCCGTGCCAGGAGTCACTCTGGGAGAACGGCACTGGCTGCCCCAGGCAGGGCCAGGCCATCCCAGCTCCAGACACACGCCCTGGACACGCTCGATAACAGGCTTCAGAACAAACAGGGCACTCCCAAAGTTCCCAGGAAGAGCAAAGAGCTGAGCTGAACAAAGCTGACAAGTGAAGGCCCTCAGCTCTCCTGCTTCTCGGCTGCGAGCAGTCGCGCGGCACAGCCACCGCCGCGGCACACGGGGACGGGTCAGCCACCGCACTGCTCTCTCTCCCCATCAGCTAACTTCAGGGTGGCACTTCGGTCTGGCTGTTACTGCTATCAGCCAGTGCCACTGTGCAGAAAAACAGCCCAGATTTAAGAGCGGAGAGCAGAACTGGACTTAACTTCTGTTAAGAGCCTCCCACCTCTGACTGACTGACAACTGCCTTGGCTCAACCCCGCAGAGTCCCGAGCTAGCACGAACCACAGCCTGAGATCCTCCAGCACGCTGCGCTGCTGGGCGTTAGCCCTGAGCCTCCGCTAGGCCTCGCTGCCACAGCATGGCACCAGGCTGATGCAACCCGCAGGCTCCACAGCTGCGTCCAGAGAGGTTTGTATCGTCTCGAGCATCCCCGCATGGCACAGCTACGTCTCTCTTCTAGAGCTGAACTTCAGCCTCAACTTCTCTTTTTTTTTTTTTCTTCTGACTGCAGGAGTGGACAGTTGTACTAAAGTCAGAAAAAAACCCAATTTCCCCCCCTCGCTTGGCATTACACCCTTGCAGATGCTTGTGCAGGGTTTCACTTCCTCTTCCGCTCTCAGCCAACACTTAGCCGAGCTTTGCTCATCAGCAAGCCAGCCCCAGCAGCCCTCCAGCACACCCTTCACCCAGCCACCCTCAGCGCGTGGCTGCTGTGACACTCCTGGGGGTACGGCCACACGGGCAGGGGCAGGGGGTGCAGACCCAGGGAAGGTACAGCAGTCTAGAGCTGAACGTTAGCAAGCCATCATGGATTTCAATTAATGCACTGGAAAACACACTCACGGAAGAGAGGAATTAGGACTACTAACCCATTCAGCCCTCAATCCAGAAAGGACCGTTACTTGAGTCTCAAGGGACAGAAGACCTCTTCCACTTCCTGCAGCCCAGCCCCTACAGGCAGCACCGCAGATACAAACCGGCCCTCCCGGCACGCACAGTGCCATCTTCCACTGCTCATTTTGAACAACGTTTCTGGGATACCAAGTGGTGGGTGAACAGCAGCACACATACTGATGAGGAGCATGTGTCCTGGGATTTGATCCCAACTTTTCTGATGCACCACTCACAGTTCCAGCTCCTGAACACCCTTGTGGGAACAAGATGACTGCAAACCTCTTCACAGCTCCAGGGACAATTCTCTGGGAGAAAAGGAATGTGTAACAGCAGACAAACATTTTTTCCTGTGCTTGGAGGCTAACCACACTGTAGACGTACACGCATACACACACACAGACAGACAAAATCTGGCCCATATGGGAATTACTCCAGTATGCTATGAAACCTCTCGCATATATTTCACAAAAATCTGAAGGCTCACAATGTATTAGAGATGCCACATGTTTCTTTCATGATTATTAGAGGTTTATTCTGTGTGATTTCACTGTCTCAGGGAAATCTCTGCCTTGAGCAAGAAGGGACAAAGTCTTAGTGTTGGTTAGGCAAGAAACCTCTGCAGGTAAGCAAAGAAGATGCCCTCCAGTTCACACTCTGCTATCCAGGAAAAAAGTAACACAGAAGCCACTTGCACTGCAGAGAAACCCTCCTGGCTTAGCCAAGGGAGATCTCAGCAAGAAGTGCTCAAAGTATTGCAGGAGCAGAGCTCTCCAGGCTTGGTTCCAGCACATCCGAGCAGCAGCTGTAGCATGGTGATAGGAGCCACCACTGTGGGCAGTGAGGTGTACTAGAACTGCTAGGGAAACCCCTTGGACTGGATTGGGCAAAGCTCCAAAGACACACAGCAGGGACCCAACCTGGCCTGGCACAGCAAGCAACAAGGTTGTTGAAGGGGGGCGTCTCCCCTGGATTTCCAGGATGTCCATTTTATTGGGCATTTAATGAACAGCAACTTAGACTGAAACTGAGCGTGGACAATATAGGCTGTAGAAGACACTAAACTCCACCAGTTGTTTCTCTCTCTAGACTCACCTTTCCTCAACTCTTGCCGGGAACTGTCATAACTCTCTTACATCTATTGCTACAACAAATGAGGAATGGCATCAGTGCAAAGCCAGTGTCATTTTTAAGAGTGCTAAGCAGTTGTAAGAGAATCCTTGACTTTGGAGACGAACAGCATCCAGGGACTGGGTTTCTCCTTCATTCAGATGGCAGCAACATCTTCACCTCTGCAGCTGTGAACTGCCCCAGCAGGCTGCAAGCCGGCAGCTGAGCAAGTGTCACAAGCATCTCTTGGGGTTAAATGAAGGTTTTTCCTACCTTTTTAAGCATCAGCAAGGGTCAGGCCACAACATCTGTCACATGTACACATCTGGCTAACATGCCCAAAACAGCCCTGCACGGTTCACACAAGAGCAGCAGAATTTTGGACTCCTACGCAAGTGGCTGAGCAGTTCGTGGAAATTCAAGGGACAAAAATCCCCGTGCAGGAAACACACACTTCTCCTTTTCATAAACTGCAGACTGCTACTCACACTGTGAGGACTGAACCTCTCCCCTGCCCTGCACTAACGACCATTTTATCCATTTAGAGCATAAATAATTGAAGGGAGACGGCAGCAGGCGGCAGATTCTGCACCCAGCTCTCCAGCAGTTCTGTTTCACCATGCAGCCCATGTGCTGACCTCCTTTTACAGCTCTTTTCCAAAAAGCCAAGCAGACAAAGAAGGGGAAAAAAAAAAAAAAAAAAACCAAAAAGAAGTCAAAGTGCCCAGGACGGCCTTTCTTCGCCAGCCCAGAACAGCCCATCTGTGCGACACGGGGGCCTCCTGCAGCAGGACTGCTTAGACAGATGCACAGCAGAAGGACAGGCAGGGCCGAACCTCTTGACCTGCTGCAGTCCCACCCGGCTCCAGACACACTGTTCTGAGCACTGGGCCCTTGCCCGGTTTGGAGGGCAAGAGACCAGCATTGTCTTTTGAAATGGGCCAAAAAAAATTCATGAACCACATAAGGCTTTTCACAGAGAAATAAAAGCTTCCACTCCTATGATATGTCTGGCCAAGATACACTGGGACATCAGAAAAACAAGCAGAGATGTGCTGCTTTAAGAGTGTTTCCAATATTTACCTCCAGATTCTGCAACTAATTTGCTACTCCCTTTCTGGCAGGCGCCTCTTGGTAGCCAGGATGCAAGATCAGGGTTGGAAAACACAGAGGATGGAAGAAACATTAACACGGGGACTCGAAGAGAAACAGCCTCACCCAGGGCGATCTCTGACACAGCGAGAGACTATCCAGCTGTGGTGAAATATCCCACTCGCCAGCTGCAAACATAATTTTGCTTTCTCCTCACAAAACAAACCTCCCCACAACCACCCGGTCTGAACTGATACAGAGCACAACAGACAGCACAGGAACACAGATCCACACGGCCACTCCCAATGACTCAAGGAATCACAACTATAAAATAATTGGTTTAAAACTGAGAAAATTAAAAAAGAAAGTCAGGGGTACTCTGTTTGCCTTCCAGATTCCATACTTCTCTGCACAAGCATAGGCACAAGAAAGAAGAACTTTCCCCTAGTCACAAGATTACAATAACTGTTAATTTAAGGAAAATAGTTAGATGAAAGATTGGCAATGTTGTGAACGTGAAACGCAGATAGGAATCCTCCAAGCTGCTCCAGCACAGACTTCAAGGGGATTCTGTAAAGACCTGGTCTTCATTGTACAATTGTAGAAGGGAACCTCTCACTCACATACTTTTCATTGCATATTTCACAAAATTAATCGATTTTCACCACATGGGTATCTACACAGAAATCACAGGTCACATCGAGGTCATCCTCAACGAGCTCAAGACATGGGAATCCTCCTCTTAATCTGCTCTTGGTCATCAGCAGCTGCCTGCTGGAGTGGTCATCAGCGTGTCAGGGGCAGCACCCAGACATACCGTAGGTACCTCTGCACTATGCAGAGCACAGGCTTTTCAGGGGCCTACACATTTCTTTTAAGTCCATCTGGGCTAATCTCTCCATATGCACAGCAGAGAAAAGGAGAAGGCACACGTTATCAGGGCATTGGGGGATTTCCATCAGCCAGTGTCCTCTGGTAGGCGAGGCTAGGGTTGAAGGTTGACATTAAAATGATGCTCTATGTTGGCACGGTTGCCATTTTGGATGGAAGTGATCTCTGTAATATCTACTGTTCCAGGAAGGATGGAAATCTCTGCTTCTTTCTTTTTTTTCTAAGAAGAAAGCAAAGGAGTGTGAATATATTTTTTTCAGATATAAAACCCAGATTCTCAAAAACTGAGACACAAATGCAATGAATTCAGGAGTTCTCCAGGCCTAGAATCACACTGAAACCATTCCTCCAGCCCAAACTACCTTTCGCACAGCATCTTCTCTATACACAGTACCCCACCGCATGTATCGTTACTAACAAGCAGATCACCTCAAAATATGCCAAAGTAGAAAAAAGGACCAAGCTGAATGCAAAAGGCACAGCCCTGTAATTTCAAACACGCTGAAAGAACTGGATCCACCAGATAATCTCTGCTCCCACACCCAAACAACTTTGCAAGTTGAAGAGGCGGGGAGAGATCAACTTGGGAAGGAGAGGTTCCCATCCTCCTGATTTAAAAAGAAACAAGGACTTCAAAGAGCATTAGAGACACTGGCCTGAGTGAGCAGGAGCCAGCTTCGGAGACACGGCAAGGTAACACCCCAAACAAACACACGCCAACACCACGAACTAGGAGGCACGTTCTGCAGGCGTGTGCCAGGAGACTCCGGTCGAACTAGGTATTTGGGAGGTTTCGCCTGTACTCCTCCCACAGCAACACCTCGGGCTTTAGCAGAGCATCCACCCGCTGCACTTGCCCCGTTTGGTTCTCAAGTCAATACTCTCTCGACAAACTGCTAGGTTTCCCTTACATGGGGCCTACTCTTCTGCACATGGGACGTTGGTCATCGCTTCACTTGCCTACCCGGCTTCACCACGAGAATCCCTCAGCTCTCCAGCTGTGCATAAATTCCTAGGAGAGAAACCACCCCTCTTTGAGAGGTGCTGAACTGAGGTATAATGAGACTGAGGAGCTTGGTCTCACCAGGCAACCTGCTGTAGAGCTTCAGACCAGAAACTGGTTCCCCTCAGTCCAGGGTCTTAAACCACAACCCTTTCCCTTGGAAAGCTGGATGCTCTGCACACCGAGACTGGCATCAAACCTCCACTGACTCCAACGGCACACGAGTTTAGTACCAAATGCACCAAAGAAGAGGTCATTCCTTGGAAATCGGAGAGGTGGGGAATCTACCGTTATTTTCTCTTCATAAATGGTAGCAATCAGGAGTCCAACCTACAAATGATTCTATGATTCTGTGATTCTAAATCAGAGTCCCCTGGAGCCAGACACCGCATCAGCCCCGACTACGCTACAACAGAAGATGAATATTAAGATTTTACTGAAGGCTATCCTACTTACATGCAATCTGTTGTACTACACTCTCAGGTGCTCACTTCTTTTCCCAACTATTTGTAAAAAATAATTTTCACAATAAATTTTGAAACAATGGTTCAGGCAAGAATCACAGCTTTAGTAAACCTTTTAAATTGTTTCCTGCTGCCAGACACAAATGGCGTGGAACAAGGGGGCACAGGAAGAAAATCCCTGCTCACAAAGGATGCTCAATAAAGATCATTGCGGGGTTTGTATGTTCACTTTAACAGATTGCTTTGTATTCACAGCTTGGTTTCTCTCCGTCCACGAGTAAAATGGCTGGCATAAATTCATAACTGACTGCGCTCTGCCATGCAAGACCCACTCTCCACTCTCAGCATAGGACCGGCGGATGCGGACGCGCACACCTGCGCTGCTGAGGAAAGACCTCCTTTGCCCCAGCGGAACACGGCGCTCTCCGGCAGACGCGAGCTCCTTGGGGTGCAGACTCCAGCCCACTCTCGCCTATGCAGCGTGACAAGGGCCTTCGGGAACTACGATGCTATCTACAACAGACTGCTCTGATCTCTGCCTCGCTTCTCCCCCTAGGGAATGAGCAGAAAGGAGCCTGATACATAACCTGCTTCCCTCTTTATTTAAAAACAAATGAACTCAAGAACAGCACGTTTTTGGGAGGATCACAAAGCTCCTCTGCAGTTCACAGCTTACACAGAATTTTCTACAATTTCAGAACACATTCTGGAATGTTTCCCTGCAGAAATAAAACAATTAACAGCAATACTCACAAATAACTACAGAATGGTAGCAAAACTCTAAGTAGCTTAGGAAAAATGCACCTGACGACCCCGTTATCCTGTTACCCCTAGATTTACTTTGCTCCTCTCGCCACTGCAATCAGCAGCTCACAAAACCGCACCGGTGTCTTTTCTCAGTGCCCAAGTCCGCGTTACATCGGCAAACACCATCTCCTGCAGCGGCCAGGCGAATGCCCGAGCTGCTACGGCACCAGTTTGGTGTTCTGCGGTCCAGAGAGGCCGTGCAGTACCGCTGTCTGCGCAGGGAAGGTGCTGGCTGCGGAAGGAATCCGAGCCCCAGACAGAGAGCGACGGGACCCAAAGGCAAGCGCAAGCCGGGCTGGGTGGACCCGCTGCGCTGCGCGGCTGGGTGAACCATCGCCTCCATCCCCACCTTCGTGAGACGGAAAAGCTCTTCCCCATGCAGCAGACGTTCCCTTCATCGCGATGACGGGTGCCGAGGGGATGGGGCTGGCGGGACTGCTGACAGCCGAGCTCGGCAGAGGAGCACCCCGCCTCCTGCCAGAGCCC
>Ga0181612_171532_pt1 | contig 10671 bp, 7 predicted proteins | sample HoacroProtozoa21_FD_119630 | JGI IMG/M metagenome (GOLD analysis project Ga0181612, IMG submission 119630) | Hoatzin crop microbial communities from Cojedes, Venezuel. Combined Assembly of Gp0051906, Gp0051904, Gp0051908
ACAAACTGAAGCACAGGAAGTTCCAGCTGAACACGAGGAAGAACTTCTTCACTCTGCGGGTTATGCAACACTGGCCCAGGCTGCCCAGGGAGGTTGTGGAGTCTCCTTCTCTGGAGATATTCCAGACCCACCTTGACGCGGTGCTGTGCAGCCTGCTCTGGGTGACCCTGCTTGGGCAGGGGGTTGGACTGGGTGACCCACAGAGGTCTCTTCCAAACCTGAACATTCTGTGATTCTGTGAGATATGAGGGGACAACTGCTGTCTGCAGGGGAGCAGTGATGAGGACTGCATGAAGACAGAGCCATTAACATCTGATGACCACACCTGTAAGACAGGCCGCAGCCAAGCCCGCAGGCTCCAACGGCTCCGAACCCTTCACAGATCTACCTAGCGTGTAATGGAAGCTGCTGTTGCTTCTTATGAGAAATACAGACCATCACACTTAACTTCTGGCAAATATTTCAAGAGTTGACTTAGGTGCTCAATTTCTATTTTAAACTCCTACAAAGCATACATATTTTCTTCTAAAATTTAGAAAATAAAAAAAACCAATGGCAGAACCTCTCAGTTTAGGCAATATTGATTCAAGTATTTAAATTCAGAAGGACATGCTTCGACTCAGCCTTACGACTGGGTCATGAAGACGTGAGCCCATGAGGTTCTTGCACACCCTCAAAGTGGCCCAAAGTCAAATGGGGTGGAAATGTGGCTGTAACTAATAGGAACTGACATCATGTTTCATCATTTCCTGAAAACACAGGCAGCTGCAGCAAAAATTACCGCACTGTGTGCCATGCCCTCAATTGCTCCTGATTTTCAGGAGCCTAATGGAGGTGAACTGAAATGCCAAGACGACAACCGCAAAAGAAGTTCCTTGCCCTCACAAGGACAGCAAACTCCACGTTACAGGGTTTGTATCTTCTCACCTTGGCATCTGATACAGACAGCATTCACAGACGTAAACACGCAGGAAACTACTTAGGCCATTTCAAAAGAGCCAGCACCATTTCAAAACAGAACTACATGCAAAAGCTGTTCAAAGCATCACACCGCGATACAAAAGGAGTTCACGGCCATCTATTACTCGGTAGCTTCAAATACATGTGTGTATTCATTTACACAATAAACATCAAGAGGAAATAGAAAGTTTAGCTCATTCTAATATCCCAATTTGCATCTTGTAATTTGGTTTAATATAGTATTTGCTAATGGAAAACTTTTATCTATGGTTTCAGAAATCTTTTTAATGCTTTGAGAAAGTGCCATTAACCCACTTCAGGCCTTGCTGAGAGCAAGTCTTGAGGTCAACAATGTCAGGAATCAGTTTTAATGAATCAAATTTTTTTTTTAATTTCACTATCATTAATAATAACAGGTGTTTTACTATAAAAAGTTGTTCTATTTATATTAATGTACTCATATGAAAATACATAGTTCATATACTAGATGCTATCTTCTACATTAGTTGCTACAGTCATTTATACTTTTAAATTCATGTTAGATTTCCTGAAAATCATAAAACTTTTGGAAGTTACAGCATAACAGAACATGATTAATACTTTATCACAACATTTTTCAACTGTTGGAAACAATGACTGATATCTTTGATTTGTATGACCTCTAATTAACAAATGTGTGTTGTTTCATGATTTCTGTTAGACTAAATGGACTGTGGCCGTCATCTGCTTCAGAAAAAAGAAGGCGCTTTTAGAACTTGCTATCCATTAACAATCAAGATACATCAGAAGAAGTAAATAACACTTAAGCCATTCTACTGGCTTGGAAATGCAGGTAACATAGCTTCCAGTTCAGGGAGTAGCAAAAAAACCAAACAGCACTCTTGCTGTTTGAAGAGGCATTTGGCACCTTTCAGAGACGCAGCAAAGTTGCTCATATTCTGCGTTCTGCCTTCCTCTCTGGGTTCCAGTGGCTGTTGGTCACAGCCCAGTTCCAGCTCACCTCGTGCTACAAAGCTCACTGTATGTTACAAGAATTCACTTCTGCAGTGCAAGCGACACCAGAAAACCCCAACAACTGGGGAGAGCCCACCTCCTTCTACCTCCACACGCAGTGTCACAGCACTGGCCTCCCCTGCGACGCAGCCGCCAGCACAGCTGCACGGCACTAACACGTCCCAAGGGAAGAACGAGCTTCTTACAGAAACATAAAACCAACCAAAAACCCACCGAACCCTCAGCAGTCGATTCCATCTGTGATCCACTTCAACTTACGGATTCTTTCTTCTCCCTCGGCTCCCCGGCCAGGCAGATCACACCCCCACTACCGGCCTGAAGCCAGGAGTGCCAGCAGCCGCCACGTGTCCAGCGGCAGCCCTCTGCTCCCCAGCTCCAGCCTGGCCACTGCCTTCCCTGGTCACCAAGTCCCCTGTCTTAGCAACATAATACAAAGTCCCTCTTTGCCAGGGGTTTGTAGGAACCAGACGGAGGAAGCAATTCAGCTCAGAACCGACCTGGCAAAAAGCCCCCGTTATCTGGGTCCAGCCTGTAGTCCGTTTCTCCAGGTGGGCTTCCATGCTGACCTGGTGCAACGCGCTGGCTGCAAGGCTGAAAAAAGCAGCTGCTGACAACGGTTCTTTCCTGGATGGAGAACTACGATCTAGCACTAGACACGAGTGTTAGCAACTCTACTGCAGCAGTAAACACAGCTGTAAATCACACAGTGCTAATTAACATTTGTTCTTGGGTTTTGTTTCTCTCGTCAGCACTTTTTTCCTGTACTGTGTTCTGAGGTGTGGTCAATGTTAGAAACCATTAAATGTTCTTGAAAAAGCCTACAATATGCTTTTTTAAATTCAAACAGAAACATAAAAATGTTCAACTGAAGTTTATTCAATTAATTTTAGTTCTCAATTTATAAAGATTTTACTATTCATGCAAAGGAAAATGAGAATGAAGATGCAATGTGCTGACATTCAGTGTAGTTTTACAGCCTTTTTAATACAGAAGTAATTTTAAAAATAATAGGCTTAAAATAGTAAAAAACCAAAAACTAATAGTTTTGCTAAATTACCTTTTTATTACATGGTTTCAATTAGCATTCCCTCATCCTCCCACCCAACACGCAGATTATTCTCTCTTTTCTCCGAAGGAAATTATGAGATGATAGAAGTACAGAAGATACTTCAACCATATGTTGGAACCTCAACTGAAAACACAAATATACAGCATTCCCAGAATGATTTGTTGCAGCAAATTCTATAAAAGTTAACAGTTCTTAAAGACGTATATAACTTATGAAGCCTGTTTCTTGCATATGGTAACAGGGATTATTCAGCTAAACTCATCAGTTATTAGGTTTAATATGCACCATGCTAAAAACTACAAACAATAAAATGCTTTCAACCTGAATGTGGTTTTTCCTTTCTTTGAAGTCATTCGAAAGCTGCAGTGGTTTTAGTTAAGGTATCATTCTGCAGCATGAGGAAAATGTTCACTGCAGGTGCAGAGAAGATTTAATCCACATGTTGCGAGGTTACATATGGATATAAACAATGGATTAATCCTCAGTTCCCTTCAGTTTTGACTCTCCCAGGTCAGAAGAAAAATGGCCTAATTCTGAGATTGTAGGGTTCTCTGTATTGTCAACACCTTTTATTTCATCTGCAGAAGGTTTTCTGAGACAGACCCTAACTGATTATAATTTCACCATCATCATTTATAAAACTAAAGATCACAAAATAGGTAGAGATACCCACACTGAGAGAAAGAAAAAAGGTCACTCCTGCAGACGTTACAGGCAAGCACAGCACCACAAAACCCACCCAGCCTCGTCTACACCGCGGTAACAACAGCGCGTAGACCAACCACAACTAGACTTCCCTCAGGCAGCGCAGGGATCCAACCCTGCTCGTCAACAGTATCACAGAGATGAGACTCAAGCCCTGTTCAAGAATGCTGTAAATACCTGAAATTAAATTTCAAGACCTTCTATTACGACCAAATTTAATCTGTGCTTGGATACAGGAAGTATTAATTTGCTTGCCCAACCTAATGAGCACAGCCTTTAACGCTTCAGGTTTTGTAGGGAAAGTTCGCATTTGGAAATTCCAAATGCCTTCTCAGTATTTTAATTATTATCCTCTTAAGGCATAAATGTTTTACCGTTATAAAATCCATCCTTCAAAATCCTTCAAAAAAGATTATATCATGAGCACACCGATACATAAAACTATAGAGCTTCAGAATTCTAAAAAACATCTGTGTGTCACTTCCTGCTCTATTTTCTCTCTCCGACAGAAAAGGTCAGTTATGCTAAAGAGCACTCAGAAAAAGCTGGCCTGTGACCACAAGACATGCAGAACTGGGAACCCATTTCCAGAAACAACTTACTAAGGGACTGCATCCCTGTAACTATTTTGTTCTGTTTAAGAAAAAAGGGCAGCCTAATTAGAGCAAGTATCTTAAAGCTTTCTTTGAATAATTTAATACTTGTCTATCAAGAATATCTATCATTTATACTATCTTCACATCTTATTCTCTCTGATGCCATTCCTTAGAAAGCGTATTTGTCAAACATGAAGCTGTCAGGCTACAGGAGATCTGCGTTAAGATTAGCTCTCTACTTGGTACCAGCTTCACCGACCTCAATCTTCTCGACGTACCTATTATAGGACAAAGTTAAGAACACAAGCAGGTTCAAGCACGTTGTCCAGAACACAAAACCCAAGCTGTCAGATGAAAAAGACTTAGTTTTTTTTGGAACCACATAGAAATCTATTGAGAGATGTCTGGAAATCTAATGAGCGCAATCGGGTATGGTTCCATTTAGGTATGTACAAACACATACCAACCAACTGAAATCAATTTATATCATCCTATTACGTTGGACAGCATTTTCATAGCTGTGCTTCTTTAGTCTAAAAGCAGCAAACTTTAGACATCTGCATGAAACAACAGGTAAACATGGTTTAGAACCAACACCAGGTACAGTCATCCATTCACATGAGATCCAAACAGCAGTAAACACCTTGGATTTGAAGAGTCCTGGGCTTTGCAAACTTTATCTGGCTTTCATCAGGAAAAAACAAAGTTCTCACATCTGGAAAAAAAGAACACTACTAAAAGCATATATATGATACTAAACCTCAATTTCATCCTTCACCAATGCAAACTATCTGTTGCTAAGTGGGGAAAGAAGCGACCATCAGCAGTACAAAAATCTCAGAAAAGGTTACCAAGCGACCAAGGCTCAGCTGTTCTTCAGTACGCCCATCCCTGCAAGCGTACGAAGCTCTGTGTGCGCACAACATGGTCTCCACACGTGTTCAACCGCTCCGACCGTCTCCAGGGGAAAGTCTGACGCACGGGAACATCACGCGCAGAAGCGCACGTTCTCCGAGGAGCGACGGCGCCAGCGCCGTGCCACCCGACTGTCCACCTCCTCGAACGGCAGCCGGCGATCAGCGTAACGAAGGGGGACTCCCCGTGACAGGTAATCACAGCGCGGAGCCAGCACGCCGCAAACCGAGCTCAGCCCTGCTGCGTCCCAGTCCGGTACGCTGTAAAATTTCAATGATGTCTTTAAATTCTAATGGTTTCAAGCTGCTGTAAACTTCTGCAGCAATCAAAAATAATCTGTCATGGGACTAAGGGGTACGAACATCATGTCATAGCCACTCTGCTGTTAGATTTATTGGAGGGTAAAGCATGTCATTTATGCATCAACTCACAGGAGAAAAAGGCAATCCCTATGAAGTTAATCTAATAATAGACTGGAAAGCAATGATTACTGTTTCACGCGCAGTAGCTATTTGTAGCAGTGGTTGGCCTAATTCAGCAGGCCTTGCCTGTCAGAGCTCTGGGATTAGCAAGTGTTTAGATGGAAATCGGTCGGGAAACATCAAGAAATAGTTTAATGAGGAACAAACGTCTTCATTGTTATATTTAATATTTGCTGAAACTCTTCCATTTGCACCACTACATTTTTAAAAAGCTTACTGGAAGCAACATCTCAAATAGAATACAAATGTTGAGGGACTGCAATTAATCTACAATAGCCCTCTACAATTTCACTGTAAAAGTCTGCTCTCACTATTCTGACACAGGCAGAACGCCCTGAAAATGAGTCCAAGTCTTTTTAAAGACATAATAACCATGGCCTCACTGTACTATATTGCCCATCAACTAAAATTTTCACATGTATCGACTAATGAAGCTCCTCACTTCACTCCCCACACGGTACCATCCAACCGTTGGCATCATTTTAGAGGCGTGGAAGCAAGAAGAAAGACATTCAGAACCCAAAGACAGAGCAGCGCGGCACAGAGGGAGCCGGACGCCAGCAGATCCCGAGTGAGTCTCCAGGCCACCCCTGTGACAGGAGCCAGGCACCTCCCACGAGGACGTGCCTTAAACATTTCTCGGTTCTTAGAACAATTTGTACAAAATAAATCTCCAATCCCTTAATTAGGTTCAGGTCCTGATGTTGAAGAACCCTGGGGAAGAGGCTGCCTTTCATCTTCCTTCGTGCATTAAGCAAAATTAAAACTAACTTGGGGAAGGTTCTTCAGTTCCCTTTTGCTCACAGATATCGTTCACCGTAGATAAGAATGAATGCCTCAAATTCAGAAAACAAGGCATTCCTACCAAAAGGAAAAATCAGAAGTTAACCTGATTAATATACACGTTACAGAGCTAACTCTCTCCAACAAAATTGCCAGCAAAGAAGGAAAAAGAAATACAAAAAATAAGACACTGCAGGGTACTTTCAGACGAATGCAAGAGACCCACAAGGGCACATTTAGCCATACCCCAGGTTCGCGTTTTCGTAGGCATGCAGCCATTTCCACACCCTCCACCAGAAAATCACCTCAGCAGCAGAACCCTCCTTCCGATAATCGTCAGCAGCTATGAAAGATCTAGATAAAAACTGTTAGTAGAGCCAAGCCGTCCCCTTCTCACAGGATGTCACACGGAAGAGGAGACTCCAGGGACCCACAAACCAGACTGTGCACCCAGCCCCATCACCCATGGCAGCCCACCTCCAGGCTCTCTCCGTGTCCAGCCACCAGCAGAACGCCAACCCGCGTCTCAGCAAGCACAGCTTTTACTGAAGCCTTCTCAACTCAGCCCGTGCCCAGCTCCATACTACCCTTAGTAACCACTGTCAGCCCAAGTATTTTTCCTGCCAAAGTCGCTGTGCGTCCCTGAATTCCCCTTCACACAAATAATGCTGCAAAACACCAAGTCTTTAAGAACTGTTCGCAGCTAGGCCACCTAACTGCAAAAGTGATCCAGAATTTGAAATTTTTCCAAGCGAGACAGAAAGTAAAAGCACAGTCACAAGTACTTGCACTAGAAAGCCAGTTTTACTAAGACTTCAACTTAAGTTTATGCGGGGGAATGTGATCTAGGTGCTGGGGAAAAACTGATCTAGGACTAGCAGGGATCTCGTGCCATTGCTTGTAGATGTGCAGAAACTGGCAAACAGGGACTGCTTCATCAGTAGCAAATACTGACATCCTTAGAAGTCTGGATTGGCAACATCAGTATCAACCAAGTGCATCTTCTCTATTTAAATCGTGAATCTTCTGAGTCACAGTTAAACCAAGATTAAGCAACATTGCTTACATCTTTCACTTCAGAAAAGGTTTAATTTTTAATCTGGGATTTAACGTAAAAACTAAGAGGAAATTATTTAGATTTTATTTCGACTTCTTGTTGAAGGAATCTTATTAGAAAAGTACAGGTCAAAACCTAACACGTTCAATTGACTCTAATCTTGATAATTGACTTTAGATCTACTAAAGCAACTTGTTTTATAAAATAAAATAAAAAGCCTACATAAAGGTGAAAAATAAAAATTAAAGATGCGGCTGAAACAATTTACATTTTAAAAGAGATGCCTCCAGCCCCTTAGCAGGTATTTGTGAAAAATCCTTTCACCACAGTATTTAACTGTCCTTCCAATTGTAATTGTATGGCATCCCACAAAATCCAATGCAAAACTTCCATTTGCTACTTCACAGGAGATGTATAAAACCAGAATTCGATGATGCAGAAGATACAAGTGTTGGAGTTGTATTACTGGCTGTCACCTAGTCAAAATACATGTGTGACACGTGAGCGATACATTAGATCTCACAGTGCACCCATTCTTTAAAGACCAGTATGATCATCTTGAGCTGGAAAACAGGAAAGCAAAGAATATTAGCTCACTACCAAGACCAGCTAGTTCCTCAATTAACATAGCGGCTCATCATCTTTGCCTTTAAAATACACAGGTAGTACATCCTGAAACTAAGCAATATTTTATAAACTACTTTGATGTCACTGCTGGTTTTACTGTCTCAGCACAGAAGTTCTAGAGAGATGTTACACAAATACACATTTGGACCATTGCTGCTCCAGAGATCAGAATCTGAAAATCAGAAAAATACCTGATGAACGATAAGAGGTGAAAAAGAACAGGAGGTAGGCACTTTTATGACGACACAAACTACCCTCGCCTCTGCCTACGCACAAGCCCAAGCCAGCCCCCCCCCCAGCCATCAGACAGCAAGACCTGTTGTTGCCAGTACAGAACCTTGGCCAGAGAACAAATTCCCACACAGAACGGGGACATCCAAAGCCGACCGGCCAACACGGGCTTTCCATACTCAGGGCACGGCATGCAACCAGGCTCAGCCCCAGGAGGGGACCTACAAGCAGGGACTTGGGGTTCCTGTTATCGACGGCAGGGCAAAGAACCCTGGTCACACTGCAGTCTGGCCACGCTGACACCCTCCTCCTCTCTACGGTCACACATGAGGCCAGCCTAACCTGCTGTCTGACTGTTATTCATCAAATTCCTGATCTTGATCCCTGGCAGCCACCCTTTGGATCCCGAGAGGTTTGCCGGACTTTCAGGGATAAGATTTATCTCTCTCATCCAAACCTTTCCTAATCCTCCTCCTTTCGCAGGTGGCACAGACACTGCCGGCACGAGCACAGGAAACCCACCAGAAGCGATTCTATGATTTATTGCTTCTGATTTCTATCTCTTTTGTATCACTCCTTCTCTTTATTGCCTGGAAATAAACACTAACTTGAAAGGAAAAGAAAAACGGTCACCGACCGGTTCCTAGGATGGCTCTGCTTTTCAAATCAGAAGCACGCTGCGGAGGATTTTGGTGTGGGCCATGATACTGAAACGGCTCAGCTAATTGAGGGCAACCTCAAGGTCAAAACAAATTGTAGTGTAGACATAAAAGTCAAGGGCAAAAAAATAAAGAGGAAAGGCTGAGTAATATGATGCAATGAAAAATGGAGATCAAGAGAGACCCATCAGAAAGGGAAGGACATCTCCACACCAATGGGCAAAACCCTGTTCTCGGGTTATTTTCCTATGCACAATCTACAGCGAAAACTTTCCATCAACGAATACAAATTCTCAACAGGATTAGAACTTACACTTAGCTAATGTATAGGAGTAATGCTGCTACAAAGAAATATTATCTGTAGTTAAGAATTTTAACGAAGCAGTTCCAAAACAGGAAGGCCAAAACAATTTATGGTACATTTCCTTGAGGTTTAATAGGTTTGAAAAAGAGATTCTCGTGACAAGTTTTCAGCGATCTAACCCAGGTGCAAACACAAATAGCCTTCCTAAGCCTTATACAGACTAATTTAATACATTTCAGGAAAAAAAATTGAGATCACTATCTCCACACACCACACAAGACTACACAGAACTTTGTACCGAGAAATACCAAACCCACTGTCTAAATGGCAAAGCCCTCGGAATTGCCACGGCTTTCTGGGTCAGCAGAATTTGAATAATAGGGTGTTCTTAGCCCAAATAACCTCTTGACTTCCATATATAACGAAATAGAGAGACTCTTTCAAGTGCCTCCTAGATTCAGCAGCTGTTGCTCTGGCACCGTCAGCAATGCATCCATCTTCATCACAGTGTGCTCCTTTCAGCTTCTCTTTTCGAGGCTCTGCTTACTTCCTTCCACCCTCCGAGCCCCCTCATCTGCCCAAGATGCGTGGCAGCTCAAAGCACCGTGTGAATACGAGTTCAAACAATGGAGCTGGCTTCTCCCGAGTCGTGCCTCTCTGTCCTAGCGTGTGATACACGCACAGCTACACGGTTTTGTACTTACACCTATAGGAAACCCATCTTTTGATGCCTACACGAGGTGCCTTCTGCCCGCTTTTGTTTTTCTATTCTGTTACACTCTGCTGTAGCAGCTCCCCTCTAACTTCCCTTGCCCATCACCACAGGCATTTAACTTTTTACTCGTTATTCTTTTTGATTTTTCTTTGTTTGAAGTAAAAGACTCCATATGTTTTGCTCTTCTTCCATTGGAAAATGTTAACGCTGTGCACCAGAGGGCAGAGTCAAACGAGGGACTGCCATTTGGACAGAATTACACACCCAACGACTGCCCAGGGTGTATCACCTGTATGAGTGCCTCCCGCAGACCTCAGCTTGCTTTCTGCCAGAATTTAAGGCAATATTTTCATAGTGAAAACAATATTCCATGCTTTCTGTACTTAATGGCCTACAACTCATTCCAGATCACAAAATCACAGAACGGTGGGGGTTGGCAGGGACCTCTGTGGGTCACCCACTCCAACCCCCTGCCCAAGCAGGGTCACCCACAGCAGGCTGCACAGCACCGCGTCCAGGCGGGTCTGGAATATCTCCAGAGAAGGAGACTCCAC
>Ga0181612_121039_pt1 | contig 10670 bp, 7 predicted proteins | sample HoacroProtozoa21_FD_119630 | JGI IMG/M metagenome (GOLD analysis project Ga0181612, IMG submission 119630) | Hoatzin crop microbial communities from Cojedes, Venezuel. Combined Assembly of Gp0051906, Gp0051904, Gp0051908
AACCCAAATGCTGCAGATCATCCTTTTGGGGTAATTTTCAACCCACAAAGATGATGCTAAAATTATGGCCAATTTTCTGTTTGAACTCAACAGGTTGCCATTAGAGTCACAGCCAAAACTAGCAGCAACTCACATATTTAGGAGTAATCTGAAAGGGTAACAGAAATGTTAATTTAAGCACACTTTCAACTGGCCAGGTCTTTGTTTCCAGAGCTTAACCCTGGCAGTCTTCATTATACATTAAACTTTCCGTATGGAGTCACTGTGGAGGGACAATTTAGAGTTTTCCGTTGATACCTGCTTTTATCAGGCAAGAGATAAGTAATCCTTCCCCGGCAATTTCCCTGCATTGTTAGTTTGCTTCAAATCCCTAACGTTGTCTAATTGCCTTTTTTGTTATGTGAATCTCCAGCCATGTACAATAGTGAACCCCGGCTGCTTACACCCCGAGACAGGTGCTTTTGTAGCTGCAGGGCTCACATCATTAAGCACACACAGAGCTATTAATCATTTCAGTTTACTCTGAGGCGCAAACCTGAATTAAGTCAGGCCACTTTCCTAAGCAAAACAATAGCTTAATTGTAATGGGTAAGGCAAAAGAGTTTTGAGAGGTAGAGTTTCAGAAACTAGAGCAACCCCCCCCCCCCCCCGCCCCCCCCGAAAGTAATCAGGCAAGACAAGAAAACATACTGTAATTTAAGAATTAGGGGGTTTAATAACTTGTTTTGAACAAGGGAAGGAAATTATTCTGAAGAAAATCTTATAGCCTCACACAGCCTCTTCTTTTCCTTCAGATGCTGTATTCTTCAATATGGGAAAAATTTTCAGTACTTTTGTCTTCATTCTGTGAACTGTAACACTGTAATCATCCCAGTGATCTGAATGGTGGTTTTTTTCACACAATGTGGATTTTTAAATAGAGCATGGATTTTCAAAAGAGCCTACAAAACTAAAGCATAAGCTCAATTTCCAAAGTGTTCTTAGATTTTGCTTTTTAAGTAACTTACACAACAAAAGGACAAAAATTAATTTTGTTGGAAGCAATGTAAGAAGGAATATTTAAAATTCTGTTTGATGCTTACAGACGCTTATATGTTGCTTGAGGTACCCACATATATTGAAAAATTTGGCTGCAATACATATATGCTTAGAGAGTTTAATGTACTTGGCACCCAGGGATTTTGGAAGCTGGATCTAGACTGTTGAAAATATTAGCAAGTAGTAGTACCATAATGTGTCCCACACGTGTGAAATATTAAAATTTTCTTAACCCTTTTGTTCCATCATTTGAGTAGAACATACGACTTGCTGGGAGAGCTCTGGAATTCTAAAGCTAGCTCTACCTTCACGTGAAAACACTGCTTCTGGATCAGTCCCTCGATCCAGAACTGAGCTTTAGAAACCTTGCTGGAAGGATTAGCATCCTTCTCAACTTTGTACTACTGCATTCAGTAGATGAACAAGAAAAGATTTGTGTGAAAGACTGCTTTCTACAGCACAACAGAGCAGGAAACTACATTAACTGTTAAGACTTGCCTGGCAACTGCTGCAACTGACTAGCATGTAACAAGAAGTAGTATAAAAGTCAGCAATAGTTTTATATATATATATATTTAGTTAATAAAGGGTCTATTATTTAATGAGATTTCTCAAGAAGAGGAGATGGAGGAGACTGCATTTTCTCCCATATGAAACTCAGAGGGATCATTAGAAACATCTAGAAGATGGATTACAATGCAGCACATCTCCTATGCTAGTAGAGTGCCACAAGCTAGTGTAGGGTGAAGTTCACCTAGCAATAACTACACTTAATGTGTGTATATTGTATCTAAATGTGAGCTGTTCCACAGAGGCTCCATTTTGTTGACCACCCAGCTGTATGCTCCCACCACCTTCCTCGAGGCAGAGGTATCAGTCACGCAGGGAAGACAGTGTGTCAAGCTTGGCTCTTTTATTCCACCCACGATCAGCCTTGAATAAGAACCATTAAATACAATGACTGGTTAGTGGTGAGTTCAGCAGCTGAGCAGAAGACCCACCTAGTCCCATGGCTGCACCATCTGATGCATGGGGATGGGCTGATGCAGGTGGCAGGTAGGTCACACAAAGTGCATCCTGAAAACGGGCCCTCGGCCCAGACATTTGCAAAGAAGCAAGTATGTTACAGCACGCTCAGTCTCAATTTGCTGCTATGGCTTGCCCAGCACCAAGTGAAGTTGCTGGGAAGGTGAGGGCTATTAAAGAGCTTGCAGCATGAATTTTATCTCTGTTTAGCCTGTCCCTGCAGCACATGAATGGTTCCCCCTGGGGATCTGCCCCTCATAGCAGGCAAGGAGCAAGGGCTGGTGTGCTGCTCCAGCTCTATGGGCTCCCACAGGGCAGAAAAGCAGCAGGCTGGATCCCTTCAAATGTCAGCCTAACGACCATCTGCAGAGCAAGGCTCAGCACACTTGTACCTTGGACATGAAAAATACACCTTTCCAGCCTTACGGTAATCTTGATAAGGCTGAGCACCCGAGGCCCTGGCTTGCTGTATTTGCCAGCTGGGCTTTTCTCGTGCTTGCCTGTCTCCCACACTCGTTCTATCTTTGATCCTCTCAAGGAGAAAAAGGATCTAGAAGAGCTTGTGGAAAACTTTACACACAGCAGCACTCGAAATAAAGATAAGAAGAAGGTGCTGGTGAACACTGTAATGGCATAATCTACTTCAGTGGGAGATTCTCATGTGGCTGATGTATTCCATTTCTGACACACTACTGAAAGGAGGGTGCAGAAACAAAGTGTTAAAAAAAAAAAAAACGACAAGATTTGCCAGGGAATTTGGTACCAACACACATTCTAGGTAGATTTTATGAAGTGTGAAATGATGACCTAGAGCTGGTCCTAGGGAAATCAGCGGTAAAATTCCATATACATTAATAGAAGCAGAGTAAATCCAGTATTGACTGCTTTTGAAGAGTCTGACTCTTTAACAGTAGGAGTATTTATTTCCTAAATATCATGCTATATATAAATTAAGGACACCGATTCAGAAGAGCCCCTCCTACTCAAACTCCAATTAGAAGAGAATGATTTTGAATAGATTTAATAGAGCTCTACTGTAGCCACTACTCTAAAATAGTATTAATACAATAGCTGACAAGGCTGAATAAAACATGTAGTTGTATATAAATGCAATAGCAGAAGCTATCTAGAAGAAAAAACAGCAACCCTGGTTGTCGGTGTTTCAGCACATGAAGAGGTAGACAAGCGACTGCAGTCAGACTGAAGTCATTCTCACTGTACAGCATCAGGCGACTGGCTGAGTGCAAAGCTGCCTGAGGTTCAGCAAAGTCAGCCTGGTGACATGTGGAGCAGATGCTGAAAGTCTGACAGCTGGATATGTTGGAAGCACTTGTCATCAGGAGGTGGCAGGAAGCTTATGCCAGCTGGAAAAGAGCCTGGATGCTTGTTGCTAGGGCAGCGGAGAGGCTTTTGACAGATAAAAGTATTCATGAGCAACGGCTAGAGATAAGAGTGCAGATCCCTGGGAAGGCAGAGTAGGGCTGGTTCTTCAAGTTTATCTTTAGAGATAGGGATACAACAGGTCACAGCGAACCCCTAGTTTGGGGCAGGGGCTTGCATAGTCCTCAAGTCATTTGCTGCCAGCTTAACCCCAGAAGGGAATTGTCAGTTTGACATTTCATGCTCATTCTCAGTGTTATGGTATAACCGCTACAGCTAGCAGGGAGGTTGCAGATGGGGAGAAAAAGCAAGGGGTGGGGAGAAGGAAATATTCATCTTTGGGAAGAGTTAGATTTGCTAGACTTGACTCTGAGAACCTGAACGACCAAAGTTTGCATATGCTTAGGTATGCGCCTGGCAAAGTGCCTTCTTTTTGTATTTTAGTTTCCTCTGGAGGCATTCAGATTAAAGCAACAAAGACATAGCACATGTGTCTGAGTAAATCTTATTTGGTCCTGAAAAAAATTAGAGGGGAGAAAAAAACAAAGGTTGTTAACTGAGATTTCTAAAATATAAGTGTGTTAAAGAACAGGAAGAAAACCTGAGGACTACGAAAAATGCATAGTCTTTAGAAAGACTAAAAAATAAGACCTTGTTAGTAGCTGGTTTTACTCCAGATCCAGTAAAAATACTAGAAAACAGCAAAAAATAGAAAGTATTTTGCAAATTTTTAAAAAATAATTTTCCCCAAATGTACAATATTGCTCAGAGATATTCTAGAGAAAAAGCCTCTTCAAAAAGTATTATAAAAGTTACAGTGTTGATAGCAATTTCAGACAAATGGAAAACCCAAGGTCTTTGTCAATTTTCACACTACGAGAAGTTCATTTACCCAAGTACAGCTGCCTGAAGTTTCTTTTAATTAAATGGTTTATTGGTCTGGATGACTCGGATGAATTGGGGAAATTCACCTATTGCTGTTTCCTTTTCATTTCCAAGGCTGGGAGCAGACATTTCTGAAATTAAACATTCCAGATTATGCAGACTTGTACAATCACTTTCGTTATCTATACTCAACAATGCACGCTCAAATAGATACTTGGGACAAGATAACAAACGCTTGTCTAGGCTGTGAGAGATCCAGGTTTAAATCTGTCCTCTCCTCCCCTCTGTGCTCCATGTCCTAGTTAGATCATGGGCTCAACCAGTAACCAGAGAATTTGGTAGCTACACACTTGAATGGGTGTCTCACTCTCAATCTTTGCTCCGGTAGCTTTTCCAAATTGTATGAAATTATAGAATTAATCAGAGAGAGAAAGAATAAGCCTGTGGCCTGATGACTAGGTTACTCGCTTTGCACAGCAGTGGGAAAACATGAAGTACAGGGGTCAGAGCCCTCCTCTGATCCTCGGCCTCTCTCTTGCCCCTGTGCGTCAGACCCATAAACAAAGATCCAACAAAAGAAACCTGACCCATGAGTTCCGATTTTGCTCTATTGTTCCATTCGGCATATTTTTTAATTTAGGCATCCTACAAAAGAAACAGAGCTCCACCCCAGAATACTTCGTTTCCAGTGATAAGACTTTCACCTGAGTGTTTTGCAAACCTTACAAAAAGCTTGAAGCAGTTTGGAGTGTCAAATTTAAGTTGTTAACATCCCAGGTAAATTGCCCTACTCACTCAACCAGTGGATAAAATGGGAGACCTGGGACTACTTCCCTCTCATGTTTATGATCCAGTCCTTTGCTTTTATTAAATGTACCTGAAAACCAAATGAAACAGTTTGCCAGGTGTTAAAAAATGTTTCTATAACCTCAAATCAATTCTTGTTGCTGTGCTGACAATTCTAAAGAAATGAAGTTTCCATTCAGTCCATAATATTTTTTTTAGTTCAGCTGCCAAAATACTTCAAACCCAGCAAGTATTTGCACAGCCCTATAAATTAGCTTTCCTAAAGGAAACAATTAGCAAGCCTGTAGCCTACAGGAATTTCAATTGGTGCTGCTACAGTGCATTGTTTAAGTAATTAGAAAATGATTCCAACTATTGTAAGTATTTGCAACACAAATGCAGAGCACATAGATGCTGTCCTATTAATAATGGGAGCTATAAAAAGATTGAAAAGCTAGTCTGCAGAGGAGGTCACATGCTTATTAGTCTAACCAGTATATGCTTTTCATTGTCACTGAATAGCAATATTAAAGTAAAATAGGACTGTACAGGGAAATGTGCTCCTGCACTGCTACATTTGTGAGAAATCAAAAGATACAGATGTGTCACTCCATTCGAGCTTAAAGAGATGAGCATCTGAATAAAGACGTGAATATAATAATCAGCAAAGTTACAGTGTACCACCGGACTAGAATTCTGTACGAAATACTGAGCAAAGCTATAAAATCAGCAGCAAAGATGTCATGAAACCAAAATGAGTTTCCAAATGAGTGTCTATTTCCAAATGGAAATAGCATCAATAGTAAACGTGGATCTTGCGAAAACTAATTTAATGGGAAAACTCAGCAGAGATGCTCAAACCACAATTTAATACATTCTACAATACTGAAATGCAATGAATCTGCTTAAGATGGTAATATTTCCAAGTAATAATTTCAATTGCAGCCTTAAAATAATTCTGCACCTCAGATTTAGCTATTAAGCTTTAGAGATGGGCTAGCAGCCAGATGTTTATAAACTCTTTTCAGGTTACAATTTAGTTACGGTTGCAGGGTTAGACAATGTCCTCTCATTTAGCCCTTCAACTGACTAGCTTAACCATTATTTGCCGCTACACTAGGCATATGCACCCTGCTGGCTGCTACTCTCCAATGCCAAGTCATCTATTTCCCCGCTACTGCTAGGCTGAGGCTGCTCCATTCATCCCCTAGACAGCCTCCTTTCAGGCTCCTTTACAGGCTCAACAGACCTCTTTGTTGGAGTTCTATTTACACCACCATTTTTTGTTACTCAGATTGTGAAAGGAAACAACAGGAGACGGAGAGGAGACGGACTGCTAACACAGTGGACCAGAAGTCATCAACCTCGGTTCTTTGAAGTGATACACACAGTAAACAGGGAAACCATACCAATATGTGAAATAACCTGGTGGTCTAAGTGCATTTCCCAAGAGACGCATGGATCTATATCTACAAAAAGTCAGCATCATAACCAGCAATAACTGGCAACCTTCCCCGTTCTTCACAAAGAACTGCAGTGTAATTATTCACCCGGCTCCCATTGATTGTAATGGGATTTGTCTGGATAAATCCCCATGTAACTCTTTGAAAATTTGGGAGCTTTGGGGCAGTCACTGCTCAGAGGTGCAAAACCAAACACACATCCAGATGGAATGTGCTCCCTTCTGAATACAGCGAAAATGCAGCAGCGAGTATTGCGAGCCTTTGCCTCTACTGCTGCTGTCTCAAAGCCGTTGTGAGACAGAAATGCAGCTCCCTGCAGCCGGACGGCACAATGACTGCATGCCTCCTGGACACGGGAGGGCTGGAGCACACACTGAACGTTGAAGACGCGCTTAATTCCCTTGGAGTTCAGCACGACCAAAGCACGCACACGACTGCTTCGTGGCACGGATTTCAGCATGTGACCCGGGGCGTAAGGCGTGCGGCAGCACTCCAAAGGCCTCGCAGCACCTTCACTTGTCGGGGTTTAGCTGGGGAAGCTGCTTTGCACACACACTGTGCTGCTCAGCAGCTGCCTCCCCAGCACGCGGTGGGCCGGCGTGCTGCTTGTCCGCACCACAAAGCTTCTGCAGCCACATCGCTTCACTCCCGCGATTCACCCTGCTGGCTTCAGTGGGAGCAACGCTCTGCATTTCAGCGGGCGATAGCAACACCAAGGCTTTACATGCCGAGGTGTGAGAGACGGTATGTCGAACCACAAGCTGAGCAGGCACAAAGGGCTTGGGTTCAGCGAACTCTGCACCTGACCTGCTACACCAGACAGCAGCTCCAGCAAGGGTACCTGTGTATCGCTCGTTCCTTTGCTGTACTCGGACTGGAACACACCCGTTATCCCCCAGCCGCGTTATCTTCTTTACTTGGTGCAGCACCCTATTGCCCAGCTTCAGCTTTCTCTCCAGCCCTCAGCTATCCTTCTTTCTGAGCTGCCCTGAAAGGCATCTCCTTGCTGCTTCGGTTGCCAGGTTGTAAGTTTGCATGTGCCTGGCACCCCGCTCCCACCAGCCTTGCTGTCCATTGGCCTGCCCAGCACTCTCCCACTCTCCCCTACTACCTTAGACAACATAAATGCCACCGGAGGCAAAAGTAGTGTCACTTGCCTATGATAATTATTACCTATTCCTACAGCTGGATATATGCCAGATAGCGCTGCTGTGTAAGATAGCTCTACGTGTGTTGCCTTTACCGTGACTCCACCACCAGTCTGTCTAAACATTTTATTTGTGCCCAGATCCTGGGGTCCTGGGATGATACAGGTCTCACTGCTTTCAGTTTATAAAAAGTGCATTTTTAGACTTCCTTTTTCAGAAAAAGAAAAAAATTGAAAAAGAGAAGCCTAATAGCTAAAAAATTTAAAGTGACTATGAAGAATTGTATTGTTCTTGAGGAAAATTTTCTGTTCCTAAACCAGTCACATCATTGGGGAACAAGGGGATTGACTCTTGAATTTTCATTATTTGAAGAGGTTTGCTTCACAAAATTTTCAGATATGAGGAGAAACACTTTTTCATGTCCTGCTTCATGGCAGATTAACTTACTGTTTCTCCCTTGTCTGGTGTGCTTTGCTGCTTTTTAAGAGCACCTCCTTCACAAAATAAAAACGTTCTTCTTTTATCTGACAATATCCAGAGGCTGGACATGAAAGAGACAATGCACAGAGCACAGTGTGTGCATGCATGTTTCAGTGCACAGAAATTTGCGCTTTTAATTTTAACCACTGCAAATGAAAATTAAAAGCTATAGCTTTTCAACCCTTGCAAGAAGAGGTCCTATTTTTGCATTTTATAGGGTAGTTAGAAAAACAAAACTTTATTGCCTGTATAGTGGAACAATTTTCAGTGGTTTAAGCTTGTAGTGAAACCAGCTGATGTCCATTTTGCTTAATCCATATTGTTTTATTCTTTGATCATAAATGTATCCAAGGAGTATTTTTATGTTATTTTACTTTCTTGGTAAATTGTGTGCATCATGAGATATAAAAAAGTATACTAGTTACTATTATTTTCCTAAGGGGTTCTCCTTTCCAGTACAGTATTGTATTGTAGTTATCACATTGAGAATTTGCCAAAATTATCTGACAGACCTGCTCTAGAGCTTCAGCAGTTCTGACATTCCCCAAAAAGTCCCAAGAAGAAAAAAAAATCCATTAGTTGTTGCTTCCCAAGAGTCCCAGAATCCAGCCTCGTCAGCCAGAAAGTGCTGTTCCCCTGTAAGGCCAACGCAAGCCTTTTAAGCATATCAAATTTATGAAAACATAGACGAATGCAGTAAAGCAGTCTTTAGGGGGGAGCTCAAAGAATGAAATTTAAAGTGTTTGTTGTGTTCTGATAAATGGTGGGGTAAAGCTAACAGCTGATAGGGCTGCCTGGCCATTAAGAGATTGAGATGGAAAAACTGGGCTCCAAATGTTAACTGCAGATGTCATTTAATTTGCTATGATTTGGTTTATGCTATCTTACACAGCTCCTTGGATTTGATTAGATTTTTGCAAAGTGCTCTGAGACTTTCAGTTGATAAGTGTTATAAAGCTATGGTATGTGCGTACTGAACGTGGGCACTGTTAGTTTATGTGGAAGCGTTCCTCTAAGCCTAGTCTCATTTTGGCTGCTTAGTTCTATTTATTAAAATACTGAAGAAAGAAAGAAAACAAGTAGGATATAAACGTATACAAATTTTCCCTTGAATGTTTCTGCTTTGTAAATGCTCTTTAGCCTTCCAACTTTCAAAAAAGAGAGCCTGCTACAGCATTTTAAAGACCACTTAGTAATATAAAGCTACTAGTTCTATAACAGAAAAACATTCAGTGATTTATGCTTATTGTGAACGTTTTGATGCATATGCTAGCTTAATGGCATATGCATATGCATATGGAATCTATACAGCGAAACCGCATAAAATTGTGACATGCAGCCCACTGTATTAATATATGTACATATTGTTACAAATATATATGTACGCTTCGGGAGATATCTAGGAGAGGTACCACTGTCTTTCCTAGACAAGGCCTCTTCTTCCCACCGGTGGCTGACATTAGTTAATTATGTTACTGTAGCATTTATTCAAGCCCGTACTGGGGGCTGCACAGAGCCCTGCGGCACAGGGTGGGCTTTGTGGCACAGCCTGCTCAGGTCTCGCTGGCAGGGCACCCCAGGTGGGGGTCGGCCAGCTAGCAGGGAGCCATCTGTGAAGCCGCCATACCTGACCAGCGCTCAGCCGCAAACCCAAGCCCGTCAGTGCTGGGTGCAGGCGCGGAGCAGGGCCGCCCTCGGGTGACTGCAGGGGATGCCAGGCGACGAGCGGCTGCCGCTGCTCCCCTTCGCGGCAGGACTCCTCTCTGCTACTCGTCAGCACGTATAGACTAAATGCTGGTATTTCTCCCTCCTCCTCCGCAAGAGAGACACAGTAAAAGCCTCCTCCCGCACCACGCAAAAAGTGAAGGACCATGTACGAGCCCTCAGCAGCCTTGCCACAGAGAAATGAAGCACTTTGCGGCTGTTCGGGTCTTGCACGGATGGCCATCTCTTCAGAATCCTCAATACCAGACTTACAAAGGGCCAGGAGACCACATACCACCTCCATTCTGGTGTCTCATGCATCAGATAACAAAAATCAAGTCATTATCTGACACCATCAAACAGCAATAAAGTTTGATCAGCTGCTGCCTTGGGAGGCTTCAAGCGGCCTGGGTGAGGGAACAAGCCGCTTCCCTGCAGCCACTCATCGAGCACAGGAACCAAACCCAACAGGGACGATATCTGATAAAGACACATATGTTCTCTCTCATGTTTAAAATGGGTAGCAGAGGTGGAAGAGGCTAATGGCCCATGGCAGCAGTATGGACGATGCATGCCCAGCCGGCCATTAGGGTGGACAGAGCAAGGTGCTGCCTGCTCCGCTCCCAAGGCTGGCCCGGAGCAGTGCTACTGCTCAGCCCCAGGACACTGACAGCAATGCCGGCACACCTCAGGGCCAGGACAGTCCCAGCCCTTTTGTACAACGCTTCCGTGACTCGGGCTGGGGGAGCAGTGACGGGTG
>Ga0181612_173632_pt1 | contig 10670 bp, 6 predicted proteins | sample HoacroProtozoa21_FD_119630 | JGI IMG/M metagenome (GOLD analysis project Ga0181612, IMG submission 119630) | Hoatzin crop microbial communities from Cojedes, Venezuel. Combined Assembly of Gp0051906, Gp0051904, Gp0051908
AGTCTGCTCTGTGGGAGAAATCAGTAATCAATCTTGCCATGTCACTCCCTTTTTCCTTCAGCAGCAAATCAAATCCTAGACGCCAGTTTTGTAAAGTACGCCCAAGAGCGCATCATAAGCATGAAAATTAAAAGACTTACCAAATGTAAGCAATATAAAATAGCAAAATAAGATATGGCACAGATACAGCATATGGAAACTAGAGTACCATAATAAGCATTCTGACTTTCAACAATATTTTCATGCTAACTCCTGAGAGATCAAGTTTACCTGGGCTGGTTCACATGACAGTTTCACAAAGAAAGCCTTTTATTACTTTTCTTCCTCCCTCCCTTTATAATGCCATCTCATCCCACCCAATGATTTTCAGACAGTTCTTAGAGCTACAGGCCTGTGTTTGAATTTGGTTTAGATTTGCTCTAACTAAACCCAGTTTTTATTAACTTTATAGGGCATAAAACTTTAACTGGTTGGATTTTTGTGGTTTTTGGGGGGTGATTTTTTTTTTTTTAGTTGGAGGGAGATATCTGTACATTTTATTTTCCAGAAACACAAAAAAACCCAGGTCCCTTCCTCAGAGGCATAATGATCTAGATTTCACATAGGACAATAACAAAAAGTGATGAATGCAAATACCAAAGGGACAAAGTGATGTTGGTGCTCACGAGAAACTAGAAAAAAATTTGTGCAGTTACCTCAGGCGTCAGCCCATTCTGAGGTGGTTTGCTTCTCTGTTCCATTCTCCCACTCCACCCAAAGGAATAATTTGTTTTGAACTCAGCTTTAAAATTCAGATTAATGGGAAATCAGAATAAGAGAACCATTTGTGAAAGCTGTATCTGTAACACAAATCTTGGTTAGGAAGATCAAGGGAAGAAGTAGAAGAATGTGTGCTCTTTGAAAGCATGGATAAGGAGCCTAGCCTGCAATTCCAAGATCAGAAGAGAAAGCCAGGAGCCACCTCTAACTTCGAGACCAGTCTTCATCCAAAGTGCAAAATTTCCTCAATATGACAGGAGTCTGTTAAAATTATTTTGGAGTCAACTGAAATTACTGAACTCTAACTGTGCAGATTAACAGGAAGACAGCCCACAAAAGAGAAACTCTTCAGCACAGTGCGATGACCATTTAGCATTCTATTGAGAGTATTCTTCTGTCAGGTACAAAGGGAGAAGACAAAGAAATGTAGTTATCTACAGATTTTCTCCAGAGGGGTACGGCTAACATGCACATCGGGTTAACATACAACCACAGCACCTTTCCCTTCTGTCTGATGTGTAGTATGAAACCTGGGAGAATAATGTTGGGAAATAATTTGTTGTGTGCCTTTGCAACCTGCCTTTTCCACATTCTCCAGAGAACAAAGAATCAATTAAAAAGATATAAAAATAACTACGAAATTCTCTACTGCAATATTTTAGTTATGTCTCAAGAAACATAAAAATATGGTTCCCTTGATAGTCTTACTAGCAGTTATTAATATATTAGTTTTGAAGCAGCTCTGTTTAGTGAAACAGATTTTGTCAGAATACAGTGCTAAAATCAAGAGCAGCTACCGTCTCTCGCTGAGAATTTATACTGCACAAGATTGAGGCAAAACATTTTTGTAGTGATTTTTAAAAAAGTGTTTCCTATGCCTAACAAACGTATAATTAGATGAAGTTTGCTTCTATTCATTGCATCTCTGGAACTTCAAAATGACATTGTGCATACACATCTTGTGTTGGAGGCTATACAAAATGACAGCCCAGATAGAGCAAATAACTACCAGTGACTACTACATTCTTCCACTACATTTTTTTATATTCTTTCTCCAAGAATTTACTACCGACCACAAGATGTTGATCTCAAAATCTGGCCTGGACTATCTTCATGCTATGTACAAGCTCTACAACCAGTCAAAACTCAACAGCATCAGGACGAACAGCCACTTTGGAGCTTGTAGGGGAAAACCCCACTACATCGTTGGAGTTAAATATCACATTTTTCAAAGAACTCTGCTTCATACAAGTTCAGGTTCATTGCTGTTGATCTAATGAATATGTATTTCTGTATTTGGGGTGGTTGTCCAAATCAGACCATTCATCCAGGGTCACCTGTCATTAAGCAGGATTAGAGAGGAAATAATAAGAGGCAGCAGCTTCATTATTCTGTGTTACAGGAGAAAGCAAGCAGGATGGAGATATACAGGAAGAAATTTATTCCATGCTATTGTGCCAAGAGAGATAGTGTATCATGCAATTTCATAGGAAATCAGTCCCTGTGCACCATTTAATAGATTAGAAGCCTTTGTGTAAAATAGCATTCAATCTACTCTGGGTGTCAGCCTTAAAATCGAACAGGCAATTACACACATCTATTCTGAAATAAATTATTCCAATTACTTGAAAGTACCTATAAGAAAGTATGCTTCATGGAACTCAAAGAAATTAATAAAACCAAAAGATTAATGAAAACTTCAGAAAAACTAGAGAACTTATCCTATGCTGTGAACAGTGGCCAGTTCATCTTTCCGCTTGAGTTGGTTGATCTGACAGTAAACATAATTTAGCATTAAATAACAGAAGCTGTATCAGGTCACCACCAATTTAAACTTAAACAGAAAAAAAATATTAAAATGTAGAAATCTAAAAATCTTTTTATCAGCACAGAGCTGACGCAAACATCATTCTATCAGAAATTCTCTTTTATCCTTGTGACTGCCAAGAAGACCCTTGACTCCATACTGTGAAGGTACAATGGGAGAAAAGGAATTGCAAATGAACACACCAGACCTCCAGTTGTCACCAGTGGTGAAGGCTTCTGGTCAAACAACATTTTCAAATCCTACCTGCCTTAAATGTTAAGAAGAATGCTTTCCAAGCCATTCCGTCTTACGGTGGGCTTTTCTAGAAGCACTATTTAATTCTTTTCAAGAAGAACTGACAAAAGTGTGGGTTGGTAGTGGGTTTTTTTGTTAGTTTTTTTTTTTTTTTTTTTTTTTTTGTTTTTTTTTTTTAAAGTAATAACAATAAAGGGAGAGAAGTAATCACTCTGGTCTCCCGAAACAGAGAACAGTTGCTGTGCTTTGGACAGAGTTCCACTGTTGCTTTTGTAAATGTACTAATGAGCCATTGTCCTACTGGTGCCAACCTGGCATTAGGAGTTACCATAAATTTACTGCAAGAACACTGCTGTTTGTAATTAGCTCTTCATTACACAATCAGGCTGATTTAGAGAAACTCTCATATGATTTGCTCAGCAAATGAAGCAATATAATTACACCTCACTTGAAATCAACAAATTAGACTGCTGTTTGCAATTGGCTGTATTATGTGCTGTTAGCATTCTAGCAATTGCAGGCCTGTTGTGGCCTTCAGCACTTAAATAAAGTAAGGATAATTAAAGTACTGAATATTTTTGAATTTGCAGGATCAGCTACATAACAGTCACAATTCTCTGCAATTAAAAAGGAGCTAAGATTTATGCACCACAAACTCTCCATAAGCTTAAGTTGCAATGTTGATAACACCTAACGATACATATAGAAATCAGCTAAAAATTACAGTGAGGAAATAGTCAAAGGGACCAGTGTTTTCTCTGTCCTGATTTATTTTGCAGTCAGCATTGCAGACTTCAGTCTATTCAGACCAAGAGGAGTAGGGAGCTACTGGCTATGTCTTTGTCTTACACGTCCTTGATACAAGTAAATGTAACAATCTTCACTTTTTACATTTTATAAAACATTTCTGAAATGTTTCTCTTTTCTAGGTACATGGTGTGATGTCAAACTCTTGGATGAGTAAAAGCAACAGAGGACTAATTCAACTATTTGAATGTCAGCGAAGCTTAAATGGAGGTGGTTAACCAACAGGCGTTCTTTCCTTACATGATCACTTGGGACCAGGCTGTAACCAGATACAGGAAAATGCAGTGCTGGGTGTGCATTCAGTCATTTATAATACAAACATTAACATCAAGAAGTAAAAACATACAATAAATATTAGAAAGAGAAGACAGATGAGATTGTACAAAAACACCCCCCCTTGTAGACATTCTGCTTAGCAGGACATTTAGTATAATTATTAGTATTATGCTACTCTAATGGATAAGATAGAAATCCAAATGTCTTAAAGATACTATATTGGCTGACATGGAAGAGGCAAACACCGTAAGAAGTCCAATATTTGCTATTATCAGTCAGCCTGATATATTCACAAGAGGGATGAGGAATTATCAGCTCTTCCACTCTGTTTTGGCAAGACTTTACCAGTTACCCTCCTTTACATAGCAGGGTTACTAAATCCTGTGGGTTTGGGATTCTATCAGCTTGCCAGAATAGATGTCAAGAGGCTAAATACTTAAAGACCATATACATACAGATCCTGCTTGAAAAAAAATCCCAAAACAAATTATAAAGACTGACAGTTGATTTGCTGAGCAGCACTAAACTGTTCATTTTTCATTAAGAAAAGACTATGGTAAGTCACCTATCAGTATAACTGGAATGCCAGTTCTCTCAGTGTTTGGCAATCTAGCATCCAACAAAGCAATCCTTTGTTATTCCGGGGGTTTTGGTTTTTCTGTCTTGCTTGGTTGGTGGTTTTGGTTTTTTTGTGGGCCTTTTTTTTTGGCAGACAGTAAATATGGACTGACATTTCAGGTTTGATCAGGGAAAAACAGTACTGTGCTACAAATTAAACGATGACCAGGACTGTATCAATGACCAAGATACGCTAATGGACAGTAGAAAGATTTGTAGGTAGGAAACATTACAAAATCAGTAATGACTTCATTGCCAATGCAATTGATTCAAAGTCCAGGTCAGGACAATTTCAAAGACTTTTTTTTGATATCATGAATAGGTGCTATATGTCAGTAGACAGTGAGGAAAACTACATGAAGAGAAACAAGTTTTTACTTGATCCTGAGCAATACTCAAGATATGGTTTGAATAATTTAATGTAACTTCCACACAGATTTTTTTAAATTCCCTATATTCCACATTTTTGTAGAAGATTGAAGTAAGATAGTCAAAGAAGAATTACATCAAAATAAGAAAGTTCAGTAGGAGAATGTTAAAAAGAGCATCTGCAAGGGTAAAAGGCACCCCTGAAGCACTGAGGGATTTTTGGTTTTTGTAGTATTTGTTCTGTTTGAAACCAACTACACTTTAGTCTCAGAGCAATAAATGTACAACAAAATTAAAAAAGAGAGTGAGAGGAAGAAGTCTGCCTGGACAAAGTGCAGGGCATTAAAACCTTTTTAAAATAATGTTATACTCCAAGTCAAATCTGAACGATTGAAACAACCTCATGGCTAGAAAATGGAGTATTCTACCTCATGAAGGCAGGACAAAAAAAAAGAAAAAAAAAAATAATGTTGAGCAACAGCTTGCAAAGATATACACGCCTAATAACAAATTCTTTTCCAGAGAGTGGAGCTTGCCAAAAAGTAAGACTACTGTATATAAGCAGTCAGATAGGACAGTGTCAGAATGTGGTGATCTTCATGTTACAACTTCTACTTATCGCAGCTATGTTGGAAGATCTATCTCAAAATTAGTCATTAGTAGAAGCAGCTGTAAAACAAGTTTACAATACGCTCAGTATCAGAATGTCAGAAGCAGAGGCTATTCCACTTGGAGATTAAGGGAACCCTAGCATGAAATGGCTGAACTGCAACTACATCACAGAACTACCACTTTGCATTTTGACACTATAGAAATGGTACGTGACAAATAAAGCCTCAGTATTTAAGAAGAGTGTGTTTGCAGGGTCCAGGAAACTACAGCTCCTAAAGCCTGACAACAGCATCATGAAAACTGATGAACTGCAAAAAACTACAGAATTTATGCCCATATGGATAATATACCAACCTACAGAATCTACATGTTGTTTTTACCAAACATAGAAAGCAACTAAAATGCTAGGGAGGGAAACATTCCTTTCATGAAAGGATTAATGCCTAACCACAAGATTAATGGCAGGCAAATTGCTAGTTTTCACATCAGAGGGAAGCCAACACTGGAATTCCAAAAAGATCTACTTAAGGACTTTTCAACTTATTCATATACGATGCAGAAAAGATTTAATAGCAAAATGACAATTTTTTTCTGACAAAAAGGCTAGTAAAAAAGACTCTAAATTCTTCCTTTAATAACTGGATGGCAGATGAATTTCAATGTAGATAAGCAAAATAGCTCACATGGGAAAGAAAATGTTTACTTCAAATATGTGATGGACTGAACTGACAACTACTACTATGCAGAAAAAAATATTGATAGTAGATACAAATAGACACCTCAGTGGAAGTGACAGCTCAATGTTCACTAGTAATCAAAATAAGAAACAGACTGCAAAGAAAATATAAAACCTCTTTATGCCACTCAAATCCTCTGTGTGCTCGGATCTTTAGTATTACCTACAGTGCGCTCTCTGCCATTACCAAAGATACAGGACAGGTAGAAACAGAGAAAGAAAGAGCAAAAGTGATGGTAGAAAATGGTGGAAAACATTCAGCTGTGATAAGGCAATCCAACCAGATCCAGTAGATCTTAAATTTGCATATTTAAGATTTACAAGGGATATAAAAAATTGCAAGGGGGGGGACAGAGGAGTTTATTTTGCTTTCAGCTATAATTCAAAGCATGCAGATTAGCAGAGATGATAGTCAAGTGAGATAATAGCCTTGTTTAATATCTACATACACATACGTAAACAGTTACTGAAACAAAATCACTATGAAGACAAGTAATTACTATTTTCACAACCAAAAATACTTTTAAAAACAATAAAAAGCATTTGTGGGGATGCAATCTGAACACATCTATTGAAAGAGAGCAGTTTGTTGCCCACGGATTTGGTTTATTCCTCAATAAAAATGAGGGCAAGTAGAAACACAAATGTTGCAAAAGTGGACCTGGGGAAGGGAAAAGGATAGAGAAAAATGGTGCAGAGCTCAGAGCTATATAAAAACCCCTAAAATAATGTGTGTATATAGTGTATATCATGAAAATGCCATCTTTGCAAGGATAGGTGTAGAAGTAATAGAAAAACACACACACAATCTTAAAATAAATTCTGCTTTTACTTTTTACTGGTTTTTTATCAAATAACAGGGATACTAAGTTATAATTCAATTTCATAGCAGCTTTGGTTTTTTATACCCTGTAGTTCTGTTTTGAAGAAAGCTACCTGCTTTTTTCCAAAGGTTTTAATTTTGTTTTTCAAACATACAGAAGCTTCTCTGAGCTCTTTTGCAAAAGGTCACAAATTTCCTAGTATTTTTCTGTTCCTTACCTCTCACAATTTCGTGTCAGAAAAAGTAATTCTCTCCTAGTTTCTTATCACAAAGAAAGTAATTCATGTTAACCGTTTTGGCTGTCATCTTCACAGTGCAAACAAAACCACTAACTAGGGAGGGAGGCAGCAGGATGCTTTAATATACACTACTGGTTTCACCTCCAAAGTTTAAGCTTCTCATGTTTCATATCTAGAAAATCTTTGGTTGCCTAGGTTATGAAAATTAATTGTAGAATACGACAAGACAAAATGAGCAACATTCACTGATCTAAGGAGTCCAGGAATTAAAGTCTGTGCATAGCTAAATGGGGAATTAATTGAGATCAAATGAAGTTTCTAAACCATGATCCAGCTCTAATAAAAGTGCTCTAAGAAATACCGAGACTGATGCTATACACATTGACATTCATGCTCTAGAAGGAAACTTAAAGAATAGTTATGAGCGTGGGGTTAACGGTGCATATTAGCAGGAAACGGGAACAGTTAACTACTTTAAATGATCACTCACTCCTTGGAATGCCATAGTTTTCAGAATATATAGCATTAGCAAATTTTGCAAGCTATTTCCATGGAAAACTATGTGCATTTCCAAGAAGGTACCACCTGTCACACAAAATGAGAAAGGAATTAAACAGTTCATGAACAGAAAAGCGGAACTGTCTCGCAAAATGGCAAGCATCATTCAGACTATGGCATTCTTTAGTATTAAAGCCATCGCTAGTAGTTACCTGTAAAAGACACAATTAATATTAATTGTTTGTGAGGCAATTCATTTCTTTATCTTTTGATGTGCTTTGTAGCAATTCCCACATGCACCAGTTGAGATCAGGACCATGCTAGACATACAGAGAGGCCCCCCCCAACTGTTCTTGTTTCAGAGCCTACATCCGACTGCAGGATTATACAACAGGATGAAATAACTGAAGAAACTCAGCCCTGAAGGGTCATTGGCTTTTATTTCTTTTCTTATTTTACCTGACTGTTGCAGTACTTGCATCTGTGCACTTGCAAGACATTTGTGTGCATCTAAAAACTTTTTGGAGAAGTATTAAAAACGTAGTCTCAAGAATAGTTTAAAAGTGCATTTCTAAAAAAAACGAAGTTTCCCTCGTGTCATAATTTCTGCCATTACTGAAAGAAATTTGCTGCTGTTGTTTATGAGCAGTTAGCAACTACCTAGAACATAAAATGTCGCAAAAATACAAAGAGAATACAGATGCTGTGCTGTAAGTTTCAGTAGATAATTTCTTAAGCAACATTAAAAGCCAAATTTGAGTTAATGTCTAGAATAATGGTCTCTTCTGAGAGATAAGAGCATCTGGCCTTGGCTAAGTCAGAAGGCAGCCAAGACAACTGTGCCCATATACATACTGAATTCAGACTCCTAAGATTATCTACTTCAATTTCTCCTATATTCCCTGCTTCGCTGTCACAACATCTATGCAAACACATACAAGTTGAAGACTGTCTCTTAAACTGTATCATTATTGCAAGTGTTAAGTAACAGATAGGAGCTGAGAGGAAAAAACCCTATATTTTATTCAAAAGTCTACTTTCTTCTCCTATGTAACTTGACAAAGTCAGAAACCCCTAGCATTTCACTTTCACATGCAACTTCATAACATTATTACAGATTTAAAAGCAAAACAAACCAACAAAATTCAGAGATCCTTAGATAAAAGAACAAAGCTTCAGAAATTGCCTATTTACCTATTTTCACTTTTTCACTTCCTTTCAAGAAAGTTAACAACAAAAGACTCCGGTGTCTGAACAGCTAAAATCAACACTGACCTCAACAAGCAAACACATTGTTCATGATCACCTGTCCAGCAGCATACTCCAGATGTGGGGCCACAATTAATGCAGAAATTGTACTTTATCTGCAGCCTACAAGCCTGGTAGATGGTGGAAGGATAAGAAATGCATGTATAGTTTCTTGTTCAGCGTTTAAAATACCAATACATTACAAATTACAGTATACTTCATACAACTTCATATGCTAAATATAATTAATTATTATGAAAGTATGTGCTTTAAAATTAAGATGTTTTAAGTAACCATAATGATCTGAGAGGAAAGTTAAGCACTGATAGTGTCAAGAATTTGCTATGCCTTTTTGTCCTTTACTTTTTTATTATCTGTTCTTGCCTCAGTCATGACCTACAGTCAGCTTAAATCCCACCTGACAACCCCGCAGAAAGGCTATAAAAGCAGCGATTAGGAACACTGAAAACACCCAAATAATTTATTGTCACCCTGGGAGCAATTTGTGCCTGCTACTAAAAAAGTGCTAGAGTCCATCACATCACAAGACAGTCCCAGACCAAGCTGTCTCTCAACATCAAGAAAGCAAATTGAGGGAGTGCCAGCAAGGAGGGCAGAAGCGAGCAGAACCTGTGGCAAAGCCCTTGCTGAGGCATTAGCAAAGAGGACAGCACTGGAGTAATTGATTCCCTTCTTCCCATCACAGAGAACTCCTTCCTGCCCACCTCCACCATCCCCATTTTACATTCTTCCTGCAATGCACAGCTTTTCAGAGAAAACCCAAGCAGAGATAAATAGATTTCCTTAATGAGTGAGGAAAAGTTAAGACAGTGATAACTGGGTTTACAGATCAAGTGCACCAAGTGAGAGTCCCCTCATTTACTTACTCTAACATAATTTATGCTATGCTGCTATATTAGTGCATTCACAAATATCCTGAAGTGTCACCCATTGTAACGTTTACTTTATGGAAAAATTTAACTGACAATTGAATAATTTATTCTATTAACACCAATTTCAGTTCTCAGCTACAGTTCTATGACCAAAGTGATCTCACCATTTTAACCCTTCAGTCATAATCTACTATTTTAATGATTTATCAAATTCTTTTCAAACGTGACTTTTATGCTGAGGCTAGACATAATCTGAAATTACAAAACATTAATATAATGCCAATAAAGTCAGCTAAATTATGGAAACAACTTGATCTACATAGCTGCTGACCTTCCACTTCAATGTAAGTTCAACAAGCTTGACATGATTCACCTCAGTGTTTATCCTGCATTAAACAGTTAAGGAACCCCCTTTAGAAGATCGCTTCACTTCAGTTTTATTAGTATAAAAGCATTTATACTGTTAACTTTTTTTCCAATACATGATACTTACATAAGTTGCTGTAACAGCAGTATAGCCACACTCAAGGTATTGTAAACTGCAGGGAAAATGTCAGCTCTAGAAGTCTCATTCTACTAAATGCAGCCTTAAGAAAAATGTATGCCCTGCCGTAGTTCCTGTAGTGACCTACCTGAGGCGCCCCCCCCCCCCCCCAAAAAAATTTTCTTAAACTATGCAGCCTCAACAGAACTGAGGTTAGAACATAAGCTAAAAACGCAGTGGCCATTA
>Ga0181612_116789_pt1 | contig 10669 bp, 6 predicted proteins | sample HoacroProtozoa21_FD_119630 | JGI IMG/M metagenome (GOLD analysis project Ga0181612, IMG submission 119630) | Hoatzin crop microbial communities from Cojedes, Venezuel. Combined Assembly of Gp0051906, Gp0051904, Gp0051908
ATTTTCTCACCTTTTCTTCATTTGCAGCCAATAACGATTCCATTCCTATCTTCAACCGTTGAACTTCTTGATCTAAAGATGTTTTTAAAGTGTAATAAGGAAAATACACTTGCTATATTTAGTGTAAACAATATGTTTTGTGATACTTTCCCTATGTTCTTACGAGTAACCAAAACCATGTCAGTGGCATGGCAAAGGTACTGTTAAACTACATTTAACGTACAGCTTTTCAAAAGCTGAACTATTAAAAGCATAGCACAACACAAACACGTTGGTTTTGCTTATAAAAGGCTACATAATATTATTTTATATTCCAAAAGGCAAGTAATTAAAAAAAAAGAAACATTGAAGCTTATTTTGCAAAAGATGAGAGTGTGCTTTCTGTTATATATTTAAGGAAATAATTTTAAGTATGATTGAAAACTAATCATATTCCATCTGGGAAAAATATTCGCCAGCTTATCAGAAGTTTTTCAAGGACATTTATTAAACTTGGAAATGAAAAATAACAAAAAACTAGTTTGATACAAGAAAATTTGTAAATTTGTTTTTTTTTCTGAAAACATTTCTGTATGAATAACTAAGTTAAAATCATCATCAAGAGCTAATACAGAATTGCCTCACACACAATTTAGTGTTACAAGATAGAGGTTATTCAGGAATGTTATAGTCAGAAATTATTAAAACACTCTCTCTGAAAATTTATGAGGTTGTTAATCACGTCATCCTAACTTTGCTGAACCAAATCTTTCTTCTCTGCTCACCATTCCTAGCAAGTCCTCCAGTACCAACCTATACTAAATAAAGTCTAGATGGTGGAGATAGCACCTGAAATAGTTTATCTGCTGTAACTGCCACTCAAGGAATTCGTGCTTTGACACTAAAACAGGCCCACTTGTTTCACTACAGACTATTATGTGGCAAGCATGAAGTGAGAGAGAAGAACGAAAATCAATGCTGCTGAAGAGCATCTTTAAAAAAACGTTTTATGACTAAATGTTGAACATACAGTGTCATATCTAAACTATTGGCAAAAACTGGAAAAATAGACACCTTGTAATGGTTAAGTTTTAAAATAGGTAAACGAACGTTGCAAACATTTCTCTTGCAAAAGAGAACACTTAGTAACACAAGACATGCACAGACACAGCCAAATCAAAAACTACAGCTAGCAGGCAGCGGGCAAGCAATTGGAAGATTTTTAAAAAGCCATTAAAAATCACAGTCCTACTGATTTCTCTTTATAAATATTAGACTTCAGAAAGAACTGATGTCAAGGTCTGTTTAAGCACATTAAAGCAAACTTTACTTACAATATTTATAACAACATCAAGTATGGAAATGTTTTTGTTCAGACTTCTTTAATTTACAGCACTGATTAAAGAATTCCTAAATCCTTCCCCTCCAAGGAAGGAGGCTTTCAATTAAAACCACATTTCCAGATATTATATGGGTTTTACACATGTATAAATTAAAAGAGGTAAAGGTTAAGTTTTGGCTCTGTTAACCTTGACAACATCCCTTTGAAGTCCAACTGTCTGATTTGTGAACCTGATTTTTTTTTTTTTTCTACAGTGAAATCTTACTAAACAGGGCAAGTAGCTGTCTGCTTACTGCAAGCAATGAAAGCGATGTCTCATGTATATTACAATTAGACAGCCAAATCTAAACAAACATTGAATTATTGCTGCAGAATGCATTTGAGTTATAATTTGTGTGAAAGGAACAGTGAGATAAAGCCAAAAGTGAATTGCAAGGCTTACGTTTTTCTTTTAGCCTTCTCCTATAAACTTCCTCTACGATGGTAAATGGTGAGAGTCAAATAAAGTATGTAGAAAAAGCACATATTAGACAAATTTTGCAATTTAATTAAATTTGCATTCTAGCATACTACAAGTACATTGACATTATTTTTCAATTTTATCTGAGAAGTCCACCTAAAAATCTGACAAATCAGTAATTTTTATGCAGAAGAACTATTACTGCTGCATACTGTTTCCATTCAAATATAGTCTGAGTGGTTTCCTTCAATGTAGCCTAAAGAGTCTGTACAGGGTTTGATTCTTCTCCTACTGGAATCAAGGAGAGTTTCACCCATCTTCAACATGAACAGGAACAGACACACTTCTAGAAGTTGAAAGTTGTCGAGCTCTTGATTCATTGTCACACCACTATCTTTCCCTTGAAATATCATAAATTATTTTGGAATCTCATAGAAAATACAAAATTATATTAATAGAAGAGTTCATTTACAAAACACTGCTGTTTGTTAGACAAACCAATTTTCTTGTTAGACATGCAGTTCTCTACATGCACAAGCTCTGCAGCTGAGTGAAATCAGCACCAAGTATATGTTTAGTCACTTCTTTGGAATAAGATCAGTCAAAATACAGAGTCTTCTAGAGAAGACACATCTGCATTAAGTCTTGTAAGGAAATTCTTGGTGAGCTCTGGGAAAGAGGTAGCACAGCACCTGAAAAGTCACATGTCAACACGGGCACTCTTTGGAAGCATTAGTTAACATCCACAACAGAAGTTAGTGCAGCTAAGCTGATGCACTGCAGTCAACTACACACAAAATATTCCTGCATGGATAAGTGTCAGTATTATAGAATAAAAAGGTCACTGATATCATATTGCTCACAGCCGAGCAATTGACAGAAGTTCCAGGGAGTCAATATTTCAGAGAACTGTGACATGACCACTTTAGACCGAAGGCCAAACAAACTGGTTTATTTGCCATTGACCTGTACCAAGTGCAGATTTAAAACAGAAATCTGCAATAACATAGAATAATAGAACAGCCCAGGCTGGAAGGGACCTTGAAAGACCATCTGGTCCAACCTTTCATAGGAGAGGGAGCCTAAATGAGATATAGTCCTGAAGAAAGGAAAGATGTGAATCAATGACTATGTTTTAGAATGTTTGGACATTTAAACATTATGATAGCTACTACTGTGACAATTTTTTTTTCCTTAAAAAATGAAAACTATAAAGATTTTTCAAAGAAATTTTGAAGGTATACACAAAAAATACATTCCCACTGAACTACAATTACTCTTCCAAATTATAAATAAAATTCCAGCAGAAAAAGTTTCAGTGCCCCTAGGATACTTTATTGCACTTAGTGCTGCCTCTAGATTGGGACAGAATTTGACACATTAAAGGCCTCTATTCTACCAGAAGACAAAATAAATTTGCACCACTTTTCCTCCCAAAATAAATTCTGTAATCAATTCTTGGATCTGCTTGTATTCCTTTGAAATACTGAGCCAAGCTGAAGTTAAAGTAGGGGTTTGGATTTTTAATTTTAATTCCTCTCCTCTTACCTCTTTCTGCCACTTCACTATGTGATGATGTCCTAGATAGCTGACTTTGTAAGCGTTCTATTTCTGCATCTTTGAGAGCTAATTCCTCTTGAAGCTGGGCTATCTCAGCCTGAAAGAGAGTACAACAAATTCAGAATAACATCATCATGATTCTCTGTGATTCTTTCCCATGAACTAGAAGACTCCTAAGCGTAACACTTTACCTCGATTAATGTCCTGCTCCCAATTCAGGACATTTTGTAAACACTATAACAACCTTACATATTTCATGGTGTTAGTATCCCACTCCTCTTACAGAAGCTCACTTTTTCCAAAGCAATTAGCTCTCAGAGAAGACAGACTTACAGAAAGGTAAAATTTTCAAGGATTCATGTAGGTAAAGAAACTCTGGAAAGCTCTCAATGCTACAATGCTGGTCATGTAATCATGACTATTATAGGGCAACTCCTCAGTTTTGCATGAAGACCACTAAAAGATAGCAATGCATTTTTTAAAAGATACTGTTTTTTTATCCTAGATACTACTTAGTAATATAACTGAGAATCTATTAATGCTCAGCCCTATTCTCAGCAGTGTAACAACACTGTTCTTCCTCACATCAGCTACTACAGCAAACAGGCTAGAAGCAAAGCATGGCTTGGAAAACAACCATATAGATGCGATGAAGTCTCAGGAGTTCCTTCACACTTACTGCAGTTTGTGCTGTCACTAGATTGGGAAAGAATATCACACATTAAAGACCTTAACAATACAGCAGGAAAAGAATTCTGTGATTGTCCAGCTTGAAATACAGTGACTCTCATCTCTTTTTTTCTATTCATGAGAAAAACTGTCAACAGCATACTTTACTAAGTCAGTAAATTCATTAAGATTTTTTTCAGCAGCCTTAAAGCCTCCATGTATCTACATTCTGCATTTCCCCCAGCAAAAGCATACCAAACCTCCCTGCACACAAAGGAGGAAAAAAAGAAAAACAAAGAAAAAAAGGAGCCAAAAAAAAAAACCCAAACACCACTAATGTGACCAGTTTCTCAGGAAACTAAAATAAAGCTGGGAAAAATCCAAAACACCAAACAACATTATCCAAACAGGGAAAAACATGGCTTAATTTACTCTAATACACAAACTGATTTTCACCAGGAAGTAAACAGCTGGATGGCAGCAAAAGATCACTGCTATGCCTGCAATCCCCTATGGAATAGAAGAATTTGCCTTGTTGCATCTCTGTTGCATCTACACTTCCCAGACTAATGTGCTTTTTACATCCAGCCGTGGAAATATTCCAATTTCTCATCTAAGAAGCTGGATCAACAGGAAGACAAAAGCCGCAGACCTCCTAATACCACATTTGGATTTGCCTCCCCTCGTGTATTTGATCTCATAGCTCATTTAAATGCCCTCTTTTCCTTTAATGTCTCATTCCTGCCAATTCTACAGTTATTTTTCTGCTTCCCCTCTCTTTCCCTGTACTTTTCTCTCTTTCTAGTCCTGCATCTTCTCTCACTCAATGGGTTTTATGATTCTTCTTTACCTTCATTCTGCTCCTACACTTTCCATAATCTTTATCTGTCTTGGCCGTTGGCCACACACTGCTTGAGAAAATATTTTCCCAAAGACTGTTCATATCCACCACGTCAGAGAAAACATCTTCATGGACACAAGAGCTATTATCTTAACAGGAAAAAAGACATGACATCAACATTTCAATATTCATCCAAGAATTCTCAAAGGAAAAAATGCTAATACAAATAATAGCTTTCTATCATTTTGGGATCAAGCTATCAAGTATTAAAAAAAAAACTCAGTTTAATAATTTGAAATGTTTTTCCAAGATCCAATCATAACTCAAAAAATCCGTCATTTGTATGAACAGGGATTATAGTACCACATAAATGAGAGGAGATGTGATTACAGCATAAAAGTGTACATCAACAGGGAAAAATAATAAGGTGCTTTTTAATCTAGTGGAAAAGGGCTAAAAATTCAAACCGGAAATAAAGTGCAACTGTTTAACAATGAGAATGTTAAACTAGAAAAATTAATTACTGGGGAAAATGATTAAATGTTTCAAATATTGAGTTTCTCCAGATTACGATCAAACAGCTTTCCAGGATTTAAGGTCAACAGAAGGGTAAGGCAGCTATGCACTTTGATATACACGAAGTCAAAGCAGATGATCTAATGGTGTATTTTGGGCTTAATGTCTATTAAAAAAAATTCCATAGTAAGTGAACACCCAATCAACTTCGCATGTCTCTTCTCTCCAGTCTGGAAAGCGTATTCCACAGAGGCTGTCACCATTACACAAACAACAGAAAGAAAACCTTCAAAGGGGCCTTTCCTCAGAACAGGTCTTTTGTAAGTAAAAATGCCTCCGTTAGTTTTTATTAAATAAGAATTACAGAAAGGTAGAAGACTGGAAACTGCAAGGAGGGAGCAAAAGGCACAAAAACAAGCTAAAAAAACTTCAAACCAAAATACTTATTCCAAAGATGGTTGAAGAAAACTTGACTTTTTAGTAGGCCCTGACACAAGGCAACTGTAAGAAAAGTAAATATTGATGAGAAGTGGAGCGTATCCCTTTCCAGCTGAAAGAAGTCTGTCATTAGCAAATGTCAAGCATTCTGCTTACTTTAGTTGCTTTTAATTTCCATTCGTATTGGTTTCTTTCATTTTCCAGTTCTTCCACTTTAATTTTGAGGTGTCTAAGTTCCTGTAGCAAACCCTGCAAATGAAGAACAGCAACTAAAAGTAAGATTTCTCTGGTGGATATTATTTTTCATAGTCCTGAATTAAAGATCATGCACAAACCACACAGTAATGAACACTGAACCACCGTATTAAAAACTATGACCTAGTCTAAGACGACAAAACTATTTTGAATCGAGAAATAAGAAATACTTTCTTAAACTCTCCACTTGAAATTATGAACAAATTTCTTAGTCCTATTAAGGAAGGTAACTGAGCCTTGTGATGTCGTGTGTGTTTCAGTGAAAATCAGCCAAAAAATCCACCACTGCAGTCTCATATAACATTAACTACTGAGTGGGTTGGTTTTTTTTTTGGGTGGGTGGGGGGTGGTGTCTGGGGGTTGTTTTTGTTTTGTTTTTTTATTTTGTTTTGTTCTTTTTTTTCAGCCACCTCAGAAAGTAAGGAAACATGCAGTGCTAAAAGATTACTAGCTTTCATTAAAGTGACAATCCTCTCCCCAGACAGGTGTTTAAGCTACTTACCACAAAATATAACAGTCAGACTAAATAGTATCTAGGAAGTTACAGGCATTTAATACCATGCACATACAAATACGACTACAAATATGCTACTTTCAGCATTGATGTCTGCCACTTTGCAAACTGAGTTGATGCAGCCTAGAGATGCAGCCAACCAGGGTTCCTAAGTTTCTCCATCTGTTCCTCTGACAAAGTTGTCTCCGAGACGTCCCTTCTCCCTTTCCTTGATAGAACTGTAACTTACTGTTCATGCAGAAGGACAACATTATTAAATCCTCAGTGGAGCTCTGATGATACCAAATGTCATAGAATGAAGGAATGGAAAAATTTGGAAGTGCAACCCCATTTTGGAATCCTGTATAGTACCTACATTAAGCAACCATACTAGTATCTTGGACCAAATTAATGTTTATTTTGAATGACCCCCAGATTTGACTCTCAGACTATTTCTCCAATACACAGCTTGTACTGTAGTTTAATAGTTAGCTCTGGACAGGCAAGCTCAGAAACAATAGCACTATTTTCAAAATAGGCATCATACCCAAATGAGTTATCTTTGTAAAATAAACCTATGAGAAAAATTACTGAAAAATTCCCTCATAATATAAGCAGACTATTTAGAAGATAAGTTCTGAGGATGCAGATTTCAACCAAAGAGATGTGGCAACTAAACCAAACTGATTTGAAAGCAAATGCTACAATGGACTTTTTCAGGCATACCAGTATCGTTTCACCCGCAGTCAATTTAAGCAGTTTATGCAAAGTAGCTTTTGTTTTGAGTTGCGACATAGTTTTGACCAAATACAACTGGGATCTGTAATGTAAATTCAAAAATGCTTTTCTGGTAACTGCTAATGTCAGAGAATAAACAAACATGTGTTGGATTTGCTACTTTAAAGGTACAAACGTTATTTTTATTATGTCTCTATTCATTGACTTTAACATTATTACTAGAAAAAGAAAGGATGCATTTCAGAAAGTTTTACCTGAAACTGTATTTTATACCTGTGTTCAGCTATTAAGGTATTCAGAATTAATGATCTGTGTTCAGAGGACTAGTTAGGGTGCACCATCATGCATGGCTAGGGTGACATTATTGGGAGCAAAATTAGCAAACTATCGAACCATGCTAGCATGCTGCATATCAAACAGACCAATCTCAACTAAGAAAAAAACCCACCACCAACCACAAAAATAAAAAAAACCCCACACTACACCAGCACTACAGTCCTACAGTAAAATGAAAATCATAAAAAACCTGAAAGAGGTGTTTGAGTCTTGCAGATATCTGTGCGTTAGCAGACAGACATCAATGGTGACCAAATTTATCCCAATAATCGGTAGTGGCAGGGGTCTGGTGTGGGGGTTTTTGATATTTTTTATGACCACCTCACTCTTTTCTAATGAAAGCCACAAAGATTAATGCCAATAATTCACAACATAGCTCTGGTTAGCGGAATTTAGTTTCTGCAAGAGATGGGAGGAGGCAATACACAGGCTTCTGCTAAGGTGTACTTCTCGTACATCACACCGAGAACAATTCTTCTGGCTGACAGTCTCTACTACTGATCTTGGACTAGATTGAGGACCATTAGGTGTCAAGTCTGGTTTCCTATCTTGAGACTTTCTTTCTTGGATTCTACTATTAATTTCCAGCTGCAGTCTACACATCTGCTCCTGTAGCTCACTGATCAGGTTCACTACTGACTGAAAGCATGGGAAGAAAGGGAAAAAAAGACAAAAAAAGACAGGTGAGAAAGAAAATGATGCAAAGAACATATTTCTACAGTTGCAGCTCAAAGAAATACATGAAGCACATCAAAGGCAAACTAAAAAGAGAGAGATGATGAGTTTCCCTTCTGATAAAGTATATGTGAATGGCTATAAATCTGCAAAATTGCACAAAGCTACAGTTTAAATAGAACAAAATCTATATTCCAGACTAATTCATGCTTCTGATTCTAATGTGAAGATCAGAATTTGGCCTCTCATTTTTGGAAACTTCTTCAGTCACCTGAAGTCAGATATCAGGAAAAATTGGAACATATTTTCATATGCTGGCTCAGAGGCACAGTTTTGCTGAAACAGGACTTGATTACATCCATTTACACAGCCAAATCATCCACTAGGAAGAAATTCCTAAGTGTTTAGTTGGGGCCATAACCTACTCTTTCACAATTTATACACAGAATTTACTAGTAAAGTAATTCTGTTCCTAGCACAGTTCAGAAAAATAACTCCATTACCTAGCTTGATAGCTAGCCAGTAACTTCACATGGAGAAAGAGTTAAGCAACATACATCGGAGAAATCAAAGGATACCACAGCAGAAGTAGTAATGACTTTAAAGTGCACTGATCTACTAGCCACTTTCTTGGATTTGTGTGTAGCAATGATACACACACGCAAAAAAATCCAGCTATAGAAAGCAAACCAAAGACAAGTATTAAAATCTATATAACATATCACTTAAATTCTAATGCTAACTCAGTAGCAAATAGTGCTGGGTGTTTTCTCAGGTATTACAAGTTTGGAGTGCCTTTCTCTTATTTTTTATGTACAGTAACAATATACTTTTTGTGGTTTCGCAATCTTCTCCAGTGGAATAAATTTTATGAGATTAATCCATTTCCCAATGACATGGCATTTTTTTTTTTTCTTTTTTTTTTTTTCTTTGTTACAATGCACAACAGTCCTCCTGTAATTTCAACTTTCTGGTGAACCAATAATTGCAAAGCTAGAGAACAGCTACTGCAAGGACAGGACACTATTCTGACCAGGTATTTGACACAACCAATCTCAAACTGCACCAGCATCCACAGCCAACTTTAAACATTCACAAAGATTCCCTTTCAAAAGCATATGTTAGGTAAAAGAGTTCAACATCAGTTAAGTATTTTTCTAGGGCACGATGCTTAAGATGAAATTCAGAAAAGCAGTTGCATATACTTCACTTTATACATACTATTCTTAATCAGGATCACACCCGATGTTCATCCTCTTTCATCCAACAAACCTTTTATGCACGTAAATAAGGATTAGTTCCATAAATAATAAAAAAATTTACAACAAGTACTGGGCCCTAGCATACCAGTTCTGCAATATCCAGTCTTTTATAGGCTGGCATGTTTTGCCAGGGCTGCACAGGTGAGAGAAGATAGCCTCCCGCAGTATCAGCTCCCCGAGGTGAAACTGTATCCTTCCCGTGTTCAGTGGCTATATTTGCCACTTTGCAGCACATCCCCCTAGCTAACTCATCCTCTTATCAGAGTGCCGCAAAGCAGAACACCCATAGGATGAGCTGTATGTACAATTTCGGTACTATCCACAATCCCTCCATCTTCCATGCTTTGATTTTGTTTTTTACCATCATCTCCGCAATCAGATACCTCACTGAGCAGTACCAACTGGAGATTGGAATCATCAGAACACACATCCATCTCTTGCTTTCTTTTAAACACCAAGGTTTCAGTCTGTGCTCGTCTTTGACAGAGAACACTGTTAACCCACACAAGGTTCTGAAGAACCACTCGTCAAACAAGATGCACAGACTTTTAAGCACAAACTGACAGCTGCTCCAGCTGTGGTAATATGGGAGAGTTTAGAAACACTTCTGCTGCTCGCTTGTAATTCTTTTCTCTTTTGCCTCACATTAAAAACAGGAATAGGGAACACTCTGTGTCCACACAGACTTCCCTCATGGCAAACTTCACAGTACAGAAATGGCAGAAATCCTTATCACAGTGAAGGGTAAAAGGTCTATAGAGGAGAAACAGATGAACTCCAGCCTCAATATACACCTTTACAGTTGTTTCTAGTGTCAAGGTAGAAAAGGCTTCTCATTTTTGAGATTCTTACACAGCACAAAAATTTATTAACACTAACATACTATAACTTGAATTTGATTCAGGTAAGACAACACAACAAACTCCCCAGTGGGAGTCAGGGGCTCACTGACCGAAGTCTCTTTGAAATTGCAAGTAACTGTGCACTAGATATTTAATTCAGAAGTGTCCACACAAGAGCCACAAAATCCTTCACAACAGCTTACAGCAAACTTCAGGTCCTCAGTACAAAAAAGCAAACAGGACAGAACTTATCCCATGCTCCA
>Ga0181612_160300_pt1 | contig 10669 bp, 4 predicted proteins | sample HoacroProtozoa21_FD_119630 | JGI IMG/M metagenome (GOLD analysis project Ga0181612, IMG submission 119630) | Hoatzin crop microbial communities from Cojedes, Venezuel. Combined Assembly of Gp0051906, Gp0051904, Gp0051908
CTTCCAACCCCTACCATTCTGTTATTCTGTGATTCTGTGGATAATTTATGCCGTACAGGTGAACTAGTAATGTAAGATTCCTACTTATGTGTCTACTGCCATATCTTGTTTGCAGTCATAATTTCATTGTTTCTTTTGTATATATACATAAATCTCTCGTCCATAATTCATTCTTTGTGCTGTTATTTATTATGTGTCTTTTTTACCTTTTTGTCTCATCTTTGCACCTGTTTGAATCCTGTCCGAAAGGCATCCTTTATGCATGCTTTCAGCGTCAGTCCTGTCCGTCTGCCACAGCTATATTACAGTGTTTTTTGTAGCTTCTCATGACAGCAGCCTGCCTAGTGTTTAGGAAATGTTACGGTTTGTGTTCTTCTTCTCATGTAGGACATGAAGTTGTTTCTATTAGTGATTCTTCCTGTAGCTTCCCACTAAAATTTCCTCATGCTATTGAAGAAAATTTTAAACAAAGTATGTGAAGTAAATGAGACTTCTCATAACAGAAATGAGACAATAGTGCCATCAAATATGTGTCTTTAATGCTTGCACAGTAAAAGATAATATCTGGCTTTGAAGCCTCACCAAGAGGACACAGGATACAGTGAGTCCTCCCATCTCCTCATACCTGTGTAAAGGCACTGCAGCTCCAGGGCTCTGCTGACTCTGGAGCTGAATCTGTCCCCGCAGAATACACCTAGCACAGTAATTCTGTACCCCGAGAAGTATCAGTGAATAACAGTATGTATTTATGTAGTTCTCATCTCTCATAGGTTAAACTCCCCACAGAATCAAAGTATATTATAATTCCAAAATCTGTATAAGAATGGTGCTAAGAATATTAAATAATCTTTGTAAGAGTGACAAGAATGATGATGAGAATATTAAATACAGCACAAAGCTGAATTTTAGAAAGAACAAAGGATTGGGTAGTTCGGGCCTATAGACAAAAACATCGAAGAAATGTACAGTTCATTCGCATCCTGTGTAATACAGCCGGCAGAGGAACTGAATCTCTTAAAAGTTTAAAATTAGTATTTTGTTGTAGTGTTAAAGTCAGCCCTTGAGTTAAGTAAATTAGTTAAATGCAGCAGAAAAAAATTCCAAAATGAGCTAACCTATTATTTATTGACAGTACTTGTTTCCTTTTAAAGAATACTGCATTGGCAAAGGTGATGAATCTGAGCAGGAGCTATTCCTACTTACCTCAAAACACAGACTGGAGTTAGCATAGGTGGTAACATTCGTCTAAACTCAATATATTTTTGCTGATTCTTACAGGACACATAAGCTCTATGGGAAAACACAAAACTCCCATTTCATTGTTAATTTTGTAACTGTAACTATAAGTAGGATACAAATACTGAAAAAAGAAGAAAAGGTTTTTTACTTTTTAAAGAAAACTGGATTTGCTACTACACCTGTGGGTGCTGTGGGATCGTTGGGACTATGTGATGGCATCATCTGGTCCTTACTATTAGTGTGGATTTAGAATAGATGTTGCTCTTCCCTATTTTATTTTTTTAAGTGTCAGTTCTTAGAAGAGATTAACAATGAAAAGCTGGTCTCACTGAAGTCAACCTTCTAGCCCAAATTTAAGGCTAAGATTTCGTGCAACACCGTAAAGTCTTTCCATTCCCTTTTAAATTATATATACTCTATCAGTTAGAAGGCAGCTTGTGTTTTCTACAATGATGTTATGATAGTTATGTTTATAGAAATTAGAGTTGTTATTTCTGGTAGTATTATGTTTTAGTAGAACTATTATTTTTGAAGCTGTATGTGAAACTTCTATATGCCTATTTCTGCACATAAAATTACACGTTCTTTTTTACCATTTGCTGTTCAAGATTTACACGGCAGTATACATAAATATCAGGTGGTTGCAATTATCAGGGCACAGTGAGGGCCAGCTTCTCCTTATCGCACTTACAGTTCAATGCTGCAAGTCTGTTTCCAACGAGAAAATAGTGATTTTACCATCTTACAAGCTTATGCAAGTATCTCTTACAAATAGAAGAAGAACAACCACTCATATTGCATGAAGAGGTTGACTCGGTGCCCAAGCTATTCCAGATGTGAGAATACACTTCAAAGCACAACTGTTGTGTAAACTACATCTTATTTTCTGCAATCAGCATACATTTAAACCTTCAGAGTTGAAATCTGTGTTAGTTCATGTTGCTTTTCATCACTTACATACTTTATTGTACCTGTAAGTTTTTAAAAATCACTGTGATTTCACATTTCATTCGTTAAAAGGAGCTGCTTATTTATTTATAGCTTGCTTGAAGAATGGATCCATAGTTGGATCAGAAAAGAAACTGCTGTAACTGGAAGTTGATCAAGACTGAAGAACAAAATTGCAAGTTTGTTGATTCAGTGTCACATTTCTCTGCCCATATTATTGTTTTTGTAATTCTATGCTCCCAAAATTATCTTATTGCACATAGGCCTTTCAGCCATCTGTATCTGCTGATTTCAGCCACCCAGGCTGTAGGTATTTGAGCAGGTACCTTGCTGGATGACCAGCAAGTGGATAATGGGGGTAGATGCTGAATGTGTACACCAATAAAGCAATTACTGCGTATGCAGTCTCTATATATATAATGTCTAAATATAAGAAAGTGCAAAACGAAAGCAAGTGACACTTGCTTACTCCAGTCAGTTCTTGGGGCACCACTGAATGGACACAGGGTCCTTTAAAATTCAGGGAAAAGATAAGGATAGCAAAACATGAAAGCAGATTAGTGTCAACCAGAGCAATTAGAGTCAATAAATTTTTTACAGGAATATCAAGGGAAAATGAAGGACTTGAGAGAAAGTAAGCTTAGTAATAAATGAGAAGGTAGATTAAATTAATGATTAATGACTCTAAGTAGCCAAGTTCCTAAGTTACTTTAGAGAAAATCAATCTTGTGGAAAAATGAAGAAAACCAGGAAAGTCATGAGCAAACAGGAACGAGCTGGGGCACTGGAATCTACCCCACGTCTCAGGTGAGACACAGTTTTACAGTCCTGGGCGAAAAGCAGATACTGAATCAGGAGGCCGAGAGCCGCTGGCTTTGGCTTACTTTTTGCTCTCAAATCATGATCACGCAGTTTGTCTGCCCGCGCACGCTGTTTCAGGTACACTGATTTGCACACTGTGCAGCAAGGAGTGACAGCTGATGAGGAATCACTGCCTCCGTGGCAGCTGACTGTTCGATACCTGGGTTTGTTTGACCAGGAGAACTCCTTACACTGCTTTTCTCTCTTCCAGCCTGCACTGTGGTCTTGCCTTTAGCAAATAAGGAGGGATAAATGGCAGCTGGACTTCAACCAAGTTAGACAAAAAGAAACTTACAAGTTGTATAAATGTGAATGGACCCTGTGAATTTAATCACAATTTGTTACAACAGTAATTTATTCTAAAAAATAAAAAACTGTGAAGGGACTAGAGGATTAAGACAGAAAGCTAAGATGGCATTGATCATCAGAAAGAAAAGAAGGTGGGAGGGAAATGATCCTTGTAAATCCTGTTCTGTCAGTCTAAATTAAATCCTTAAGGGTGAGAAAAATACTCTTCTAAATAAATAGTAAATTGAGGAGTCATAGGTAGCTAGTTTAGAAAAAACCCAGTGTGCACTAGGCAAAATGATATTTTAAGTAACAAAACATGGTCGCAGAATGTTATTACTGTCAGTGATTTAAAAAAGAAAAGAATGAGAGGGGAACAGAAGTGATGTTATGTATAGTCCTTTTACCTTTCAAATGGCATTTTGAGCTATTGGTAATTGTCTTCAGAGCCCTGAGACAGCCTATAACAAAATAACCAGAAGGCATCTCTCACCCTGTATTCACTCAAAGCAGTTCTTTTTAATAGAGGTTAGTTTTGCATTCATCCATGTATATGTATGTATGTCTACATATAGGTTATCACTGTATATTTACAGTATGTATCTTTCTACCTCTGCATGTGTATGTACATGTATTTATATGTTTTTTTTTTTCCTTAAAATATATCTCAGGCTGTGCAGTTGGAATGGGACAGTCAGACTAATAATGTTAATAAGAGGTAGAAGATAACCTATTCATCTAGTAAGGAGGAACACAGGATAAGACAAATGGATTTATTTTAAACCAACTATTATTAGACATATGTAATAGTATTTAGGATTAGAGTATGCTATGATGTAAACAATACAACGGGACTGAGAGAGGTTATTTTGGAAAGAAAAAGAGAAAAAAACCCCGACAAAACCTAAAGAAAATCTCAAACACAGCCAAGAGTGAGAAATCTGAAAAGCTGAACAGTTTTATTGTAATTGGCATAGCTGCTGTGCCTCTCCTTCAACATTAAGTTCTCTACAGTTATGTCATGTGATTTGATGGTTTAAAAAACATAAACCTTTATTTCTGTCTATAATATTTTCATTACTTTTGAAAAATATTTATTGAAACCCCACTTTTATAGGAAATAATGTTATACACTGTCTGTAAAGACATGTCTTTACAGATTTCATTGAAGAGTATTTCTAGGAACGGTAAATATCCAGGAAATTGAGGTATCTGTCTGAATTTTCCAGAAATGCTCACAGTGCCAGGTTTTACAAGAATACACTGCTAGTTTGCTAGCTGAGGCAGCCGAGCATATGACACACTGGGGAAACCACGAGCTGCAATAACTAACCAGTCACCTAAGGATCAGTCCTACAATACAACTACTAGCGTTTTTCTTCCTGTTTCAGGGTTGAATAGCACAGGCAAAAGTAGAAATTGTACCTATCATCAAGTCTGTAGTTGTTTCATCTTTAGCAGTTTCCAGTCACTCCCTTCCTCGCTTTCTGTGGGAAGTGATTTGATAACCAACAGCAGGGCACATGCTGATGAAGCTAACAGTGTTACAGGCTTAACCTCACTTCAAAGTACAGCATGTTATACTTGCTACATACATTATTACACGTATGTATCAAATGACTGAAAAGCCTTCAGGCACTTGGTTGTTGTTACCTTTCTTGATTGCTATCAGTTTGCTGCATTTGAAGTTCCTTCTGAATTTTGCCTGTGGGCTTAGGGTCATTAAGATAATATGGATTCACAGTAATTTAAAAATGAAAATAGACAGCAAGCATGAGAAATTTCATTTTTTTTGTGTGTGTGTGCATGTGTTAAGAAGTGCTGTAATTAAGATAGTTAGCTATTAAAAAAGCACAGGAAAGTAACTTGAAAAGGGATATATCAATTGGTTTCCGTACTGAAAATTGCTTGTAAACAGTAATTTTTTTCTGTAGGTAATAAAAGCCCATAAAACTCAGTGGTCCCTGAAAACAAGTATCCTGTGATACCAGGTTGAGGAATAGTTTATGCAGATATTCTGCAGACTGCAGTCTGGCCACTGAAAGGTAGTATTATGGACATAAACACTAACAGATTGAAACTTTTCCCAGGGCTATTGTACTTCTAGGAAAAAAGTATGTAACTGTGATCTGCTATTGGATTGCAGTTCTCAGAAAGAACAAGCGGAACTCCCTAATACTATGAGATTGACACCTATAATGAAACGGAGAGCAGTGATTTTTCTGAGCTTTTGCTATGTTGTTGGGTCACAGCCATCAGACTAAGCATGAGGCATAACCATCAGGCTTTATATGTGAGCTGAGATACCTACATATTCACATAACTGCTTTCAGGTAACTCATACAACACGTAAAGTCTATGAGGACTTTGATGAGGACTCAAAAAGAAGCATAGAGCGAAGTGTTTTATATATTTAGACTATATACTGCACAATGTTTAGACAATGAACTGTGTCTAATGTGTATTTAATATTGCTTAGCATGGTGAGATCAATTTTGAATGCAAAAGACAGAGCTATGTTTCATTGTGAATGATAATATATAAGAATAAAATTAATTGATATAACAGAGGTAACAATCCTTTTTTTTTCAAATTGTGCCTCAGTGATCTTGTTACTAAATCATAGTTTTGAAGGCTTGAAGTTTATATTTTTTAACAATCTTTAGCATACTTCTGTTAACCAAAAAAACCCCACATGTATGTCAAATAGATCCCTCTTCATTTATCTAGTAAGTAAGCTGATTCTTAAGGAGCTAAATAAGTGACTTTTTTTTTTTTCTGAAATAAACCAGAGAAACTAATAGAAGTTTTGGATTAATGGCCTTGCTTAATTGCTGTGTGAAAGTAAAAATCTCATTTATGTTATAATAATGCTATTGAGTTTATTGTAAAGCTGTTAAGCTGCATTAACTTATTGCAGGTGGTTCCTTAGAGCTACTGTATGCAAAAATAATCATTAAGTCAGCAACTCTGTTTTCTTTGCTACATATTACTGGAATTTAAAATGAAAAATGAAAGAGTCTATCCTTTATAATTTTAATTTCTTTTGATAGATCTGTTTGCTAAAATCTGTTCTCTACAAGATTTTTTTATGATTCAGATTTAGGGCAAGAGGACACTCTATAATTTTGCTATAACATTACAATCAACAGCAGAAGACAAACCTTTAGAAATCAAGTTGTGAAAACTGACATGATGAGTTTTACTACTCACTAAAAGATAATACATTTTCAATATACAATATTATAACTCAACTTTACGTCTAGAGATTACTCTGTAGACAGCAAACCAATTTTATTTGCCCTGGTAGTTCAAGATGTGAATAATTCTGAGTTTATGCATGATACATGTGCTGAAGTTTTGTGGGATCCCAGTTTCTTACAGACATTTCATAAAACGTGCAGAAATTCAAGGGACCCGTTTGTGCAACGAAAGATAAACTAGGCTCTCTTTTTACTAGCTTAAACATCTTAGTCTTTCTAGACCTAATACCCACTTAATATTTTCCTGAGAAAACCTATGTTGGCCAAAATGACTAGAAGGTGTTAAAAAACCTGTAAGGTAAAGCACAATGAAAACAATTTTGTTTTCTTACATGAAATCACTATTTTTACATTTTGGCTTTTTCAGCATATAGTTTGGGTTGCTGTAGCCTTTTTGGTAGCAGCTTGAAAGAGTGCACAAAAACGCAGGGAGATATAGGTGGATATAAGGGAGCACTTGTATATATATCTATTTGAATTTTGTCCCAGATCTGTGTCAGTGAGAGTTCAAATTCTAAATGTGAAGCACTAGTTGAGTAATATGTAACACCTAAGAGAGAAATACACAGTGAATATATGTTGAAGAAAAAGGGCTGCTACAATAGTACACACTGGGAAGACAAACAGCTAAAGATAACATGGCCTAAACAAGAGAGGTACTTCAGCTTTTTCATAAAAAGATAGATACCAAGTGGATATGAGAACTATATTCACATGCAGAAGCAAAGAATCAATTGTATGTTTGGAGTGATACATTAATTTTGCAGCTTTTAAGCTCCTAATCATGCAATTAGCTCATGCAAAGAGCTCCTCTCAGTTAACGATACTGCTCAAGAGTTTTCAGGATCGGGACCCTAATCAGCATTTTCCTTCTTTCTTACTCTTGCAGCGTGTGTGCAGCTAATTGGTGTTTTGACTGAGTCAACAAAAGAATGGTAACACCAAGGAATCAAATGAAATTGTTCTCATTAGAATGTGAAGCTGGGAAAGTACTGCTTTGCAGAACAAATATTATCATCAAAAAATATTCTCATTAAAAGAAATTGCCCTTTGTGGCATAATAAAATTTATGTAAAGAGAGACAGCTGGCAGAATCATATAACCTACTGTAGCATAACATTTGGAATGAATTAATTTATTTTCTTGTCATAAACTGCTTTTTGGGCTTCTCCACATTTTATCCAGATTTAAATTTATCAGTACGTTGCTTTATGTCATTTTATAATACTTAAATTGTATGTCCTTTAAACTAATTTTATTCTGCACATAACAAACCCTGGAAGGTGGGATGTGCTGAAAGTGAAGAAAGTTCAGCCAAGGTTTGTAGACCTTACCTTGTGTACAGTAGCACATTTCATCACTGAGCATTTTATGAGCCTTCCAACATGTGGAGGCACTGAAGTGCAGGTGTCCCAGCATTGAGAAGAAAGTTTGCCTTACAGTAAGAAAAGGGAAAAATTACGTTCAGAAACTTAGTCCAGAATTTCTCCATTTTACCCTTCATGTTTATATTACAAGTAGTCCCCACTCCTTTTACAGTCAAAATTAAAAATGAAGCACGTTCTTGACTTACTCCACTGGAACTGCTTTGAATGCCACTGTAAAAAATATCTAGAATTGGTGGCTGACATAGACATCTACACTGCAGATGTCTATCTTTGCTTAGATTAATCGCACCACGAGTGGTATACTTTGGATTTAATGAAGAGGTGACCTTTTGATTTTGAACGTTGTTGTGAAATGTGCTCAGAAAGCTCATAGATTTGTCGTCATGTGCCTGTAGTTGCTAGCCACTTAAAAACATTTCGTTTTTGTAGATTTTAAAGAGACCAGAACATATGCTGAGTAGACATCTGAAGTGTTTAGACACAATAATTATATGGAACGTAAATAATGTAGAATAATACGGACGCCAAAGAGATGCCAAGTTAACCGGCTGAATTTTATACCTAATCTTCCCAGTGTTTCAAACCTGAGCTTGCAGTCATCAGGCTCCCCACTTCAGAAGCACGGGAGTAGGGCACGTATTGCTTATCCATCTCTGTTGTATGAGCCAATGGTTTTGTGAATAAAGAGCTGATTCATGATACTAAGTACCAGGAGAAAAAAATGCTTGTTATTTAAAAGCAAGAATGATGGGTTGAGACAGAGGAGAGAAATCCAGAAAGATTTATATTCAAAATAATCTAGAAAGCCAAACAGAGCAATGCTTTCTGGACCCCTCTGCCCTGTCAATACCCAAGGACAAGAAATGTTAGCTATATGTGGTAAATGGAAGTAAAGGGGAATTATTCAGAGCAAAAGCACTGCAAGCTAATAGATTGTCTCAGTAAGAAAAATGCATTATGCATAGTGAAACCTTTCACACAAGGACAATATTTATAACAAGTGAATGAAAGAGTTGGCATAACCAGCATATATACAAAGACATTCCTCAACACAAAATTAATTTCAGTTCTGTGATATGCTTGATGATATTTTTTAGTCTGCATATCTTACCTTTTTATTATCTAGAACAGCCTATTTTAAAACTGAAACCACTGCTCAAATTATATGAACATAAAAATTAAGATGCATAAAAATATTTTGTTAATGAAATTTTATGAAAGTTCATGTGCTTATCATGTTGGTGGTATTTTAGTTCAGTTAATAAAATGTTATAAGCTGCATTTACACTGAGCGTGTGTACAAAATATGTTCAGATGTTGCAGAAGTTATACTTAAAAAGCTTTTTTTGAGAGGAAGGAAAGGGAGTAAAAGAACAATATTACATTATATGAAGTAGAACTTTTCATCTATTGTATTTTCTAACAATCAAAGTCAGACCATTTACCTTGTCAATTAAACTGGTCATCTATTTTCCTTTCAAGTATGTTAAAAAACATCCCTTCCTTGTGAACAATTCTTTGAGAACCACAGAAGTTTCTCATCATTCAAAAGATTCGTATAATAAAAAATTTCTTCAAAATAATCATATATGCCCAGACTGTAAATTACTTTTCATCTGATAAATGCCTTTCATTTGTTGCAGCTAGCAAAGGAGGAAGCGATTGTATATTTCCTCATAGTTGCTGTCTGTCAGGCTGCTCTGAACTCTTCAGCCATGCAAGAAAATGAATAAACATAACATTGATAAAGCATCAGTGACACAAGAATTTAAGGGTAAAAGAATCTCCACTAAACAACTCACATAGTGAAGATATAATTTAAATTATAATGTCATAATGTCGTTCAAGGATATGCCAGTAGATTAAATCCTAATATAAATATATATACGGTTTTTTTCTCCTTTTTTTTGTGAACATGAAAATGAATTTAATGCATGAAATTTTGTTCACTTTGGACTTTAAAAATTATTTTGAACTATATTCTTGGAAGAAAATTTAGTCTCCTGATAGTATGCCTCAACGTGATATGTACATACTACACATGCAGTGTATACAGAAGATAAAACCAGTGGTAAGGTCTGGTCCAAAGTCCGATTAAGTCAGCTGAAAGAATTCAATTAACCTGAATGGGCTTCAGGGACAGAGCCCTCTCCACACAGGTTTGTAATCTGACTAGCTAGCCTATACAAACCCTATTCAAATCACTCTTCCTGGGAACATGAGTAATTTCTCTGGGAATTGTGCAGGGCTTTATTTCAATTCATGGCAATTTGACCTTAGTCATCATCCTCCTCCCCATCTTAGAAGACATAAGGAGTATTTTGAAGTAACTAGTGTGAATACTTTGTTATTGGCATCTTTGGTAATTGTAAATGCTTCTAGCAGTATCTGGCTTTAAGTTCAAGACTATTACGTCAACTCATGGAATTACATGGGAGTCTGAATAAGTTTGAGGTGAAAAGAGATAGTACTTTTTCAGCAATTTAGTTACTTTAAATCTATTTTTGTCATACATTGAATATTAATTCTGAAGAAAATTGAAGTATCTGAGACATTTAAAAAGTAAGGTAATGATGCTCTTAATTTGTTGGATTATATTTACTGTTACTATATTTGTTGTGTCTTGTCATCAAGAACATGACTGCATAACACAGAGAAATGAGGAAAGGAGAGATCGGAAGA
>Ga0181612_177979_pt1 | contig 10669 bp, 9 predicted proteins | sample HoacroProtozoa21_FD_119630 | JGI IMG/M metagenome (GOLD analysis project Ga0181612, IMG submission 119630) | Hoatzin crop microbial communities from Cojedes, Venezuel. Combined Assembly of Gp0051906, Gp0051904, Gp0051908
GGTTGCCCAGAGAGGTAGTAGATATCCCATCCCTGGAAACATTTCAGGTCAGGTTGGACGGGGCTCTGAGCAACCTGGTCTGGTTGCAGATGGCCCTGCTCATTGCAGGGGGATTTGCACTAGATGGCCTTCAAAGATCCCTTCCAACCCAAACCTTTCTAGGATTCTATGATACACAGAAACTTGGATGTTTCAAAATATTTTCTCTGTGTTCCTCCACAATATGTTCTTCAAAAGACTGATAAAACAAGTAGAATGCCAAACTTCCCCATATAAAATCCTATTCTCATTTTCATCTGACTTTTCCAAGCCTTAGAGCTGCTACAACTGATTTTTTTTCAGACAGCGTTATATGCCTACAGCCTGCAGTCTTGTTTTAAAACTGTGGCAAGTATGAGAGGCTGAAACAGTAACTGGGACTGCGGAGGGAGAATCAGGCTGAAGGAGTGTCCTATCTTAGTGTGAGACTAGTTTAGGAGTGAGAAACAGTGGCTATGATAGTGCTGGGCAAGCTCTAACATCTCAGCATTTAAAAATTATGTCTTCGAATGTGCAGTCGCATAACGCTGCCTGCTTGCAGCTTAATTATTGTCAATGAACCAGAGTGCACATAGCATTTATGCTTAATTGGGAAAAAGCATTCTTTTATTTAACTTACTTTGTGTTTCTTTGTCTCAAATACAAATACCTGTCTTGCCCTGCCACCTAAAATACATTACTGCCCCTACAAGCATTAGAAAGTGTTGGACCTGAAAATTACTGTGACAGAGGTTATAAGAAAGTTAATTTTCTCTTTAAGAAAGGCCTGTTAGAGTTTATTTCTGGCTGAAAGATAAAACACAAAAAGAAGGGATGGTAACAAAAACCCACTTCCTCTTACGGTGATTTAGCTCCTCGCAGAATAAATATTTTACAGGTGTTTCTCACTCCAGAGCTAGGTAATCTGAAAACATGTATTACTGTTGTGGGTTTTTTTAACCAGCCATGTTAGTTGGAAGGAGATATCCTATTTGAAGTTGTTAGCTGGTAGCAGTGAATGGCTTTTAATCTCCTATTTTTCTGGGCTTTGCTCATTAGGAAAAGACAGTAACTTTTCATGTAACTGGCAGGTGATAGATCTGGCTCCAGTTTCATCCTAACTTACTCACAGTAAAATCTGTTGGCTCACAAAATGTCTGTCCTTCCAAGGATTGTCCAGATCACAAGCAAGGAAGCCTGAAAGAAATTGAAGCTTGCTGGAACACAGTAGGCATACTGCCAAGAAGCTCTCCAACAGCTGGTGGGGAGCTTTTCCTCCTGTTCTTAGTGTAGTTTCTAACCCTCCATCTAACTCCTTCATACTCCTATCTGCCCCAAATAAAGACCTTTTACAGAGGTCTTCCTTTTTTTTAGGGTTGCATGAAAGACTGGATTTCACATGCTATTTGTCTTTAATTGAAAATAGTCATATCAGGTCCACTGGTATGCCTGCCAGTTTATTAAAAGAGTTAAGGACAGATCATTTGGAGAGAAGTACTTGCCATAGCAATCATGAAACCTTAATGGAAGAGACTAACTACATATGAAAAGAGTAAAAATCTTTTGATAAGGTATGCAGTGAAGAAAAGGAAAAAGCATACATATGCTTTTACATATTTTGTATGTACTTATTCTACTGATCCAGTTATTTATATATGAGAAATCAGTAACAAGCTATTTAAAATCTTGGCACTAAGATAAATGTACATTTTTGTTCGGTATAGCTCTTTTATTGTGTGGTATGTTGTGATAGCAGCAGTTTTTGATCCAGACAGGTTCTTCTTCAGCAGCTACAGCCAGACTTTGAAACTGGCATCAGACAGCTCATACAGACTATTTCATAGCATAGCTTCCGCCAAAGTATCCTGATAAGAGCACATGTTTATAATGGGAGACAATCTTCAGGGAACTTTTTGGTAACGGGGTATCTTTTAAAGCAAACAAATCTGAAGGTGTTTCATTACCTACCATACTTGTTTTATCAAGGATTAGTCAAATCACAGTGTTAAATTTAACAGCTTCAAAGCAGTGATCTTTTCCCTGCCATCTGTGGTGCCCTCTACTGCTCATCTTCGTAGAAGCAAGACAGACACTTAGATAACTGCATGTTACACTGCGTTTTGCACATTTTTCTTTCCGTCTTAACACTTAATAATGGGTCCTTATTTGTTTTCCTAGTAATTTTCCTTCTAATATACATAAATAATGCAGCCAGTATTTACAATTGATTTTTTTTTTTTTTTTTTGCAAGCAGAGTTTAAAGAGGGGAAATAAATAAATAAAGAGGCCTGTAGGAAATGAACCTGCTAGTTCATTTATTGATTGTAGTTCACTTACTGGTCATATTCCAGATACTAATTCATGTGGTTTTATGGAAGTATATATATTTACATGTATGTGTGCAATATTAAGGTTGAAGCATGGATATTTTTGTTATTGTTGCTTGTTTTTTAATCTCTGTTTTGCTAACTCAGATATAAGCATTGAGTATTTTGGTTGTGCTTTTTTATAGTTGCTGTTTGCTGCTAGGAAGAAGAGATAAGTCATTAAATTATCTTCTCACAAGTTGATATATATAGTTTTGTTTGCAATCTGTTGCTAGGGGCATGACATAATTTTGTCAGTTCCATATCAAACAAAAATCTGTTGATTTTGATGTTGAGTTGTTGGAAAGAGCTACAGAGATTTTACATAGATATTTCTGGAGTGATCTCAAGGTACCTAAACGCCAAAGACTTAAGATGAAAGATTTGAAAATTTCAATTTATTAATTCCTCTTTCTTTTGCTTGCCTTTGTTAATTGAAGCACCTTGTGTTCATATCATCATAGCCTGAGGTATTTCTTGAATAAATCAATGCATGAATTTTTTAATTACCTACAAAAGCTGGATTTGGACAGCTTACTGTTACGAGTACCAAAGAAGAAAGGTTCAGGGGCAGTAACTAATGGAAGAGGAGAACCCAGCTGCCTCTAACATTTTAAACACTACATCATCTAACTTGCTAACAACAAGTCTAAGCATCAGAACTTTTGAAATGCTGTTGGCAGTGGGCTAGACAGAGCACAGCTTCCAATATTACTGACTGCTGTGCACAAAAGACGATGTTATCAAAAACTTCAAAAAATTTTCCCTAGAAAGGACAAGTCTTCAGATATTTATCTCCTAAGTAACTGCTAACACTCTCAGAATGACCACTATCAGGCAGTCAAATTACAATGACATAGTCAGGAGTTGAAAATACACTTTGGCATATCGCACCTGCAAGGTAAGAGCAGTTTAAATTTCTAGGATTTGCTTTTTTTCACCATTGAGCTGCCTGTGAAGGAGCCCTGATCTCTGCACTCAAAACCCGCTGAAGAAACCGAGCGTGTGTTCTTCTCCCAACAGTACCCGGGGCTGCTCCGGCAGTGAGGGGGAACCAGCCACGTGCTGGTACACTCTCCTGCCCTTCACAGGGTCTCCCAGAAGCACCATGTTTGCTTCTCAAAATCACAGAGAGTTTAAACTTTCTGAAGGGAAAGAGAAGACTGGAATTTTTGTAGGAAAAGGGGAACACCTGAAGACAACAGGTATGAAATGCACCAAAGTGATAATCGCGTGTGGGGTTTCATTCCAGACTTGCAATCTGTCTCTGGCCGTGCGTCGTCCATTTTGAAGCGATGCCCTCTGGCCAAGGACGCCACGTGACTCATAAAAGTCTCGGTTCAGACATAAGCCTTACAAAATTTAGTGTTTTTTTTCTTAAATCTTGGCTTCCTTAGAAGCTGGTGATTCATGACTCTTAGAATTAGGGGTTTATTGTTTCCTCAGAACACAAGTTTTTAACAGTGTATTTAGAAAGATTTCAAAACATATCTCAAGTCTGTTGTAAAACTTTGGAATGCTGAAGGCAAATGATAAAAATAGTGTTAGATCTTTAATCTCAATACAAATTGAATTCCATTGCAGGGAAAGAAGCTGATTTTTCAACACTGGAGCTTTCAGCTTTTTCAGCTTTCTTCCAGCCACTTAGAACAGTCAGGAAAAGACATTTGATATTAAGGGAAGAAAAGAATTGCTGATCATTCAGAAAGGATGAGAAAAGTATTGATGAGCAATTTGGCCACCCTCTAGCCAGTCTGGCCAGATATAGTCCAGAAATCTGGGTGCTACCGAGTTTGTGCTTAAATATCTGCTCGCACACCGCAGCTCCAGAGACAGCTTTGAGGCTCCGTCCCCAGTCCCCAGCGGGCGATGTGGTCAGGAAGGGCGGGAGAAGGTCCCTGCCAGTCAGGGTGGGCGGGGCTATCCCCTGTCTGTTAGCAAGAGTGGGAAAAGCCATTGGTCAGCCAGAAAGAGGGGGAAAAGCCATTGGTCAGCCAGAAAGAGCGGGAAAAGCCATTGGTCATCCAGAAAGAGCGGGAAAAGCCCTCGGTCAGTCAATCAGGGCAGGGCTGGCTGCTGTCTGTGAGAGAGGGAGAGAAAAGCCCTTGGTCAGTGCGTCAGGAAGGGCAGGAAAATCCTGACTTTGGTTTCTACAGAAATTTTCTGCTTTTTCTCTCTGGCCGTATGGTTTGACCTCAGATCATGACTTTTAAGTCCAGCACACAGAACAGCCTTTTCTAATTTCTTTGATAATCTCTTTTACCTCTTTTTAACATGGCTTCATCCCTTCCGGAGAAGTTGGATTGGTCTGCACCAACCTTCATGGAGCACCACAGCGTGCGTTCCACCGAAGTGCCAGCTGGGAACAAGGCCAGCTTCAGGGAAACAAGTCTGTCTGGTCATGAGAGCCACGTCCCTAGGTAAAAGATTTAAAAAATTGTACCCATACCCTCTTTCTGTGGTAATACTTAAGTAGGTAGTGCACCATTGCACCTAATGGGCTTGGACAAAAGTGAAAAACATACTCTCCTACAAATCACAGGGGAGAAGGGGCTGTCACACTGCAAACAGCATCTCCGTTCCCTCAGACCTCTTCAAAAAGTCTGTAGGTACAGACAGACATACAGAAAACCGTGACAAAACAAATATACTGAATTTCACTAACAGAAAAATCTCATCATTTTTTTAAAGACTTTTTCCATACCCAGTGTATCAGCCTCAGAGGCTAGAACAGACTGGGAGCATCTTAAAAATATTTTAAAAGGAAAAGGATGATAATGATAATATTAATAATAATGATGATGACTTGGAGAGTTCTTGGTCTTTGTGACAGGGTATGGGAACCACATGGCTTTAGCAACATATGGTTCTGGGTTTTGGAGTGTGTTGGTTTATTACATTGCAGATTTTTATATGTAACAGTTTCTCTTGTGTATTTATACTGTTTGCTTTCTAAAGCTGCTATAATATTGATCTTTTATGCTATTAATGTTGAAGATCATTTCTTGTGCTATACAGAAACAAGTATCTACTTATGCTGCAACCTGTTAGAAATGATCAGGGAAACCCCATGAGATATACAGTGCCTACCCCTTCTCTGCTCACATTTTGCTGTTAACGAAACCAGCGTGAATTTTAAGTAGGCATGCTTGGCCAGCATTGTATGTTTGCTTATTAAAATTCAGTTAATCTCTGCAAAAGGAGACAGAATATTAGCAGGGGGTACACAGAGAATTGCTGTCCTATTCCTCCTATTTTGCCGCATTTACATCTTCTGTTGGCCAATAAATTGGGAAATTTGGATTGGAGCAGAAATCTGGATTTTCATATTCTGCAGCAAACTTTGAAGTACATCTGGAATATTAAGACAGTTACAGTGGACAGAACGAAATGAATAAGTAAACTATTTATGAGTATCAAAGCAATGACATGGTTTAGATTTCCTGTCTACCTATCCATTCTTTCGTCCATCTGCCCACTGTCTTCAACACTCTAGTTTTTGTTATGTTGGCGGTATGCATCACAGTCAGCTTTGCTTACCTATTTTACTCTTACTGCTTGCTGCATTACACATTTAGCTCACCAGGAAACCATTTCCTCTGTGCTTAGCAGAATTTCTATTTTGGATGTGGCAGTGAGATGTAGGACTTTAATTAGGAGGAAGAGACTATGAGTCTGAAAGTTAGGGAATCTTGGACTTGGTTATGAAGGTATAATACAGTAGAAAATGCATGTTGGCTGCATGACCAGGCCTTCTTGTATTATCAGCACTGTAAATGCTTCACTGTTTCACCTTTGGAAAGCCATTAGTCTCTCTGTGTTGAAGTTTATTAATCTGAAAAACAGAAAAGATCTTACATCGTGTTTGTTGAACGGTTTAATATTAATGAACAAAAATATTAGTAATGCTAGTAGGGCCTTTTTATACAGATACTATTATGAATAACATTTTAAAATAAAAGGTTAATATTTTCCAGAAATTGCTTTAAAAAAAATGATAATCTAGTTTCAGCAGAATGAGGAGTTAAGTGGAAGCTAGGCTACAAAACAGAAGAAACATATTCAGCTGATAGAAGAGATCTCTAAAGACACTTCATTTTTGTTTAAGGAGACTCATAGCCAAGTTTTAAAAACCATACTTGCTGATTTTGTAACAGTGGAATAATTCATTTTGTGTGGTGTGCACTGGTATTGATCATCTTTTCTTAGTATATTACTTAATGACGAAGTTGGACTTTGCTGATAAAACTTTGAGCTAAAATAAGTTTTGTCTATTCTTTTAATTCCTACCTAAACTCATGATGGTATATGGTACACTTGTAAGTTTAAGGACAGCTGAAATGTTGGAGTCAGATTGCTTATGAAAATAAAAAGCATCTGTCATAACACTCAAACCAGCCTACAGTTTTGCTGTAAGGGATATGCTGCAAGGTTACTTTGTCTTTTTCGCTGAAAGATACAGGGTTTATTCTTTTCATAGGGCATCTGTTGAGACTAAGCCTTCATATAATTAAAACTCTTAACAGTTTGTTCAGGGCAGCAGATCAAAAGGTTAATGTGCAATGGTACAACAGGAAGTATTTGTACTCTTGAATATTTTTTTAAATTTACAGCATTTAAAAACAACTTAGCTGAAATCATAGCCAAAGACAATATTACATCATTTATAGTAAAACATTAATCATCAGTCACAAACCAGCCAGTTGCTCTAAAAGTTCAGCTGGTGAAAAATTTGATGGTTTCAGGATTGAACAGAAATGTACTTTTAATTGTGTCCTCAGCCATGCATCTGGAATGGAAAATCAAAGATTTTAAGGAAACTGAGCAAAACAAAAAACCAAATGAGTTCCTCTACATTTTTGAAACAAATATCTCCTTGAAGCAGTTTTGGATTACATGATTTTTGTAGGAGTGAGGACAGATGATCAAAACTCAAAGCAGAACTAGATTTTATGATGTGAACTGTATCATTAATTTTCTTTGTTTCAGTTGTGAAGTTCTTCAAGCAATAGAAAATGTTATTCAAGATGTACTTAAAAGCTTGGCCGAAAAAAAAGCACCTGTTCTCACATTGGCTAACAGATCAGATTGGAGGAATGTAGAGTAAGTATTATATATTCTAAAGTCCTGCCTTATATTAATATAAATTCCATTAATATAAATTTGATTATGTAACTTCCAGAAAAGTTAATCATAAATAGTTCTATAAGTATTAGAATCAATAAATAATTTGACTTCTTAAAAAGTAACAGATAAAATGTAATGCTTAGTAAACCACTGTGCATGAACAGGCATCATATTATGTAACAGCAGACCATAGCATAAAGGGGAATGTAAAAGTACTATAATAGGGGTTAGAAAGGAAAGGAAGGTTCTATAAACAATCATTTTCTGGAAGTAGTAGAAACCGGGAATGGTAACTTGTATTAGAGTGAAAAAATCTGTTTTAGGCTGGAAAAAATTACTAGCAATTTCATCTTCCAGTGCCTTTGCTGTGCTTCCTCTTTTCTTTTTCTCTGCTTTTCCCAATGATATCTTATTTCTTAGAATGCTAGTGAAAAACCTATCTTTTTGTTCTACAGAGAAGATGCATCTCACCCTGCTGTATTTCTTGCCTCCTTATTGTGTTCTAAGTTCATTACCAGACAAATAATGCAAAACAAGTTTCTAATGTTATCTAAATTTCAGATCTTATGCCAGCTTATCTATACAGGGTCAGAGAAAAAGCAACCTGTCCTCCTTTATAACACACTTTGTGATTTGTAGAAGTTGCTTGTGCAACAGTATTTTTCCAAGGAGCTCATTTAAACTGAAAATACCTGAAACTGAGAGATTAATTGCTTTCCATAATACAGAAGCAAATTTATAAAGGAAGACACAAATCTATTTCTTGCCCCCGTCATAGCTTTGGACATCAGTGGGTTAAAGGATATTTAGATTGCTAAAATTGCAGGGGTGCTGGTAAGTGGACACATTATAAACATTTGAGGTTGAGAAAGCATAGCAAAGCTTCCACGCGTAACAGTTTGGTGGAGTACTCATTTAATGAGAATAATAAATTTCTGTCAATCACAATACCTGAGGGGTCTGAAGGTCATCAGTTAACTGATACGCTTGTATGTTCCAGGGAATTCAATGGTTTGTGTCTTGATATTTTGACAAAAATGTTTCACTCATATGTCTGTAAAATCAAAATACTATAACAAAGTTTTGCAGTTTTTGGCAAACTTCAGGGAAATGACATTCCAGGCTAGAAAAACAAATGTGAGATGTTACTTGCCATCAGAACACATAGGGGGAAAAATGTTCAAATTAAAACAAGTTAACATCACAGTATGTTAAAAATAAGACCCATCGCTCACATTAAAAAAAGCTGAACTATTATTTATGGTGGAGAAATGTAACCTCAGATATGCATTTCTGTTGAACAGTGACCTGTATCTCACTTTAATACAGCAGTTCAAGAAGATTAAAATAAAAATAAATAGAGAAATAAAACCAGAATGCCAAAATATAATATGCATGGAAGAAAATATAGTCAGTGGGTCACTTTTTTTCTTTTGTAGGCAGCCTTTTCATACCTAGTCTGCACAGCTGGAATCTGCTGGGCAGAAACTAGTAGAATGAGAGAAAGATTTCATGTTTGCAATGTTGCTTGTAAACATTTGTAGATGCCCAGAGAGGTATTTACCTGAGAATGATGTCAGTCAGTGAGAATGCCAGGCCTAAAGCAGCACAATCAGTTTCCATTGTCCAGCTGTATCTTTCCAGAGAAAAGGAAAAAAGAAAAAAAAAATCCCATTAGTGGAAGGAAGATTTTATAGAAAACTACTCTGGTAGGGTAAACGCAGTCCTAGGAAGAATAGCTGGATGTCCGACCTAATGCCAGTTCACAGTTGCCTTTATGGAGTATCTGTGGGAGCCACAAGGCTTAGGTCCTTCAGCACACTGTTTTCTGAAAGGAGCGTTGCTTCTTTAACCTGAGAGAGCAGCCAGCAAAGTTTTGATTAGTGTTTTCCACCCGTGCAGTTACAATGCAGGGAGTATGCAAGTGAAATGTACAAATAACTTTTAAATGTTGCTGCCTAAAGGCAAGAAAGTTACTGCAAAGCTGTCAGGCAGATGCTACTCTCTGCTGTTTGTTACTGCTGTCACTTCACGTGTGCACCGTGGTGTGTTCTGCCACCCAAAGGATGCATGGAGCAAAACCTCTGATGAAGAAATTTAGAAATATTATGTGGTTTTCGATAAAATTATGGCCATTTTACCACCAATACATTTTAAAAGTACATACAAAACTCTGAAATTAAAAATAATGTTTTAAAGACAGGGCTGTCTTACCATAAGGTGCTAAAATAATTTTAAGTAAAATAACGAAGTCTCGTTAAGAAAATAACTGATTCTTTTGGCGAAATGTGCACCTTCAGACATGAAATGGTGAAACATGAAATAGTGGAGCTCGTTCAGATTAAAGAAATCTTTAGAGAATAGGATGAACAACATTTTTGTCTCCAAAAGTTAATAATGGAATATAATTGAGTTATTCTGATAATAATTTAAGGTCATAAATCAGATAATAGTATTATCATATAAAATAATAACACTTTTTCATACATTCTTCATCAGAAAGTCACTGTGTCAGACTTGATTTGTATTCCAATAATGATTCCCATTTTTTCCTCTGTTGGTTATTCCTTTGTTTTCATATTGTTCCGTATTTTTCATTACAAATAATAATTGATGCTGATGTATTAATAGTTAGAAACATGTATAAAATATTCTTCTTGTCTCTACTTTTATCTGGAAACATGTATTTTAGGCTTAAATTTAGTCTTGAAGTACCTTTATGAGAATTTTTCATGTTTTGAAGCCAATGATCAGACAGGGGCATTTCAGTAACATTTTGAGTGGGTCATTTTGGCAGATGATTTCTGCTGGCCTTTTTCCTTCAGCCACTCCAACTCCACCCAAGTTGATGATTTCTGTACTGAGTCTGAAAATAGCACTAGCATATTTGATTATAGGAAAGGGGTCTGAGTCTGAATTACCTTGCAGAGAACAATTTACATATATTTAGTAAGCTTACAGTTTTATTGTATTTGTTTGCAATGTCTCAGATTTAAAGATTCTGTAGGTCTACAGATGATACCACATTCTACTACAAAACAAATAAGAAGTGACTGCCCTAGATCAGCACAAAAATTTGGTAAGTTAAAAAAGTCCAAAAGCAGAATTCATGTTTTGTCTTGTACTTTCGTTCAAAACTTAAAAAAAAAAAAAAAAAA
>Ga0181612_146542_pt1 | contig 10668 bp, 1 predicted proteins | sample HoacroProtozoa21_FD_119630 | JGI IMG/M metagenome (GOLD analysis project Ga0181612, IMG submission 119630) | Hoatzin crop microbial communities from Cojedes, Venezuel. Combined Assembly of Gp0051906, Gp0051904, Gp0051908
TGATGGGTCGGGATAAGGGCAGTTTAACAGAGCAGCAAACAAAGGGAACAGTAACAACAATGATACAGAAAAGGAGAAAACACGACAAAACAGACCGCACAACAGAGCCACTCTCCCGAACCGCCACCGATGCGCGCTCCCGAGCCGCGAGTGAGTTCCGGCCATGCTGTCCCCCCACCGGAACCCAGCATGACGGCACATGGTATGGAATACCCGGCTCTGTTTGGCCAGGTTGGGATTGGGTCAGCCCACCCGGCTGTGCCCCTTCCTGGATTCTGGTGAAAATTAACCCTGTCCTGGTCGAACCCAGGACAATGCAATTTGTTGTAAATGAGTTTTGTTGTACAAGCAGGAGTGTGTCAGCTGAATTTAGACATTAGTATCTGCATGCCCAAGTACACTTTTTACAAAGCTTCAATGGCACAACATCTTTTAAAGGGATGTGAAAAACTGCTGTGTTACATTTGCTGCACCAGAAATGATAGAATTTTCGTCCTTCATTTACTTTCTAACCTGTTGTCACCCTTTGCTTACTACAGTAGACTACTTTATAATGGTATCATTGATATAAATAACCTAATTAACATAAATATTGATGCATATGTACAAAAGCCACATCATTAAACTGCATTCACTAAATATTGACAAAAGACTTACTTGTTCATGAAAGAATCCACTTCTTATTCAGGACCAGCAAAAAATCAGAAATGTGGTGTTTAAAAATCTGCACCTATATACAACTAACATAGCAATGTAAAAGAAAGAAAATGTGAAAAATCAGCTTCCTGCTTAACCATGATAAAGAATTTCTGTTGAAACTAATGCATACATCTGTATAAAGACACATCACAACACTCTAATTAGGTATGCTATTTTAGAAAGTCATGGAGTTCTGCAAGGATGTTTTTTTATGACACTGCATGGGCTATGTTATAAAACAGATGAAGATTTTACAGTGTGTGTTGTAAATGCTCATATCTGTTGATTTTACACTGTACTGAGTTAGTTGGAGAATATTTAATCAAAATAACATAACACTAAATCTTTAATAGATAAACTACAGTAATCATTGATATACATCTATTGAATCAATGCTTACAGCTGAGTTAAATGCTTTCATAGTTATGAAGCTTTAAACATGTCACAGTATGTATTTAGTAATCTCAGATTCCACCTATTATGGAACAGAAGCAATGCAGAATATCCAATTATTTTTGTAAGAATTATAATGATTAATGTAGATATTTTGGACACTTTGTGGGGGAGGGTGTGGGGAGTTGGTTTGATTGGTTGGTTGACTGGTTAGTTGTTTTTTTTAACTGAGCCAAAAGAAAAATCAACTTTCTTTATGGACATTCCCTTCTGCATTTATAAAAATTCTTAACTGAAGGTAGAACTCGTCCAAATAAAGCCTACTGTGAGTGGAACATAAATGATATGCATACCATGGACTGGCTTTGTGTAAGTATTATTTAAAAATAAAGCAAAACAAAACAGAGAACCAACAATAACAAAACTTTTCCGTAAAGGAAGTTTCATCAGATTGTGCCTTTTTTCTACACTGTGCTGAGAATGTTCAAAAGAACCATTACTAGTGAAATTGAAGTAAACAACTGTTTGCAGATGCACAATAGATAGAAACAGAGTATAAGTTAAGGCACATATGGATCTCTATGGGAGGACATTTGTGGATTAAGTTTTTGGATTTACATGGTTCATAATATGGGAGAAAACTCGACAAAATTTATAGTCAGACAGTTTGTTTAATGACCGTATAACCAAAGTGTTATAAAAAACTGGAGTTAAACTTACAAAAGCACTCAGTCTGTATACAGTAAAGGAAAAATGAGGTGAACATTTTGACAGTTGGCATGAAAATGTTTTAAACTAACGTGCAATATTACTTATTAGAGTACACCCTAGAGTCCCTAATAGCAATATGTAATTCATAGGTTGGATGAAGCTGATATTGTTAACATCTGTAACGGACTTCACAATTCAATATTCAACATGATTTCAGCAGTCCGTAGTGTTAAAATTATATCCCAAAAAGTTTAACACTATAGATTTTGAGGGAAAATCAACAATAAAATAGTCACAAAAAAGTAATTTATCCTGTAAATGCTCGTACCATGATTATGAAATAAAAAATTTTATTATGTCGCTTCAGAAAATATTGTATTAATTACTCAGTTTCTGTCACTGTAAGCCAAGTACAGTTCTTTATTGACCTAAATGTGCAAAATCAGCTCTTAAATGCAAGATCTCCAAACAACTGTAGTAAAATTCAGGCATGACACATGGCCAATGAATAAACAAAAATGACATGATTATATCTATGTGGTGCAAAAGTTATAACTGATATAAGACTTCATGCTGTGTGTTATATATCTATAAAAATAGGTCTGTCTTTTCTCCCAAGTAACAAGTGATAGGACAAGAGGAAAAGGCCAGGGCAGGTTTAGATTGGATATTAGGAAAAATGTCTTCACTGAAAGGGTTGTAAAGCTTTGGAACAGGCTGCCCAGGGAAGTGGTTGAGGCAACATCTCTGTAGGTATTTAAAAGATGTATAGATGTAGAGCTTAGGGACATGGTTTAGTGGTGGAACTGATTGTGTTAGGTTAATGGTTGGACTTGATGATCTTGAAGGTCTCCTCCAACCTAAATGATTCTATGATTCTATAAAATAGTTTTCCACAATAAAATTCATACTTTTACTTTAAGCATTCAGTTTGAATTTTTGAAGCATTGAAACCCATCAATATTTTGTCATGACTTAAAAATAGAAGTCTAATACTGAGACTGGGGAGTAGAGAACTTTAAAATGTTGCATTTGTGTGTTTCCATATTTAACCTCTCTTTCATAATATAAGGTGGTGTCAAAGTGTCCGTAGATAAGTGGCCTCATTTAGCTTTCACACTTGGCAAAATCTTACCTAACTTAAATCAGTGGACATTTATTGCTACCATTTGAAAAGCAATTGAATAAAAGCAATAGAGAGTCTTAAAAAAAATTATATGAAGTCCTCTAGAAATTAAGTGCAGCTAATTATTCATTTTCTTACTAAGAGTGCCACTCTGAGAAGCTGTATTATTTGTGTGGATTCATCCAAATCAAATTTAAATGTTGCCTTGACACTACTGGTCGATTGTCCTGATGGCAGGATAACAATTGTGTTTGAAATTGCAGATCTCTCAAAGAACATGGGAAGAATTTTTCGCAAAAATGAGGCCAAATAGAAAGATTGTTTATGTAAATTTGGAGACGTAAAGTAATCCGAGCACAAAGATCACTGAAAAGCATAGTGGTAATATTGTTACAGATTTATATTTAAGTACTATCTGATTGTAAGCAAAAGTTTCCTTAAGTGTTGTAGCCATAAAAGTGCTTGTTATAAGTGTCATCCACACAACAAATTTATTTACAAATCTTTTGGTGGTTCAAAGTATAAATGCTGTATTTTCCTTGTGTATTTAAATTATAAAAGAAAAAGCAAAGAGTTCTTTACAGTTACATCTTATAGTATTGCTGTTTTTTTAAAATTTTTACTAATTTCTTTTTACAGTATGTGTGTCAAGGCACAAAAATATATCTGCTTTAAATTTAATAAGTTAGAGTTAAAACATTGTATAACGATACTGATGTAACAGGCATTTGTGAAATTACATTTTGCATCAATAGCTTCATCAAGGCTTCGTATTCCACTGATGATTTCAACTAAAAGAAGTATCTTCAGGTACAGCATTTTTCTTGACATATGTGGCTTTTGAAATATACTAAAATAGATGTTTGTGTCTGGCTGTGGATAATCAGAGGTATAGTTTAATTTTTCATGGTTGCAATTAGTCTCAAGGAAATCAAAGATAGTGCAGGACAAGATGAATATTCAGTATTAAGTATGCGTTTAGATACATTTGCAAATTAAAATTCTTTGCTATTAGTGTAGGAGGAAAAATCAGCACTTTCCTGTATCTCATTGGATTTAAACAAGTACTCCAGCCTAAGCATGCAGACAAGTGCTTTACTAAATATAGTTGATCTCTGGAATTGTGGATTTTGTCGGAAATAATTTGGAATGAAAGATCACACATATGAGACAAAAAAACCCCACTTGCTTCTGTCTTTTTGTTTGTGAAAAGTACTTTTAAAAAGTCCATGAGAATTATTAATATTGAATTATAGGATTACAGGCCCAGCTCATGTATGCTTTTCTTACTGGCAACACATATTAAAAACAGAATGTTAATTCAAGCTTAACACCCAGTGAAGATTACTTTTATTTATGACTGGATGATTGTATCTGTCCTTCCTATCTTTCTCCTGTAGCAGCTTGTCCTCTACCACTGCTGCAGAAGCCTGAGTTAATTTCCTTAGGAACAGAATCAGTTCCCACAGGGCTGTAATTACATCTCCAGAGAAGAATCGGAAAGGATCTTAAAGATGGTACAGTGCAAGATGAGCTATTACGAAGGAGGCTTCTGCTATAACCTTCAGCATAGGTAGTTTGGAGTCGCCATTTCCTTGCTACTTTTCCAGTGCAAATCAGGTTACTTGTAAGCTGAACAAATCACTTTTTGACACACTGGTTCAAAATCTGAGAAATGAATTCTGTTCTCCAGAACTCGATGGTTAAGTGTGAAAATTCAAAAAATTCCTTCACAGCTGAGGTTAGCTGGCAGCCATTCAGCACCCAAGGAAGAAACGGTGATAAGCATTGGGAGCTTTTTCTTATTCCTGAAAACAGGACTTTCCCAAAAAACTAATTCTTTGAGTAAATGGGAAGTAAATTTTTCTAATATCCGTGTAACACTTGTTTCATGGAGAAAGAAAACTTCAATCCCAAGTATAATAATACATATTTTTTAATTATTATTCCTAAAACCAATAACAAATCAAAGTGAATTTATAATTTTCAGTTTATTTTTTCACTCCACTTGTATATTAGAAGGAATATTTTCCTGAAGATAATCTATATTACCCAATTTATCATAAAAATCCCCAATATGATGAGTTGCTAGCTCATTATATGTAACACCTATTCTGAATTATAAAAATATGCAAAATAGAATAAGCCTAGGTATATAAGAACAAGATTTTGTTTCTTTTTTGAAGGATTTTTTTTACAGAACGAATTAGTAAAAGTGTAAGTATTGATTTTTTTCAGACAGGCATGAAAATATTTTCACTTACAAGTGATAGAATACTGAAAGAAATATTTGAAGAATTGCAGAGATTAATCTGTTCCTAACTTCTTATACGCCTTTCTCTCTGGCTTTATGTTCCTTAAATCTTCAGGATAAAGGCACCAGTCTACAGTCTGAGATCCTAAGTAGATGTTAATAGCTATTTAAGTATAAAATTTTCAAGAACATATTTTCAATGCTTTGTGGTCTTTTCATACAAAAGAAAGTCCAAATTAAATTTTGACATTGCAAACACATACAGTAGGAAAGTCAAAATAGTCTCAATGCAATTATTAAAGCTCTCTCAGGCAGAGCCAGGGAAACATTATCAATACTGATGAAAAATCCATCCATCTCAAGCATCTGTAGAATAGACAGCTGGAACACTTTAAATAGATCTGTAAGGTTGTATGCAGTTTCTGAAGTATCTAGCTCTAATGTTGCAATCCTTTAAGTGGTTTCCAGTCATTGTTCTCTTGAATCTCGGACGCTGGAATTGTCAATGCACTGAAAACTGCCCCTTAATAGAGGGTTTCTACGAACCTTTACACCAGTCAGAAGAGAAGTTATTTATCTGGCAATTGTTAAGAATTCCTTGCAACAACTTGCGTTTTCTGAAACCTGCCCTCCATCCCACTGTAACAATTTGTGATTTCAAGTTCAATCCAGTAATTCACTGACTACAGCTACCAATGGTTTCAGTTAGGATATTGATGATTAGAAGAGGTGAGAAGAGAGTTTTATTTCTTTTAGATAGCTAAGAGTATGAAAAAACAGTTACATAGGGAGTTTATTCTTCTTGAGAGAAGAGATGAACAGAAATGCTGAGAGAACTGCCAAGTTAGAGTGTTCGGCATTGCTAAAGTCAAGATTATTAGCTAGCAAAGGATACTATTATATCTGTTTGACAGTAATGCCCAAAAGTACAAATTGTGAGATCAAGGCCTCACTGTGCTCAACAATGTGTGTATGTATACTAAGAAACAGTCTCTAAGCCCAAAAGCTAGCAGTGTAAGTAGTTAAAGCCAGAGAACAGAGAACAGAAGTAGTTTCTCTGTGGTAAGATAGTAGCAGAGTAGCAAAACCAAGAGAATTTAGGTCTGCTGAATTCTACTTGAACCTATTATAGCCATTAGATCACACTAAAGCATTGCAGTTAACAGACTCCAGTAACAATATTGCTTTGGGACACAAATTGTCTCTAAGTGTACCAGGAGTTCACTGCAGCAACGCAACAAACCAATCATAATAAGCAAACAATTTTTTTAAAAAATCAGGAAATCACATAGCATTTAAACCATAGAAAATTGGTAATTAATCACTTTTATTGTTAAACCTTTTAGTATTATGATGTTTACAAATGGCAGCTTCAAATTATTTGTACAGGTAAGAATGTCCCGTGCTCTGGAGAAATGTAGTGTGACACACACCTTTAGTTTAATACAGAAGACCAGGTGCATGTCATAAAACAAGCATCTTAATCAGTATGGAATATTAGAATGAACGCCAAATACGTTCACTGACTTTTGTATTAAAGTGCATTACTGTTATTCAGATGGGTTTTTATATATATATTTTTTAGAGTGGAAGATGTTTATGTTGCCTGGTTGTGAAATAATAGCTTGGTAAGATCTATGGAAAATAACTACCGAACTCAAACACATTATTTATAATAGAGCGACAACTATGCTGACAATTTAGCATAACAAAGACTTGGTATACAAGGGAGATTAGATATTTGTTTTCTCAAAGTTTAACATACACTGGGAAAATTCAATGCTAACTTTACACAGGGATTTCACACTGTGTTTTTTTCTTAACAAGCTTATGTCAATAGAGGTCCTTGAAGTCTTGTTAGAAGACATGAACAACTTTTGAAATGTTATTTGGTTTTCCCAACTTCTTATATGGGAGAAAATACAGAAGGTGGTATTATTAGTGTATAAATACTTCCTAAGAACACCCTGACAAATCAATATGGTAGGAGTGCAGGTTAAATCAATACATAAAGTTATGACAGTTTCTGACACTTCAGGCCATTATTGAGAAATGTAATTTTGAGTGCCTTTGTGCAGAACTGATGAACAATTTTCTTGGGTACATTACTTCCCATGTCACAGAAGTGGTGCACATAGATATGTGGTTTTGTAAGCACCCTGTTACTGCATCTAGGATGTAAATAGGAAGTTTAAAATAAGCATCAGTGTGCTTGTCCAAAGCGTATTATTGAAGTTTGTGTTATAACCCTAATGTTCTTAAAATCTGCTGTTTTTAAGAGCAGCAGAAACTACTAAAAAAAACCCTTCTTCAGTTATCTCCAGTTATAGTTTTAACTACCCTGATAAATCTATGTATGTATAAATATTTTTCAGCTCCTTAGTCCTTTTTCTTCATTTCTTCATTCTCAATGATAAACTTTTTAAAGATGAGGATGCTGTTTTCTTGTTAGACAGAAGACTATTACTTGGAAAAATGTAAACATGTTTAAGGCATACATAAAGACATAGATAACTAAGTTTAGGTAAGCCACCATACTGTAAAGTATATCTTTTTATGGTAACAAAATTGGGGTTGGGAATACACAGAATGAAACAGAACTAACTTTTCTCAGCTTGAATGAAGCCTTCGGCTCGCACAGAAGTAGAAGATAATGTAACGTATCTGTATAGAATATAGCTCAGTTGAAAGCCGATAAGTAGTAACATTCAACAAACTGCCCATCAGATTTTGACTTTTTTCTACTTATCTGGAAAATAATGGATTCTCACCTTGTGAGAATCATGCAAAAATCATGAACCCTATAGATTTGTTTGTGTTTATTTTTCAGTAGGCTGGATTTCTGCAAGGCTTAATATTTGTCTTTTTCTTTACTCTCTTCACATCTAATTTCTCAACACTCTGGGGATCTTTTAGTGCAAATACAAAATGTTTTGGAGAGAACAGCCAGCTCAAGTGTTAAGCTGGACCATTTCAAGTCTTTCACTTTGCAGTTAAAGATTTGCCTGTTAGCTATACTTTGTCTGTACTTTCAGCTGCGTGATTACTGCAGCAATATGAAACAATGAAATGCAACGTTCCTTTAAGTATCTTACAGACAAAAAAGCAATCCACAGTAAAATTTAACCGTGTCCTATCTATCAAGTCCAAGGACATGCTTCAGACTGCAGGCTGAAAAGGAGATAGGGTGGAGATTCTCATCATGGTGGCTTATTTTGTGATTATGCTTGCAATATTTGTCTGTTTTTGATGGAAGGCAGCCTTGTAGTCAGATTCTGTAGAATCATTGTATGAAACCAAAATGTGAACTTTATTCTCTTCAAGTAATATGGACAGATTTATATTTTTATTATTGCTTTTGTACTGACAAAATACGGACCTTTTAGCAGTAGAAATGTAATATTAACTGTTTTGAAACCTCATCCTTTAATTTCACCAAGTCACTACAGGGTCAGAGATTTTCACCACAGAAGTAATCAGAGGCACTCTCTGATGAAGAGCAAGTAAACATCCTTGTTTATTGCATGGGTGATGAGACATATGACATTCTTATAGGTTTTCTGGTTAGGACTGCTGGAAAGATGAACTATGCAGCTGTAAAAAAAAAAGTTTGATGAATACTTGACAGGAAATGAAACTCTGTGGAATAGCAAGGTTTTACCAGGCAAAGCAGTGTCAGGCCTGATTTTATCACAACAGTGTAGACATTAGTAAAGCAGAAAAACCGGATAGATACCTCTTAGTTTGCATAGATCTTAGATACCTCTTAGGACGGTCAAGCAGCTCAGTGAAAACACAATTTCTTCTGGGTCAGTTGCTGAGGAAAGCAGTCAAGAGAAGCGAAGACTGATACACTTACAGTGGAATGTTCTCCTAACTAAAAACCTAATTGTTTGAAATTTTAACTTCTAGAAGACTGTGCGAATTTTGAAAAAATGCATGTCATAAAAAAAAGATAAGTGTTTTATTAATGCAGAAGTTACATTATTATTTAAAACTATTTTTGGAATGCAGTGATATTCTATTTTTGCATCTTACAAAAAATGGAAAAGTCAAATTAAATAAAAGTTAAATGAGAGCCTTTATGGAAATTAATTTCTTCTGCTGACAGTCATCATGTCATTCTCCACTGAATACCTTTGAGGATTTTTTAAGAAATGTCATTTTTCTACTTGGTTCACTAATGCAATATGCAAAATCAGAGAAAAATCAATAATGGAAAAGTGTTTCCAAGTCAGGTCTAGAAAGCAGTAATCAAGCAACAAGTATATCTACAAAAGAGAAGACCAGCCAATGAACTGTTGAGAGACTGTGGTTTTATTGATTATAGATTAAGAAAATTATCATTATAATACAATAGCTTTCCATGAAAGCTCTGCATAGAGGTATTGTGTTAACATCTAGAATGTTAGATTGTGTCTTTGAAATTATGGTAGATAAAATTAAGGGCTTCTTTTTATACTGAGACCAACTCCAGCAGATCTGCTTTTGCCTCTGTTGTGACTCCTGTCTGCATACACCTCAGTAATGGTAAGAGTTCAAAGAGGAATTGACAAGAACCCATATTCTTCTGACACTGAATTAGTGTTACTGAAGAAGTGAAACAGATCCATGCAGAGCATCACAGCTTTGTTCCTCAGTGCTGTTGTCTCACAAAAAGTAGACTGGTTTATCTAAGCTAGGTAAAGGGGCTTTAAATTTCGTCTGTGTGTTCATTAAGGTCTGCAGCTGACTGGTCAGGACCTGGAAGAACGTGTTACATCTCCTTTCTCATTCTACGAAGCTGGTGGAAATCCCATAAGAATCGGAACATAGGAAGGGGTTGACGAGAAGATGGAGTGGTGTGTATCTAGTGCTGCTCCTGCAGTCCAGGTGGGACTAGAGAGTGCTCCTCTATCCTGAAGTGTAAATAGGGTCTGAACATCCTCCTTCAAGGTAACAGTCACCACAACATCTGAGAGTATGTCCGTGCTGCAGCCAGTAATGAGCTGTACTATTTTCAAGCTACCTTAATTTACATGGAATGTCAAGCAATTGTGAAGTTGTGGTCACAGATGTACACACTAGTTGCAAGTCCTAATTGCCCATGATGAAGCCGATAGTACTTTAACTTCAGAGCTACTGTTACACAAGATAACTAAATTAAATCAGTCTTTGTTTGATTCCACATGGTGCAAACAGATTTTTGGTTTCCAGAATAAATATACACTAAGAAATTTATCTTCCATGCTATAAATATACACTAAGAAATTTATCTTCCATGTTAATGTTTAATGCAGTGTATAGGATGTAGTCATCCTATAAAGTAAACATCCTGCTCAGCCTGGTGGCAGAACTGAAGGAGGAAGTGGAGAGGCTGAGGAGCATCCGGGAGTGTGAGAGGGAGATCGACTGGTGGAGCCGCACCCTGCCCTCCCTGAGGCAGCGGCAGCAGGAGGCGGCTCCACAGAAAGCAGAGAACCCCCAACCCTCTTGCCACCGAGCA